>Ga0193717_1000079_pt1 | contig 100407 bp, 95 predicted proteins | sample U2c2metaG_FD_145900 | JGI IMG/M metagenome (GOLD analysis project Ga0193717, IMG submission 145900) | Soil microbial communities from a riparian zone of the East river system, Colorado, United States - U2c2 | ecosystem: Environmental > Terrestrial > Soil > Riparian zone | place: USA: East... | reverse complement strand
CGGTCGACGCGCCGACCGTCGACGGTGAGGTGGCGGGTGTCGAGCGTGCCGACGTCCACGACCCAGACGCCGTCACCGCCCACCCGCCAGCCGGTGATCACCCGTCCGCCGCCGATCACCACCTCGGCCTGCGCGGGTGTGCCGAACCCGTTCGCCTGGTAGGTGATTCGGCTGCCTTCCCGCGCGGAGTCCTCCTCGGTGAACTCCCACGGCCCGGGGTAGGTGCCCGCCCGCACGTGGACGACCACGTCGCCCGCCGCCTCCCGGGCCGCCCTCCGCGCCCGGTCGATCGTGGCGAAGGGCCGTTCCGGGGTGCCGGGGGCGTCGTCGTCGCCGTCGAGGGCCACGTGAACTTCGGTTGTGTATGCCATAAACGTATTTATACTATAAACAGGAGGTATCGGGTGACGCAGGACAACAAGCGGGTCGAACTGCTGTGGCGCGACGAGGACGCGCGGCCAGGGCTGAGCCCGGACCGGGTGGTGGCCGCCGCGGTGGAGGTCGCCGACGCGGAGGGCCTGGCGGGCTTGTCCATGCGCAAGGTCGCCGAGCACCTGGGCTTCACCACGATGTCGCTGTACCGGCACGTGCCCAGCCGGGAGCACCTGGTCGACCTCATGCGCGACGCCGTCCTGGACGCGCCCGCGCCCGACGACACCGGCGCACCGTGGCGCGAGCGCCTGGAGACGGCCGTCCGGCACGGCGGGGAGCTGCGCAAACGCCACCCGTGGCTGGCCGAGGAGCGCAGCACGCGGCACCTCCCGGGGCCGAACGCGCTCGCGCACTACGAGCACCTGCTGAGCATCCTGGCGAGCACTCCCCTGCCGCCGGCGGAGGTCGTGGCGACGGCGGGCCTGCTCGGCCGCTTCCTCGACGCCGAGGCCCTGGCGCTGGTCGAGGCGGCGCGCGCCGAGAGGGACAGCGGGGTGAGCGACGAGGAGTTCTGGGGCGCGCGCGACGGGCTCTGGTCGCGGATGAGCCGCTACCCGACCCTCACCGCGCTGTGGGAGACAGGCGGTTTCGAGCAGTCGGACCCGTTCGAGTTCGGCCTGACGCTGCTGCTCGACGGCGTCGAGTTGCGCATCGCGCAGCGTGAGGGAACGCGTGACGAAACCTGCGCGATGTGCGGCGGGCCGATCGAGCAACCCGCTTCGGGCCGTCCGCGCGCCTACTGCTCGCGAAGTTGCCAACAACGCGCCTACCGCAGCCGGAAGCGCTGACACCACCGGCATCACGCCGGCGCGGTCAGGTCCTCCAGGCGGACCGTCCGGAAGTTCGGCAGCCCGGGGATCCATCACACGATCGTCAACGGCAATCCCGTCCTCACCGAAAGGGGGTTCAGCGAGACCCAGCTCGGCCTGATGTACCAGACTGATGCCCCCTGGACCATCTTCCTGCCGGAGAAGGAGGGCAACAGCGAGGCGGAGTTCAACGCCATGAAGCAGATCTGCCCCACCGCTCTGGTCGATCCGGTCGCCGGGATGTACTCCGAGACGAACATCCGCAAGGGCCCGCAACTCACCGACGACATCACCCAGGTGACCAACGACATCATCCAGGGCCGCAAGCCGGTCTCCGCCTGGGCCGACGCGGTCAAGAAGTGGAAGAGCGGCGGTGGTGACAAGATCGCCGAGGAATACGCCCAGGCACTCGAAGCATCCCGCTGAAAGGAACATCTTGACCTCCACGCACACCGTCAGATTCGCCGCCGTCGGTCTCGATCACGTCCATATCCAGGGTCAGATCGCAGGCCTGATCGGGGCCGGTGCGGAGCTCGTCGCGATGGCGACCGACGATCCGTCGGCCGCGGTCGCGACCGGGATCCGCGAACGCTACCCGGACGTTCCCGTGGTCGAGGATCCTCAGGACCTGATCAGCAGGGACGGCATCGACCTGATCGTGACCGCCGCGGTCCCGGACCGGCGGGGACCGATCGCCGTCGCGGCGTTGCGGGCCGGCAAGGACGTCATGGCCGACAAGCCCGGCTGCGTCAGTTTCGACCAGCTGGAGGAGATCGAGAAGGCGGTCGCCGAGACCGGCCGGTTCTGGTCCGTGACGTTCTCCGAACGGTTCGAGGTGCCGTGTGTGATCAAGGCCGGCGAACTGGTCCGCGCGGGCCGGATCGGCACCGTCGTCCAGACCCTCGGGCTCGGTCCGCACCGCATCGGGGACCGCGCCCACCTCGGCAGTGGCGCCGGCCGGCCGGACTGGTTCTACGACAAGAGCCGGTACGGCGGCATTCTCGTCGACATCGCCTCCCACCAGATCGACCAGTTCCTCTGGCTCACCGGTTCACGCACCGCCGAGGTCGTGGCCAGTTCGGTCGGGAACTTCGCCAACCCCGAGACGCCCGGTCTGCAGGACTTCGGTGACCTGCTGCTCCGCAGCGACCACGCCCAGGGCTACATCCGGGTCGACTGGTACACCCCGAAGGGTTTGCCGACCTGGGGCGACGGCCGGTTGATGATCCTCGGCACCGAGGGCTACATCGAGCTGCGCAAGTACGTCGATCTCGCCGGCCGCCCGGGTGGTGACCACCTCTTCGTGGTCGACCAGGACGGCATGCAGTACATCGACTGCTCGGACGTCGAACTGACGTACTACGCCGACCTGGTGCGCGACGTACAGGAGCGGACCACCACGGCCGCTCCGCAGGAGCACACGATCGAGACCATGCGACTGGCCCTGACCGCCCAGCAGCAGGCAGTCCTGCGCGGCGCGGCGCAATGACCACAGGCTCGATCCTGAAGGTCGCGATCGTTGGCTCCGGCAACATCAGCGACCGCCATGCGGAGGGCTACGCGGACACAGGCCGGACCAGGCTCGTCGGCGTCTGCGACATCGTCGAGGCGAAGGCCCAGGCACTGGCCGAGAAGTACGCTTCGACCCCGTACGCCGACCTGGCCGAACTGCTGTCCGCGGAGGAACCCGACCTGGTCTCGGTGGCAACGCCACCCGGGAGCCACGCCGAGATCGCGATCGCGATCCTGGCCGCCGGCAAGTCGGTCCTGCTGGAGAAGCCGCCGGTGCTGAGTCTCGCCGAGCTGGACGCGGTCGCGGAGGCTGAGCAATCCAGCGAAGGCTCGGTCTACGTGGTCTTCCAGCAACGGCACGGGTCCGGAGCAGTGCGGGCAGCCGACCTTCTGCAGCGCGGGGCTCTCGGTACTCCGCAGGTCGCCGTCTGCGAGACCTTGTGGTTCCGGCCGCGCAGCTACTTCGATCCGGAGTGGCGTGGCACGTGGGTCGGCGAGGGCGGTGGGCCGACTCTCGGTCACGGCATCCACCAGATCGATCTGCTGCTGCATCTGCTCGGCCCTTGGCGGACGATCAACGCCACCGCCGTACGGCTTGATCGTCCGGTGGAGTTCGAGGACGTTTCGATGGCATCGGTGATCTTCGAGAGCGGCGCCGTGGCGACCGTGATCAACAGCCTGCTGTCGCCGCGTGAGCTGAGCAGGATCCGGATCGACACGACCGGTGGAACTCTCGAAGTCGACCATGTCTACGGCTACTCCGACGCGGACTGGACCTTCTATCCGGCGCCTGACGCGGCCCACGCAGCGAGACTGGGTCTGGATCCCAGTGTCCAGCGGGCGGCTGAGACGGACCACATCGGCACCGATCCGTGGATCGCCTCAGCCGGCAAGGACATTCCGAGCAACCACGCCGCTCAGCTGGACCGCTTGGTCGACGACCTGTTGAGCGGCCGGACCCACGCCACCACGCTGACCAGCACCCGGCCGACGATGGAGTTCGTGACCGCGCTCTACGCCTCCGCGATCACCGGTACTCCGATCCACCGCGCCGACCTGACCCCCGGCCACCCGTTCTACCAGGCACTCCACGCGAACCTGCCGAAGACCATGATCAGCGAGACCTTCTCACCCTGACCTCACCACCACTTGCCGCTGCGGGAGAGCGCGTCGGCGGTCCGGCCGGTGGTGTCGAGGGCGTCCAGTGCAGAGACGGACGCTTCGTCGAGTTCGAAGTCGAGGACGTTGAAGTTCTCGTGGATGCGTTCGCGGTGGGTCGACTTGGGGATGACCGAGAGTCCCTTCTGGATCGCCCACCTGATCAGGACCTGAGCCGACGTGCGTCCAGTGGCAGCCGCGATCCGCTCGACGACTGGATCCCTGAGGTGCCGCCCGGTTCCCAGCGGGCTGTAGGCCTGGGAGACCACGCCCGCGTCCTCACCCGCGTCGACCAGGGCCTTGCGATACTCGAACGGGCTGAACTGGATCTGATTGACCGCCGGCTGGATCTGGCTCGTCTTCAGGACCTCTTGGAGCTCCGTGACGCTGAAGTTCGAAACTCCGATGCCCCTCGCCAGGCCGGCCTCGCTCGCCCGCTCCATCCCGGGCCAGGCCCACGTCGGCCCGCCCTGCGGCCAGTGGATGAGGTAGAGGTCGACGTACTCCGTGCCGAGCCGCTGCACGCTCTTCTCCGCCTCGGCCAGCGGGTCGCGGTTTCCCGGGTAGAACTTCGTGGTGAGGAAGATTTCCTCTCGGGGGATGCCGCTGCTGCGGATCGCCCGCCCCACACTGGTTTCGTTCCGGTACGCCTGCGCGGTGTCGATCAGCCGGTAGCCCTTCTCGAGCGCCCAGGCGACCGCCCGCTCACATTCCGGGCCGTCGTCCACCTGCCAGACCCCGAGGCCAAGCACCGGGATCTCCGCACCATTCGAGAGCGTTCGGGTCAGCTGAGAGCTGTTCGCAGTCATGCACCCCTTCTACCACGTCAGTCGGTGAAGGCGTTGCGCATCGATACCAGGTCGATGCCGCGGTCCTCGATCGTCTTGCGGATCTCGGGGTCGGTCACGATGTCCTGGTCCGAGAGCCTGTACTCCTCGGCCCATCGGTAGGTCTCGGTGCCGGGCGCGGTCAGCGCAGCGAGTTCCAGTCCCGCGACGGCGCAGTGCGTGACCAACAGGTGCACGCCCGGCGTCAGGCCGGCGAGGTAGGCGAGCATCCAGGGCTTCTTGGCTGCCCCTTCCCGGTCGCTCAGAGTCTCGATCGAGGCAAACCGTCGCGACTCCACGGGGCCGTAGATGTAGGGCTTGCCGATGGCGTTCGAGACCTCGGCGTACGCGTCCGGCGCCGTCTCGCCCATATGGACGTCCAGGTAGTCGGCAGCAAGCCCTTCCGCGGCGAATTTCGCCACCTGAGCGGACAACTCACGGACGGCATCGGCAGGTGTGACCGAAGCCCGGGCCTCGGCGACCGTCCGGAAGAACGTTCCGTCATCACCCACCAACGAGGGTCCATCGGTCAGCGGCCGCCACCGCAGGAAGTCCCATTCGCAGGTCAGGGTCTGATGGACGCCGAGCGGAATTCCGGACTCACGCGCCAGCGCCGCGGCCCCGGTGAACCACGGACACGCGGCCATGGTCGAGGCCTGCGTCAGGATCCCTTCCTGAAACGCTTGCAGTGTGCCGACGTTGACGGCATGACACATACCGAAGTCGTCGCCTTGAACGATCAGCCTGATGCCACCAGCCACGCGCACTCCTCCGGACAGCCAACGAACGGAAGACGACCGTACCTCGAAGGTCCGTCCTGTTGCGCCGACAGCGCAGCTCCTCTTCAGGCCCGGTCGGCGGACAGCTCCTCGGCGATGCGTTCGCCGATCGTCAGGCACGCGGTGGCGGCCGGGGACGGGGCGTTCAGGACATGCAACGTGCGGCCATCGCGGAGGAACAGGAAGTCGTCGACGAGCTTGCCGTCGCGGGTCACAGCCTGCGCGCGGACGCCCGCGCCAGAGCGCCGTACATCCGAGACTCGCAGCTCAGGCAGCATCCGCTGGGCTTCCCGTACGAGCGCTCGGCCGGTGAGTGACCGCATCACCTCCTTGGCTCCCGTCTTGGCGTACCGCCGCGCGAGACGCCACGAGCCCCGGTAGGTCACGGACTCCCACAGGTCCCGAGCGACGATCTTCGACCAGGAATAGCCCTCCCGAGCCAGAGCCGGTACGGCGTTCGGCCCGATGTGGACGGTGCCTTCGATGCCACGGGTGAGGTGGACGCCGAGGAACGGCAGGTCGGGGTCCGGTACCGGATAGACCAGACCCTTCACCAGGTAGTCGCGCTCGGGAACGATCTCGCTGAACTCGCCCCGGAAGGGAAGGATGCGAACACCCGGCTCGAGCCCGGAGGCCCGCGCGAGCCGGTCGCTGTGCAAACCGGCGCAGACCGCGACGCGATCCGCCTCGATCACGTCGTCCGTCGTATGCACCCGCACGACAGAGCCTGCGTTCTCGATCGACGTCACCGTCACCCCGGTACGGATCTCGCCGCCGGCCGCGCGGACGTCATCCGCCAGGGCGCCGGCCACGAGCTTGAAGTCCACTCGACCGGTGGAATCGACCGCCAGGGCACCTTTGACGCGGAGGTGCGGTTCACGCTCCTCGATCTCGTCGAGGGTCAGCCGTCGGACCGGGACACCGTTCTCACGGCCGATGCCGAGCAGACGATCGAGCTGCGGGAACTCGGCCTCTGTGGTCGCGACGACGAGCTTCCCAGGGACCTCCACCGGGATGCCCTTCTCCTCGCAGTACTCCTTCAGCGCCGCTCCCCCGGCAACGGCCAAGCGCGCCTTCAAGGATCCAGGCTTGTAGTACAGCCCGGAATGCACCACCCCGGAGTTGTGCCCGGTCTGGTGCGCCGCGACCGACCGTTCCTTCTCCAGTACGACGACCGGCGTACCGGGATCGAGTCGCTGCAAAGCCCTCGCCACAGCCAGACCGACGATCCCACCGCCGACCACGACCGCCGTTCTCACCGCAGATCCCATCGAATCCTCCTGCACCCCGTGACGGCCTCCGGCCAGTGAAGAGAGCTGACACGAGTGCCCATAAATACACTTCTGAGACCGCATTCTGTAGGAACGACGCTAAGGGAAGGACCGCGATCATGCCTGATTCTCCTGGCAGCGGACCGTTGCCGGCCGGGGCGGTCAGCAAGGTGGCCGCCGGAACTGTAGCGGAGGTGACCGAGCGATTCCGCCGGCTGCTCGAGGCCAAGGGGATCACGGTGTTCGCCGTGATCGACCAGGCAGGCGCGGCTCGTACGGCCGGTCTCGACCTGCGCGACACCGTCCTAGTGATTTTCGGCAACCCAGCCGCTGGGACGCCAGTCATGGCAGCCGCTCCACTGGCCGCGCTGGACCTGCCCCTGAAGCTGCTCATCTGGGACGACGCGGGGACGACGCGGATTGCCTACTACTCCCCCGAGAGCATCGCCGAACGACACCGACTCCACCCCGAAACCGCCGCCGCACTGGGTGCGATCCACCAACTCACCAACGCCCTCACCGCACCCTGACAGACGCCCATCCCCTCACCTGCGGCGTTCTGGGGGTAGTAGGCGGTGGGCCAGGTGGAGGATGCGGGACAGTTGCAGGAAGATCCCGGCCATACAGAGCCGCGGGTCGCCGAGCACCGGGGCGAGCGGACGAAGCCAGCCCAAGGCGATCCGGGGCGCAGCGACCAGAGCGTGGGCGTAGAGCACCCGGCACAGCACGACGTTCATGAAGAAGCGCTCGGGGACGCCGAGCCGGCCAGGTCTCCGCTCAGTGCCACCGCCTCACAGCCATCTCGAAGGACGCGCTCGTTCACCGCCCGCCACCACGGACTCCCCGGCCGGTCACTGAACGGCGCCTGCAACACACCGCGCCGCAACTCCCACCGCATCGCCGACATCGCCGCCTGGCGGTACGGAAGATGCCGAGGCGCCTTCCCGAACGGACCGTAGTAGCAGCGCTGGATCAGAGCGAGCCGACCGGACGGGTCGTCGCGGACCGCGGCGACCTGCTGCCCAGCCCAAACAGCAGCCGTCATACCAGCGCTCACCGCCACAGGATCCCATGACCTATCTGGGTGGCCGCCGGCGCCGAATCCGAGGTGGTCTGACGACGAGCCCAGTCACGGTCATGGACACGGCCATGAGCACAGGGGCGGTCGTTTTCCCCACGTGGCGGTGGTTCCACGGCCCTCGCCAGAGGGACACACCATCCACTCAGCAGTCTTCTTCGACGTTCCAGAAGGCCGCTACGACCTCGCCGTACTACCAGCCGGCCCGATCCAACTCACCGTCGACGTTGTCAGCGGCCGAGTCACGGAGGCAACCTGGCCCCACCTGTCACAACACAAGACCAGATCTGTCAACGGACGCTAGGTGGCGCAGACAGGGGCTGGCGCGGACCGCGCGGTGAGCAGGAACTGGTCGGTCGCGGCCCGCGCACAGTCCGAGGTGTAGTACGAGGTGTGTCCGTCACCGATACGGGACAGCACGCTGCTGCCGCGGATCTGGGCGGCCAGGCCGAAGGCCCACTGGTACGAGACGGACGGGTCGTGCGTGGCATGGACGAGCAGTGTGGGCACACCCTTCACATCCAGGCTGCGCTGCGGATTGGCGACCTTGAAGGGGTAGCCGATGCACAACCCGCCCTGCCAGAACTCCGAGCCACCCTGCAGGTGAGGCGCCAGCTGTCGGCCCATCTCGATCCGCTGCTGCATCTCGGCGAAGGTATGGATGTCGGCCACATAATCACCGCAGTGATTCGCTATCCGGGAGAACAGGAAGTCGGTGGGACCCCGAGGCGGCGGGAAGGCGAAGAATTGGGCGTCCCCGGCGACGGCCCGCCGGATGACCTCCGAGAACACGGGCCACGACAGCTCGCCCGCGAGCACGTTGGGCGTCTTCGCGGCCAGCCAGTTCGGCGTGTTCATCCGGATGTCGTCCCCGGTGACGGGGCGCAGGGCCCCTTCGACCGGGATCGGATTCTGGTCGGCATCCCGGACGAGCTTGTCGTAGACGGCACCGACGTCCTGGCCACGCAAGACGCAGTCGGCGGCGGTGTCACACCACTCGGCGAACCGGTCGAACGCCTCCTCCACGGTCTTGATCCCATCGGCGGTCAGTTGCACCTCTGGGCTGCTGTGGTCGAGGACCGCGTCCAGAACCATGGCTCGCGTGCGTTTCGGGTACAGCTGGGCGTACTGCGCACCGAGCTGCGTGCCGTAGGACAGCCCGAGCCAGCTCACCTTCGAGACGCCGAGGGCGATGCGCACCGCCTCGTGGTCGCGGGCGACGCTCACGGTGTCCGCGTGCAGGAACAGTGGTCCGGTCTGCCGCAGGCAGCTCTTCGCGACCGCGCGATTGTGGGCGACCATCGCGTCGAACTCTCGCTGCGTGCGCGGGAAGAACGTGTATTCGGGGGTCAGCGCCGGTACGCCGCAGCTGATCGGGGTGCTTCCGCCGACGCCTCTCGGATCGACGCCGACGATGTCGAAGCGAGCTCGCAGCGTGGCGGAGAAGAACGTATCGGCGGCGATGACGTTGTCGACGGCGCCATCTCCCGGGCCACCGGGGTTGTAGAACAGCGTGCCGACGCGGTGAGCGGGGTCGTCGGCCGGGCGGCGAGCCACGGCCACGTTGATCTTCGGACCCTTCGGATCCGACCAGTCCGCGGGCACGCGCAGGGTGCCGCACCGGACCACTGTCGATCCCGGACACGGAGCGAAGTCGATGCTGTACGGCGGCGATGTAGCGGTATCGGACTGCGCCCCCGACACGAAGACCGTCGAAGCGATGACCCCGCAACCGAGGACGGCCACCACACGGCGAATACGTCGAATCTGCATCGGAACTCCCCACCCCGGCGACCAACCTCGACCGGAGTCCGGAACTGGCCTCACTCTGCATGGGTGGACGAAGCCGACCCATCGCCGATGGTGTCGCGCCCTTCGACCCTCCTCGCCACGCAAGGCAGTGTCAAGACGATCGTGCAGCCTCGAGCGTCGATAGTTGGAAGGACTAAATGGATCAAAGGAGAGTTCCTCTGGACATCGTCGGTCTGCCGTCCACCGATCGGTCCGTACCGGGGGCAACGGTGCGTTGCTGGCCAAGCAACTGGCCACCGTGGATCGCATCTCCGACGGCCGGTTGACGGTCGGCATCGCCGTGGGATCGCGCACTGACGACTTCGAGGCGACGGCATCGCCGTACGCCGAACGTGGAAGGCGTTCGACGCCCATCTCGCCGAGCTGCGCGCGGTGTGGGCCGGTGAGCCGCGGGGGTACGCCGGTCCGATCGGGCCGGCCCTGGTCCCAAGCCGGCGGTCCCCCGCTGCTCATCGGTGGTGGGTCTGCCGCCGCCTTCCGCCGGAGAGTACGGCGCAGGCTGGATCCTCGGCGCGGGCGGGCCGGACGCATTCGCCACAGCAGCGGACCAGGCCAAAGCATCCTGGCGCCACGCGAGACGTGAAGGTGAGCCGCGCCAGGTCGCCATCGGATACGTAAGTCTAGGCGACGACGCCGAAGAGCACGCACGGTTCACCGCAGCAGGCTGCGACGAGTGGATCCTGTTCCCCGCCAACCCCGACCTCCACCAGATCGACCTGATCGCCAACGCAACCGGCCTGACCTGAAGCAATCAGCTCGGCGTCTCGCTCGGAATAGCCTGCGATCGGTGGGCACCAACCAAGGTGGCACGACAGTTCGTTCCACCCTCTCTCTTTGTCCGCAATCACCTAGCCGACCTCGGTGACCGTGAATTTAGAACGCCCTACCCCGGTCGCGCCGGATGCCGTCTTCACCGTGACGGTCATCTGGTAACTGCCGACCGGAAATCCCTCCCAGTAGTAGCCCTCGAACGTGCATTGGTTGGTTCTTTCGTCCCAAACTATGGTTTTCGTCTCCGTGTTGTGAACCTGGGCAACGACAGTGCAGGTCTTCCCGGTGAGCTTGCCCAGGTTGGTGTATGTGGTCCACCAGAAGTTCAGTGTCACCTTCCCGGAGCCTGAGACCTTGTACATCCCCGGCCCGATCCCCTTATTGCTCTCCGCGAAACTGATGACAACCTGCTCCACCTTGAGCACCGGCGGCGGAGTCGACGGTTTGACGGGCGTCTGCGTCGGCGTGTCCACTGTCGTCACGTCCGGAGTATCGGTCGGGGTTTCGACGGGCGTCTCGGTCGGCGTCTCAGTCGGCGTCTCCAGTGGTGTATCGGTCGGCGTCTCCGGTGCCGAGGATAGCGAGGCCGACGGTTTCGGCTGCGCCGACTGCGCGTCCCCGCCGCCCAGCTGAACGGCGAACGCAACGATCGCGATCGCTGTCCCGACAACCGTCGAGACGGCGACAACGACATTCCAGCGATGGCTCATGGCCATGATTCATTCCCCCGGACAATCAGATCTCGTTGCTAGGTGAATCGTTGGTTGGGCAGCTTTGTTACGAACCTCGTCCATTGCTGACAGTTCTGCGGACTTCTCGGGCTCAATCAGGCCTTGATGTTCTCAGCGCCCGCGACACACTCGCCGCAGCCCCCTGACTGGCAACCCCGACGCCGATCGGCAGCAGAGGCGACGGAAGGCCAGCCACCGCGCCCACCGATCAGACTGCTCGGACACGCCAACGAAGCCACCGGCGTGCAACGCCGGAGGTTTGCGATGAATGAAGGTCCCCACCCCCTGAGCCGCAATAGTCGACCATTCCAGGAAACAACGCAATACCTCACCCGACTGACACAGCCGGGATGATGACGCGCCACTAAGACCATTGTTCTGTAGGGGCTGTTCGCGGGTGGCCGACCGGTGGTGCCGGTTGCCCATCTTGGTCCCGGACAGGCGATAGATACCGCATCGCCCGGCAAGCGCTAGTCGGGTACCGCCACAGCCCGATCCACCGCGGGCGAGGTGATGGCAATGCTCCTCAAGATCGTCGTCGGTCTGATCGCCCCGCTCGGTCCGCTGGTAGACAGGTTGCCGGTGAGAACAGTTCGATCACGGGAAGTGGAAGGTGCCGCGTCCGGCAGTCGGGGCTGGAACACGTCGCCCTGACTTCTTGACGGAGGAGGGTGACTTGCTTCGACCTCGATCAAGGCGCGCGGACACTTGTAGGCCGCATGTGAGTGCTCGAGGTGATATGTCGAGTCAACGGGGAGATGCCGATGGGAAGCTGGGTCGTGCTTGACAGCGTCGGGGCGAGTTGGGGAAAGTGGCGGCAACGGCGTCTGACTGGCCGCCGAGACGTGGGATGCCCGCCCCAGCCGGGGTTTCATGGTCGAAGGGGAACTTGCCCTCCCGGTTGAGCTGAGTCCGCAGGCCAACTCTCAACACCGCGTCGCTGGGGGACGAAGGTGCCAGAGGAGGCTTGTCATGACCAAGCAAGGCAGTTTCAAGAAGGTTGTCCGGCGTCACGCAGCGGACACCGGTCAGCGCTACACCGAGGCGCTCTACGATCTCGAGGGCCTCGGTGAGCGAGTTTTCCACGAGCCCGTAGCCGAGCGTCTACTCGCCCATCTCCGGGATCACTACGGCACCGACGCGGTCGCCGCGACGAAGGTCAGTCAGCACAACGACCACGTCTTCCGGGTCGACCGCCGCAACGGCGATCCGTGGATCGTGCGGGTGTTCCCTCCCGCTCGCCCGAAGGCCGGCGTCGAAGGCGATGCCGCGATCCTGAGGTTCCTGGCCCGGCAGGACTACCCGGCGGAGCGGCTCGCGGTCGATGATGCGGTGTCCGAGTTCGACGGGTCGTCGGTCCTGGTCACTCGGTTCGTCAACGGCGGACCGTTACCCAGCAGCACCGAGAAACTCGGCATGATGGGCGACCTGCTGGGACGGCTGCATACGCTGGCGCCGGATGATTCAGTCAGCCGCCCGGGTGGCGCCTCTGGAGATGACCCCAGCCGCGAGGGCAGCCCACGTCAGGACCTGATGGCAGCTCTCTCGTTCCTCGATGCAGTCGACACGAAGGTCTCAGCGGTGCATCGTGAGCGATTCGAGCAACTCCGCGACCAAGTACGCACGGCCGACTACGGCCTTGGCCTGCCCGAGGCGTTGCTCCACGGCAACCTCCTGCACAACCCCGATCACGCGCTCGTCACGGACCACGGACCGGTGGCGATCAATTGGAAGGCGTCCGGGCGCGGCCCGCGGCTCGCCGACTTCGCCTATCTGATGTGGGGAGCACCCTGGATGGAAGGGGACGGCGTCGGCGCGGCCGCCAACGCCTACCGTCGACACGTCGAGTTGACCGACGAAGAACTCGACCGGCTCGAGGCGGTGATGTACATCCGGCCGTTGTACCTGACTTGCTTCGACTACCGGCGCTTCGTCGCCAGTGGCCACCAGTCCGGCGGCAGCGAGGGATGGTGGGGCTTCATCGACCCCGAGCACATCAGCGCTGCTGCAGCCGCGACCCGAGCGGCATTGCGCTGAACAGGCGTGTTCATGGCAGCCTCTGCAGGCCGGCGGCGGTGAGTAGATAGCCCGGAGCAGTGGTCGCCGGGTCTGCCTGTACCAAGTCCACCAAGGCGGACCCGGCGATCTCGGGTGTCAACAGCTCCCCCAGTCCTTCAGGTACGCCTCCAGCGCCGGCGAAGGCCGTGGCAATTCCGCGGCCAAGACCACGGCTCGCGCCGACGACGATTGTGGTCTTGCCGGTCAGGTCGCTCAGGAGTTGACCGGCTCCGGAAGTATGTACGCTGCCATCTGGCGTTCGAGCGCCTTGGACGCGCTGTTGCGCCAGCCCTCCGCCATGGGCTCCGACAAGGGATCGGGGAAGATCTCCTCGTCCCCGTTCTCCACGCCGTCGAAGATGGCCCGAGCGACGGACTCCACAGAGGCCTTCGGGATGTCCGTCTTTGGGGCCATATCGGTGTCGACGGGGCCCGCCAGGACGGCATGGACCGCCATGCCTTGTCCGGCCAGGGCCGCGCGCAGCGACTGCGTGAGGGAGAACGCGGCGGCCTTCGAGATCGCGTAGGTCGGATCGAGCGGTACGGCGGCCAACGCGGCCAGCGACAGCACGTTGACGATGGTGCCCCGGGAACGAGTCAACAGCGGCAGGAATGCCTGCGTCGTGTCATAGGTGCCGAAGAGGTTGACGGCGAGGTGCTGCTCGAGGGCGGCACGATCGCCGAGGTCGGCGTACAGTCCCACACCGGCGTTGTTGATGAGGACATCGAGCGACCCGACGCTCTCCACGGCTGCCTGAATCTGCGCTGCATCGGTCACGTCCAGGGTCAGCGGCGTGACGCGCTCATCCGGATGGGTCAGGGGCCGGCGCGTACCGGCGTACACCCGCTTCGCGCCTCTCCTCAAGGCTTCCTCGACCAAAGCTTGGCCGATGCCGCGATTGGCCCCGGTCACCAGAACGGTTCTGTCTGCGATTGTCATGCGTATCCCTTGCTAGTTCCGCTTGTCGAAGATGCAGACATCACGGCGCCGGGAAACTGGGCGCGAGCAGGCCGCCCAGTTCGCGGCTTGAGCGGTGTCGATACTGGAGACCGGCCGGGAGCGATGACAGATGACGCGAAGGTGGAGTGGTGACAACCGACCTGATGACCAGAGCGCGGGCGGGAGACGGCAGCGCGTTCCGAGAGCTGACGGAGCCGTACCGCAGGGAGCTCCAGGTGCACTGCTACCGGATGCTCGGATCCTTCCAGGACGCCGAGGATGCCCTGCAGGACTCGCTGCTGGCTGCCTGGCAAGGCCTCGGAGGATTCGAGGGCCGCGCCTCGCTGCGTACCTGGCTGTACCGGATCGCCACCAACCGGTGCCTCAACGCGCTTCGCTCGGCCAAACGACGCCAGGCCAAGGAGTGGGACGTGCCCACGGTTGAGCCACCGGAGCCGACGCGGCTCGGCGAGATCGTGTGGCTCGAGCCCTATCCCGACGCCCTGCTCGAGGGTGCGATCGACGGACCGCTCGGCCCGGAGGCACGCTACGAACAGACCGAGGCCATCTCGCTGGCGTTCGTGACCGCACTGCAGGTCCTACCCGCTCGCCAGCGCGCCGTGCTCATCCTGCGCGAGGTTCTCGGGTACCACGCGAGCGAGGTGGCGGACATGCTCGACTCGTCCGTCGAATCGGTCAACAGCGCGTTGAAACGAGCCCGCGCGGGGCTGCGGGGCCACCTTCGGCCGACAGCCGAGCACGAGGAGCCTCCCGCTCCCGACTCGCCCGCTGAGAAGGCTCTGGTGGAGAAGTTCGTCCGCGCGTACCAGTCCGGCAACGTCACCGCACTGGTCGCCCTGCTCACCGAGGACGTCCGCGTCTCGATGCCCCCGGTTGCCCTCGAGTACCACGGCCGCGAGGACGTCCTCCGCTTCTATACCAGCATCATCCGCCCGGATCGCACCTACTCGCTCGTGCCGACGCGAGCGAACGGCCAGCCGGCGTTCGGCACCTACCTGCGAACCCCCACCGACGGCATCCGCCACGGGACCGGCCTCCTCGTCCTCACCCTCACCGGCGACCAGGTCAGCGCCGTCACCCGCTTCGACAACAGCGCGCTCCCCTGGTTCGGCCTGCCCCGATCCCTCCCGGGCTGACCGTCCTGCTGACGGCTGCCCCATCGGGCAGCAGGGAATGCCCGCGACGTCGCTCGATCGGCCGTGAAGCCGTACGGGATGCGGAGGAGCGTGACCGGTGAGTCTCGCTCGGAGGCTGATTGCGTGCGAGCACGTTGCGTTCGACCGGCACAGCATGCGGGGTGACGAGTGACCGGACACGACGTCAATGAGCCGGACCAGCGCGCCACCCACCCTGGTCCCGTGGCTGCGGCGCCGAAGAGTCAGGTGACAGCCGGCCGAGCGTCTGGTCCCACCCATCCGCTGCGGATGCTGCAGCGCGCGGCCGGCAACCGGGCCGTCAGCGGGTACGTCCAGCGCCTTGCGTCAGACAGCCCGCCAACCGCCGTCACCGCTGCGCCCCCTGGGGAAGCAGCCCGTACCAATCCCGGCCAGGCCATCACGACCGAGCAGCCCGGGGAGACCGATCGGACGGCGACGGACGGTGGGACGGAGGGCCCGGCCCAGCCGCTGTCCCAGCTGAACGGCCTCGATTCAGCCGATTTCGCCGCCCACCTTGCCCAAGCGGCTCCAGCGAGCGGCTCGGCGCTCGAGACCGAGCAGGCAGCGTTGACCGGCGAGTTGCCGTCCCGGCAGGCGCCGACCGGTCTACCTGTCGGGGAGGCGGCGCCGGTGCCGGCGCCGACCGAACCGGTTGTCGCGCCACCCCTTCCGACACCGCGGCCCGAAGCCGATGCGAGTCGGGCCGCCGATCTCGCGCACCAGGGTGGAGCCGCCGTCAGCGAGGCCGCTGCAGGTGCGCAGGTCGCCGTTCCGCCGACGATGTCCATGATCCATCCGACTGAGACCCCACCAGCCCTGCCTGCGCTCGACGTCGGGCCTGCGCCCGCAGTACCGCATCCGCCCGCGGTGATCGCGGTTGCCGGTGCCGAGCGGACGGCGCTGAACGCCTCGCTGAACACCGAGGTGCACGAGCTGACGAGCCGGGCGTTGGCGCCGGCCCTCGGAGCCAGCGCGGCACACCGGACTCAGGTCGCGACCGCCAAGGCCAACGCCCAGCAGTCGATCACGGGCGCCGAGGCAGACTCGACGTCCCAGCAGCGCGCGGCGGCCACGGCCGCCGATGCGGAGGTCCGCGAACTGCACTCGGGGTGGGAGCGGGAGAAGGCAGGCGTCATCAGCTCCCAGCACGGCCAGATCGAGGCCGAAGCCGGCCAGACCCGCGCCGAGGCCGACCGGACGATGAACGAAGCCCAGACCCAGGCCCAGGCCGCACAGCAGGACACCAGTGCGCAACGTGACGCGGAGCCCGGGCTGTGGGACCGCATCAAGTCGGCGGGCGCCAAGGTTGCGGGCGCGGTCGGGAATGTGGCGTCGGGCGCGCTGAGCCTGGTGCGTGGCATCTTCGAGGCGGCCAAGCGACGAGTGCTCGGCATGATCGCCCGGCTCGGTCAGGTCATCCGCGAACGGGTCGAGGCGGCCGTGCGGACGCTGCGCGATGGCGTACGACGGGCGGGGGCAGCGATCTCCGGTGCGATCCGGCGTGGGCGGGAACTGGTGGGGAAGCTCGCTGGCGCGTTGGCGGCGGCCGCGCGGCAAATCTGGCAGGCGGCACGGCAGCGACTCACGCAGCTATGGGGCCGGCTCACCGCGGCGGTTGGACGCGCCGTCGCGGCAGCGGCCCGGATCGCCAAGCGGATCGCCGACGGGCTCGGCAAGGTCAAGCAGATCGTCAAGCTGCTGGGCAACAAACTGCTCGGGTTCATGGCCGAAGCTGTCACGAACCCCGAGGAGAAGGTGGGCAAGCCGCTCGTCGCCATCGCCTCCCCGTTCGCAGCGAGCGTGCCGGGCAAGGCCGAGGAGATAGGCAAAGAGAAGGCGCAGGGCGGGCCGGACGTCGCGGTGGCGACGCCCGTCCAGCGCCAGGCCGTACCGGGCCCGCCCGGCGAGACCTTCTGGCAGGGCGTCGGGCGGCACGCCAAGGCGGCGGGCAACGCGTTCCTCGAACACTGGGTGATGAACCTGCTCAAGGTGGTCGCGAGCATCCTGGCCTTCCCCGTCGCGGCGTGTATGGAGCTCCCCGCGCTGTGGAAGGAACTGGTCGGGGTCTTCAAGCCGGAGCCCGGTGGCGCCGACCGGTTGGACCATCTCCTGGGGGTGTTCCGTCAGCTGGTGAACATCGCGGGCCTCATCGTCGCCGGCGTCGGCGTCTGGGCGTTCCTGATCGGCTTGGTGTTCCCACCTGTCGAGCCGTTCCTCGGGGCCGGCTACTACGCGATCAGCCTCGGCGTCCTGGTCGCCGACGCGGCCGTCGCCGCTGCCCAGCTGGCCAACGCGTACATGGGGGCCTCGCATGCGACCTCGCCCGAGGCTCGCGAAATGTACCTGGAGATCTTCTCGAGCAGCCTGATCGGCGCGGCGATCACGGCCGTCATGGTGGCGATCGGGGCCGCGGCCGCGTACCTGGCCAAGGTGTTCCGCGGTTTCCGGGCAGGAGCGGCGGCGGCCGCCGGTGAAGGGGCCAGGCTGAAGGTTGGCAAGGGCGAGGCGATCGGCGAGCCCGCGGCGACCGACGTCGGTGCGAAGGGCGGGCCGGAGCCTCGGCCACGGGAATGGCCGTACAGCAACCCGCCGAACATGCGCACCGTTCCGCCCGGGACCCCGCTCGAACTCAAGTCGCTCAACCCGAACACGAAGTACCTCTGGGTGGTCGACGCCGAGGGCAACTTCAAATTCGCGCCGGAGAGCCAGAGCACCTCGGACTTCATGAAGCCGCTACCACCGGACCGGGAGTTCAACATCAAGCACGGTGACCTCCAACCCGGCGAAGGTGGCACCGCCCGGGGCCCTGCCCGCGCCGGAGGCGAGTTGCACAACATCCGCAGCGCGGACGGTACGCCGAGCGACATGTGGTGCATCACCAATGACTCGAGCTACACCTTCCGCAGGGTGGACGCGAACGGCAAACCGCTCCCGTGGGCCCCGGCGGAGAGCGTCGAGGCGGTCCGCCAGCACCTGATCGACGGCGGCACGCCTGGTGAGAAGCTGGTGACGACCGATGTACTGGCCGCCGACCGATTGAAGAGAGGTGTGCCGTGACCGACGGACGCGCTGGTCTGGGTCAAGCCGCACGAGCCCTCCTCGATTCCGGCTCCTCGCAGTACGCCGAACTGACGCCGGCAGAACTCCGGGAGGGCATCGTCGAGCTTGTCGCCGGACAGGAGTCGGATTACCTCGAGTACGAGATGCTCGAAATCGATATCGCTCTCGTCCGGGCCATGCGCCTCGAGATCCCCGACCTCGACGGCCGCCTGATCGAATGGTTGGGCGACCGACCCTCGACGGCGCGGCTCGGGGTCACATGCCGAGCGCTCTGGCAGTTGTGGTCCCCGGCCAACCCGCATCCACCCATCGATCCGGCTGCGGTGCGACGCCTGATGGCTGCGGCAGCGCAGGTGGCTATCGGTATCAACGAGGTCGGCGCGTACCGCGCAGCCCTGGGGTTCGCCGCCGACCAGATCGACGACCCCCGAACCCTTGCGGCGATCGACCAAGAAGTCACCCGCTTACAGTGAGTCCAGGAGTTCCTCGATGGCCGCAGAACAGGATTCGGGCTTGTCCAGCGGTACGTGATGGTAGGCGCCGGCAACCGGTACGCGCGGTAGCGGCCTCGCGAGGCGGTTTTGGACGTAGTCCAGGGTTTCGGCGCCGACGAGTGGGCTTTGCTCGCCGTGCACCATGCCGATCCGACAGCGAATTTGCGGGAGTTCCTCGTGCAAGGCCTCGTTGGTGATGCGCTGGCGTGCTCTTGGGTCGAACTTCCACGCCCAGCCGCCCGCCACCTCAGTCAATGCGTTGCGGGCCACGAGTCTGAGGAGTCCGGCCTCCGCCGAGGTAGCACCGGGCCGCAAGCGGAACCGGGCCAGTGCGTCCTCGAGGGTGGGATAGACCTTGTGCCGCGACCTCGGCTTGTCCCCGGGGTCCCAGGCCTCCCCCGGCCGACGGAACGCTGAGTCCACCATCACGAGACGGTCGAGGACATCAGGCCGGTGGGTCGCGAGGAAGACCCCCACCTTGCCGCCCATGCTGTGGCCGACCAGGTCGAAGGTAACCCAGCCCACTCGCGCAGCGATCTCCGCCAACTCCGCTACCCAGATCTCTGCCGAATACTGTTCCCGGTGACCGCTGTCGCCGTGGCCGCTGAGCTCGGGGACCACAACGTCGTACCGCTTGGCGAGCAGCGGAGCGACCGCTGTCCACCACCCGGCGTGAGCCCCACCGCCGTGCACCAGCATGACGGGAGGACTGCCGGCGCGGCCGAGCCGGAAGTACCGGACACTGCACCCCTGGACGGTCACACTGTCGGCTTCCGTCTCGAACATCGTCATCCGAGCCTCCGCAGGCTCGGCACCCACAGCGCCACCCCGATCAGCAGGACGGCGGCGGCGAATCCACTGATCGTGGTCGACGCCGAGACACCGATGGCGTCCGCGGCCAAGCCGTGTCCGATGGTCGCGATCGGGAGGATTCCGATCGCGAGGCCTTGCAGCCCCATCGCCCGGCCGCTCACCCCCGGCGGCGCCAGCATCAGCAGCAAGGTGCTCTGCATGACGCCGAACGCGGAGCTGGCCAGGCCGATGCCCAGCATCAGCAGCATCGACAACGGCACCGACGTCGACATCGCGAACAAAGCGAACAGCAAGCCGAAGGCGCAGGTGCCGAAGATGTACAGCTTCCCCTTGAACGCGAAGTCTCCGAGGGTGGCGATCAGCAGCGAACCCACCAGCGCTCCCGCACCTCCCAGTGTCATCAACAACCCCAGGCCGCCCGCGTCGAGCAGCAGGATGTCCTTCGCAAAGACGGGCATGAACGCCTGGTAGACCGGCCAGAGGAAGATGTTCGCGGCGAGGCTGATGAATAGCACCGCTGCCATCGTCCGGTGCGACAGCACGATGCGGATGCCCTCCAGCAGATCCGCGATGGGTGAGGCCCGGCCGGCCACCACCGTCCGCCGGCCGACGTGCCGGATCGGCCACAGGGTGGCGAAGGAGATCACATACCAGGTCGCCGAGACCCACAGCGCCGTCGATACCCCCAGCGTGCTGATCATCACCGCGCCCAGCGCGGGCCCGATCACCTGGGTCATGTTGAGCGCCACCGTGTTCAGGGCGTTGGCATTGCTCAAGTGACGACGATCGACGATGTCGAGGACCAGGGTGAACCGGGCAGGCTGGGCCGGCGCCTGTGCCAGTCCGATCATGAAGCCGGCAACGACGATCTGCCAGTAGGTGATGTCGCCCAGCATCACCAGGATCGCGACAGCCGAGACCGCCACCAGTTCCCAGACCACCGTGCCGAGCAGGAAGCGCATCCGGTCGAACCGATCGGCGACCACACCGCCGATCGGTCCGAGGAGCATCGGCCCGAGCCTGGCCGCGGTGAAGATCGCCAGTTGCAGCTCCGACCCGGTCAGCTCGTAGACCAGCCAGCCCAGCACCAGCGTCTGGGTCCAGACCCCGGCGAAGAAGAACAGGCTGGAGACCCAGAGCAACCGGAAGTCCGGGTACCGGGCGAAGGCCGTGAAGGAGCGGGCACGCGGCTCCCGCCGGTACTCCGGACCTTCGTCGGGCGGCCTTACCTCGTCCCGGACATCGGTACACGACTCGCCATCCGGTCCTTCCATCAGAGGACGAACAACGCGGCCAGGTCGGACACGGTCCGGATCTGTTCGACCGCCCGCAACCGCACCAGTGCCTCCTTGGCGGATCCGGAGGAGATCACGCGTTGCGAGCAGGCCAGGAACTTCTTGTCCAGATCGTCGTCTGTCATCGGCTTGGTGGCGCTGCCCTTGACCTCTTGAACGCGGGACCGCACCGGCTCCCGGCCGGGGATGTGCACGATCACCTCGGCGAACCGTTCCTCGATGGTGGGGTCCTGGAACACTTTGACCCGGTCCATCAGTCCGGCGTAGACGCCGTCCCGGACCCGGTCGTCGTCGAAGGTCTCCACCGTGATCTGGCCGTCCTGCAGTGCCGCCGACATCACATACCGAAGGCAGAACTTGCCCTGCAGTCCAGTGGCCGGGTAGTCGTAGATGAGCGGGACCAGGCCGGTGGCGTGCACGTTGACGTCGATCTGCTCGATCGCGGCGAGGTCCGTCTCCGACAGTTGCTCACGGCACTCGAACGTCGCGTCCAGAGCGCAGTGCGTGCCCGCGCAGCAGGGGTAGACCTTCATGTTCAGACCAGGGTCGACCAGTTCGAACGGCTCCCCCGGCCGGGCCGAGCTCCAGCGCTCCGCGTCTCCGTCGAACAGAGTGGTGAGGCCGAGCGGGGCCGTGAGCATGTCCTCGTTGGCGGTATAGCCATTGGCGGCAAGCAATGCGGCCAAGACCCCTCCGTGCGCGGACCAGCCGATGTGGAACGGCTTCGTCATCGTGCCGAAGTTCTGCCGGCTCCCGCTGGCCTGGGAGACTGCGATGCCCAGCGCGACCCGGAACTGCTCGGTGGACAGGCCCAGCAGCTTGCCCGCGGCAGCTGCCGCACCGAGCGGACCGAGTACGGAGGTCAGGTGCCAGCCCTTCTGGTACGGCACCGAGCCGAGCATCCGACCGGCCTTGCCCATCACCTCGGTACCCACCACGAACGCCTCGACCAATTGTTTGCCGGTGGCCTGGACCGACTCCGCCACAGCGAGAGCGGCCGGCACGATGACGGCACTCGGGTGGCCGTGGACATTGCCCTGAGTGTCGTCATAGTCGAGGGCGTGCGCCGCCGTACCGTTCACGAGCGCAGCCAGACTCGCGGAGGTCCGCAGGTCGGTGCCGAGCACGCTCGATTCCGGCTTACCACCTTGGCTTCGCGCCACCAGACCGGCACGTAAAGCAGTCTCTTCCGGCGCGCCGGCCAGGATGACCCCGATCGTGTCGATCAGTCCGCGCCCGGCCGCCCGCAGCAGCTCTGCCGGAGCGTCGGCGTAGCCGAATCCGGTCGCCCACTCCGCTAGTTCGGCCGTCGCATCATTGCTCGCACTCATAGCACCTTCTCCTTGGGAATGGTTGCCGACGGCCCTGTTCTCGGCGCCGACGCGATGACTCCACTGGCCTCGAGCTGGTCGATCTGTTGGTCGGACATGCCCAGGAGGTCCGACAGCACGCGATGGTTGTGCTCGCCGTACAGCGGCGACGCCCGATCGATCCGGCCCGGTGTCGACTCCAGCCGATAGCCCAGTGCGGGATACCGGCGCCGTCCGGCTTCAGCATGATCCACTTCGACGAACACCCCACGGGCAACCAGATGTGGGTTCTCGGCCACGTCCTTCCCGGTGCAGACCGGCGCGGCAGGCACACCCCGGCTCTGCAGTCGCTCGGCCAGTGTCCACTTGTCTTGCTGGATGGTGCAGGAGCTCAGTTCCTGGTGCAGTCGTACGGCGTTGTGCCGTCGCCCGTCCGCGGTCGCGAAGTCCGGATCGGCGGCGAGCGGACCACAGCCGAGCGTTTCGCAGAGCACCAGCCATTGCTGGTCGTCGAGCACCGCGATCGCAATCCACTCGTCCTCGCCCAGCGCGGGGAACGCATCGTGCGGAGCCGCGTAGGGCACAGCATTTCCCCGTGGTACGAACACCTCGCCGGTCTCCACCTGCTCCAGTAACAGCTCGCCGGCGAACTGCATGGCGGTCTCCCGTTGCGGGACCTCGACATGCTGGCCGCGCCCGGTCCGGCTGCGATACATCAACGCGGTCAGTACTGCGGCGGCGCCGTGCAGGCCGCCGATGGGATCCAGGTACGCGTTCGAGGTGAGCACCGGGGTCTCGTCCTCGCCGCCGTAGCCCATCAGGCTGGCCATCCCGGTCATGGCCTCCATGTTCGGTCCGAAAGCGACCGCGTAGGCATCCGGCCCGGAACTGCCGTAGGCGGGCATCTGCACCATGATCAGATCCGGACGGACCTCACACAAAGCCTTGTAACCAAGGCCTAGTGACTCCATCACGCCTGGCGAGAAGTTGTCGACCACGACGTCACAGACTCGCGCCAGATCAAGCGCGATCTGCACGCCGGCCGGGCTCTTGAGGTCCAGGCTCAGGGCTAGTTTGTCGTGGTTCTGGCTGTTGAACCGGAAGCTCCGGTTGTACGGACGCTCGCCTCTGATCAGGTCGGGGTAGCGAGATTTCTCCACTCCGGCCACGGTCTCCCGCCACGAGTCCATCCGCGACGGCCCCTCGATCTTGATCACCTCAGCGCCGAGGAAGGCCAGCGACCGGGTCGCCATCGGTCCGGCCCATGCGCCGGTGAAGTCCAGAACCCGGATGCCGTCCAGCGGCCGCGCGCCGGGCTGCCCGGCGGTCATCTCATCACCCCGTTCGCCTGCAGGGTCTGATGCTGATCGGACAGTCCGACCGAGCCCAGCGCTTGTCGGTCCTCTTCGCCGAGACCCGGTGCTGTCGTCACTACCTCGGCACGCGGAGTCGCCGACATCCGGAAGGCCGGCGCGATGACCGGATGACTCGCGTCCCCGGACCGCGCCCGCTGCCAGAACCCGCGCACATTAAGGTGTTTGTCGGCCCACAACGCCGGACCGTCCATCACCCGGCTGACCGGTAGCTTGCATTGGCGTCCTGCCGCAGTGACCTCGTCGCAGGTCATCGTCGCCGCCTGCGCGCCGATCAACTCCAGTGCCTCCGGCCAGTGCTTGAGCCGGTCGGCGAGATCGACGAACCGCGGGTCCTGTGCATGTTCCGGCAGTTCGAACACAGCACAGCAGCCCGCCCAGTCGTTCGGCCGAGCGGCGTACACCACCACCCAGCCGTCCGAGCAACGGAACAGGCCGACCAGACCTGATCTCGGAAGCCTCGCCTGGAACGTGCCGTTGTAGAAGTACCGCGCGGAGACCATCGCGTTCATCACGGCTACGGAATCGAGTACCGCTGTCTCGACGAACTGGCCGCGGCCTGACTGCTCCCGCCAGAGCAAAGCGGCGAGAATCGCGCCGTACGCGGTGATTCCGGCCGAGTACTGCGCCCTGGCCCCCAGCCCGTAGAGCGGGGGCTTCGGGTATTCACCGTTGAGCAGCATCACCCCGGACAGCGCCTGGAAGATCATCTCGGTCCCGGTCCAACCCTCGTGCGGGCCGGCACCGAAATCCGTGATGGCACAGGCGACGAGGCGTGGGTTGACGGCCATCAGCGCACGGCAGACGGCTTGCTCCCCCGCGACGACGACGTCACTGTCGGCGGCGAGTGCCGTCAACACGGCCATCCCTTCGGGTGATCGCCAGTCGAGCGTCATCGACTGCTTGCCGGTGTTCAGGTGGCGGAACAACATCGCGTCCACCGCCGGCGGACGGGCGGCTGTCCACGCGGCCGCCCGCCGTACGGGTGACCCGTCGACGCCTTCGATCAGCAGCACGTCCGCGCCGAAGTCGGCCAGGGTCCGTGCGCAGTACTGTCCCCCGACGTTGTCGCTCAGGTCCAAGACGCGGAGGCCGGCAAGCGCCGAGTCCTGTGCCACTTGGCCGTTCTGGTCGGTGTCGATGGAAATCTCCCTCCACTCGAGCTGGAGTCACAAGGCGGTGTCCTCGGACGATGCCGGTGCCGCGCTAGGGCTTGTCGGCGGTGGGTGCCGGCTCAGCCGACGAACCGTTGCTGGCGGCAACATCGTCGGCGGCGCCGTTGCCGGGGGCGCCGTCGGTAGCCAGGATCCGGGCTACCGACGGGATCTGACGACGCTCGCCTTCCTGCAACTTCTTCTGCTCCCCGCTCGCGTGGTGCAGCGCCCGGTACCCGATCGCGGCCAGGGCCCCGGCCCGGTATCCCATTGACTCCTGGGCCTGGTTGACCGCGAGCTTGGTCATCTGCAGCAGGAACGGTGGCCGGGCTGCGATCTTGGCGGCCAGGGCAAGGGTCTTCTCCTCCAACTCCTCCCGCGGCCAGACCTTGTAGACGATGCCCATTTCGTGTGCCTGGTCCGCGGTCAGCGACTGATCGTCCAGCAGGATCGCCTTGGCCCGGCGGGCGCCGACGTCCCAGGGCAGCGACATCCACTGGGGTGGACCGGGAATGAAGCGGGCATCGTCGGAGGCGACGATGATGTCCATCGCCGCGGCCACCTTCCAGCCGCCGAAGATGCACAGGCCGTGCACCTGGGCGATGGTCGGCTTGGGCAGGTCCCGCCACCGCAGCGGCATACCGAGCACGGTGTCGAAGGCGAACTGGAAGTCGCCGCGCAGCTCCGGGTCCAGCTTCGGCCGGTCGATGAGGTCCTGCTTCTGCTGCGGCGTACCGAGGTCGTGTCCCGCGGAGAACATCTTCCCGTTGGCCGCGAGGATGACCGCTCCGACGCCGTCGTCGGCCATCGCGGCCTGCAGCGCGTGGTCCAGTTCCTCCTGGAGCGGACGGGACAATGCGTTGCGGTACTCGGGCCGGTTCAGCGTGATCCGGGCGACCCGGTCCACGGTTTCATAGATGATGTTTTCGTACTCCATGTCCAGCTCCTTGGATGAACGACAGCGTGTGTGTCGGTGGTCTGGTGACGGGTCTGGGTCAATGCGGCCGTACGCCGACCGGCGCCGCGGCGTCGAGCAATGGGTGGTGGCAGGCCGCCTCCTGCCTGTCACCGAGCAGCCTCAGCTCCGGGGCGGTCTCGGCGCAGAGCACGCCGTCATTGAGCGGGCAGCGAGGGTGGAAGGTGCACCCGGACGGCGGCGCGGCCGGGTTCGGCACGTCTCCGGCCAGGACCGTTCGGCTGCCTCCGCCACGGCGCCGGCTGGGCACCGCGGCGAGCAGCGCACGGGTGTACGGATGCTTGGGTTCGCGGAAGATCTCGGCCACCGAACCGACCTCGACGATCCGTCCGAGGTACATCACCGCCACCCGGTCGACCAACTGGCTCACAACGGACAGGTCGTGGCTGATGAAGAGATAGGACAGATTCCGCTCCGCCTGCAGGTCCTGCAGCAGGTTGAGGACCTGTGCCTGCACCGAGACGTCCAAGGCGGACACCGGCTCGTCGCAGATCACCACCTCGGGGCTGGAGATCAACGCCCGGGCGATGCCGATCCGCTGACGCTGGCCGCCGGAGAACTCGAACGGGTGACGCGCGGCGTCCCCGCTGCTCAGTCCGACCCGCTCGAGCGCCTCGCCGACCCGGACGGCGCGCTCCGCACGGCTTCGCACCTCGCCGTGCACCACCAGTGGTTCGGCGACGATCTGCTCGACAGTCATCCGGGCGTTGAGGGACGCGTACGGATCCTGGAAGACCACCTGCAGTCGCCGGCGGACCTTGCGGAGCTCACGATCGCTGACCTTGGTGAGGTCCTGGCCGCGGAAGAGCACCTCGCCCGAGGTCGGCGGATCGAGCATCAGTACTGCGTTCGCGAGGCTGCTCTTGCCGCACCCCGACTCGCCGACGATGCCCAGCGTTTCGCCACGCCGTACGCTCAGCGACACTCCGTCGACCGCCCGCACGATCCCCGCGTCGCCCCGCCACTTACGCCCGGACGGCCGGTAGTACTTGCGAAGGTCGCGGCACTCGAGAACCGCGTCGGAATCGATGTCAGACATGGGTCTCGACCTCCAGCCGCGGCAGCTGCTCGGCATGGTGGCAGGCCGCGACACCCGGCCCGTCCGCCGCTGGCAACAGCGGCGGCATCTCCTCGCGACAGACGTCGGTCTGGTGTGGACACCGTGGGTGGAACGGGCAACCGGGTGGCGTGGCACCGGCCTCCGGAGGGCTGCCCGCGATGGCCACGAGCCGCTTCTTGTGAACGCCCGGTGTCGGTGCTGACAGCAACAGTCCTCTGGTGTAGGGATGCCGCGAATCGGCGTAGATGCTGTCGACCGGGCCCGACTCCACGATGCGACCGCCGTACATCACGTACACCCGGGTCACCACTTCGGAGACGACGTCGAGGTCGTGACTGATGAAGATCAGCCCCATCTGACGTTCCTGCTGCAGCTCCCGCAACAGGGTCAGGATCTGGGCCTGCACGGTCACGTCCAGGGCTGTGGTCGGTTCGTCGGCGATCAGCACATCCGGGTTCAGGGCGAGCGCGAGCGCGATCATGATCCGCTGCTGCATCCCGCCGGAGAACTCGTGCGGATAACTCTTGATTCGCTTGGCCGCATTGGGGATCCGGACGGCATCGAGCAACCGGACCGCTTCGGTGCGGGCCTGCGCAGCGGTCATCCCACGCCGGGTGACGAGCACCTCGGTCAAGGCGTTGCCCACCCGGAACACCGGATTCAGCGCGGTGAACGGGTTCTGGAAGATCATCGCGATCGGCTGCCCGGACCCGTCGCTCCTGCGCCGTTCCCGCCGCACCTGGTCGAGGTCCTTGCCAAGGAACTGCATCCGATCGGCGGTGACCCGGGCCGGCGGCGACTTCAGGATCCCCATCAGGGCGCGACCGGTGACGCTCTTGCCCGACCCGGACTCGCCAAGGATCCCGACTGCCTCGCCCGGCTGCACGGCAAAGCTCACCCCACGGACCGCGTCGATCGTTCGCTGCGCCAACTGGAAGCTCACCCGGAGGTTCTCGACCTCCAGCAGCGGCTTCGGCGCGGCACCGTTCTCGCGTGGGCCGGAATTGATCGTGCTCGTCATGACCGCTCCTGATTCTCGGGATCGACCAGGTCCCGGAGTCCGTCGCCGAGGAAGTTCACACCCAGCACCAGTAGCGTGATCGCCAGGCCGGGGAAGATCGCGTTCCACGGCTGCACGCTCAGGAACGCCCGGGACTCGCTGATCATGTTGCCCCAGGTCGGATCCGGCGGTTTGACCCCGATTCCGAGGAAGCTGAGCGCTGCCTCGTACAAGATCGCGTGCGCGAAGACGAAGGTGCCCTGCACAGCGGCCACACCGAGCACGTACGGCGCGATGTGCCGGAACAAGATCCGGAGCCGGGTGGCACCGACCGCGTGTGCTGCCCGGACGAAAGGCCGCTCCCGCAGTGCCAGGGTGGAGCTGCGGACCACGCGGATCATGATCGGAGCCTGGCCGAGGGTCAGCGCGATGCAGACGTTCCACACACCGGAGCCGAGGGTGGCGACGATGGCGATCGCCAGCAGCACACCAGGCACCGCCAGCAGGACCTCGGTGATCCGGCTGACCACCGCGTCGGCCGCCCCGCCGACGAAGCCCGCGACACAGCCCAGCGTCCCGCCGATCACGAGGGCCGAGAGGGTGACGACGAACCCGACCATCACCGACACCCTCGCGCCGATCAACATCCGGCTGAGCACATCGCGCCCGTACAGGTCGGTTCCGAAGAAGTGTGTCCCGGACGGCCCGGCGAGTCTGCTTGCCGACGGTGCCAACGGATCGAAGGGAGCCAGCAACGGCGCCGCCAGCGCCAGCAGCACGATGACGCCGACCACCACCAGGCCGATCTTCGACATCGGGCTCATATGGCGCAGCAGCTTCATCCTGGTCCGCCGGACCTGAGCAGGCGGCGCGACGGGCTCCGTCACGACATCCACGAGCACCGGTTGTTCCGGCGTGATGTCAGTTCTTCGCATAGCGCACCCTCGGATCCAGGAAGCCGTAGAGGAGGTCGACCAGCAGATTGATGACGACATAGATCACGCTGATCAGCAACACGATCGCCTGGATGACCGGATAGTCCCGGCGGTCGATGCTTGCCAGCAGCAAGGTTCCGAGACCGGGCAGGTTGAACACCTGCTCGGTGATCACACTGCCGCCCAGCAAGGCCCCGAAGTTCAGACCCACCACGGTGACCACCGGGATGAGCGCGTTCTTCAACGCGTGCCGGTAGCGGATTCTCAGCCGGCTCAGTCCGGACGCCTCGGCCGTGACGATGTAGTCCTGCGACAGCACCTCGAGCATCGACGCCCTGGTCATCCGGGCCACGATCGCCAGATACAGCGCCCCCAGACTCACCGCGGGAAGGACGAAACCTCTGAGGCTGCCGAAGAAGTCCTCGCTGAACGACCGGAACCCGAAGGTGGGGAACCAGTGCAGCCGCACCGCGAAGAGCAGCAACAACATGATGCCCAGGAAGAAGCTCGGGATCGAGATGCCGACCAGGCTGGTGAGCAGCACCGTCTTGTCGGTCAGCTTTCCCCGCCGGGTCGCGGCGGCGACACCCATCGGCACCGCGACCACGATGGTCAGCAGCGTGGCGAACAGCGCCAGCACCAGGGTGACCGGGAATCTGGTGAGGATCAGGTCGGCGACCGGACGTGAGGTCGGCACCGACTGGCCGAGGTCGCCGGTCACCACGTTCCCCAGCCAGTTCAGGAACTGCGGGATCAGGGCCTGGTCGAGCCCGTACTGCGCCCGCAGGTCCGCCACCCGTTCCGGCGTCGCGTCCTCGCCGAGCATCGCCACCACCGGGTCACCGGGGATCAGCCGGATCAACATGAAGATGCCGATACTGAGCAACAACAAGGTCAGCAGCGTGCTGCCAAGCCTCTTGACGATGTAGGTCACCATGCGCGGACTCCCCCTCCGACCGTCATCACGACGAGATCCAGACGTTCCAGACGATCAGCCAGTCATAGACGTTCGGCGCGAAACCGCTGATCTTGTTGGACACACCCACCGCGACATCGTTGATGTACAGCGGGAGAATCACCGCGTCGTCCTTCAGCTTCTTCTCGAGGCCGGCGAACAACTGGTTGCGCTGCGTCTGGTCGATCGTGGCGGAGGCCTTCTCGAAGCCCGCGTCGTACGACGGATCGCAGTACCCGTACTGGTTCTTGGCGGAGCCACCGCCGCAGTAGTACTGGTTGTAGAACAGGTCCGGCGACGCCCGGAAAGGGCTGCCCGTGGACGACATCTGATAGTCGCTGTTGGCCGTCCTGGTGATGAACGTGGTCTGATCCATCTTCTGCACCGTCAGCTTGAGGCCGACCGCTGCAGCCTGCTGCTGCAGGATGACCGCGTTCTGCTCCTGATAGGGCGGGCTGCCCGCGAAGACGACGATGGGCTCGCCGTTGTAGCCCGCTTCGGCCAGCAACTTCTTGGCCTTCTCAGGATCGTGCGCGTAGGGCCAGTAGTCCTCGGCGTCCTTGAGGTACCAGTTCACCTCCGGCGGATGGAAGCTGTTCGCGACCCGGCCGAAGCCGAAGGCCGTGACGCTGAGCATGGCGGACTTGTCGATCGCGTACGTGAGCGCCTGCCGGATCCGGGGATCATTGAGCGGCCCCTTGCCCAGGTTCATGCTGATCGACACCGAGCCGGAGCCCGGTCCTGTGAGCACCTTCGCGTCGGGCAGCGAGCTGAACCGTTTGATGTCGGAGGTCGGAACCCGCGGCACCAGGTCGAACTCACCTGTCTCCAGTCCGGCCGCCGCCACCTGGTCGTCCGCGACCAGCAAGAACTCAAGGGTGTCGATCAGGGCAACCTTGCGGCCGGCCAGCCCCTTGGCCGGTGTACTCAGTGGCTTGTAGCCGGCGAAGGGCTTGAGCACGCCTCGCACCTGCGGTTCAAATGACTCGATCCGGTAGGGCCCGGTGCCGATCGGTGTGGTGGCGAGCTTGCCGCCGTCGGCCGATCCGGTGGGCACGATCGGTACCACGATCGGATTGGCCAGGTCGGCCGCAAGCCCACCAGACGGACGTTTGAGGTGGATCGCGACCGTATGGTCGTCCACTACGTCGACGCTCTCGACCGAGGAGAGATTGGCCTTGCCGAGCGACTTGGAACGGTAGTAGTCCAAGGAGTACTTCACGTCCGCGGCGACCATCGGCTTGTCGTTGTGGAACAGCACGTCGTCGCGCAGCGCGAAGGTGTACGTCTTGGCGTCGTCGCTCACCTTCCACGACTTCGCCAGCATGGGCTGCGGGACGAGCTTGTCGTCCAGCGCCGTCAGGCCTTCGTAGGCCGAGCGCAACAGGTTCCAGCTCGATGCGCCGACGTCCTGGAAGGGGTCCGACGTCTGCATCCCGGTCCACAGCCGCACGCTGACCTTGCCGGCGGGCTTGTCGGGCATGGCTTGCTGACCGCCACCGGCGGTATTGACCGCACCGCTGGGATTCCCGCTGCACGAGGCCACCACGACACATACCGCGACAACCAGTCCTGCCAATCTGAGTCTTTTCTTGCCCGCGCTCACATTCCTCACCTTTCAGCCGTACGGCCTCACTTAGCGGCGGTGCTGTCGAGTCGCTGCATTCCCGGATTGTTCCGTTCTCCGGAACGCATTTCCGCTGTCGGGAACAGTTGAATCAGTGAAACAGTCTGCCCACCTGGTGTCAACGGTTGAGTTGCCGGGAGCCCCTACATCAGCAGGGTGACTTTTCCGAACTTGCCTCCGGCCGCGAAGTACTCGTAGGCGTCATGCACCTCAGCGAGCTCGAAGGTCTTGTCGACGACCACGCGCAAAGCCCCGGTCTCGAATGCGGGCAGCACCTGGCGCTCAAGGCCACGTGCCAGCGCGGCCTTCTCCTCGAGCGACGACGACCGAAGAGTGGAGCCGTGGATCCGGGCCCGCTTGCCCATCAGGTGCAGGGCGTTGAACTCGGTCTTCGCGCCGCCACCGACCCCGATGAAACAAACCCGGCCACCGGGCGCCAACGCGCGCAGAGCATTCGTCAGATTCGCCGCACCGACCAGTTCGAGGACGACGTCGAACGGACCATGCTCACCGGCGGCGTCGGAGCCCGCCTCGGCGACCACGACCGTCGCACCGAGGTGGGTCACCTTCGCTGCCATAGCAGGGTTTCGTACTGTCGCGACCGGGACAGCACCGGTCAACGTCGCGAGCTGGATCGCCGCCGTACCGACGCCGCCCGCTCCCCCGTTGATGAGCACTCGCTCGCCGGGACGCAGTTCCCCCTGGCCGAACAGGGCGTCGTACGCGGTGCAGTAGATCTCCGGCAGGCTCCCGGCCTCCGGCCAGTCGAGCAGGTCGGGGACAGGCATCAGCAGGCGTTCGTGCACGGTGATGAGCTCTGCCTGACCACCACCCCCGACGATGCCCATCACGCGCCGTCCGACTTCGAAGCGCGTCGCACCGGGACCGCGCTCGATCACCTCGCCGGCGAACTCCAGGCCAGGAATGTCGGCCGGGGCGCCCGGCGGGGCGGGGTACCGGCCGCGGCGCTGGAGGATGTCCGCGCCGTTGATCCCCGCGGCCCTGATCCTGACGAGCACCTCTCCGTTGCCTGGTTGCGGGTCGGGTCTTTGCTGAAGCTCGACGGCACCTTCGACGATCACTGCGGCCAACATGCTTTGTCCTCCGTTGTTCCTGGAATCGATTCCTCGGCACGGACGTCAACGCTTCGGATGAGTAGATGGGGCCGGGCACGGAGGCGGTAGTTCACCCGCAGCCGTTGCGATCGCAGCAGATAGGCGGCTGCGGCAGCTGCCACGATCAGCGAGACGGCGCCACCGAGTGCGATGGTGTAGCGCGCGCCGAACCTCTCGCCCACCCACCCGATCAGCGGTGCGCCCATCGGCGTGCCGCCCATCAGGATCACCATGTACAGCGCCATCACCCGGCCCCGCATGGCGGGATCGGTGTTGAGCTGTACGACGGCGTTCGCGGTGGTCAGCATCGTCAGAGCCGTCAGGCCGACCGGAATCAAGGCGAGGGCGAACGTCAGGTAGGTCGGCATGACCGAGGCAACGACCTCAGCCACGCCGAACAAGAACGCCGCACCGATGACGACGCCCACCCGCGGTCTCTCCCGTCGGGCTGCCAGCAGCGCACCGCCGAGCGAACCGACCGCCATGACCGATACCAGCAAGCCGTACTGCTCGGCGCCACGCTCGAACTCGACCCGCGCCATCAAGGCCGTCGTCAGCTCGAAGTTCACGCCGAAGGCGCCGACCAGGAACACGACGACCATGACGATCGTGATCTGCGGTCGCCCCCGGATGTAGGCCAGCCCTTCCCGGATCTGCCCCTTGCCGCGGATGACCCGGGGAATCAGCTGCAACTCGTTCGCCCGCATCCGGGTGAGCGCGAGAACCACCGCAAGGAACGTCAGGGCGTTGATCAGGAAGACAGGACCGATATCCACCACCGCGATCAGCAGGCCGGCCGCCGCCGGCCCCGCGACGCGGGCGGCATTGAAGGTGGCGCTGTTCAGGCTGACCGCGTTCGGCAGATCGGTACCGCCGACCATCTCACCGACGAACGTGTGCCGAGCCGGAAAGTCGAACGCGGTCGCCACGCCGAGCACGGCCGCGAGCACATAGACGTGCCAGAGCTGCGCGGTGCCGGTCAGCACCAGCACACCCAGCAACAGAGCCGACGCCCCGGAACTCAGTTGGGTCGTCATCAGCAGCTTCCGCTTGTCGACGCGATCGACGATCAGACCGGCATAGGGCGCCAGCAGAATCGGCGGCAGGAACTGCAGACCGGTAGTGATGCCGACCGCGACGCCCGACTCGTCGCTCAGCCTGGTCAGGACCAGCCAGTCCTGCGCGACCCGCTGCATCCAGGTTCCGATGTTGGACACGATGGCGGCGCAGAACCAGAGCCGGTAGTTGAAGTAGCGGAGCGCCCGGAATGTCGAGCTCATGAGCTGGTCTCTGGGCGATCAGCTGTTGACCGAGACATTCCACATGATCAGCCACTCGAAGGCATTGGCATTCAGTCCGGTGACCCGCTTGTTCACGCCGAAATCGACGTCGTTGAAATACAGCGGCAGAATAATCGCGTCGTCCTTGAGCTTCTTCTCCAGTTGCGCGAAGAGTGCATTGCGCTTGGTCTTGTCGGTGACGCCGGCCGCCTGGTCATAGATCGTGTCGTACCCCTTGTCGCAGTAGCCGTAGCGATTCTTGCCCGCGGCACCGCAGTAGTACTGCACATAGAAGAGATCTGGCGTCGTCTGGAACGGACCGCCGGCCGAGTACATCTCGTAGTTGCCGCTCTGGGTCCGTTCGATGAAGGTCGTGTGATCGATCTTGTCGACCTTCAGGTTCAGCCCCACCGCCTTGGCCTGCTGCTGCAGGATCACCGCGTTCTGTTCCTGGTAAGGCGGCGCGCCCGCGATGACGGTGATCGGATCGCCGTCGTAGCCGGCCTCGCTGAGCAACTGCTTGGCCTTGTTCGGGTCGTACTTGTACGGCCAGTACCCGGAGGCGTCCTTGGTGTACCAGTCGACCTCGGGCGGCGTGTAACTGTTGGTCAGCCGGCCCTGACCGAAGCCCGACGTCTGCAGCATCGCGCTCGGATCGGTGGCGTACATGATCGCCTGCCGGATCTTCAGGTTGGCCACCTCGCCCGCACTCGCGTTCAGGTTGATGGCGATCCATGCCGATCCGGGACTGGCTGCCACGTCCACGTCGGGCAGATCGTTGAGGCGCTTGACGTCTTGCGGCGGTACGCGGGTGATGATGTCGAACTCGCCCGTTTCCAGACCGGCGGCGGCCACTCGATCGTCCGCTACGTAGACCATTTCAACGGTCTTCACCTTGGCTACCCGACGGCCGGCGAGCCCGGACGGATCCTCGTCGACCGGCTTGTAACCGGGATACGCCTCCAGCACGGCACGGACCTGCGGTTCGAAGGATTTGATGGTGTAGGGGCCCGTGCCGATCGGGGTCTTGGCCAGGCCGTCCTTGTCCGCCGACCCCTTCGGCACGATCGGGATGGCGATGGGGTTCCCCAGATCCGCCACCAGGGAGGCTTTCGGTCGGCTCAGGTGCACCTTGACCGTCTTGTCGTCAACCACACTGACGTTGTCGACCGCATTCAGACTGGACTTGTTGGCGGCGTACTGGCGGAAGTAGTCCAGTGAGTACTTCACGTCGTCCGGTGTCACCGGTTTTCCGTTGTGGAACGTCACTCCTTGACGCAGCACGAACGTGTACTCCGTCGCGGCGGCGTTCGCCTTCCACGACTCCGCGATGAGGGGGTGGGGTTGCAGTTTGTCGTCGAGTGCGACGAGTCCCTCATAGACGTTGCGGAGCAGTTGCCACCCGGGCGCGCTGGTGTCCTTGAACGGATCCGTTGTGGCCATTCCGGAGTACAGCCGAACGACGACCTTCCCACCGGGCCCGCCGCCCGTGCCCGCGGCGGAGGTGTTGTCCGAGCCGGCCGAGCAGGCGACAAAGGAGGAAACGGCAAGAATCGCGGCCGCTGCGACCAAACCTCGCTTCGCCCGCCTCTTCCTCTTCGCGAACCGGATAACGCCGGAGGTGAGGCCTCGACGGCCTGCCGGCCGATTGATCTGGTGTGGGCTTTTGTCGCCTTCCACTGCCATCTCCAGTTCTCCGCGCTAAGACGGGGACGTAGCTGTAGCCAGGAGCCCTGCGGCGCAGGCGAAAAGCAATTGTTCCGTTGAGTGGAACACCGGTCGGCAGGGAGGAACGTTTGGCCACTAAAACACCGCGCCAAAGGTCTGTCAACGGCTCGGGGCGGCTCTGCAGAAATCGTGCACACGACGCGACAAAGCAGGGAGAACTCTTGCCGGGCGCGCGGAAATGCCTCGTTGGAATTCGTCCGAGCGTCAGTTCGCTCGAGCCGTCAGCTCACCCGAGCGAGGATGCGCTCTCCGGTCCGACGTTGCCGATGCGGCGCGACAGAGCCGCGGTCTCGGTCAGCAGCAGGCCTGCGATCTCATCGACGTGGGTGCGAATTCGATCCAGCGGCCCGCCCACGCACAGCACGACGACCGGCTCGCCGCCATCGTTCAGCACTGGCGCCGCGACCGCACCCACGCCCGCGATTCGTTCTCCCAGGGAGACGGCATATCCCTGCCCGCGGATGAGCTCGACCTCCGCACGGAGACGGTCCACTTCCACGGGAGTCTGATCGGTCATCGCCACGAGTTCGCGGGAGAGGTAAGCATCGCGTTCCTCTGGCGCTATGAACGCGAGAAAGGCCTTCGCCGCCGCACCGGCGTGCAGGGGAACGGCCTCCCCGATGGTCGCGGTCAAGGTGATCGCCCGGTTCGGCACCATCGATTCGACGTACAGGCGGGTGAACCCCGAGCGGATGGCCAGGCTGACCGTCTCACCGGATTTGTCGCACAACTGCCGCATCGGCTCCCGGGCCAGGCCGCGGATATCGATGTGCTGTGCGTAGGCCTGGCCGAGCGCCCATGCCACGGCGCCCAGACGGTAACGCCGATTCGACGGAATCTGCTCCAGTAGACCCTTGAGGCACAGGGTCGCGACGATCCGGTGAACGACGCCCTTGGCGAGACCGAGTTCCCGCCCGATTTCGGAAACGCCCCAGCTGGAATGATCGGGACGCGCGAAAAGGAGCAAAACACTCAGGGTCCGCTCAGCGCCGACCAAGCTGGTGCCCTCAACGCCTTTATTGTCAGCAGCGTCCGAGTACATGGCTCTCCTCCCGAGACCTGCCGCCGGCAACCACCCGGCCGATCATTTGGCACATCGTAGACCGCAAGGCGGGCCTGGCCCATCAAGTCCGCCGAGGCGGGTGGCTAGGTCACGGTGTTCCGTCGAAGGCTTCGCGGAGGTCGGGGAGGAAGGTGGCGAGGTGGTTCATCTCGGCTGCGCAGTGGTGCAGGAGTCCTACTCCTAGCTGTTCGAGGTTTGGTGGACCGGCGGGTGCACGTCCTGCCGGGGGCTGGGCTACTGACGCGGGTGGCAGGTCGAACTGCTGGGGGTAGTTCAGGAAGAAGCGGCTGCGCATCTCCGAGCCGGATTCGGTGGCGCGGACCTGGTGGACGATCCATCCGAAGGCGACGGGCGCGATACTCGGTCCCACCCTGCCGACGATGACCGTCTCGCCGACCGGGATGTCGTCGAAACCCATCCGGGCGGGATCCATGAACCGGATCGCCAGCGGCACCAGGTGACCGCCGACGTACTCGTCGACGTACGAGACGTTGCCGATGTAGCGCTGCTTGTCGGTGAGGTCGCGGTCGCCACTGCGCGGTTGGCCGACGGCGCTGAACTGGTGCGCGTCCGGATGCCAGAGCTTGTACCGGGCGGACTCGCTGCTGTGCCAGCCCATCCACCAGTCCCACATCTCACCGGTCACGCCGGGCATGTCGGTCAGGATCGACACCGCGACCGTGCCGTCATCCAGGGTCGTCCAGCCGGTCTCCATCGCGTGGTGGCCGGGCCGGGTGAGCATGCGGACCGCATCGGACGGGCCGTAGCCGTACTCGGTGGGAGCCATGCCCGCCAGCAGCGCCTCGTTGACCTGCGGCTGCACCGGCAGGGTGCGCTCGCTGAAGAACGAGGCGTACGGCTTGGCGCGATCTGCCTCTCGGTAGCCCAGGTAGCGCGGTTCGGCCTGATAGGTCGGGGGGACCGGCGAAAGGTCCGCCCCACTGATCTCGTAAGTAGCCATGCTTCGACTGTACTGAATAGTACAATCAAGATCGAAGGGCTAGGGCGTGTGAGCATGATCAACGTGGAAGGCGGAATACGGTGAAGGCACCTCCGGCGACAGAACGCGGCCGGCGTACCCGGACCGCGATCCTCACCGCGGCAGCAGAGCTCATGCACCGACATGGTCTGGCGGGGCCGTCGATCGACGACGTGCTGGTGGCCAGTGGCACCGGCAAATCGCAGCTCTACCACTACTTCGACAATCGCCAGGACCTGGCGGCTGCCGTGCTGTACCACCAGTTCGATCGCGTGATGGCAGCCCAGCCGGCGCTCCATGATCCTGCGTGCGCAGATCTTCAAACGTGGCGCGACCAGGTGTTGAAGGCCCACCGCGCCAGCGGATACGGGATGTGTCCGCTCGGCGCCTTCGTCGGTCAGGTCGATGACGAGCCCGAGCTGAGCAGCATCCTCGCCGACCTGTTCAACCGCTGGGAGCAAGGTCTGGCCGAGTTGGTCTCACGCGCCCGCGACCAAGGCAACGTGCGCTCGGACATCGCCCCCAAGGACGCAGGGCAGCTGCTGCTCGCCGCGTTGGAAGGCGGCACCATCTTGGCCCACCTGCATCGGAAGCCGACTGCCCTGAAGCGCTCCCTCGACTCCGCGATCGCCGTACTGACCGCCAGGGACGCTTCCGCCGTTCGCCGCCGGACCGACTGATCCACGGGGTGGCACGCGGCTTGCAGACGGGGAATGGTTGGGAGGGGGTGTTGCGCAGTGGAGCTGGAGATGGCGGGACGTGTTCGAATCCAGTTGGAGTTGCAGCCGGAGATGGTCGCGTACGCGACGCTGTTGCAGTTGCCGGCGGCCGGGATGGACGAGCTCGTCGACCGCGAGCTGGGCGACAATCCGGCACTCGAGCGGGGCGGCGACCTCTGCCGTCAGCCCGAAGGTGTCGAACGGGTCGAGATCGAGGGTGGCGACCTGGCGAAGCTGCGGTCCGATGCCGGGCTGCTGGTCGTGCAGGCGGACCGGCCGATCGTGGACCATGTCGTCGGGAGTCTTGACGAGCGTGGGCGGTTGGCGAGTACGACGGATGAGATCGCCGCTGATCTGGGTGTGGGTACTGCGCGCGTGGCGGCCGCGCTGACCGCCGTACAGGAGGTTGGTCCGCCCGGCGTAGGTGCGCGTGATCTGCGGGAATGCCTTCTGCTGCAGCTCGATGCGGCGGACAGGCAGGCGGCGAGCACGGTGGTCAGGGCTGTGGTGGATCGGCATCTCGATGAGCTGGCGGGCGGACAGTTGGAGCGGGTCGCCGAGGCGCTGGGTGAGCCGCTGGTGGAGGTACAGAAGGCGGCCGCGTTCGTCAGGGAGCGGCTGGTGCCGTTCGTGGCGCTGGATCTCGGGTGCTGGCCGCCGCGGGCAGCCGGCGCTCGGGCCGAGGTTCTGCGTCCGGACTACGTGTTCGTGGACGAGTTCACCGTTGTCGTGGCCGAGGAGGCCCGGCATTCGCTGATGATCAGCCCCGCCTACCAAGCGGCCGGGGCGGCGGTGCAGGAATCACTCTCGAGGGCGAGGCTCTTCCTCAGCCGTCTGCACCGGCGCTGGCAGACCATGCGGGCGGTCGGCGCGGCCATCGCGGACAAGCAGGAAGCCTTCCTGGCCGGGAGATCCAGCTGTCCGGCTCCATTGACGCGCGCGGAAGTGGCGAGCTCGATCGGCGTGCACGAATCAACCGTTTCCCGGGCGGTGTCGGCCCGCTGGGCGCAGCTGCCGTCAGGACGGATCACCGCGATGGCGGACTTCTTCGGCGTTTCGGCCGAGCCGCGCGACGCGGTCCGCGAGTTGATCGCGCAGGAGACCCGGCCGTTGTCGGACGGCGAGATCGCGCGGCTGCTGTCCGGCACGGGGCACCCGATGGCTCGTCGTACGGTCGCCAAGTACCGGGCTCAGCTCGGGATCGCGGCGCAGTCCCGCCGGTGAAGCGAGCTTCGCCTCCGCGGGTCCGTCAGCGCCCGGCGGCCGAAGCCTGCTTCGTCTCCTGAACCAGAAGATCCTGGCACGGATCGTGCATCCCTGAGGTCGAACAGTTTTCGCGACCAGGGAGGGTCTTCGTGCAGCAGCCCGATCCGGTCCAGGAGCTGGAGCTCGCGACACGGGCTCTCGACCTCCGCGACCGTGCAGGAGCCGACGCGGCACTGCGTTCCACGGTGACCAGCCTCGCGGCGACCAGACCGCCGGCGACGCCCGAGCAGGTGGCCCGGCTGGTGAGTCAGCTTCGGCCGCTCTGGGGCCGGCTCCTTGACGGGGCCGATCCGGCGCGGGTCAGCACGTTGCTCGGGCTCGAGCTGGAGGGACTGAGCAGTGAGGACCGCCAGCTCGAGGTGGCTCGTGGGCTGGTGCGGACGACCTGGGACCGGTTCGCGGCCTTGACAGGTGAACCAGGAGAAAGGAAAAGCGTGATGGCGGGTTACGGGTACGAAGGCTCGTTCGGTCAGGGCGAGATCTACGCCGAAAGCGGCGAGTTCGGCGAAGGCGAGCAGTACGGCGAGTACGGCCAGGGAGAGCAGTACGGGGAGTTCGGCCAAGGCGAACAGTATGGGGAGTACGGGCAAGGCGAACAGTACGGCGAGGGCGAGAGCGAGTATGGCGAGAGCGAGTTCGGTCAAGGCGAGCAGTACGGCGAATTCGGCCAAGGCGAGCAATATGGCGAGTACGGCCAAGGCGAGTTCGACGAACTGCAGGAGGCCATGCCGGGCGAGCTGCAGCAGTTCGAGGCGGAGCTGCAGGAGCTGGCCGGGGAGTTCTCCAGCCCGCTCGGCGAGCAGCAGGAGATGGAGCTGGCAGCCCAGCTGCTGGAGATCCGGGACGAGGCCGAACTCGAGCAGTTCCTCGGCAAGCTGATCAAGGGCGTGGCCAAGGGGGTGGGCGGCTTCATCGACTCGCCGACCGGCAAAGCGCTCGGCGGGATCCTGAAGAACGTCGCCAAGAAGGCGTTGCCGATGGTCGGCGGCGCCATCGGGACGTTCGTTGCCCCAGGCATCGGTACGGCGATCGGCACCCGGCTCGGCAGCATGGCGACCAAGCTGTTCGAGGCCGAGATCGGTGAGCTCGAGGGCCTCGGCCAGGACGAGGCCGAGTTCGAGGTAGCGCGCCGGTACGTCCGGTTCTCCGCCGCGGCCACCCGCAACGCGGCGCTATCCCCGCGGCGCGGACAGCCGCAGAGACTTGCCCGTGCGTCGACTTTCGCGGCAGCACGACGACACGCCGGCGGCGTCGCCCGCAGCTTCCCCTCGCACGCGCGGCCGGCTCAGTGGCGCGGCTCACAGGGACGCCGCAGGCCGAGCCCGCGCCCCTACCCGGCGCCGCACGGGCCGTACGCCTACGCACCCTGGCCGTACCCGGTGCCACCCTTCCCACCGCCGTACCCGACCTCGCCTCCCCCGCAGCAGGAACCCCCGGGTGACGCGATGGCAGGTGCGCCCGCAGCCAAACCGGACGCGGAACCACCGGACAGCGCGCCTGATCCCGGACCGGACTCGGGCCCGCAAGGCGAGTACGGGCGCGGGTCCCGGCACGGGCAGGGGCAAGGGCAGGGCTCAGGTGGTCGCTGGTCGCGTCGTGGCAGTCAGATCGTGCTCTACGGGGCGTGACCACGATGGCCGATGCCGCTTGGTTCCTTGAGCAGGAGTGTCGTGCGCTGCGTACCCGGTTGGCGCTCGTGCAGCCCTTCGTGCTGCACGAGTCGATGCTGCCGGCCGCCGCGCTCGCGCCCGACGCGCTGATCGCGGTCGAGCGTTTCCTGTTGCAGGGCCGCGAGGAGCTGCGGCAACGGCTCGACGACTACTTCGACTGGCTTCTCGGTGTCGGCGCGACCGCGACGCCCGCCGAACAGCAGCGGCGCTTCGTAGGCCTGCGGTGGCGCTTCAACGACGTGCTGACCCAGTTCGACACGTTCCAGCAGGCCATCACGCAACGCAGCGAGGCCAGGATCGGCATCTGGCTGTCCGGCCTGGACGTGGTTGCACGGGACGCGCTGGAACTGCCCGGCATCACCGTTCCGCCTGTGATCACCTACCTCGACCGGGGCCAGGGTGCGGCGATCCGTCGCGCACGGACCCGATTGGCAGGCGGCGACCTCAGCCCAACCGCGCTGGTGCTGATTCCGCGCGAACGCATGATCGGTTCGAACGGAATCGCGTCATCACTCCTGCACGAATGCGGACACCAGGTCGCCGCCCTGCTGGACCTGGTCCCGTCCTTGCAGCAGGAGGTACGGCGGTACGCCCGGACGCGGCCGGACGACGAACGGCCGGCGTGGCGGTTGTGGCACCGGTGGATGTCCGAGATCGCGGCCGACCTCCATGCCGTCGGCAAGCTGGGGATCGGGGCGACGCTCGGACTGATGGGTGTCGTCAGCCTTCCCCGCATCTTCGTGATGCGGGTCGCGGAAGACGATCCGCACCCCTTCCCGTGGATCCGGGTGCATCTCAGCTGCGCGATGGGCGACGTGCTGTACCCGCACCCGCAGTGGGCGGCCGTAGCCCGGTTGTGGGACGAGCTGTATCCCCCGACCGGACTGGACGCCGTACGGCAACGGCTTTTCACGACATTGCGCCGTACCTGCTCACTGGTCGCCCGGCTCGCGGTCGGACACCGCCCGGCGGCTCTGCGCCGCCGGTCGATCGGTGACCTGCAGCCGAGCCGGGAGCGTACTCCGGACCGGCTGGCCCGGCACTACGACGAGCTGCTGGCCGACCCGACCCGGCTCTACCGGACCCGTCCGACGCTGGCGTTCGCGATCCTCGGTCAGGCACGCGCCGACGGCCGGCTCATGCCCGAGGACGAGAGCGGTGTCGTCAACGACCTGCTGACCCGATGGGCGTTGGACTCGACGTTCGCCGCCGCCGGCAGCTACCTCCCGCAACCAACTCACCTTGTCACCAGTTCAGAGGAGACATCCTGATGCCAACCAACGAATACACCGCTCTGGTGGAAGCCAAGCCGGCCGAGATCGAGCAGGGCGGCCGGGTGCGGCTGATCGCCGTCCCCGACACCAGCGACGACTTCCACATCACCGAGGCGTCCTGGAACCTCCCTGGCCGCGGTCCGCACGTCGTCACCACCTATGCCAGTGACGACGTCACCGAGGCGACGGCCGTCTGGCGCGTGCCGGACGACCAGACCCCGGGGACGTTCGACGTCCGGGTCACGCTGACACTGGTGGTGAATCCGCGCCGGCGCGGAAGTAGTGGTTCCAGCCCCGCACCGACCGACGGAATCGCGCGCGGCCTGACTGAGGTCACCGTGCGCGCCCGGCCGTTCGCCTCTGGCGACGCGGTCGCGGTGACGATGCGCCGCGGCGATGTGGTGGAGACCGACGACCAGGCGTTCTGGGTCGCGATCCGCAACAGCACCCGCGCGCTGTCGTTCAACCGGTACCTCGAGTTCCTGACCGGCACGCTGCGCAAACGAGACGCGCGACGGCTCGCAAAACTGCAGAAGACCCGGGCGCTGCCGTTCCCGGACATGGACCAGTACCGGGTCCTGAAGACGGCTACCGAAGTGTTCATGATGGCCAATTGCGGCGTCCGGGTGGACGCGGACCGGCTCGGCCGCCCGTTCAAGGGACTCGACCTCGACCAGGAACGGGTCCGGCTGAACCGCCCGGACCTTGACGACGACCCGTTCCGGGCCGAGATCCGCAGTCAGTGGGAGGACTACATCACCGAAGGTCCTCGGCTGCCGGGTGAGGAGGACCAGGCGTATCTGCCCTACCTGGCGGTGATCCGGCTCAGGCTGGGCGACATCGATCTGGTTGGCGACCGCGATGTCGGCGTGAACACGTACGGCATCCTGCAGAGCAAACTGACCAACCCGTGCCTGATCGAGCTGATCTGGAACTACTGGCATCGTGAGGCCCACCTGGTCCACGCGATCTCCGCACTGCTGCTGCGGTTCCAGAACGTACGGACCGGTCGCGGCCCGGATCCCCTTGCCCACCTGGAGATCGACCCACTACGGCCGCTGAGCAACCTGATGTGGGGCATGGTCAACGACGAGCAGCACCGGCTCACGGACACCCGAGTGGCCTACGAACTGTTCCACCACTACGGCATCAGCCTGCTGCAGCCCGGCCAGCCGCAGATGCGTCCGGCGGACAGCCGGGTGCACTTCCTCGGCAGCTTCCACCGACTCCTGCACGTGGTCTCCGCCTTCCTCAAGGAGGACGACGACACCACAGTGCTCGCGGACGCCTTCCCGGTACTCAACGCACTCAAGGAGGTGCACCTGCAGCTCACCGAGGGGCAGGGCAACCAGTACCTCGAACTGCCCTGGCAGGCACGGCAGGAGGACCTCATGTATCAGTACATGCTGGCCCGCCCCGAGATGCGGGAGTTCCTGCCGAGCCGGACGATGGTCGCCTACCCAGAGGGCTGGATGGACCCGGTCGAGACGGTCAAGCGCCTCTACGGCTGGCCTGATGCGTCAGTGATGCACTTCCGCGACCTGGCCGTCTTCGGCGAGCAACTGCTCATCGGCATCCGCTACGGCAACTGGAACGACGTCCTGCTACCGCAGCAGGCGGCCAACTGGGTTCGCTACTGGCGTCCGGAGCTGCAGGGCTACATCCACGCCTACCGGGCTGTCACCGGCGCAGACCTCACCGTCGACCCCGTGGACACCACGATGCCGTCCGTGCTCCTACGGCAGCGGCTACTTGAGCAGTTGGCCGGCAGCGGGGCGTACGAGGACCGACGCCGTACGACGCCCTCCCGTCTGCCCGGTTACTCGGAAACGTTCTGACAGGGAGCCGCACCATGACCAGCGAAGCATTCCTGGACGAGGCCGAGGTGTGGGGCGAGGTATCCGGCACCGGTACGTCGGATCCACTCGACAATGCCTTGCCCCAATCCGGGCCGGGCTTCTACTGCAAGAGCACCGGCCGCCAGTACGGGCGCCGCGAAACCCTGCGGGCGATGACGTCGATCGCCGCGGAGTGGCTCCGGCGGCACCCCAGCGGGCCGAGGATCGGCGTCACCGACATCAGCCTGCGCGGCGGCGGCCCGATGGCGCCACACAAGTCGCACCAGCGTGGCACGGACGTCGACATCCGGCCTGTGCGCAACGACGGCAAGGAGGAGCCGATCACCTACACGATGCCGGCCTATTCCCGCCAGCTCACCCAGGAGCTGGTCGACCTGATCCGGAACAACCCGGTGGTGCAGGTCTCCAAGGTGTTCTTCAACGACCCGCAGATCAAGGGAGTTTCGCCGCTGAGTGGCCACCACGACCACATGCACGTGTCGTTCACGACCACTCCGGCCACTGGCGGCACGTCGTACGTGCCGAGTGCGCCTGGAGCTGCGCCGAGTGCACCAAGAGCTGTCACGGGCGGACCCCCGCCGGCAGGCCCGCAGAGCATCAGGTTGGGCACCATTCACGCCACACGGCCCGATGGCACGCGGTACACCTACCAGTTCACCAGCGACGACCTGGTGTGGACCGCGCGGTTCATCGTCGGCGAGGCCGGCGGGCGCGACAACGCGGACAACCGAGCGGTGATCTGGGCGATGATCAACCTCTACGGACTGATCCGGCACCGGCAGTACCCCACCTTCCACGGGTTCCTGCGGGCCTACTCGACGCCGCTGCAGCCGTCACTGCGTAACTGGGGCGCGGCCCGCCGGCACATGCACAAGCCCGAGTTCGTCAAAACGGGTCAGACGTACCCGCCGCCGGCGCCGCCGGGGATCCCGGTCGGCCAACTGCGGCAGTTCCTCAAGCTGCAGAGCACTGTCTGGGCAGCGCTCCCCCAGCCGGCTCGCAACCTGGCCACGAGTGCACTGACCGGGGCCGTACCGAACCCGATCGGCAACGCCACCCAGTTCGCGAGTACGGCGGTGTACTTCCGCGACCGGCACGGTCGGCTCCCGAACGACGGGCAGTGGCTCAAGTTCACCCAGGACTACGCGAAGGGCCAGCGCTGGCAGTGGGTCGGCCACCGGGCCGGGCTGAACCAGCGGAACAACGCGTTCTTTGTGGAGAATCGGTTCTCGAAGTTGCCCGCGGGCGCCGTGCGGGTGCAGCCGCCGCGGCCGTAGGCGATGACCATCGTCGATGCTCACTGCCACGTGGGACGGGGTGACGCACTGACCGGTCCCTGGGACGTCGGCCGGCTGGACGGCTACCTCCGCCGGGCGGACGCCACTGGGATCACGCGGACCGTGCTGTTCTCGGTGTTCCACGGCGACTACCTGATCGCCAACCGGGCAGTGGCGCGGGTGGTCGCCGGCCGGCCGGACCGTTTCATCGGGTTTGCGTTCGTTCATGCGGCCAGAGATGCGGGCCGAGTTGCCGAGCTGGTGCACGAATCCGTGAACCAGCTCGGCTTTCGCGGCCTGAAGGTGCACCGGCACGACGCGGCGCTGACACCCGAGATCGCGCAGGTAGCGGACCGGTACGGATTGCCGGTGCTGTACGACCCGATGGGACAGGTGGCAACCCTGGAACTGTTCGCGGCCGAGTTCCCCCGCGTCGCGTTCATCGTGCCGCATCTGGGCAGCTTCGCCGACGACTGGGCCGCGCAGCGTGTGGTGATCGACCTGCTGACCCGGCTGCCGAACGTCTACGCCGACACGTCCGGAGTACGACGATTCGATCTGCTCGTGGAGGCGGTACAGCGAGCCGGACCGGACAAGCTCATCTTCGGATCCGACGGGCCCTGGTTGCATCCCGGGCTGGAGCTGGCCAAGATCAAGGCCCTCGGACTCCCACCACCTGATGAGCAGGCGATCCTCGGCGGAACGCTCCTCACCCTGCTCGGCCCCGCCATCAGCCCCGGACCTGGGGCTGGAGCCGAGCGGCCCGCCGCAACTGCAAGGCCCGGTCGCTGACGGCGAGCACCCGCGACGCCCGCCGGAGATTCCCGTCCTCCTGCGCGATCGCCAGCCGAACAGCCGTGTCCCGGGCCACATCACCGATCTCCCTCAGCGACGCCCCGCCGGCCAGAGCCTGCAGTACGGCGGCCTCGAACGCGCGCCCGGTCCGCCATGCCTCGCCGGGCTGATCAGCCGGGCGCTCGTCGTCGGGCACGTCCCCGACCGTGATCGGGCCACGACCAACGTGGCGCTGAGCGATCCTCTCGACCAAGGTCCGCAAGTCGCGCACATTTCCCGGGTACGGACGTTCGGTCAGCAGAGCACTCACCGCGGGGTCGAACCCGCCCTCGGCGTCCTGTTGAGCAGCGAAGTGCTCTGCCAGCGGCAGGATGTCGGGGGTTCTTTCACCGAGGCTCGGTAGGTGGCACCGCCAGGCGGCGATCCGGTGATAGAAGTCGCGCCGGAACGCCCCCCGCAGTTCCTCCTCGACCAGGTCACGGTTCGTCGCACAAATCAGCCGGAACCTGGTCCGGTGCCAGGTGTTCCCCCCGACCCGCTTGTAAGTGCCCTCCTGGATCACCCGCAGCAGTTCAGCCTGTAGCTGCAGGGAGAGCTCACCCACCTCGTCGAGGAACAGCGTGCCGCCGTCGGCTTCGCCGAAGGCGCCGACGCGCTGAGCAACAGCGCCAGTGAACGCACCGCGCTCATGACCGAAGAACTCACTGCCCGACAGCGACGGGACCACCGTGGTGCAGTCCAGCACGACGAGGTCGCCCTTGTCCGGCCGCGGATCCAGCGCGTGCACCAGCCGTGCCACCAACTCCTTGCCGGTCCCGCTCTCGCCGGTGATCAACAACGACAACCTGGTGAAATGCGCGACCTCGACGATCTGGCGGACCACCCGCCGCCAGACCGGCGAGTGGCCGACCAGCGTTTCACTCACCGCCGCGGAGTTCATCAGCTCGTCGACCTGCTGCCAACGACGCAACCGCTCAACAGCGTCGGACGCCGGATCTTCTGACCGGTCCCAGGCGATCACATCCCCCGCTCCCGCGGACAGCAAGCGCCACGCACCCGTGACGTCGAGAGCGTCTCCGGCAGGAACGACCACCAGCAGGCGTTGCTCGCCCTCCGCGGCAGCAGCACGGACGAAGGCCACCTCCGCGTCGGTGATGGCGTCGACCACGACGACGCCGATCGGACCCGTTGGTGGCGCCTGCGATTCCGGCAGCAGAACGGCTTCCCCGGCCAGCGCGTCAACGATGTGACGTGCCTGGTGTGACTCCAAGGCAGCACCGATACAGCGCATCCATACGGGTCCATTCCGCCCACGAGACATAGCGCTGCATCCCCACCGATCGCTCCATCCCCAGCGACTTTCCAACCGTACGCGCATCCAGCGGACCTGGCCACAGCCTGTTACCCCCGTCGCTTCGCAGTCCTCCCGCTAGCTGACGTCGGGGTTGTGGGGTTCGGCGTTTCTGGCCTCGATCGCCTTGACTGTGTTCGCGAAGGCCTTGGTCAGGACGCGTTTGCCGATGGTTCCGACGACGAGTCCGAGCAGCCGTCCCCTGAGGTTCTTACCCTCGCGGACGACCGTGACGTTCACCGCGGTCGTCCCATCGGGCTGCCGGTTGAGGTCGTAGGTGTGGCCGGATCGTCCGCCCCAGATGTTGGAGTCGGTGGTGGTGAGAACGACGTGGCTCGGGTCGGACCAGTCGTAGTGCAGACGTTCCCAGATGCCGGCGGAGCCTTCGGTAACGTCGGCATCGTGAGGGCCGCGGGCGTGGACGACGAGGTAATCGTCGGTGCTGTTGCCGAAGAGTTGCGAGCGACCCGGACCGAAGTCGGTGAGCCCGTCGATGAACTGCTCGGGCGTCGAGGTCGTGGTGGTGTGCAGATGCATCGTGGGCATGTCTACTCCTGACCCGCCCCCAGGAACACGAGAGAACTCACTCTAGACCTTGGGCAGCCGGCCGCACCGTCGACCGCTGACGCTCGTGGGCTACGCGGGCTTGGCGTACCCTGCGACGCCGGTGTCCAGCACCACGCAGGGCTCGTCGCCGACAGTCCAGGCGTCGTGTCCTGGATCGAGGTTCACGACGTCGCCGGGGCCGATGGTGAGCTCATGGCCGTCGTCGAACCGGATGGTCATCTGTCCGGAAAGACACAGGCCGGTGTGGTGGGTCTGGCAGGACTCGGTGCCGGCGATCGGCTTGACATCGTTGGACCAGCGCCAGCCCGGCTCGAAGACCCCGCGGCCGAGGGTGAAGTCGCCGAGAGTCACCACGTCCATTCGCCCGTGGTCCTTGAAGGGGCGCCGCTCGTGCGGGGTGTCGATGTTCAGCTTGTCGGACATGATGTCTCTCTCCCGATCTGGTGATGCTCAGTCAGCCGTCGTGCTGGTGAGATGCTCTCCATGCCATCTCTGACGCCGGCGTTACGAGACTGGTCGAGGATCAACTGGCAAATGTTGTCTCGACGCCCCTCGATGGCGAAGTCCCGCGGACTCAATCGCCTGGAGGTACAGGTCTCGCTGGGCAGCGCCCGCGAGCTCATTGGTGTGCCCCGTGACCGTCAAACGTCCCCGCCAGGTCAAATCACTGACTCACTTGAATAGAACGCTGGAGCGTATGTGTTGTCAAGGAGGGCCTTGAACAGGACGGTGATTAGCGACGATCCGGACCGTCGGTGCCCGCTAGACAGGTTACTGTCCGTGCTGGGCCGTGTCTCCGCGCTGGCGTTGAACCCGAAACCGTGACGACGGGGGCGCTGCGGTGACACCATGCCAGCATGGGTGGGGTGGATTCGGCATCGTCAACGGCCGCGCAGGATTTGGTCGCGGCGGGTGAGCTGGCGCTGTCCGAGGGGGCGTGGGATCGCGCCTGCGGAAGTTTCGAGTCCGCACTGGCGCATGAGACGTCACCCGAGGGATGGGATGGGCTGGCTCGCGCGCTGTGGTGGTTGGATCGCCCGGCTGAGGCCATCGACGCGCGAGTGCGCGCGCACTCGCTGTTTCGCCGTGCGGGGGACCTGGCGCGCGCGGTGCGCATTGCGTTGTGGCTGGTCCACGAGTACTCGGCTGTGCACGGGAACGAGCCCGCCGCCGAGGGATGGCTCGCCCGAGCCGAGCACCTTCTGATTGATCAGGTCGACGTGCCCGAGCGGGGATATCTCGACCTGGCCAAGGCGGAACGTTGTCTTGATCCCGTGATCGCCGCCGGCTACGCCGAGGCCGCGCTTGTGCTCGCCCGTCGCCTGAATGATCCAGATCTTGAGCTTGCCGCGCTATCCCGGATGGGGCTGGCCCAGATCACGCTGGGTCAGGTTGACGAAGGGCTGGGGTACCTCGACCAGGCCATGGCCGCGGCGACCGGAGAGGATGCGGCCACCTTCGAGGCGGTGGCGCGGACATGCTGCAGCCTGGTGCTGGCCTGCGATCTCGCCGGCGATGATGACCGGGTTCGCCAGTGGGGCAAGGTCGTGGAGGGCTACGTCCACCGCCACAACGAACTCCCGCTGCTCACCTTCTGCCCGACGTGTGGTGCGGATCTGCTGACGTCGGGCAATCGGCGCGGTGAGTCCGAGGATGAGCTGGTGCATGCTCTTGCCGAGTTGGCCAACACCGGCCGGCGATCCCGCTGCGTCGATCCCGCCGTGCGGCTCTCCCAACTGCGCATCGCGCAGGGGCGAATCGAGGAGGCCGAGGATGCGCTCGTGGGATACGGCGGATCGCCTACCGCAGTCCGTGCCGACGCCGCGATTCGCCTCGCCCGCGGTGAGGCGGCCGCGGCTGTCGCGCTGCTCGAGCGGCAGCTGTCGCTCATCAACCGATCCGGACTCCTCGCGGTGCCGCTGCTTGCCCTGCTCGTGGAGGCCCGGCTGGCAGATGGCGACCACGAGGGCGCACGAGCAACAGCCACGGAGTTGGAGAACCTTGCTGCGGGCAATGCTCGCGTCTCTGCCATCGCCACGGCGGCTGCCGGCCGGGTGGCGCTGGCCGCTGCAGCCCCGGAGGCAGTCGCACTTCTGGAACGTGGCGCGGAGTCGTTCGGCCGATTGCACATGCCGTACGAGGAGGCGCGTACACGGCTCGAGCTCGCTACCGCGCTGCGGAGCCGGGAAGGGGTTCTGGCGGTAGTCGAGGCCCGGTCCGCGCTCAAGGCGTTCGAGCGGCTCGGGGCACGCAACGAGTCCGATCGCGCCGCGGCCCTGCTTCGCGATCTGGGCATGCGGGGACGCGCCGGCCCGAAGGACGTCGGTCTGTTGACGGAGCGGGAGCAGGAGGTGTTGCAGTTGCTCGCGCAGGGTCTCACCAATCGTGAGATCGGCGCCCGGCTCTTCCTGAGCGCCAAGACCGTCGAACACCACGTCGGCGCGGTCCTGCGCAAGCTGGGGGTGAAGACCCGAACCGAAGCGGCCGCGGCTCTCTCCCGGGTCAGGGGCACCGAATAGGGGATTTCCCCGATCCTTCCAGGTCGCCACGGGCGCAGCCTCCTCTCATCAACCCCTGAAGGAGGCAGTCATGAAGGCGACAGCCGCATCCATCACCGTCGGAGACATCCAGGTCGCGTGCTCCGTGGTCGGCGAAGGCACTCCACTGATCGTGGTACACGGAGCGATTGGTCTCGGTACTGCGTACATGCGCGACCTGGACCGCTGGGCCGACACGTTCCAGCTGGTCTACTACGACCAGCGCGGCAGCGGCGGAACCGCGCTGGGCGAGGAGAAGAGAGTCTCCTTCGCCGGAGCGATCGATGACCTTGACGGACTTCGCGCGGGGCTCGGCATCGACCGCGTGAACCTGGTCGGCCATTCCGCCGGCGCGATCCTCGCCGCCCTGTACGCCGGCACCCGTCCTGAGTCCACATCGTCGGTCGTCCTGCTCAACGCGGCCCCGCCGCTCATCCCCGAGTTGTTCCAGGCGTTCCAGCAGGAGATGGCCTCCCGCCGGACCCCCGCCGACAACGCGACCAGGAAGACCATCGAGGAGTCGCCGCTGTTCCAGGCGCGAGACCCGGAAACCCTGGAGCGCCACCAGCTCAACACCTTCGTCCCGTTCTTCCGCGACCGTGCCACCATCGAGACCGTCACCCTCGGGTTCACCGAGAACACCGCGGGCAACGTGCAAGCCGCACCCGAACGCATGATCGGGTCCCTCGGCGCGCTCGATCCCCTGCGTACGTTCGCCGGCATCCAGTGCCCCACGCTGCTGGTTCATTCCGAGCTGGACCCGGTGCCCGTCGAATGGGCCCATGCGCTGGTCGACACCATTCCCGGCGCCGACTACGTACTCCTCGAAGGCGCCAGCCACTTTGCCCACATCGAGGATGCCGAGCAACTCGCCAACGCCGTACTGCCATGGCTGACCAAGCACGCCGCCTAGCGACTAGGCAACCCCGTCCAAGAACTCAGTGAGCTCATGATCGAAGCGAGCCTGGTCCTCGGCGAAGGGAACGTGACCGACGCCTTCGTACCAGGAGGGTCTGGCGGTCTTGCAGACGTTGAGGGTGTGCTCGGCCATCGAGGGCAACACGATCGTGTCGGACCGTCCGTGGGTCACCAGCACGGGCACGGACAGCCTGGCCAGCACGTCGTCGCCGTTGATCTCGCGTGAGATCAGCGCTCCCCTGACCTCAGGAGGAACGACCATGTTCCACCCCAGGGCCGCGCTCCAGTCGTCCGGCGCGAGTGGCTCGGCGGTGCAGACGCCGAGGAAGCGTCGGATGGCGGCGATGTTCGTCGCCAGGTCAGGCAGGCTGGCGTCCGGTGCGTTCTCGAGGAAACCGGGGCCGATGTGATCGAAGGTGGGGGGCTTCAGCACCACGGCGGCCCCGACCAGGTTGATGCCACCGATCCGGTCCTCGCCGTACGCCCGGATGTAGTCAGAGACGATGAAGCCGCCGTACGACCAGGCGACCAGCACCGGTCGGTCCAGGCCCAACTGGTCGATGACCGCGGCGAGGTCGTCGGCCCACAGTTGCGGGTCGCGATAGCTCTCGGCGCCCAACGGCTTCTCAGACATGCCGTGGCCCCGGTTGTCGAACGCCACAAGACGAAACTCCTGGGCGAGCCGGCCCTGCACCTGCCGGGCCCAGCACAGGTGACTGGCCGACCAGCCGTGAATGAAGAGAATCGGACGCCCCTGCCGGTTTCCCCACTCCCGGGCGTGCAGTCGGACGTCTCCCCCGCCCTGGATGTCGTACGTCGCTGTCGGCTCGGCGAGAACCGCCGAGGCCGTGTCAGACATGACCATGTGCTCCATCGAATGCCTCCCTAGAACTGCCCGAAACCCCGGGCGCTTGTTCTGAAGGTAGGCAGCCGCAGGCGTCGCCGGCATCGGAGCCAGCACGCAATGCCAGGGAGGTGAACTGGCGGTCTACACGTAGTGGCGACCGGCCAGATCAGGGACGCCGCGCCTCGGAGAACCTGGCCGCCGCGGCCGCGCGTCCCGCTTTGCCGGAGACGCGCAGCTTGATGTACGTGTTCGTCAGATGACGCTCGACAGTGCGGACGCTGAGGCTCAGCCGCTCCGCAATCGCTTCATTGGTCAGCCCCGCCGCGACGAGCTCGAGGACCTCCAGCTCCCGTCGGCTGAGCTCGTCGACTCCGACGCCCAGCCGGGCAGTTGCCCGCTCTGTCCCCAGGAAGCCACGAAGCTCCGAGACAAAGCTCGTCCACGCGGGTTCATCCGACAGCAGGATGTGGTTCGCCGACTCCAGAACGACCAGCCGCGCCTCGGGTAGCAGGGTGGCAAGCAGCCGACCCTCATCGACCGGAACAACCCGGTCTCCCGCCGTGTGCACGACCAGCGTCCTCGTCCGCACCTGTGCCGCGAGGTCGACCAGATTGAGTCGGCCACGCGCGTTGTAGATGCGGACCGCTGTCGCGGCCGACGTGGATTGTCGCTGCATGTCGTCGTACCAACCCATCTGCTCGGCCGTACCGGCCGGAAGGAACAGCATGCTGAACAGATGGCGGAATGTGGGATCGGGATCGGTCCAGCCGGCGGAGATCGCCGCGACCAGCGCCTCTTGCAGCCGGCGCTCGCCCGCACCTCGGAGGGTCCGGCCGCGCGCGTAGCCCCCGTAGAGAACGAGATGCGTGAGCCGCTCGGGATGACGGGCCGCATACGCGACCGCGACCGCCGTACCGGTCGAGACGCCGAGCAACGCGAACCGGTCGAGGCCCGCGGCGTCGACCACGGTTTCGAGGTCGGCCACCCAGGCATCGAGCGAGATGTCGTCGACGTCGCGATCCGAGAGCCCGCAGCCGCGCTCGTCGTACCGGACGAGGGTGTGACCGTCCCCGAGGGCATCGAGCCAGTGGCGCCACACCGGACTCTCCCAGTCGAACTCCAGGTGGGTCATCCAGGTCGCCACCCTAACGATCGGCGGGCCGTCACCGTGGACCGCGTACGCCAGTTTCACCGCATCCGGCGCCACGCAGTACCCGACCCTCTGCCTCACCTGCCGATCGTAGCGAGGTTACGACTCTCGCGCCGGGCCGAAGCGGCCGGAACGCCGACCCGGGCCATCGGTCCCGCGGATCGAGGGCCTCTGGCACTGATCCTGTCGTCTGCAGGCGGCTTGGATGGTTCCAGTGGGTAAGGGGACCGGAGGCGATGGGGATGAGTTCGGCACGACGATCACTTCGGTGGTTGGCGCTTGGTGCGCTCGACCGCGTAGACGGCCGCCTCGGTCCGGCGTTCCATCCCGAGTTTACGGAGCAGGCCGGAGACGTAGTTCTTCACCGTCTTCTCCGCCAGGAACATGTCCTGCGCGATCTGCCGGTTCGTCTTGCCCTCGGCGATCAGGTCGAGAAGCTTGCGCTCCTGCTCGGTCAGCGACTTGTACCGCGGGTCGTCATCCTCCTCGGCCGGGTGCCGCAAGCGCTCCAGGACCGCCCTCGTCATCGCCGGGTCCAGCAACGACTCCCCCGCCGCCAGCCGGCGGACCGCGCCGACCAGATCGGTTCCGCTCACCTGCTTGAGCAGGTAACCGGACGCACCGGCCATGATCGCGGTGAAGAGCGCCTCGTCGTCGGAGTACGAGGTCAGCATCAGACAGGCAGGCGGGTCGTCCATCGCCGACCGAAGCTCGCGGCAGACCGAAATACCGTCTCCGTCAGGCAGCCGCACGTCCAGTACCGCGACATCGGGTCGCAGCGCCGGAACCCGCGCGATCGCCTGCGCCGCCGTTCCAGCCTCGCCGATCACCTCGATGTCGTCCTCGCCCTCCAGCAACTGCCGCAGGCCGAGGCGGACCACCTCGTGGTCGTCGAGCAGGAACACCTTGATCGTCATGTCGCGCCACTCCCGCTCTCGCAGTCGGTACTCCCGCGGCTCACACTAGACCGCCACCACCTCCGAAGGGGGTCGCGATGAGTACCCCGCCGCGCCACTTCGACCACTCCGGTCTGCAGATCCTGGAGGAGCAGGAGTGCCTGAAACTGCTGTCTTCGATGCCGCTCGGCCGACTGGTCTTCACCCAGGGAGGTCTTCCCGCCGTACGGCTGGTGAACTTCGTCGTCGACGATCGGACCGTCATCTTCGCCACCGCGGACGGTGACAAGTACCGCGCCGCGGAGCGCGGGGATGTGGTCGCCTTCGAGGTCGACGACGTCGACCCCGAGCGACACCTCGGCTGGACCGTGACCGCGGCGGGTCACCTGGCGATCATCGATCCGGACGACGCCGCGCTCCTCCTGACCACCCTGCCGGTTCGGCCGTGGGCCCCCAACCGGGACCGTCATCTCATCCGGCTGGCCATCGAGGTACTCGAGGGCCGCCGCCTCCTCGCCTGGGGCGAGCGGCAGGCCCGGTAGCGCTGGGTATCCAACCCGCCGGTCGTTCCGTACGGTGGGCGGCATGGGTGGGAAAGACAGCGAGCATCGCAATACCTGGGACGAAGGCGCCCTCGAGTTCGCAGGTCTGTCCCGGGTCCGGCTGGACGCACTGTTGCAGGAGTTGCTCGGTCGCGTCGACGACATCATGGACTCGCAGGAGCGCCTCCGCGCCCTGCTCGACGCCGTGGTCGGCATCGGCGCGGACCTGGACCTCAACAGCACCCTCGACCGGATCGTCACCGCCGCCTGTGAGCTGGCAGGCGCCCGGTACGGCGCGCTGGGAGTGGTCGGTCCGGACGGCAATCGCCTCGTCCGCTTCATCACCCACGGTGTGACCGATGAGGAGATCGCCGCGATCGGCCCCTATCCCGAAGGCCACGGCATCCTCGGCCTGCTGATCGACCACCCCACCCCGTTGCGGCTCACCGACCTGGCCGAGCACCCGCGCTCGTTCGGCTTCCCGGCCAACCACCCGCCGATGCGCAGCTTCCTCGGCGTCCCGATCCGGACCCGGGAGCATGCCTTCGGCAACCTCTACCTGACCGAGAAGGCCGAGGACGCCGACTTCACCGAGGACGACGAACGGGCCGTGAGCGCCCTCGCGGCCGCGGCCGGCGTCGTGATCGACAACGCCCGCCTGTACGCCGACACCGAGCGCCGCCGCCGCTGGCACGAGATCACGGCCGAGATCACCCAGCTGATGCTCGGCGACTTCGACTCCCAGCAGATCCTGCAGCTGATCGCCTCCCGGGCACGTGAGGTCTCAGACTCCGTACTCGGAGCGGTTCTGCTGTACGACGACGGCGACCTGGTGATCCAGGCCGTCGACGGGCCGTCCTCCTTCGAGAGCTATCTCGGCCGGCGGATACCGGCCGACCGGCCGGCGCTGAGTGATGTGCTGAGTGGGGACGAGCAGGTGGTGGTCGAGGATCTGTCCACGCTCGCCAAGGAGACCGGGCAGCTCGCGGACTTCCCCGAACTGGGCGACCTCGGCCGGGCCATCTTCGCGCCGCTGCCGGCCGGCGCCGGAAGTCCCGGTGGAGTCCTGATGGTCGCCGCCGAGCGCGGATCGGTCCTCGGGGTGACGGTGGGAACGGATCTCGTCCGGATGTTCGCCAATCAGGCCACGTTGGCTCTCGACCGGGCCCAGGCCCAACAGAGCCGCTCGGTGCTCGCGGTCCTGGAGGACCGTGACCGGATCGCCCGGGACCTGCACGACCTGGTCATCCAGCGGCTGTTCGCCACCGGCCTCCAACTGCAGGGCATGCACCGGATGGTCCGCCCGGAGGTCCAGGAACGGATCACTCAGGCGGTCGAGGACATCGATGCCACCATCCGCGATCTGCGCGGGGCGATCTTCGAACTCCAGAGCCGGCCCGGCAAGCCGTCGCTGCGGTCCGACCTCCAGACGCTCGTCGGCGAGTACGCCGGGCCGTTGGGCTTCCGGCCCGAGCTGATCATCACCGGGCCGATCGACAGTGTGGTCCCCGTGTCGGTGCGGCCGCAGATCATCGCCGCGGTCCGCGAGTCCCTCTCGAACGTGGTCCGGCACGCCCAGGCCGGTACCGTCAAGGTCGAGATCACCGTGACCGGCGTGGACGTCACCGCCCGGATCTCCGACGACGGGATCGGCCTCGGCTCATCGTCCGACCGGCGCAGCGGTCTGCGAAACCTGGAAGAGCGGGCCGCCGCACTGGGTGGTGCCGTACGGCTGGAGTCCAATCAGCCGCACGGCACCGTGCTGGAGTTACGGGCGCCCCTCAACGCCGACCCCAGCTGATCAGGCATCGCAGGACGGCGGCGACCAGGTCATCCGGCTCACCGCAGCCAGGGGTAGCGCTCGACGATCGGCAGCCGCGACCACTGCTTGCCGAGTCCCCAGACGTTGCCGGCGGCAACAAGAGCGAGGACGACCAGCGTGATGGCGCCGACGATGTGGTCGTCCAGGACCGGGTTGGTCTCGGGCGGCAGCGCGGCGCTCCACATCAGCAGGTAGAGGATCGTGCCTGAGACGGCGGCGATCCGCATCCCGATGCCGAGGGTGAGCGCGATCCCGATGCCGGCCAGGGCGATCATGAACAGCGGGGTGACCCAGAAGTCGCCGACCAGGGACTGGTAGAAGTCCGTGAACGGGCCGCTGGTGCCCTTGCCCAGGAATCCGGCGGTCGGGTCGCCGCCGTCGATCCAGCCCTTGCCGGCCGGGGTGACGTAGCCGAGGCCGAACACCTTGTCCACAAAGGCCCACAGGAACGTGAGGCCGAACGCGATCCGGAGGACGGCGAGTGCCCGCCCAGCCGCCACCCGGGTACTCCGGGTCGGTACGGGCTCCCTGATCTCAGGTGCCGGGACGTGCTGCCGATGCGAGGTGGTGGTCATGGTCGTTCCTTTCGATTCGTAGGGACACCTCGATCGTGGCGCTCCGGCCGACGGCCCGGCAGAGCACGTGGTCATGACGGCTGGTGCCGAAGGGCCTGACCGGCCGGGACCCATGCCTGCAGCGCGGCGGTGTGGCCCGGGCCGACGCTGGGAGTGCGGCAGTGGTTGCCGCCCGAGCAGGTCGAGGAGGCCCCTCATGTCCGCAGACCAGTTGTCCATGGAACAGATCGACGTACTGCTCAGCGCCGCGGTCGCCGCGCCGAGCATGCACAACACGCAGCCTTGGCGGTTCGAGGTGAACGGCACCGTGATCGACGTCTTCCTGGACGGCTCTCGCGCGCTGCCCGCCGAGGACCCGACCGGCCGGGCGATGCGCATCGCCGCGGGCGCCGCGACGTTCAACCTGCGCTGCGCGGCAGCCTCGATGGGATACGGCAGCTGGTTCGGCCTGACGCCGAACCCGGCAGAACCCGACCTGGTCGCCCGCATCGTCGTCGAACCGACCGCCAGTCCCGACCGGGTGCTCAAGGACCTCTCCCGGCAGATCCCCCGCCGGCACACGAGCAGGGAGCCGGTCCGGCCGGTCCCCGTGTCGACTGACGCGCGGATCGCACTGACCCGGGCCGCTCTGGCCGAAGGCGCGGAGCTCACCTGGCTGCCGGCCGACAAGGTCCACGAGGTACTCGGCCTGCTGATCGACACCGACCTGCGCGAGATCGGCGACTGGCACCGCCGCGCCGAACGCGCCCACTGGGTCGGTGGAGATCGAGCCACCGACGGCGTCCCCAGCTCGGTGCTGGGACCGCGGTCGGCCGCCTACCCGGCACCCGTTCGCGACCTCGGCACGAGGCCGGCCGACCAGACCCGCGCGACGGCGACCTTCGAACCCGTGCCCGCCCTGGCGGTGCTGTCGACGGCCGGCGACTCGTTGGCCGACCAGCTCGCCGCGGGACTGGCGCTCCAGCGCACTCTGCTGATCGCCACCAGGGACGGCCTGAAGGCCGCCTTCCTGAACCAGCCACTGGAGTACGACGACCTGCGCCGTACCGTCCAGCGCATCACCGGGAAGCCCGGCTTCGCGCAGATGGTGATCCGGTTCGGCCACAGCACGGTGCAGGGCATCACGTCGAGGCGCCCCGTCTCCACCTTCGTCCACACCGGCGCAGAGGAGTCCTGATGAGCGAGGTCAAGAACCTGCAAGCCGAGATCGCTCGCTGGGAGAAGGATCTCGCCGCACTCGAGGACGAGTGCACCGCCGAGGGCTGGACCGAGCCGGAGAAGCTGCTCTTCACTCTCCAGCGGACGGCCGCGACCTACCGGCAACGAATCCTGCCGAAGATCGCGGCGGACCGGGCGCTGGTCCTACATGCGCTTCCGGACAGCAAGGCGGCGGTACTGACTGCCTACAGCACGATCATCATCGACGAGCTAGTCCGGCACGTCGACCGACTGGAGGAGCTGCGGTTCGAGCTGGTCCGAGTCGGCCAGACCGCACAACTCCAACTCCAGGCAGTCGAGAACCTGGCCGCCCTACGGGCTCTTGGCACGGTACTGCGGCGCTTCGGTCAGGAGCTCCTCAGCTCCCGGTGATCCCCCACGAAGCGCCGCAGCTCGGGCAGGACGAGGTTGGTGTCCTGTCCGAGCTGCGCACGTTGCCCGCCTTCAGCCAAGTGGTCGCGTTCATCCGCAGCGGAGGTGTCGTGAGTGCCAGTCCTGCTCTGGAGCGGCCGGCGTCAGGTGGACCTTCACATCGACCGCGGACGCTCCGGCGGGAGCCGCCGTCAGCGGGTTGATGTCGAGCTCGGCGATCTCCGGCACCGCTTCAGCGAGCCAGGCGATCCGGTAGAGCACATCCAGGACTGCGCTCTCGTCGGCGGCTGCGGCACCACGGTAGCCGGCCAGTAAGGGGGCGCAACGCAACGATCGCAGCATCTCGGTGGCGTCCAGGTCGGTGAGCGGGAGTCCCCGCCAGTGCCGATCCGCCATCAGGTCGGTGAGCACACCGCCGCTGCCGATCATCAGTACCGGACCGAACAACGAGTCGCGCACCAGCCCGGCGACGAGTTCGACTCCTGCCTGGGCCATCGCCTGCACCACCACGCGTGGATCGCCGACGGCTGCCGTCAGCTCGGCGTAGGCCTGTTCCAGCTCGACCGCACTCTGCAGCCCGAGCCGGACCCCACCCACGTCGGTCTTGTGCACGAGGCCGGTCGCCGCCGTCTTCAGCACGACCGGATAGCCGACCCGATCCGCCGCGTCCAGCGTCGCTTCCCGGGTCGCGGCCGTGAGCGCAGCGACCACTGGGATCCCAGCACACACCATCAACTGCTCGGCATGGTTCGGATCGAGCCAGCCGCCTTGGCGATGACCGGTCAGATAGTGCCGGACGATCGCCCGCGCACCGTCCTTGTCGACGCCCGTCACTTCCGGTAGGACGCCCTGGGGACGAGCCCGCCAGGCGGCGTACCGGACCGCATGGCCGAGGGCGCGAACTGCGGTCTCGGGGAACCCGTAGACGGGCAGGCTGGATCCGTCTTCCAGCGTCACCTGTGGTGCGGCCTCGGGTGCTCCAAGACAGTTGACGAGGACCGGCACAGTCGCTCCGGCCGCCGCCCGGGCGATCGCGGCGTACGTCTCCTCGACATCGCCCGCCCGGGTCGCCGCGTAGGTGACGATGACGGCATCCGCCTCGCCGCTGGCCAGAACGATCCTGATCGCGCGCTCCATCGTTTGCGGAGTCGCGGCCGCGCCAAGGTCCACCGGGTTCCCGGCGCCGACGGCACCAGTCCCCTCGATCAGCTCGCTCGTCGTGGCGGCGCTGAACTCCGGTACGTCGAGATCCGCGGCACCCGCTGCGTCAGCAGCCAGTACTCCGGCGCCGCCGGCGTTGCCGATGATCGCGAGCCGCCGGCCTCGCGGCAGTGGGCGGCCGGAGAGGACCCGGGCGGTGTCCACGAGTTCCTCCAGCGTCTCCATCCGCAGTACGCCGGACTGGGCGAACAGAGCGTCGACCGCGGTGTCCGGCGTCGCCGCCGCCGCTGTGTGCGACGCACCGGCCCGGCGTCCGCCGGTCGACCGGCCGCCCTTGACCACCAGTACCGGCTTCTTCCGGCCGACCAGCCGGGCGAGCCGGCCGAACTTGCGCGGATTGCCGAACGACTCCAGGTACAGACCGATCACATCGGTCCGGGGATCGTTCCACCAGTGCAGGAGAAGGTCGTTGCCGCTGACATCTACTTTGTTGCCCAGCGAGACGAACTCCGAGATCCCGAGCCCGGCCCGGCCGGCCTGGTCGAGGACCGCGATACCGACCGCACCGGACTGCGCGGCCAGCGCCAGCGAGCCGGCCGGCGGTTCGACGGTGGCGAAGGTGGCGTTCAGACGGACCTCGGGTGCGGTGTTGACGATTCCGAGGCAGTTCGGTCCGATCAGTCGGATGCTGTGCCGACGGGCGACCTCGAGCAGCTCTCGCTGGGCCTGGAGACAGTCCGCCCCGAGTTCAGAGAAACCAGAGCTGAGAATGACCGCTCCTTTGACACCGGCCAGGCCGCAACTCCGAAGTACCTCCACGACGCCGGCGGCAGGGACGGCGATCATCGCCAGGTCGACCAGCCCCGGGACGTCCGCGATCGACGGGTAGGCGGGGATTTCGCCGATCTTGCTCGCCCGCGGGTTCACGGCGTACAGCTGCCCGTCGAACCCGCCGGAGGCGAGATTCATCAGCACCTCGTGCCCGATCCCACCGGGCCGGCGACCTGCGCCGATCACAGCCACGCTGCGCGGCGACAGCAGCGGCTTCAGCGATCGCTCCTCGGCCGATCGCTCCCGCTCAGCCATCCGGTCCAGGGTGTTCGGGGAGTACGCGGTGTCCAGGGAAAGCTCGACCAGTCCGCTGTCCAGCTGGTGCACCTCCTCGAACCCCGAGTTCAGGAAGACCCGGAGCATCGGCCCGTTCTCGGCGAGGGTGTCGGCCAGCAGCCGCCGGATGCCTCGCTCGCGCGCGACAGCGGCCAACTGCTCGAGCAGCAACGTCCCGACCCCGCGACCATGCACGGCGTCATCGACCAGGAAGGCCATCTCGGCCTCGTCCGCGCTCATCGGCTCATAGCTCGCCACACCGGCCACCACGCCATCCACCTCGGCGACCAGGGCCACATGACCGTGTTCCGGTGCGGCCCCGGCCAGATAGTGGCTGTGCTCATCCGCGGCCGTGCGACTGATGCTGAAGAACCGCAGATAGATCGTCCGGTCCGACGCACGATGGTTGATGTCACGCAAGGCGGATTCGTCGTCAGCCCGTACTGGCCGGACATGGACGACCGAGCCGTCGGCCGCAAGGACGTCCCACCCGGCCGCAGAATGGGCGGGGACCTCGGGCCTGGCAGGTGCGCCACCAGCTACTGACCGGATCGTTGTCATCTCTGTCGTCCTCCTCGCAGCACGGATTCGTCTGATCTCTCCACTCCACCTCGTCGAGGCCCGCCGGAGCAGGGCCGGAGGAACTCGATCACTGCGGACCTTGGACCCTGTCTGCCGCGACAGCCCGCTCGACAAGGCCCGGGGCACGGACGACGCGGTCTGTCATCTCCTCACCGTCGTCTGCGTCTCGTATGGTCGCTAGGTAGGGGGCCGGGGCAGAGGAGACCAGCGAATGGCGCACGGCGAAGGCAAGAAGCGCAAGGGCTCGGGACGGCTGCCGAAGAAGGCCTACGAGCAGGAACTACTGCGCTTGCAGGCTGAACTCGTCAAGCTGCAGGAGTGGGTCCGGGTGGAGGGCGCCCGGGTGGTCGTGGTCTTCGAGGGCCGGGACGCGGCGGGCAAGGGCAGCACGATCAAGCGGGTGACGCAGTACCTCAATGCCCGCGTCGCCCGGATCGCCGCGCTGCCGGCGCCGACCGAACGGCAGCGCACCGAGTGGTACTTCCAGCGCTACATCGAGCATCTGCCCGCGGCCGGCGAACTCGTCCTGTTCGACCGCAGCTGGTACAACCGGGCCGGCGTCGAGCGCGTGATGGGCTTCTGCACCAACCAGGAGTACACGCGCTTCCTGCATCAGTGCCCGATCTTCGAGCGACTCCTGGTCGAGGACGGCGTCCTGCTGCGCAAATACTGGTTCTCCGTCAGCGACAGCGAGCAGGAGAACCGCTTCCGCAGCCGCCTCGAGGATCCGATGCGCCGCTGGAAGCTGTCTCCGATGGACCTCGAGTCGATCTCCCGTTGGGAGGACTACTCCCGCGCCAAGGACGAGATGTTCGTCCACACCGACATACCGGAGGCGCCGTGGTACGTGGTCGAGAGCGAGGACAAGCGGTCCGCGCGGATCAACATGATCGCGCACCTGCTCTCGACCATCCCGTACTACGAGGTGCAGCGCCCGCCGCTGGAGCTACCCCCGCGGCCGCCGTCCAAGGGATACGAACGGACACCGCGGGAGATGCAGACCCCGGTCCCGGACCATGCCTCGAAGGTCCGGCGGCCCTGAGCGACGGACAGCCTAGGCGTTCTGAAGCTCGGCGTCGCTGGATCGCCCCTTGGACAAGGTGTCCATCGGCTCGATCCGCACGGCGAGGTCGACGAACAGATGATCGATGTCGCGAACCTCCCGATGGATGATGGCGCGGTCGCTGAACAGCGAACCCCAGCAGCGTTTCACGGCTGCCAGCAGGGCGCGCCGCCCCTTCACCCCCACGAAGATCTCGTGCGGGCCGGTGAGGAAGTCGTCGAGACGGTCGTCCGAGACGACCAACTCGACGTCGGGTCCGCCGAAACGCGCACAGGCCTCCTCGAACGCGGCAGCCACGCCGGCGGGTACCTCGGCATCGAAGTACGCGTTGCGGATCTGTGCGCCTACAGCCACCAGATCGGCACCTTCGCGGAGGCGCCGGAGTTGGGTCGCGACCAGCGGCCTGAGCCGGGCAGCTCGGACGAACTCCCGGTAGGCGGCCTCAGTCGTCACGAAGCCGGGCTGCTCATCGGCCCGGAGTACGAACGGAGTGTCAATCATGGTGCTCCTCCTCCACATCTTTCAACACCCCCATTCCAGCGCCGCCGGCAACCGCTGATCAGTGCCGAAGGTCCTCGCTCGACCGGCAGAGGCCCCTCTACCTACTGACCGACTGCCCTGCCTCAGCGGCTGTCAGCAGCCGAAGCTCAAAGGAGAGAACGTTCACCGGCGGAGGAGAAAACTGATGTCCAGAAAGGTTCTGGTGGCCTACGCCACCAAGATGGGGTCGACGGCGGGCATCGCCGAGGAAATCGGCACCGAGCTCCGCCAGCACGGCCACCAGGTCGAGGTACGGAATGTGACCGCGGTCGACTCGATCACGGAGTACGACGCAGTCATCGTCGGCAGCGCGATCTACATCAGACGGTGGCGCCCGGAGGCCGTCCACTTCCTCCGCAGACACGCCGACGAACTCCGCGACCGCCAGGTCTGGCTCTTCCACAGCGGCCCGGTCGGCCCCGACCGCGAGCAGCCGCAGGCAATGCCACCCAACGTCCGCCGCCTCGCCCGCCGAATCGGCGCGACCCCCGCCATGACCTTCGCAGGCGCCCTCGATCCCGACACCGCCAAAGGTTTCCTAGCCCGCCAAATGGCCAAGGGCCCCCTCGCCACCGACTCCCGCGACTGGCCACAAATCACCGCCTGGTCCCAAGACCTGGCCGCAACGATCACCGCCGCCGAACACACCACCTGGCACCGCCTGATCTGAGGCCATGCTGCTCGGCGTGGCGCGGCGGCGATCAGGGGTGCCGGGCATGATGGGTGTGAATTCGGCACGCAGAGGTGAGGATCGGCTCTGCGAGAAGAGGGGGACCGTATGGCGTCCGGCAACTGGTCGTTCGACGACGATCTTGGACACCACGTCGAGGTAGCGAATCGACCGACCCGGGTTCTCGCCTACGCCCAGGCCGCGCAGACGCTGGCCCGCCTCGGAGTGCCTGTCGTGGGCTACTTCGGCTCCCAGCACCACGCCGACGCCGGTGCCCAGCCTGCGATGGCGGGCCTCGATGTGCCATCCGTCGGCTCCGGCGACGCTGTCGACCACGACCTGATCGCGACGCTGCAGCCTGACCTCCTGGTCGGCGTCAGCTACGCAGGCGAGGTGTACGGCGTCTCCGAAACCGTCGCGGCAAAGCTCGCCGACATCGCGCCGATCCTGCTCATTCGCATCGCCGGAGATCCGGCTCTCGAGACGGTCATCGGGCGCTTCCATGAGCTGGCGGAAGCCTTGGGAACCACCCCGGATGCACCGGACGACGAGACAGAACTGACCTCGGCGATCGCCCGCCTGAACGAACAACCCGCAGTACAGGTGACGGCGCTGTCGGGCGGTACGCCCACCGACGCGTACGTGGCCAACCCGGCCTATTGGCCCAGCCTCCGTCTCCTGGCCGAGGCAGGCGTCCCCTTCACGCCGACCACCGCGAAAGGTGGTTGGGAAGTGGTGAAGTGGACCGACCTTCCCACCAGCCATCCCGCCGACATCCTGCTCTACGACCAACGCCCCAACTCGCTCGGGGACGAGCAACTGGCCACCATCCCAGCGTGGTCCGAACACCCAGCCGTACGAGCCGGCAACGTGCTGCCCTGGAACCCGGAACCACCCCTCACCTTCGAGGCCGCCGCCGCCTTCATCAACACGCTGACCACAGACCACCCTTAGGCGCTATCGCTGGCAGGTGGGATCGAGCAGCGTGAGGTCATCTGCGTGTCGAACAAGAAGCTGACCTGGTCAGTAGTGCACGGGATGTCCACCACCAGATGGGCGTACGACATCGGCTATGAGGTCATCGTCTGCGCAGACGCCTGTGCCGACCCTGACCCGCGGGCCTATGCCGCACTACTCGACGAATCGGTTTTCCCAGACAGCTGGATCGGCCTCTGGCGCATCGCCCGCGTCCTGCCAACGTCTCAGATCAACGAACTGCGACCACCCCAGGCCGACTGATCTCGGCAGCTCAGAAGGCGGGGAGCTCGAGGACGCCTCCTTGGTCGTCGTGGTGACCGGGCAGCGCGCCGACGTAGGTCACCCAGATCCTCGATCCGTCGGCCGAGGTCGCGATGCCGTTCAGCCGCGCGGCACCGAGCGAGTGACGCCCCAGACGAACTCTGCGGACGCCCACGATCGTGCCGTTCTGTCGCATCCGGACAATCGTGTCGTTGCCACGGTTGCAGACGTAGAAGTCGCTGCCCGGCTGCAGTGTCGTGTTGCTTGCCCGGTCGGGATGCGTGGTCTCGATCCGCACCGGAGCCAGGTCGAGCGGTTGAACCAAGGTGGACGACCTGATCGTGCGCAGTCCGCCGAGCAGGAAGACCTCGTTGCCCTGCGGGCCACCGATCGTCAGCTTGATGACCTTGATCGAATCGTCGAAGGGCTGACTCACGTACAGGACGAGCTCGGGCGCGTAGCTCATCACGACTCCGAGCCGCGGCAGCGGGACCGGCCCGCGGTGTCCCCTGTCCTGGCCCCAGGAACGATGGACAAGTGGCTGGACCGTACGCCGCGGTGCGATGCCGTCGAGCGCCTTCACCGTGTGCTCCTGTACGACGCTGCCATCGGCCACGACGACCGCGAACACGGCACGTCCGCTGCCGTCCGGCGATCGGCCGATGAGCGCAGTACCGACCGCCGCCTTGGAGATCGCGCCGGGAATGACCTGGGTCGGGGTACGGCCGGTGACATCGTCGAAGTAGACACCGCCCGTGCTCGGGTTGAGCGCGTTGTTCAGGGGACGTCCGTCCGGGTCGGCGATCGACGAGGAGCCGGGGCCGTTCAGCCCGTACGGCGCGTTGGCCGGCCAGAACCGGCCGAAGGCGTTGTTGATCGACATGCCGAGCGGGTTCGCGACCGCAGTCTGGTCCGCGGTCACGGCCGCGGGTGTGTAGAAGCCGTTGCGCCAGTTCGAGCTCTGCGCGCTGTACATCTGGACGGCCCCGCCCAGCGCGGACGCCTGCCCTCCCGAGGCCGCGAACAGGGCCGGTACGGCGAGGTCGGCGCCGGCCGGATCGACGGAAAGGAACGAACCCGCAGCCTGGTCGGGATTCGCCTTCGGAGCGCCGAAGTTCGACCTGCTTCCCACCAGGACGCGGGTCGGATCGCAGACCCGGCCCGGCTGCGTGAGTGCCGCAAGCACGGGATTGCTGTTGATCGGGCTACCCGACAGGAACGTGCCGACCGGAGCGATCGCGGAGGCCCCGGGAATGCCGACCGCCACGACGCGGCCGCTGATCGTCGGCACACCCCCGCGATCCTCGGCGTAGGCGCGCGGCGTGCCCGCGACCGCATCCACACCGGCAACCCCCGCCAAGCCGAACGCCACGAGAGCCTGGCGCCGACTGATCTGGAACCTGCCTTCGAACGTGTCTGTACCTGACATGATCCATCTCCCCCTACCGCATCTCTCCCTGCTGCATTGCTGACACAGACCGGCGCACCGCGCGGTCGTAAGAGTCCCTGCCCCCTGGCAGCGCATGACCAATTCAGAGACCGGCAAGTCGCGAAAAAGGGCGTCGAGCAGGCCCGATCGGTGAAGCCAATCTTCAACGCAGGAAGGGCATTTGTCACGGGTTCGGACACCACCGGCTCCCTGAGACCCCGGCCGGAAACTGGTCGCGTCGTGGGCGACCGGGCTGTGAGCTCCCTCTCTTTGCGGACCCCGCACGCCGTGTTCATAACAGGGTTATGCATAATGGGGTTATGGAACTGATTGTCTCCGGTGCCGCGCTGACTGTGGTGCTCGAAGATCTCGTCAGGCTCGTCCGCGAGATCTCCACAGCCGGCGACCTGAGCATGGCTGCCGCGAGTGCCCTGAACCGCCTCGGACGGGACGGGCCCCACGGACTGACAGAGCTGGCCAACGCTCAGCGGGTCTCCCAGCCGGGGATGACGCAGTTGGTGACCCGGATGGAACGCGAAGGCCTCCTGCGCCGGACGGCGAACAGCGACGACCGCCGCGCCGTACTGGTGGAGGCAACCGACGCCGGCCTGGACCTCCTCAAGCGCCGGCGTGCGGAGCGCGCCGACGCCCTGGAGCACCTGCTCGACCAGCTCGATCCGCAGGATCGGGCCGCTATCGCCGCCGCACTACCCGCGCTTGCCCGGCTCGTCGAGGCCAAGGCATCCGACTGAATCCGCGCATCGACAAACACCACCCTCAGGAGAACTTTTCTATGTCCGCATCACAAGGGACGGCGCCTAGTCCGTTCAAGCAGCCGCGTGCCGTCTGGGCCGTGGCCTTCGCCTGCGTCGTCTCGTTCATGGGCATCGGGCTCGTCGATCCGATCCTGCCCGCGCTGGCCGGCAGCCTGCACGCCACGCCGAGCCAGGTGTCGCTGCTGTTCACCAGCTATCTGGTCGTGACCGCGGTCGCAATGCTGACCGTCGGCTGGGTGTCCAGCCGCATCGGCGCCAAGCGCACGCTGATCGCCGGCCTGATCCTGATCGTCGTGTTCGCCGGGCTCGCCGGTACCTCGAACACGATCGGCGGCATTGTCGGTTTCCGGGCCGGCTGGGGCCTGGGCAATGCCCTGTTCATCGCGACCAGCCTCGCCGTCATCGTGGCCTCGGCCAGCGGCGGCTTCGCCGGGGCGATCATCCTGTACGAGACAGCGCTCGGTCTCGGCATCGCGGTCGGGCCACTGCTCGGCGGCGAGCTCGGCAGCATCAGCTGGCGCTGGCCGTTCTTCGGCGTCGCGGTGCTGATGTTCATCGCCCTCGTCGCGACCATCGCGTTCGTCCCGGACCTTCCGAAGCCGGAGCACAAGACCTCGTTGGCCGCGCCGCTCAAGGCGTTGCGGCACCGCGGTCTGCTGACCATGGGGATCATGGCGCTGCTCTACAACTGGGGCTTCTTCACGATGCTCGGTTACGCGCCGTACCCGATGGAGCTCAACGCCCACAAGCTCGGCCTGGTCTTCACCGGCTGGGGCCTGCTGGTCGCGGCCTTCAGCGTGTTCTTCGCCCCGCGGCTGCAGGCGCGGTTCGGCACCGCGCCGGTGCTCTACGTCAACCTGTTCTGCCTCGGCATCGTGATGGCCGTCATCGCGATCGGCGTGAAGACTCCGTCGGCGGTCATCGTCGCGGTCATCGTCAGTGGCGCGTTCATCGGCATCAACAACACGCTGACCACCCAGGCGGTCATGCTCGTCTCTCCGGTGGAGCGTCCGGTCGCCTCATCGGCGTACGGCTTCGTCCGGTTCATCGGCGGCGGCCTCGCCCCGTTCGTCGCCGGCAAGCTCGCCGACGCCACCAACCTCAGCGTCCCCTTCTACCTCGGCGGCGTCGCCTTCCTCCTGGCCATCGCCGTTCTTGCCTCCGGCCACAAACTGGTCGCCGCGGCCGAGAAGGGCATGGTCGAAGGCGAAGAGGTGCGCCCGACCCTGCAACGCGTCGGGGACGCACCGACGGCGGAGTACCGCCCTGTCATCGTCGCGGTCAGCGCGACTGACGACGCCGCCGATATCGTCGACTCGGCTGCCATGCTCGCCCGTGATACCGGGAGCCCGCTGGAGGTCGTCCACATCCGTGAGACCGCCGTCGTCGAGGAGTCGGCGATCGACGCCGAGGATGCCGAGCAGGCACGCTCCGCGGTCCTGCACCACCTCGACCGACTGTTCGCGCACGGCATCGCCGCCACCGGTCAGGTACTCACCAGCGTCGGCGACCACGCCGCTGCAGGTCGGGTCCTCGCCCAGCACGCCGACGAAGTCGACGCGCGCGTCATCGCAGTCGGCCGCTCCCCGCGCGGCTCGGTGGCCCAGATCGCCGACGGCAGCTTCACTACCGCGCTGACCCACACCGCAGCCCGCACGGTCGTCCTCCTCGAACCCGGCAAAGCACCCCAACAGATGACAGACGACAGCCTGACGGCCTGACAGCAGCAGCCCCGATGGGGTCAGGGCATTGCTGGGGTGATGTCCATGTGGACTCGGTAGTCGATGATCTTGGTGTCGTGGAGTTCGATGACGGTGACGCAGGGCATGGCCAGGGCGGCGCCGGTCGGTGTTTCTGTGTGGATGGTGAAGCGGCAGAAGAGCTGGTCACCGAGTTCGGCGACCTGGTCGATCGAGTGCCGGACCCAGGGCAGCGCGGCCGCCGCGCCGGCGGTTGCGGCTTCGATCGCGTCGCGACCGACCAGGGTCGGCCCGTTGGCGAACGTGTACGTCGCGTCGGCGGCGAACCACCGCGCGAACCCGCCGGCGTCGCCCGAATCCACCTGGGCGCACATCGTCCGCACCATCTCCTCGCGCGCAGACGGCATGCGTCAGTCTTTCTTCTGCAGTTGCAGGCCGAACTCGGTCATGATCGCGCCGATCTTGGCCATGTCCCGCGGTCCCGGCGGCAACTCGCTGAGAGCCCGGTAGTAGTTCTCCAGCCCACCGGGCGACACCACGGCGACGATCCGCGTCACTTCGTCGAACGGATTGTGGAACATGTGCGGCACCCCGCGCGGCATCAGCAACGACGCACCGGCCTCGACGACGTGTTCCTCACCGGCCAGCTCGACCCGGACCTTGCCTGCCGTACAGATGAACAGCTCGTCCTCGCGGGTGTGGATGTGGGTCGGCGGTCCGCCGAGCCCCGGCGGTACGACGTACTCGAACAGCGAGTACGCGCCTTTGGTGTCCTCGCCGGTCAGCCGGACATGGATGCCCAGTCCGATCGCGCCGACGTTGTCACCGTCGTCGGGGTGGACCACTCGGTGCTGACTGGGTGTCTGAAGAGTCATGATCGTCCTCCGGTACGGCGGGTCAGGCGGATGGGATGAGTGGGTTGCGCTGCTCGGTCGATCCCGCGAGTCGCTGGAGCAGCCGCGGCGTGAGCTTTCCGTACGCCGCCGGCGAAACCGGGTTGAGCCAGTGGGACGCTCTGGTCGCCCTGGGAATCTGCAGGTCGAGATCGCCGAGTACTTCGTCGATGTTCTTCAGGGAGAACGGGATGATCTTGGTGCCCCGGCAATGGTGGGTGGCGGTCGCGACGTCCATGAACGCGAGCTGCGCCGTCACCGCCTCCCTGCGCTCTTCCACCGGCGGCAGGTCCAGCGTGCCGGCCAGGTCCGCGGCGATCCACAAAGCTGCCATCTCGGCGTTGAGCGGCGAGAAGAACGACGAGTTGTAGCCGTTGAAATACAGCCCGCGTACGTCGATCGGCTGGATCTGCCGGTAGAGCAGGAAGTTGCCCCGGGCATCGAACAGCGACTGCTGCACGTCCTCTTCCAGGAAAGGGACGCCCTGAACGAAACCGGTGGCACAGACGATCAGGTCGGCCGGCAGCACGGCGCCGTTGGCCAGCTCCGCGCTCGGCTGACCGTCGACCACCAGGAGTCGCCGGATCGTCAGGTCGCGGTGGACGACGATGCTGCCGTCCGCGACGCCTTCGAAGAATCCCTCGGTAGCGAGCCCGATCGCGCCCTTGACGATGTCCTCCATCTGCCCCTGCGGGACCAGACCTGCCTGCTCGAGTTTGAACTGGCGGACCGACACCGAGCCGATGGAGTTCAGCATCGAGCGCCGCATCCCGTTGCCCGGCCCATGCAGGAATTTCTCCATTCCTCGCAGCCGCAGATACCGGAACAGCGCCTCACCCATCCTGGTCAGCAGGAGCATCTTGAAGTTGAGGACGCCGCCGACCTTGCGCGGGACCTTCCACAGCAGCTGCCGGGCGATCACATCGGTGCTGGCGGCAACCGTACTGATCGGGACAGTCACGTCGCAGGCAGACTTGCCGTAGCCGACCACCAGCACCCGCTTGCCGCGAGCCTGTTCGGCATCGTGAAAGTCCGTTGCCGCCAGCACCTTCCCACCAGCGGTGGCGTACTCCGTCCGTCCCTCGAACTCTGGCACCGCCGGCTCACAGAAGACGCCGTTGGCAACGACCACCCGGTCGTACCGTGTCTCCTGCCCTGCGGCGCCCACCAACCAGCCGTCGTCCGCTCTCACCACACTGGTGACCGTGGTCGACAACCGCAGCAACGGATCCAACCCTGATGCGGTCGCGTACGCCGCGAGGTACTCCTGCACCTGCGCACCGGTCGGCCACTCGGGGAATCCCTTGGGCATCGGGAAGTCCGAGAACGAGTACTGCGCCGCCGGGCTCTGCGTCGTCAGTCCGGGGTACCGGCGGGTCTGGCTCCACACTCCCCCGACATCGGGCGCCCGGTCGAAGATCTCGACCTCGTGGCCGCCCTGCACCAGCACCTTCGCCGTCGTGAGGCCGGCCACGCCGGCCCCGATGATCGCGATCTTCACGCTGGACCTCCCTGTGTCGTGGCTCACAGCCTGCTGGCTCCGCCGGGAGCCGGACAACAGCCGGTCCCACTGAGCGGGACTCCGACCGGTCAGCGACGCTGCGAGTACGCCCGCGAGGCAGCGGAGGCGGCCAGACAGACCGCCGGAGCCATCCGGTTCACCCGGACCCCGGCGACTGGGCCGGTGACCGACACAGCCGCGACGATCACATTGAGCGGGCCGAAGATGGGCGCTGCGACGCAGGCCACGCCGACGTTGCCCTCTTCGCGCTCAGCCGCCCAACCCTGGTCCGGAATCGCGGCCAACAGCCGGCGGAGCGCCTCCGGCGAGGTCGTCGTCCGCGACGTGCGCGGCTCCAGACCGGCAGCCAGTACGGCGTTCACGGTCTCGGCCGGCGAGAACGCGAGAATCGCGCGACCGAGAGCCGAGCAGTGGGCGGGAATCCGGCCGCCGACCTGCGACAGCATGGGCATTCGCCGGTGTCCGGTGATCTTGTCGACGACCAGGACGTTCGCGCCGTCGAGTACGCCGAGTTGCACCGTCGTCCGGGTGGCGGCGTACAGATCCTGCAGGAACGGGAGGACCGCTTCGCGCAGTTCGTGCCGGACCGGGGCAAGACCGGAGACCTCGAACAGCTTGTTCCCGATCCGGTACCGCTCACCGGGTTTGTCGAGCCAGCCGAGCTTGATCATCGTCGTCGCGGTCCTGTGCACCGTGGACCGCGGCAGGTCACTGCGACGGACCAACTCGGCCAGGGTCAGCTCGCGATGGGTGGCATCGAAGGCGTCCAGGATCGCGGCGGCGCGATCCAGGCCGCCGCTCCCTCCCGCACCCGAGTCCCGCTCAGCGGGACTGGTCGTTGGTGGCGTCATGTCTTCCCCTCACGCTGGGCGAAACACGTTACAGCCGCAGCCGGGAGGTCGCCATCAACGCCAGGACAGCGCTCGTCGGCGGCGGCGCCGCCGGCATCGGACGTGCCGCCGCCGAAGCGCTCATCGCCGACGGTCACCGGGTGACGATCACCGGCCGGACCGCCGAGACCCTCGAACTAGCAGCCAAGGAGCTGTCTGCCGAGGCGTTCGTCGCAGACCTAGCGGATCCGACGGCCGACCTCAGCGCCGCGCAGTACGACGTACTGGTTCTCAATGCGGGCGGTCCACCACCCGGCCGCATCCTCGAAGTCGGCGACGCCCAGTGGCACGCGGCACTAGAACGCCTTCTGCTCGGACCGCTCCGACTCGCAAGGCTGGCCCTCCCCGCGATGGCCGAGCGCGGCTTCGGCCGCGTCATCGTGGTCACCTCGACCGCCGTCCGCCAACCCCAGGATGAGCTCGCGATCTCCACGGTCCTGCGCGCCGCGACGACCAGTGCCGCCAAGCTGCTGTCCCGCGAGTACGCCGACCGCGGCGTGACCGTCAACTGCGTCGCGCCGGGTGCCACCGACACCGCCAGACGCCGGCAGATCCTTGACTCCCGCGGCGACCCGGACGGCATCGCCGACAACGCCGCCATCCCAGCCGGACGACCGGCGCGGCCGAGCGAGATCGGCGAGGTCATCAGCTTCCTGGCGTCGGACCGGGCATCCTTCGTGAACGGCACAGTCGTGACCGTCGACGGCGGAAGAACGGAAGCCCCATGATCAACACTGGCGAGAATTTTCAGCTACCGACCTTCCTGGCCTGCATCACCGACCGGGTACTGCCCAGCCAAGCTCGGCCGCTGGTCGTCCAGGCGGACGAACTCGAGCCGTTGCCCGCGACCGCGGTCCACAACCCCTCCGAGCTGGCGATCGCCGGTCGCCTGCCGACCTTCGGGTTCGAGATCTTCCACCAAGTGATCCCTGCCGGGCTCAGCTCCGACATGCAACGTCATCACCACGAGACGGTCCACTACGTCATCAGCGGCCGGGGCCACAGCGAGGTCGAGGACGACACCGTCGAGTGGACGACGGGTGCGTGCATCTACACACCACCGTGGACCTGGCACCGGCACTACAACGACGACCCGGCCGAGCCGGTCGTCTTCCTGACGATCGAGGGCTCGCGGCTGGTCGCCGCACTCGGGCTGACCCGCCGCCAGAGCGCCGGCCTGGCAACCGTCGCGGAGGCCCGCGAGGCCTTCCCCGACTGACAACGAGAAGGAGCAGACGGTGGCACACACCAGTATCTGGGCCGAGCTCAGCAGCACCCCACACGAACTCCGGTACGTCGACGTCGCCGGCGTCAGGACCCGAGTACTCCGGGCCGGCAGCGGGCCACAGCTGGTGCTGCTCCACGGCACCGGCGGCCACCTGGAGGCCTACTCGCGCAACATCGCCCCCCTGGCAGCCCATTTCACCGTGACGGCGTACGACATGGTCGGTCACGGCTGGAGTGACCTGCCCGACAAGCCGTACACCATCGACGTCCTCGCCGAGCATCTCGTCGGTCTCCTCGACGTCCTCGGGATCGACCGCGCTCACCTGTCCGGAGAGTCGCTCGGCGGCTGGGTCGCCGCCTGGACCGCCGCCCACCATCCCGACCGCGTCGACGGGCTCATCCTCAACACCCCGGGCAACATCGCCAACAAACCCGAGGTGATGGAGAGGCTCAAGGCCAGCACTCTGGCCGCTGTCACCGATCCGAGCGACGACACCGTACGGCGCCGCGTCGAGTGGCTGTTCCACGACAAGTCCCAGGTGACTGACGAACTGGTCCGGCTCCGCCAAGCGGTCTACACCCGGCCCGGCTACCTGCGAGCCATCGAGAACACCTTGGTCCTGCAGGATCCCGAGGTACGTCGCGACTACGCATGGGACTCGTCGTGGGTGAGCCTCATCGCCGCCCCGACCCTGCTGCTCTGGACCAGCCACGATCCCACCGGCGGACTCGACGAGGCCGAGCTCCTCCAGTCCTGGATCCCGCGATCGCGGTTGCACGTCATCGACGACGCCGGCCACTGGCCGCAATGGGAGAAGCCCGACGAGTTCCTCGCCGCCCACGTAGAGTTCCTTCGCTCGATGACAAGCGGTGCGGTCAGATGAGTGAACTCGTCGGCTTCGTAGGGATATCGCACTCACCCTTCGCGACCTTGCTCGCGCCTCCGGGCGTCGGCGAACCGGGCGCTCAGTTCCTGTCCGACGCCGATCGCGTCGCCAAGGCGGTGACCGAACTGGCCCCGGACGCCGTCGTGGTGATCGGCCCCGATCACTTCCACGCCAACTTCTACGACGTGATGCCGGCGTTCGTCGTCGGCATCGAGACCGCGGTCGGGTTCGGCGACTTCGGCAGCAGCGCCGGGCCGTTGCCGCTTCAAACCACACTGGCCTGGGACATCTTCGACGGTCTCGGTGAGTCGGGCTTCGACCCGGCGTTGTCCTACTCCCTCACCGTCGATCACGGCATCGTGCAGGGCTATGAGATGGCGACCGGCGGCCGGAGCATCCCCATGGTGCCGATCGTGCTCAACACCGCAGCTCCTCCCCTGCCGTCCCTGGCTCGCTGCCGCGACTTCGGCCACAGGTTGGGCCAGGTACTGCGCGCGTCGGCGTACGACGGCCGTGTCCTCGTTGTCGCCAGCGGCGGCCTCTCGCATTGGCTGCCCTCGAACGATCTACGCGACCCGTCGATCGCCGACCCCAAGCGCTCGGCCCTGATCCACGGCCGGCTGGACGCTGCCGCGTTCTCCGCTGAGCGCGAGCCGAAGGTTCGCGCGATGAGCGGCAACCCTGACGCCCGGGTGAACCGCGAGTGGGACAACTGGTTCCTCGAGACCTTGCGCTCCCCGGACCTCGAACCGATCGTTGCCCTCGGCCACGACAAGCTGGAGGAGGACGCCGGCAGTGGTGGTCACGAGATTCGCTGCTGGCTCGTCGGCCACGCCGCCGTCGGTCTGCCGCTGACCTGGACCAGCTATGAAGCCGTACCGGAGTGGATCACCGGCATGGGCATCGGCACCACCTTCGAGATCGCCTAGACCGTGAGGACAGAGACGATGAACCATGCCGCCGTTGCCGAAGCGCTCGCGCAGGCGGAGCGCGACTGCCGGCCGATCCCGCCGCTCCGCGAGACCTGGCCGACCCTGACCGTTGCCGATGCCTACCAGATCCAGTTGCTCAACGTGCGCAGACGACTGGCATCCGGTGGAGTGGTCAGCGGCCACAAGGTCGGACTCTCCTCCAAGGCCATGCAGCGCATGCTCGGCGTCGACGAGCCCGACTACGGCCACCTGCTAGCCGATATGGAACTGTTCTCCGACCGTCCCGTCTCCGCTGCGAGGTACTGCGCTCCCCGGATCGAAGCCGAGATCGGGTTCGTCCTCGGCAGGGCGCTGCCGGCCGGTTCTTGCACCGAAGACGATGTGCTCGCGGCCACCGAGTACGTCGTACCGGCGCTCGAGCTGATCGACAGCCGGATCGCCGACTGGGACATCACGATCACGGACACCGTTGCGGACAACGCTTCCTCGGTTGGCTACGTCCTCGGCGCGGATCACGCGAAGCCCGACGAGCTCGACCTTCGCGGGATCGAGGGCCGACTGCTCCGCAACGGCGAACAGGTCGCCGAAGGTCGTTCCGATGCGGTGCTGGGTAACCCCGCGACAGCCGTCGCGTGGCTGGCCAACAAGGTGGCGGCCTTCGGAGTCACGCTCGAGGCCGGCCAGGTGATCCTGCCGGGTGCGGTGCACCGCGCGATCGACGTACGGGGTGGGGATGGGGTCGAAGCAGTCTTCGACGGACTCGGCCGCGTCTCGCTGGACTTCGAGTAAGGGGTAGGGATGTCCAGACTGACCGCTGCGATCGTTGGGCCGGGCAACATCGGCACCGACCTCATGTACAAGCTGCTCCGGAGCGAGGTGGTCGAGCCGCGCTGGATGATCGGCGTCTACCCGGACAGCCCCGGACTGCTCCGCGCGCGGGACCACGGCCTGGAGACCAGCCACGAAGGCGTCGAATGGCTGCTGTCCCAGGACGAACTGCCTGACGTGGTCTTCGAGGCGACGAGCGCTTATGTCCACCGCCGGTACGCACCTCGGTACGCCGAAGCCGGCATCAGAGCGGTCGACCTGACGCCGGCCGCGGTCGGACCCGCCTGTATTCCGGCGGTCAACGGCGACGCCCATGCCACGGCCGCGAACGTCAACATGGTCACCTGTGGCGGACAGGCCACGATCCCCATGGTGGCAGCGGTGTCCCGGGTCACGCCCGTCTCGTACGCCGAAATCGTCGCCTCGGTCGCCTCGCTGAGCGCCGGACCCGGGACCCGGCAGAACATCGACGAGTTCACTCGGACCACGGCCCGGGCGGTCGAGACGATCGGGGGCGCCGAACGCGGCAAGGCGATCATCATCCTCAACCCTGCCGATCCACCGCTGATCATGCGCGACACCGTCTTCTGCGCGGTCGCTCCGGACGCGGACCGCGAGGCTGTCGCCGCCTCCGTGTACGAGATGGAGACCGCGGTGCAGAAGTACGTGCCTGGCTATCGTCTGCTGCAGGAGCCGCAGTTCGACGATCCATCACCGCCGACCCGGGGCGCCACGAAGGTCAGCATCTTCTTGGAGGTCGAAGGAGCCGGCGACTACCTCCCGCCGTACTCGGGAAACCTCGACATCATGACGGCGGCCGCGACTCGGGCCGGCGAGGGGATGTGCCGCGGATGAGCAACCTGAACCGCACGTGGCGGCAGACCGATCCGGTGGGCGAGCTCGATATCCGCCTGACCGACACCTGCCTCCGCGACGGGTCACACCACAAGCGACACCAGTTCACGGCGGACGACGTACGGGCGATCGTCACCGCACTCGACGGCGCCGGCGTACCGGTGCTCGAAGTGAGCCATGGTGACGGACTGGGCGGATCGTCGTTCAACTACGGCTTCAGCCTGACTCCCGAGCAGGACCTCATCAAGATCGCCGCGGACACGGCCCGCCAAGCGAAGATCGCCTTCCTCCTGCTGCCCGGCGTGGGCACCAAAAACGACATCCGGCAAGCGCGGGACAACGGCGGCTCGATCTGCCGGATCGCCACCCACTGCACCGAGGCCGATGTCGCCGAGCAACACTTCGGCCTGGCGCGCGAACTGGGACTCGAAACCGTCGGCTTCCTGATGATGAGCCATACCCAGACCCCCGAGGTCCTCGCTGCCCAGGCCCGGATCATGGTCGACGCCGGGTGCCAGTGCGTGTACGTCGTCGACTCGGCCGGCGCGCTGATCCTGGACGGTGTCTCGGACCGGGTCGCCGCGATCGTGGCTGAGATCGGCGACCAGGCGACCGTCGGCTTCCACGGCCACGAGAACCTCGACCTCGGCTGCGCCAACACCGTGCTCGCGGTCCGGGCCGGCGCGACCCAGATCGACGGCTCGGTACGCCGCTTCGGCGCCGGCGCGGGGAACACGCCACTGGACGCCTTCGTCGGCGTCAGCGACAAGCTCGGCTGGAAGACCGGTGTCGACTTCCTCCAGATCATCGATGCCTCCGAGGACGTCGTCCGGCCCGTGATGGGTGAGGAATGCCGACTCGACCGGATGACGATGATGATGGGCTACGCCGGCGTCTACTCCAGCTTCCTGAAACATGCCCGCACGGCAGCCGAGCGCTACGACGTCTCCGGCGCCCAACTCCTCGCCGAAGCGGGCCGCCGCCACCTGATCGGCGGCCAGGAAGACCAACTCATCGACATCGCCCTCGAACTCAAGTCGCAGCGAACAGGGTGAGGACTCTCGGCCCTGACGGCCGGTCTCAGGCCGATTGGAGAGCGTGCCGCGGGAAGGTGACTCCTGTCAGTTCTTCGGAGATGTCCCACAGGCGCCGCGCCGCCTCGGCGTCCTGCGCATTCGCCGAACGGCCGACCAGTTTCGGTTTGCCGCGCGCCTCCATGAAGCCGTTCGGGCCTACGTAGCTGTCGCCAGAAACATCCACCACGGCCGCGTACAGCGTGGGCAGAGCGCCGGCGTCGTCGCTCTGCGCGAGGGCGAGCGCCGCCTTCTCCATCAGGGAGCGCATCCGGCTCTGACCGTCCGAGCTCAGCAGATTCGTGGCCGCCATGCCGGGGTGCGCCGCGGTCGCGATCACCGGTGAGCCCACCTCGGCGAGTCGTCGCTGGAGTTCCGAGGTGAACAGCAGATTGGCGAGCTTGGACTGCGCGTAGGCAGCCATCGCCTTGTACGGCTTGCGCTCCCAGTTGAGGTCGTCGAAGTCGATCGAGCCCCGCCTTTGAGCACCGGACGAGACGGTCACGACCCGCTCCCGGATCCGCGGCAGCAGCAGGTTCGTCAGCGCGAAGTGGCCCAGGTGGTTCGTCCCGAACTGCAGCTCGAAACCGTCGGCCGTGCGGGACAGCGGCGGGATCATGACGCCGGCATTGTTGATCAGCACGTCGACAGGCTCGGTGAAGTCCTCGGCGAACGCGTGGATCGAGGCGAGGTCGGCGAGATCGAGCTGCCGGACGTCGACGTGGCCGGTCATCGCGGCTGCGGCTTCGCGGCCCTTCTCGGGGTTGCGCACAGCCAGCACGACGTGAGCGTCCTTGGCGGCGAGAGCGCGGGCGGCGGCCCGGCCGATCCCACTGTTCCCGCCGGTGACGACGACAGTGCGACCCGTGAGGGAAGGAATGTCCGAGACACTGAATGTTGTCATGGACTACAAAGTAGTCACTGACAACAATGTTGTCAACGGAAACACTGTTCGCTATCGTACGTCCCGTGCCAGATGCGATCGACGAGCGGCCCTACCACCACGGACAACTTCGCACCGCGCTGCTCGAGGCGGCCGAGAGCCGCCTACGGGAGCACGGCGCGGACCAGTTGTCGCTGCGCGATCTGGCCCGCGAGATCGGTGTCAGTCACGCCGCGCCGCGCCGGCATTTCCCGGACCGTCAGGCACTGCTCGACGCCTTGGCCGAAGCCGGGTTCGACCGGCTGGACACCACGCTGCGCACCGCGTTGGCGGGCTCGGACGCAGACTTCCCGTCACGCGTGCGGGCCACCATGACGGCCTACACCCGGTTCGCCACCGAGAACGCCGTATTCCTTGAGTTGATGTACACCAGCAAGCACCGTCCGGGTGCGACGCGGATCGCCAAGGCTGCCGAGGCACCCTTCGAGCTGATGCGCGAGCTGATCCTGCAGGGACAGGCGCTGGGCGAGCTCCAGGCAGGCGAACCCGAGCAGTTCGGGATCGTCCTGTTCGCGACCCTGCAGGGCATCGCGACGCTGATCAACGGCGGCGTCGTCAAACCGGAACTGCTCGACGGACTCGTGGAGACCGCCGTTGAACAGTTCCTCCGAGGTGCCCGCCCGCTCGCGTAGTGCATGTCTCTGACGTAACTGGTAACTAGGATTTATAAGGTTACTCAGGAGCGTGGGCTGCGAGAGGAGAACGACGTGAAGCGTTCGACCAAGACGAGACACCTCTACCGCGAGTCGGGAGGGGTGAAGGTGCACTACCGCGAGTCCGGCGTACCCGCTTCGACCGCCGTGCTGCTACTCCATGGTTCCCCCAGTTCGTCGTACTCGTTCCGTGAGGTGCTCCCTGTGCTCGGGGAGCACGCGTACGTCGTTGCTCCGGACCTGCCAGGATTCGGCTTCTCGGATGCGCCGCCGCTGGACGAGTACGACTACAGCTTCGAGCAACTTTCGTACGTGATCGAGGCTCTGGTCGCGGACCTCGGCATAGAGCATTACGTGTTGTATGTAACGGACTTCAGCACACCGGTCGGGTACCTCATGGCGATGCGCCATCCCGAGCGAGTGCTCGGTCTCGTCGTACAGAACGGCAACACGCACGAGGCGGGCTTGAACGAGGCGTGGGATGCGCCGCGCCGGTTCTGGGCGGACCCGAGCGAGGAGAACAAGGCCGGTCTGCCGGAGTGGCTCAACTTCCCCGGGACGCGCGATACGTACCTCAGCGGTCTGCCGCAGGAACTGCGGGACCTGCACCCACGTGAGTCGTGGCATCTCGATTGGGAGCGGCTGTCGCGCCCCGGCAACCTCGACGTCCACTTCCAGCTCTTCTGCGACTATCGCAACCACATCGCCCGGTTCGGGGACATCGTTGCCTACCACAAGGAACACCAGCCGCCGTGCCTGGTGCTCTGGGGCCGGCATGACACCTTCTTCGACATCGCCGAGGTGATGGCGTATCACCAGGACCTGGACGCCGTCGATTTCCACGTCTACAACGGCGGACACATGCTGTTGGAGACCCATGCCGCGGAAGTCACCGAGCTGCTCGTCACCTTCGTCGGCGACGTGCTCGATCGCACCACGATGCGCTTGTGAGCACCACCGCACCTTGGAACGATGACCACTTCATCGCCGGCGACCTCGCTCTCGACTTCGCCAACACGGTCTACCGCCGTACGCCGGACCTCGGCCGCGACCTCCTCGACAGCACCGACGCACTGGCGGGCTGGCTCGACCACGCCGGCCTGCTGTCGTCCGTCGATCTCGACGACTCCACCTTGGACGAGGCGCGTGAACTACGCGGACTCCTGTGGAGGATCCTCGACGAACAGAAGGACGGTCGGGCCTTGCCCACCGAGGCCCTGGCCGGACTCTTCGGGGTGGCGCGACACCATCTCGACGGAGGCGTGGCAGTGGCCGCCGACGGATCCGCTACTCCGCTCACCGCGAAGGGCGCGTGCTCAGCCCTTGCCATCCAAGGAATCAGACTCGCACTGAGCCCGCACGCCCGGCCGGTACGAACGTGCGACCGTTGCGGCTGGTTCTTCCTCGACACCTCCCGCGGCCGGCGCCGCCGCTGGTGCAGCATGCAAACCTGCGGCAACCAGGCCAAGGCCGCGCGCTACCGCTCCACCCACCCCTAACGCCGTACGCGGTCGGCTGCGGCGAGTTTGGCGGCGGACTTGAGGGAGTCGATGACGTAGGCAGGCACGCGCAGGCCCTGCTTTCGGGCCCAGAGCAGGTCTCGTTCGAGTCGCCCGATCTGCTGGGCGTACCGGCTCAGCCCGCCCCCGCCTTCGGTCGTGATGCCAAGGTGGTGCATGACTGCACCGAACTCCGCCCACTGCCGCTTGGTGTACGCGCCGACCGGTTCGAAGGTATGGCGCCGGAGCGTCCTGACCAACCACTTCTGCCAAGGTGCCATCTCGGCCCACAGACCCTGAGCGGCGATCTTGTAGTAGGCGAAGTGGCCCGGCTCCTGGCGACGGATCGGCGCGATGATGGTCGAGGCAACGGCCCGCTCACCGAGCTCCAGCAAACCGTCGTGAAGCTTGTTGTAGGCAAGGATCGCCGACTGCTCCGTCGCCACGCCGGTGAGGTAGTACAGCATCCGGCTGACGTCTTGGACGGCGCTCCATCGCCCGAGCGAGCCGAGGAGCCGATAGCTGAACTTCACCTTGGTGAGGTCCGGGTCCGCCGGCGGCAAGCCGGCCAGCGACTGCAGGCGATCCAGCAGGAGCCCGTGATGCGTCTCCTGTGGAAGCCAGACATCGGCGTAGAAGTGCTTGTCCACGGGCGGCGGATCCGGCAGCAGGATGTTCAGTTCGAGCACGTTCCGCTCGACTTCCAACTCGACCCGCGACATGTACGTGAGGACCGGGCCGAATGTCTCGGCGAGCAGTTCCGGGCGCGCCATCGAGTAGTCGGCGCTGTCCACCGGGATCGGTGGATGTTCCTCGGCCAGCCGGTCGACATGCTCGGCCAATCGCGCCTCGACCGAGAACGGCCTCCGACGGCGCCCCCGCCCTTTACGACCTATGACGACGATTTTCCCCACCCCCCACAGGCATCACACCAGCTTCGGTCAGTCCGACCAGGGTAAGGGTTACCTTCCCTGAACCCGACTCTAGGGCCGGTGGAGGCAGGGTAGCCGCGCAAAGCGGCGTACGCCAGGAACCCGCTCAATGCTGCCCGCGGTCATAGGATGCGGCTGTGGCCGCAGGGATTGGACCGACCGAAGAGCCGGCTGACGCAGGGCGTCCGCCATCGTCGACCTACGCGCGGTGGACGGGGTCCAAACGAGGCGAGGCCCGTCGTCGGGACCTGCTGGAGAAGGTGACGGCCGATGTGGCCGTCAACGGGCTCGTCGGCTTCTCGCTACGCCGCGCGGCAACGGCAGCCGGCACGACTCACAAGGTGCTGCTCTACTACTTCGACGGGCCGGATGACCTGCTGGCACAGGCTGTTCACCAGCTGCGAGAACGGCGCGCGGAGGGACTGAGGGCTCTCGCGAAAATGCCGGCCAGCTTGTCGCTGGCCGACCGGTTGCGAATGACCTGGCCGAAGCTGGTCAAGGCCGAGGCGAACCTCTGGGTGATCACCCAGGCCATGGGCCTGGTGCTCTACGACCCGGAGCGCTATGGACATCTGGGTCGCGACTCCGGCCATCAGTACCACGCGGCACTCCTGCAGATGTGCCCACCCGCTTGGTCGGAGGAACGCAAGGAGGAGGTCGCCGAGCTCATGCTCGCGGTGTTCCGCGGACTCCTCCTGGACGCGCGGGCCCGGCAGACGCCCCTGGACAACGCACCGGCCTTCCGCGCCCTGCTGCGCGCCATCGAGGCCGAGGAGGCTCGGACCCTGGACCTGAAGTGAACCTCGTGGTTCACTTGGTGGCGCGGGCCGGCACCTAGCCCGAGGGGGATCACCCATGACCACCAACACCATCGACTTGTCAGCGGGGACCATCGACTACGAGGACAGCGGCGGCGACGGCCCAGTGGTCGTGCTGCTGCACGGACTGCTGATGGACCACACCCTGTGGTCCGACGTGGTCCAGAACTTCGGCGGCGCCTATCGCTGCATCGTGCCCACGCTGCCGTTGGGTGCTCACCGCCATCCGGTCACCGACACCGCCGATCTGTCGCTGGGTGGTCTAGCCGGTCTCGTCGCCGAATTTCTCGATCGACTGAGCCTTCAGGACGTGACCCTGGTGGGCAACGACACCGGCGGAGCTCTGGTCCAGATGGTCATCCTGAAAGGGAATCCGCGCGTCTCGCGGATCGTCCTGGCCTCCTGCGAAGCCTTCGACAACTTCCCGCCCGGCGCCACCGGCAAGACGCTGTTCCTGACGGGCAAACTGCCTCCGGCCTTGTTCGGCGCCTTCATGCAGCAACTCCGGCTCAAGCCCCTTCGCCGAATGCCGATTTCGTTCGGCTGGCTCACCAAACGCGGAGACCGCACCGTCGCCAAGTGGCTCGAGCCGGTGCTGACCCAACCCGAGATCCGTCGCGACGCGGTACGGCTGTTGCGAGCTCTTGCGCCGGGACGTTCGCTGCTGATCGAGGCCTCGGAGGGCATCACGGCCTTTCCCGGGCCGGGGCTCGTCGTGTGGGCCCAGGGCGACCGCGTGATGCCACCGAAGCACGGAGCCAGGCTGGCCGAACTACTACCGCAGGGACGACTGGTCGAAGTACCGGACAGCTACACCCTCATCCCCCTCGACCAGCCCGCGCAGCTCGCGGCGGCGATCGACGAGTTCGTCAGTACGGCGTCGACCCGGCCATGATCTAGGGTTGAAAGTGACATCACTTTCACCTGCGCTGGAGGCGAGCCCGTGACCACCTCGAAGTCGGACCGGACTGTCGAGGAGTTCAAGGCGGCGGCACGCCGGGTCTTCGCCAGACAGGGCTACGCGACCACGAAGATCGTCGACATCACCTCGGAGGCCGGCCGCGCGACCGGCGGGATCTACCGCTACTTCCCCTCCAAGGCCGCCGTGCTCAAGGCACTCGCCGACGAGTTCCTCCAGGCACGGCACGACCGCGTCGCCCGCGCGTCCGGCCACAGCCACACCATGACGACCGAGAAGGACGTCCGCGAGCATGTTCAGGCCTACTGGCGGTCCTATCGCGAGTACCTGCCCGAGATGGTCGCGATCTACGACGCCGCCGTGTCCGACCCGGAGTTCGCCGAGATCCGGCTGCGGATCCGGGCTGGAGATGTCGCCCTCTGGCGCGCCCATATCAAGGAGCTACGGGCCCACCTCGGCAAGCCGGTCTCCGAATCCACCGCCTTGGCCCAGCAGGTGGTGAGCCTGCTGGAGAACCACTGCTACACCACCTTGCAGTTGGGCGAAGGCAGCTCCAACGGGAACCTGAGCACACTCACCAACTTCATTTACGGCGGGATCACCAACTGACCGCCTAGCGCGTGTAGTCGATCCACGTCCCTGATGCCGGCTGCTGGCCGATTCCGGGCCGGCTGTAGTCGCAAACCCCGCCCGGGAAGGTCTGACGAAGCTTCGCCTTGTCCGCTGCCGAGAACGCCACTCCGTAGCGGTTGAGGTCCAGAGGCTTGAGGGCACACTTGAGCTTGGACATCCCCACGTCCTGGTTGGCCGCCGTCCCGTTGGCCTTCAGCAACCGGTCGCGAGTGACGAACGACATCTCCGCTGTATGGATGTCGACGCCGAAGCCACCCCGGTCGGCGTACGTGCGCTGGTCGATGATCGGTGTCGAACGGAGCCCCAGTCCCCCGCTGGCCCAGAGATTGTCGCGGTAGGCGATGCTCAGCGCCAACGGGTCGGCCACGACCCGCTGGTCGACCAGCGTGCCCACCTCGTTCACGCCCCCGACCTTCGCGTTGAGGTCAGCGAACTGAGCAGCCGAGATCACCCCGGACCGCAGCGCCTGGAGTCCGTACTGGACACCGACGTTGTCACGAGTACTACGGACCAGCCCGGTCCGCGGGTCGCGTCCCAGCTGATTGACCCATTGCTCGGCGGCCATGCACTTGATGCCGGTGGGGTTCGTGACCGGATCCCACAGCGCCGAAGGAGGTATCGGCGCGCCCGGCGCCCGGTTGCAGCTGCCGGTCGGAGTCATCTTGGGGAGGAACCCGGCCTGCCAGGAGATACAAGGACTGCTGCTGACGTAGCCGCTGATCGCGGTCTTCTGCGCCTCGGTGAGCGAACTCGTCGCGAAGTACCTGTTCAGCGCACTGCAGTCGGCCGCGGAGGTGAACGGCGTGAGCATGTCCGGATAGGACACCCCGGGAATGAGGCCGTCGAGGATCCCCGGGTAACCGTCGGCGATGTCGTGCTGACTGATGCTGCCGCCGGAGCCGCCCCAGCCGATCGTGTACCGCAACGGCCCGTAGGTCTCGATGAAGTGTTCCTTGACCATCATCGCGGCCTCACCCGAGATGACGATGCTGCAGTTCGTCTCCGGAACGTTCAGAGTGGACGACGCGACCGCATACCCCTGGGACAGGAACAAGTCGTTGACGACGTTGCCCGTCTGGTTGCCCTGGTGGTAGCCGGCGTTGCACCCGCCGCCGAAGGTGTAAACGAGCTTGCGGTTCCAGTTCTGCTACGTCCGCAACGGGCCTCGCACAACGGCTGGGTCGCCGGCGCGAGCCCGAACGCCGTTGTCTCACAGTAGAAGGGGACCTGCTGTCGCCCGGAGAACACCGGGCCGGACGGCGGGTAGGAGGTCACCCGCAACGACGCATCCCCCGCGGTCACCTCGTTGCGCCCGGTCCGCAGGCCACTGACCAGGCCGAGCAAGGTCCGGTCCGGCTGGACGGCGAAGCTCGAGGTGACATCGCGCCCGTTGAGCCGGACCGTCGCGGACCGGCTGACCCTGACCAGGACGTCGCCGCCGCTGACGAACTCCGGTCTGGTGTTCGAGACCACAGTGATGGACACCGGGTCGTGGCGCACCGTCACCGCCGCCGAAGCGGGCGACGCCACGGCCACCAGCAAAGTCGCCACCATCGCGAACCGAAGTGAATTTGACCTCATTTTCACGTACCTTAGGCAGTGCCGTCCGAGCGCACAATCCTCTCCAGATGGAGATACCGTCCCTCCAACCGATATGCGAGGGTCACCAGGTGAGTACCGAGCGTGCCGCCAACCAAGTGGCCGAGCGGCTCAGCGCGCTCGACGAGCTGCTGCGTGAGCGCGACGGCCTGCTCACGGTGATGGACCGCGTGGTGGCGTTGCAGGGCACCGCACGCCTGATCCGCGTCGAGGTCGGGGCCGACTCGGGCTTCGTGGCCGATCTGGAGGCACCGGACCAGGCCGTAGTGCGCTGGATGTCCGGAACCCGGACCGACCAGCTGCAGAACCTCGTCGTCCCGGTCGGTCAGGGCATCGGTGGCCGGGTCCTCGCGCAGGGCAGGGCCGTTCGGGTCAGTGACTACATCGGCTCGCCGGCGATCACCCACCACTTCGACGCCCAGGTCCGTCACGAGGGCATCGGCGCGATGCTGGCCGTCCCGGTCGTCGGCCGGAGCGGCCGGACCATCGCCATCGCCTACGCCGCCATGCGCAACGCGACCTCGTTCGGCGACTTCGCCGTCGGCAAGATGCACGACGTCGCCGAGCAGGCCTCGACCGCCCTCCGGATCGCCGACGCGGCCGAGGCGTGCAAGGCCGACGCGGTCGCCGCCGAACGGCAGCGGGTGCAGAGCGCCCTGCACGACTCGGTCGGCGCGTTGCTGTTCCTGATCGGCGTACAGGTCCGTGATCTCCATCAGTCCGTTCAGGACAACCCCACTCTGGTGGACCGGCTGCGCAGGCTGGAGTCCGACGTCTCCGCCGCCTCGGCCGCGCTGCGGGAGTCTCTGCTCGTGATGACCGACACCACCCCGGAGCGTGCTCTCCCGGTCGAGATCGCCGAGTATGCCCGCTCGTTCGAGGCGCGCACCGGCGTACCGGCGCGGTTCGTCCAGCTGGCTACCGTTGCACCGTTGGACGCCGAACGCACCGCACTGCTGGTGGCTGTGGTCCGCGAAGGCCTGCTGAACGTCGAGAAACACGGCAACCCGCAGTCGGTGATCGTCAGTCTCGGCCCCACCGACGACGGTGGAGTTCATCTGGTCGTCGCCGACGACAGCAGCACTGAGGTGACGGGCAGTCCGAGCAGCGGCCTCGGCGTACGGACGCTGGCTGAGCGCGCCGTACGGCTGGGCGGGCACGTGAGTCTCGTCCGTGACGAGGACGGCGGCTGCACCCTGCGCTGCTGGCTGCCAGGATGATTTCCTCCGTCTTCGTGGTGGACGATCATCCGGTCGTCCGCGACGGGGTGACCCTGCTGTTGCGGTCGGATCCGGCGTTGACCATCATCGGATCCGCCGAGTCCGGGCGGGCCGCGATCGAGCGCATCACCCAACTGCGTCCAGACCTTGTGCTGCTGGATCTTCGGCTGCCCGACATGCTGGCGCCCGAGGTCATCGGTGAACTGCGCAAGGTCCACCCTGCCTGCAAGATCGTGGTGTTCACTGCCCACGCCGACCATCACGGCATCACCGCCTCGCTCGATGCCGGGGCCGACGCGGCCTTGGTCAAGGACGTCGCCGGGACAGACCTGACAGCGGCCTTGCGGCAGGTACTACGGGGCGAGCACGTGGTCGACCCGAGGATCGTGCCGCACCACACCAAGCGCTCAGATGCCTTGGCACGCAGCGGATTGACCCGCCGCGAGTACGAGGTCATCCGGTACGCCGCGCAAGGGCGGACGAACCCGGAGATCGCCGAATCCACCGGCCTGACCCGCAACACCGTCAAGACCTATCTCCAGTCCGCCCTGCACAAACTGGGCGCACGCAACCGGGTCGAGGCGATCGTCAAGGCAAGTGAGGCCGGGTTGTTATAGGCAACCTCTCCACATGGGGGTGTGGGGCCGGCAGGGATTCTTCGCAGACTGTCCGCCACGGCCAAGGGGCCGGAGAAGCGGAGGCCTGTCAGTGCTCACCATCCGGAAGCTGCGGGTGCGCTACGGCCGCTCGATGACCGCGCTGCACGGCGTGGATCTCGACGTCGCCGACGACGGTGTACTCGCAATCCTCGGCGCCAACGGTGCCGGGAAATCCACCCTGCTGCGTGCCATCTCGGGCACGCTCGGACTGCACCGCGGCCTGGTGACCGACGGTACCGTCCACTACAGCGGGACCCGACTCGACCGCCTTGACCCCGCGGACGTCGTCCGTCATGGCGTCGTCGGCGTGCCGGAGGGTCGGCAGATCTTCGCCCGGATGACCGTGGCCGAAAACCTTCGCGCCGGTGGGATCTCCGTCCGGTCGGCCGCCGACCGGACAGCCGCCCAGGACCGCGTGAATGCCTTGTTCCCCTTGCTCGCCGAGCGTGCGAGCCAGAAGGCCGGTCTACTGTCCGGTGGAGAGCAGCAGATGCTCGCCATCGGCCGCGCGCTGATGGCCGGGCCGAAACTGCTGCTACTGGACGAGCCTTCGTTGGGACTCGCGCCCAAGCTGGTGGAGCGGATCGGCGAGACGATCCGGGAGATCCACGCGCAGGGCACCGCCGTAGTACTGGTCGAGCAGAACGCCGCGATGGCGCTGGAGGTGGCTGACCAGGCGGTCGTGCTCAACGTCGGATCGGTCGCGATGTCCGGCCCGGCAGCCGAGGTCGCGGACAGCGTGCACCAGCACTACCTCGGAGCTCCGGCGCAGGAACGTCGATCGCTCGCCAGGTGGTCTTGATGAGCGAGTTGGTCCTCGAGAACGTCACCCTGCGATTCGGCGGACTGCTCGCGCTCGACAACGTGTCCTTCAGCGTCGCGCCAGGTTCGCTGCATGCTCTGATCGGGCCGAACGGTGCCGGGAAGTCCAGCTGTTTCAATGTCATCAGCGGTCTCTACCGGCCGACGTCCGGCGCGGTCAGGCTGGGCGACAAGAACCTGCTGCAGCTCCGGCCGCACCAGGTCGCGCGGCTCGGGATCGGACGGGCGTTCCAGAACACCGCGCTGTCCCAGCATTCCACCGTCCTCGACAACGTCCTGCTCGGCCGGCATGCACTCACCAAGGGTGGCTTCATCGCCTGCGGGCTGCGCTTGACCCGCCGGGAAGAACAACGCCACGCTACCCGGGCCAAGGAGATCTGCGACTTCCTCGGCATCACCGCAATGGTCGACCAGCCGCTCGGCGCCTTGCCGTACGGAGTCGCCAAGAGGGTCGACATCGCCAGAGCCCTCGCTGTCGAGCCGTCACTGCTCTTGCTCGACGAGCCGGCGGCCGGGATGAACACCGAGGAGACCGCCGACCTGGCCGGAACGATCGGCCAGATCCGGACCGACCTCGGCATCGCCATCCTGCTGGTCGAACACGACATGGACCTGGTGATGGGCATCGCCGACCAGGTCACGGTGCTGGACTTCGGCCGGGTGATCGCCGACGGCACCCCGACCGAAGTCCAGACGAACGCAGACGTGATCAAGGCCTACCTCGGAGTTAGCGCATGACGACCTTTCTGCAACTGATGCTCAACGGGCTGGGTAAGGGTGCCGTGTTCGCCCTGCTGGCTCTGGGGTTCGTGGTGATCTTCAAGGCGACCGAGGTGGTCAACTTCGCTCACGGCTCCATCGTTCTCTTCGGCGGCTACATCGTCCTGGTCACCAAGGACACCATCGGCTGGGCCGGCGGAGCATTCCTCGGGATCCTCACGGCCGGAGTACTGGCGCTGGCGGTGGAAAGGTTGCTGCTGGCACGATCCCGGCACGCCGATCCCTTCAGTCTCGCGCTGTTGACCATCGGGATCGACGTGATCATCACCGAAGAGATCGTCCGGCGGCTGGGAGTCACGGTGCCGTTCATCGGTGATGCCTGGGACGCGAAGCCGATCCAACTCGGCGGAGTCACCTTGTTCCGCACGCATCTGGTGGCACTGCTGGTCGCGACTGTTTTGATCACTGCCTTCTTCTTCGCCCTGCGCTACACCAACTGGGGTATCGCCATGCGGGCGCAGGCCGAGAACCGCGAAGCGGCAGCGCTGGTAGGGATCCGCAGCTCGCGGGTCACCGCGACTGTGTGGTTGATGGCGGGACTGCTGGCCGGGATCGCGGTGTTGTTCATCGCCACGCAGGACTTCTCCGGCGCGGGGTTGTCCCGGGGTACGCACTCCATCGCGCTGGCCGCCTTCCCGGCCGCGATCATCGGTGGGCTCGACTCCACCGTGGGCGCGATCGTCGGTGGGATCACCGTCGGCCTGGTGGACGCCCTGTCCACGCACTACATCTCGTTCGCCTTCGCCAAGAGCGCGATCTTCCTCGTGATGCTGGTGGTCCTGATCGCACGGCCTGCTGGGTTGTTCGGCACCAGGGAGACCACCCGTGTCTAGAAGACTCTCGTGGCTTCCGTGGCTGGTGATCGTCCTCGTCGCGCTCGCACTGCCGCTCTATCTCGACGCACAATGGCTCAAGGCCGGGCAGTACATGATGATCGGCGCGGTCGGCGCGATCGGGTTGACGCTGCTCTCCGGCCAGGCAGGGCAGTTGTCCCTCGCGCACGGATTCTTCCTGCTGGTGGGCGCGACGTCGTACACGGTGCTGTCCGGAGACGAAGAAGGCCTGGTCGGGCTGGGGCTCGATCCGCTGTTGTCGCTGGTCGGCGCGGTCGCGATCAGCGCGCTGGCCGGGATGGCCTTCGCGCCGGTGGCGGGCCGGGTCCGCGGGATCTATCTGGGCGTGGCCTCGCTCTCGCTGGTGTTCCTGGGCCTGTACCTGGGGCAGGAGGCCGAGACGCTCACCGGCGGTACCTCCACCGGGCGGGCTCCGGCGACGTTCGAACTGTTCGGCTTCCCCTTCTCCAACGAGGGTGAGCTGGTGATCGCGGGTGTCCCGATCCGCGGTACCGAGCGGCTCTGGTACCTGTTCCTCGCGCTGCTGGCACTCTCGTACTGGCTGGCTCGTGGCGCGGTCCGGTCCAGGGTCGGTCGCTCGTGGCGCGCGGTCCGCGACAACGAGGCCGCGGCCGCCGCCATGGGTGTCGACGTACGGCGGACCAAGGCGAGCGTGTTCGCCGTCTCCTCGGGGTATGCGGGGCTGGCCGGCGTGATGATCGTGCTCTGGTTCGACATTCTCAAGCCGGACGAGAGCGAGTACGGCACCTACGGCATCAACACCTCGATCGCCTTCCTGGCGATGGTCATCATCGGTGGCCTCGGGTCCGTCACCGGCGCGGTGATCGGCGCGCTGGTCGTCTTCGGCCTCCCCCAGGTCCTGACCCTGTACTCCACCAACCTCGGCTGGTTCACCGGCTCGGTCACGCCGGTACTGGTCAGCTCATTCGTGTACGGCGCCGCAATCGTGCTCGTCGTCCTTTTCGAACCCGGCGGTCTGGCCGCGATCGGCCGCAGAATCAGGGAGTTGAGATCATGAAAGGTCCGCTGGCCCGAGCTTTGGCCATGGCACTGGTGATGCCGTTGGCAATCACCGCATGCAGTACGAAGGGCGGCGCCGAGGCGAACACCAGCTCGGCCGACGGTCTCCAGACCGGCGTCGGCGTGACCGACAAGCAGATCACTCTCGGGGTGATGGCGGACCAGTCCGGCCCGTTCAAGAGCCTCTCCACCGCGATCACGTACGGGAACGAGTTGTGGGCCAAGGACCTCAACGCGGCCGGCGGAGTGTGCGGGCGGCAGGTGAAACTGGAGATCGTCGACCACGGCTACAAGGCGGACACGGCCAAGACGCTCTACCCGCAACTCGAGCCGAAGGTGCTCGGTTTCGTGCAGCTGACCGGCTCGCCGATCATGGCCGCGCTGGGCAAGAACATCCAGGCGGACAAGGTGACCACCACCCCCGCCTCGTGGTCGTCGGAGCTGCTCAACAACCCGTACGTGATGATCGTCGGCACCACCTACGACGTCGAGATGATCGACGGCCTCAGCTACCTGCACGAGCAGGGCCTGCTCGCCGACGGTGACGCGGTCGGGCACATCTACGTCGACGGCGAGTACGGCGCGAACGGCCTGCGCGGTTCGAAGTACTACGCGGAGCAGCACAAGCTGAAGTTGACCGACGTCAAGATCACCTCCACCGACACGGACCTGACCAACGTGGTCACCGGCCTCAAGGGCAAGGGGGTGAAAGCGATCCTGCTGACCACCACCCCGAAGCAGACCGGTTCGGCGGCAGCCGCCAACAAGGCGCTCGGGCTGAACGTGCCGGTCCTGGTCAACAACCCCGGCTTCGATCCCGTCCTGCACAAGAGCCCGGCCGCGAACGCGCTGAACAAGCTCTACGTCGTGGCGAGCACCGTGCCGTACTCCGCGGGGATCCCCAAGGCGCGCGAGATCGCCCAGAAGTACCAGGCCGCCGGCTACAAGGAAGCACCCAACGCTGGCGTTCCGTACGGCTATGCGGTCGGCGAAGTTTGGGGAACGGTGTTGCGGAAGGCCTGTGACAACAAGGATCTGACCCGCGACGGCATCCACAAGGCGATGCAGGAGACCACCTCCGCCGACACCGGTGACCTGGTCGCCGCACTGGACTTCACCAAGGCCGGCGCTCCCCCGACCCGCCAGGTGTACGTGGCCCAGCCGGACGCCTCCACCCCGGGCGGCGTGAAGTACGTGCAACAACTGTTCGAAGCCGACCAGGCCAAGACCTACAAGGCTCCCCACGAGAAGTAACCCCTAGACGGGCGGGTTCAGGCAGGCGGCCCAGGGTGCCGCCTGCCTGTCCGTCTAGTCAGGCTGCGGCATCGTCCTCGGTTGCGCTGGCTTGGGTGATGAGTTGGCCGCGTTGGGTGTCCGGGAAGCGGTCCAGCAGCGCGCGGACCTCATCGGCGTCGACGTTGGCGCCGAACAGGTCGGTATCCGGACCGAAGCGCACACCCTCGGCCAGCGGCCCGGCTACCACCGGGTCGAACCCGAGCGCGTCGACAATCTCCGCGACCGCTTCAGCGTCGGCGGCCTCCCCCGCAATGGCGATCGCCTTGCGGTCTGCCGCTCCAGCCGGGCGGGCGCCGTCCTCGAGGTCGTGGTACCCCATGTGATTGAACGCCTTGACCACGCGTGCGCCAGACAGGAAGTCCTGGACGATCTCGCTGGACGACGTGCGCGCGTCGGTGAGGTCGTCCCGGATGCCGTCGACCTCCCACCAGTAGTTCATCGCGTCGATCACGAGCTTGCCCTGCAACGCCTCGGCCGGGATGGTGCGGAACTTGCCGAGTGGCAGCGCGAGGACGACCACGTCGGCCCGCTCGGCGACGTCGGCCGCCGAGGTCGCGACGGCTCCGGGGGTGATCACCTCGACGATCAGCGCGATCTTCGACACCTCCCCCGAGCCGGCGATCAGGACGCGATACCCGGCCGCGACCGCGAGGCGGGCGAGCACCGTGCCGACCTTGCCGGCGCCGAGGATGCCGATGGTGGCCTTCATGACTGCTCCGAGGCCAGCAACTCGCGGACCATCGGGATCACCTTCGTGCCGTACAACTCGACCGTCTGCAGGCGGGCGCTGACCGGCACCGAGCCCGCGCTGTAGATCAGGTCGAACCGTCCGACGTCCAGCTTCTTCACCGCGTCGGCGATCCGGGGTGCCACGGTCTCCGGCGAACCGACGTACATCGAACCGTGGGCGACCTCGGCGTCGAACTCCGCACGCTTCACCGGCGGCCAGCCGCGCAACGCCCCGATCCGGTCACGCATGACCTTGTACCGCGGCCAGAACACCTCCTTCGCCTCCTCATCGGTGTCGGCGATGAAGCCCGGCGAGTGCATCCCCACCGGCAGCGCGACGTTGCCGAACTGCTCGGCTGCCCGCCGGTACAGATCGACGTACGACGCGAACCGCTCCGGCGACCCACCGATGATCGCCAGCATGAGCGGCAGACCGTAGTACGCCGTCCGCACGACTGACTGTGGCGTTCCACCGACGCCGACCCACGTCGTCAGGCGGCCGGACTCGGTCTTGGGATAGACATCGGCGTTCTCCAGCGCGGCCCGGGTGGTCCCACTCCAGGTGACCGGCTTCTCGTCGAGCAACTGGACGAACAGCTGAAGCTTCTCCTCGAACAGGACCTCGTAGTCCTCCAGGTCGTACCCGAACAACGGGAAGGACTCGGTGAACGAGCCACGGCCGAGGATGACCTCCGCCCGCCCGTTCGAGATCGCGTCCACCGTCGCGAAGCGCTGGTACACCCGGACCGGATCGTCAGAGCTCAGCACAGTCACGCCGGACCCGAGCTTGATCCGCGAGGTGCGTGCCGCGATCCCGGCCAGCACCGTCTCCGGAGTGGAGATCGAGTACTCCGGCCGATGGTGCTCGCCGAGCGCGATGGCGTCGACGCCGAGCTGGTCCGCGAGCACTCCCTCTTCGACCACCTGGCGGATCGCCGCCGCATCCGAGACCAGCCGGCCCTCGTCATCCTCCGGAACGTCACCGAAAGTGTCGAGGCCGAACAAGAGGTCACTCATCAGCCGTCCTTCCCCTCTGGTTGCCTGTCAATTATGCGTGCCTTGGTTGACATGTCAACACGACGGGTGGCGGGTTCATTCCGAGATCGTCCTCAGCTGCGGTCCGGGCGGCCGGCTGGCCGCCCGGACCGTCAAGCCGAGAGTTGCCTCAGGGCAACGGTCAGTGCCGGGGTTGGAGGTAACTGTTGACGGCGAGTTGACCGATCTTCGTGCCGTGCTTGGCGCCCACGGTGGTGGCGTGCGTGAAGTGGAAGCCGACCAGGACCCGGGAGCGGGCGTTCTCGTTGGAGGCCTGGGAGAAGCTGGTGAAGTGGCGGATCGCCGGGGTGGCGTCGGTGCAGGTGCTGCCTGGCAAGGCAGTGAAGCTGCACAGCGAGAAGTTCATCCGGTCTGTCTTGAAGAAGCCGCGGAATACTGCGGCCGCGGCGCCGCCCTCGACGCTGTGGCCGGAGTCGTGGTCCGGGATCGGCGGGGTGGGCACCAGCGGGGTCCAGGTCGGGTCGGCCGCGGTGGCGGGGTTGCCGTCCGTGGCGGCCAGCTGGATCGCGGTGACCGGGCGCCAGAACAGCAGCTTGTATTTCACGTCGAAGGTCGCGATGTACCCATCGGTCAGGGCAATGTCGAGCAGGCCGAACAGGCGGGCGCTCTGCCAGAGATCCAGGTGCCGGGCCGTTGCCAACTGGCGGGCGAGGCGGTTCCACAGCAACGGTGAACTCTCCACCCAGAACCGGGCGATCCGGGTCTCGTCGGCGGTGCGTTCGCTCGGCGTGGTGGTGCCGTCACCACCGAGTCGCTTCACCTCGTTGAAGTCGGCGGTGTACCGCTTCGAACCGAGCGCGAAGGGCGGCTCCACCTTGAACTGCCCGGCGGACCTGAGTGCGAACGGCTTCACCTCTCCCCAGGTCGGCGCGAAGGCGAACGGCGTAGCGGGGGTGAACCGGTACTCGCCGGGGTTGACGCCCTGCGGGAAGCCGGTGTCGACCAGCAGGACCGTTGAGGCGCCGTCGTCAGCCCGCTTGGCCAGGATGGTGTATGCCGACTTCTTTCCGAGGGCGATGCCTTCCTGCTTCGCTGAGCTGTCGGGAATGGCAGCCAGTGCGGCGGTGTAGGCAGACTCCACGCCGGCGATCGCGCCGGCGGTGTCGGTGAACGGTGGCGTGAGGTCGTTCAGCGCGGCGACCAAGGTCGTCCTCGCGGCGGCGGCGATAGCGGCATCGGGCGATGCGTGCCGCGCGCGGCCCTGGAAGGCGTAGGGACGCGAGCGATGAGAGATGGCGTTCAGTGCGTCGTGGATGGCGATGTGCATCATCGCGTACATCCGGGACTCGTGCAGTGGGTTGAGCGTAGGCGCGAGGGTGGTGGCGAGCGCTGCTTTCGCGGCAATCTCGTTCCACCGGACCACCGCGTTGCCACTCATCGCCGCGGTACCGCTCGTCACGGCCGGACCGCGCGTCACCGCAGAGACGGCGGCTCCGGTGGTCGGCGTGAGCAGAGCGAGCACAAGGACCGCTCCGACGGCGAGTTTGACGCGAGACAGGGCACTGCGATTTCTGGCCACGATGGGCCCCCCTTGAGATGTGCCCGGAGCAACGGATCACGGGCCTCGTTTTCGAACCTACGAGTGGCTGATGTGCGGGTCAACGCGTCGCGGCCGGACAATCCCTCACCGGATGGTCACCACAGCCAGGTCGGCACCTCGAGGTGGGCAGGATCGACGTCCCAATCGCCACCCCAGGCGACGTTGTCACGGGCATAGCCGTCGTAACCACGCAGGGTGTCACGAAGATCCAGGGCGAACAGCCGCATGTTCTCCGCGGTGAGCCAACCGGCACCCTCCAAAGCGCCCTCCATATCGCCTGCATCCGCGAGTTCGAGGATCGGCAGGTCAGGATCGGTGGGATCCGGTGGCCATCTTCCGAACATAGACCGCGTATCGGCCGGTGGGAGGGCCCGAACGTCGAGACGCTGGGAGTGCAACCACGAACCCCCGGATAGGGTTCGGTGACTGTTGTCCTGACTTAGGCGGAAGATGCGCGACCGGTCCGAGTCCGCGGTGAGCATTGTCGTCCGGTCGCCGTTCTATCGTTCGGCGTTCTTGTCCTTGTTGATCGCGGGCATCGGGATGTCGGCCGCGACACCTCAGCTGACGCTGTTCATGGTGCGCGAGCTGGGTACGCCGCTGCCCGTGGCCGGCCTGTACTACGTGACGAACCTGGCCGCCCCGCTGGCCGGGTTCCTTATCGGCCGGTTGTCCGACAGAACCCCCGAGCGGCTGCTCTGGTTCCGGCTGTGCGCCCTGGTCGGCACCATCGGGTGGCTCGCGATGGCGGCCGCGACCACGGTCTGGCTCCCCTTCGTCATCAGCGCCGTCGCGCTGAGTGTCGGCGGCGGGTCCATGGCGCTGCTGTTCGCGGCGACCCGCGACGAACTGAGCCGGCGCCCGACGAAGGCCGACAACGGCGTCGTCGCGACCATCCGGATGGCCTTCACCACGGGCTGGATCCTCGGACCGGTGCTGGGCAGCTGGTTCGGCGGCGTCTTCGGCCTTCGCGCCCTGCTGCTGGCGACCGCCGCCTGCACGTTCGCTCAGATCTTCCCGTTCGGCCGGCAACGGGTGGAGCGCTACCACGACGTGGCGCTCCGTCCGCGCCCCGAGGGCCACCGGCAGATCGACCAGATGATGCCGTTGCTCGTCTTCACCGCTGTCTGCGTCCTGGCGATGACCGGCGACACGATCAAGTTCGGCTACCTGCCCATCTACATGGCCGAAGAGCTCCACGTCTCCGACTCCATGCGTGGCGCGGTGATCGGAATCCAGCCTCTGCTGGAGTTGCTGCTACTGCCCCTGGTGGCCAGGCTGGCCGACCGATTCGGGGCGCTGTGGGTCATGACCGGCGGAGCCGCACTGGGCCTGGCCGGAAACCTGGCCTACGCAACAGCCGGCTCAGTCGGCGCACTGTTCCTCGGACAAGCACTGACGGCCGGTCTCTGGGCCTGCGTCGGAGCACTCGGAGTGTCGATCGCACAACGGCTCTACCCCGAGGGCGTCGGCACCGCCTCCGGCATCTTCCTCAGTGCCATTCCCGTCAGCTCCGCCATCGGCGGCACGATCGGCGGCATCGGCGTAGCGGCCATCGGACTCCCCCACGTCTTCTTCGTACCAGCCGCCCTGACCACCCTCGCCACCATCGCCTTCGCCGTCCTCAGCACCCGCCGCGGCCAGTCAGCCGCCTGATTGCTCGAAGAGCATGGCGGTGGTGCCGGCGTCGACGAAGAGTTCCGCGCCGGTGATGGCGCGAGCCTCCGCGGAGAGCAGGAAGGCGACCGCGTTGCCGATGTCGATCCCCTCGATCGCGGTCGGCAGCATCTGCTTGGTCGCGACGAAGTCGGCGAGCAGGTGCTCGTTGCCGCGGCTCTCCACCGCTCCCGGGTGGACGATGTTGCAGCGGATGTTCTGGCGGCCGTAGTCCCGCGCGATCCCCCGCGTCAGGGCAGCCAGCGCGGCCTTGGTGGCGGCGTACAGGGTGAAGGTCTCAGCGGCGCCGGCCGCGTGGACCGAGCCGATGTTGACGATGGTGCCGCCGCCGTTCTGCAGCATGATCGGCAGGACTTCGCGGATGCAGGTCCACGGCCCGCGGTAGTTGATCTCGTGCAGCCGGTCGAACTCTTCAGGCGTCGCCTCGCCACCAAGCTTGCGCAGTCCAACCCCCGCACTGTTGACCAGGCCATCGAGTCGCCCGAACTCGGCCGCTGTCGCAGCCACCACTTCCCGCACCGACTCGGCATCCGTGACGTCCAAAGCCATCGGTACTGCGCTCGCCCCTTCCGCGCGCAGCTCGTCGACCACCGCCTCGGCGCTCTGGAGATCCCGGTCCCCGACCACCACGGTCCATCCCTTGGCTCCGAGCGCGCGGCAGATCCCGCTGCCGATCCGGACCCCGCCCCCACCCGTGACGATGCAGACCGACCGTTGACTCATCGCCCTATCTTCCACCAACTCGCGGGCTGGGTGATCCGGAGCAGCGGATCACCCAGCCCGCGAGGGCATTTCTCGGAGGACTACTTCGCGAGCGTGTACCGGATCAGGTCGTTCCGGAGCACGTCACCCGAGACCTTCACGATGCGCAGGGTGTGCTGCGCGTCCTTCAGCCCGGTCTTGGTGAACACCTGCCGTTGAGTGACCCTTGCATCGCCGTGCAGATTCACCCGGGTCACGAGCTTGCCGTCGAGGTAGACGTCGGCTTCGCCCTGATCCGGCGCCAGCGCCGTCGTCCAGTCGACCCCGGTGCCCTTGAAGGTGAAGTTGACCGCTGCACCATTGGCTGTCGTGGCGTGCACGTCGTCGCGGTAGTCACCGCGGAAGCTGAAGTCCAGCTTCGTACTACCGACCGGCTGAGTCGCCAGGTACGCCTTCTTGATCGTCACGACCTTGCCGGCGACGGTGTAGTCGGTGCCCTTGACCAGAGCCTTGCCGGCATTCGCGATCGAGAGCAGCTCGCCAGGATCGCGCGCGATCTCGGTGCTGACATCGGCCTGAGCTGCCTTGTCGAAGGCCGCGGTACCGGGGTTCAGCAGACTCTCCTGCCGGATGACCAGCTTGTCGACCAGCATGAACTGACCCGACTTCTTCACCCCGCGGATCGTGTGGGTTCCGTTCGGCAGGTCCGAGATGCTGTACACCACCTGCTGCGCCGAGCGCGTGTCGGCGTGGGTGTCCACCGTCGCCTTCAACGCACCGTCGACGTAGATCTCGACCTCACCCTGCGAGGGGTCCTTCTCCGTCACGAAGTCGACACCGTTGCCGACGAAGCTGTACGAGAAGGCGTCGCCCTGGGTCTCCGTCCAGTGCACGTCGTCCTGATAGTCACCGAACCCGCGGCCCGTACTGGTGCTCCACGAACCCGTGTAGACGATTCCCGGGTCGTTGTCGTTCAGGTCAACGGTCCGGATGCCCGACGTGGCCGCCTGCGGAGCGGCCGGAGGGGTCCCCGAGTCCGTCACCGCAACCGCCAACGGCTCGGAGACTGCCGGCACCTCGTTGTTCCCGTTGCGCTGCCAGGCGCCGTCGTACGAGACCCGCAGGTCATCGTCGTTGACGCGGATCGCCGCCTTCTTCTGCGGCGTGACCTTGAGCAGCCGGACACCGTGCGGGGGCACGAGCGCCGCGGTGTAGCTGGACGAGAACTGTCCCAGATCCTTCCTGGCCCACAGGTCGCGAACCGTCGCGGAGCCATCCAGTCCGAGATCCGCGAAGTTCGCGGTGATGTTGGCCTCGGTGGTCCCGAGGTTGTAGATGGCGACGTTGTACGAGCTGTCCGCGTTGAGCGAGTACCACACCTGCTTGTTGCTCTTGGTCGACACCGGCTGCGCGGGACGCCCGGCCTGGTTGACCGCGATGACCTCGGGGTTCGTG
>Ga0193717_1000078_pt1 | contig 102460 bp, 91 predicted proteins | sample U2c2metaG_FD_145900 | JGI IMG/M metagenome (GOLD analysis project Ga0193717, IMG submission 145900) | Soil microbial communities from a riparian zone of the East river system, Colorado, United States - U2c2 | ecosystem: Environmental > Terrestrial > Soil > Riparian zone | place: USA: East... | reverse complement strand
GGTCTATTTCCTTAACTAGGGGTAACGGCGGGATAGCGAATCTTGATCCGTCGTGAATGTGCAAGTGCCAGAGACGGTTTTTCTACAAGGAACCAGGAGAGAACCGCAGCGATGGCGACGGTCAGGAGAGTAAGAGCGAGCGCGACCCAGGGGCGGGTCCGATAGAGGCCGATGGCTACGAAGATTTGGATGACGGGCCAGTGCTGCACGTAGATGCCATAGGAGAAGTCTCCCCAGCGAGTGGGTCCCTTGATGACAGGGAAGAGCAGCGATGCGCTGAGGGTAAGGGTAGCAATAGCTGCGGGGCGGAAGAGGAACCATCCTGTAGCGACATGCGCCAGATACAGCAGAACAGCGCCTAGGGTAAGCCAGCGGCCGTGCGCTTCAAACCATTGGACGTGGTAATGAATGAGTGCACCGATCATGAAGAAAGAGAGCTGGCCGGGAAGCTGGAGAGCGAGCGTGTTGTGATCGGCCATGAGAACGCGATACACGATGGAGAGGGCAAAGAGCGACCAGAGCACGGCGTCGCGATTGAGACGGCGGCATAGCCAGACGATGATGGGCACGGCGATGTAGAACATCACCTCGATCTTGATGGTCCACAGGGCTCCATTCATGCCAGTCATCGGATTCGAAGCGAAGACACCTGGAATAGAGCCAGCGAGAAAGTTTGCAAAGGTGAGATTCGCCAGGAGAAAAGGGATGACGTGGAAGCTGCCGTAGAAGAAGGCGATCGCGAGGCAAAAGGCGGCAGCCAGCCAATAGCCAGGAAGAATGCGGGCAGCGCGCTTGATGAAGTAGTCCTGCAGGGAAGAGCAACGCTCGTAACTGGCGAAGATCAGAAAGCCCGAGATTGCGAAGAAGCCTTCGACAGCGAGATGTCCGCTGAAATAACGCGGAATATGCTCAAAGATGGGTGCTCCGCTGATAGAGCCGACGTGAAAGAAGACGACGACGATAGCCAGCAGCAGGCGGATGATGTCGAAGTTATTCTCTCGCCTCATGAAGAGCACACTCGGTGTAAGAAGGAATTTGTAAGAGAGTGCTGATCAGAAGCAGAACTTTCCCACGTCCTGGAGGCGAATGGGCTGGCGACGAAATCTAGAAGATGCTTCCGGTGTGACCGGAATGCTCCTTCTCGAGCGTTACCAGAGAGATGCCTTCTTCCTCGCAGGTAAGGTGCCTTCCGGAGGCTTCGATCTGTCGGACTCTCTTGCGAATACTTCTGTTGTAGAGAATCACGTAACTCCAAACCGCAATGAAGATTACCGGAAGAACGATGAACACGAAATAGTTCGAGATCATCTCCGTCATGACCGGTTAGATGGCGCGAGCGGGTTGGAGGGATAATCGGTTCCATCGAAATTTTTTCCTGCGTTCCCGTTTCGGGAGGGAGGTACGACCTCCCCTTCAGGCCGTGGCGTCGTAACGACGTGGGCGCGGCGTGATGTGGCTGATGTCTACATCCTCAAACTCGAATTTAGGCGCATCGTTGACGAAGCTGGCCTTGGTGGTCTTCAGGAACTTCTCGTCATTGCGCTCGGGGAAGTCGGGCTTGTAGTGGGCTCCGCGAGATTCGTCACGAAGCTTCGCGCCCTGCACGATGACCCTAGCGAGCTCAAGCATGTTGTAGAGCTGGCGGGCGAAGGCGAAGCTGGTGTTGGCCCACTGGCTCTTGTCCGAAAGGTTGATGTTGCGGTAGCGCTGCTGCAGCTCGACAATCTTGGCGTCTGCTTCCTCCAGCCCCGCGTTGTAGCGGATGATGGTGGCGTGCTTGGTCATGGTGTCTCCAAGCTCGCGCCAAAGCTTGAACGGGTTCTCGGTGCCGGGATTGTTGAGGAGGACGTTGTTGTACTCCTTCTGGCGCTGCAGCTCGGCTGCGTGACCACCGTCTCCCTCTGGAGCTGCCAGAGACTTTGCGTAGTGCAAGGCCTGGGGGCCGGCGACGAAGCCTCCATAGATGCAGGACAGCAGCGAGTTAGCGCCAAGGCGATTGGCTCCGTGAATGGAATAGTCTGCCTCTCCCGCAGCGAAGACACCGGGGATGTTGGTCTGCTGGTTGAAGTCCACCCATAGTCCGCCCATGGTGTAGTGCATGCCGGGGAAGATCTTCATGGGAACTTTGCGAGGATCGTCCCCAACGAACTTCTCGTAGATCTCAAGGATGCCTTCCAGCTTGTTCTGGCGCTCCGGCGCGAGGTGGGAGACGTCGAGGTAGACCATCGGCTGACCGTCGATGCCCATGCCGTGCTCGTAGACGACCTTGAAGATGGCGCGGGTGGCGACGTCGCGCGGGACGAGGTTGCCGTACTTGGGGTACCACTCCTCAAGGAAGTACCAACGATCGCCCTCGGGGATGGATTGCGCCGCGCGCTTATCGTTCTTGTCCTTGGGGACCCAAACGCGGCCACCTTCGCCGCGGGCTGATTCGGACATGAGGCGGAGCTTGTCTTCGCCGGGGATGGCGGTGGGATGGACCTGGATGAACTCGCCGTTCGCGTAGTAGGCTCCCTGCTGATAAAGGGCTGATTGAGCTGATCCGGTGCAAACGACTGAATTGGTGGACTTTCCGAAGATGGCTCCGTTGCCGCCCGTGCAGACGATGATGGCGTCGGCGGGAAAGGTTCGAAGCTCCATGGTGCGGAGGTCCATCGCAGTGATTCCGCGGGCAGCACCTTTAGAGTCGAGTACGGCGGAGAGGAACTCCCAGCCTTCATACTTCTTGACCTTGCCCTCGGCCTCGTAGCGGCGAACCTGCTCGTCGAGCGCGTAGAGGAGCTGCTGCCCAGTGGTGGCGCCTGCAAACGCCGTCCGGTGGAATAAAGTCCCGCCGAAACGACGGAAGTCCAACAAGCCTTCAGGAGTGCGATTGAAGGGGACGCCCATGCGGTCGAGAAGGTCGATGATAGCCGGACCCTGCTCGCACATGTGCTTGACGGGGGTCTGGTTGGCGAGGAAGTCTCCACCGTAAACCGTATCGTCGAAGTGAGCCCAGGTGCTGTCGCCTTCGCCCTTGAGGTTCTTTGCGGAGTTGATGCCGCCCTGAGCGCAGACGGAGTGGGAGCGCTTGACCGGAACGATGGAGAAGAGATCCACGTTGCCGCCCGCCTCGGCGATCTTGATGACGGCTGCTAGACCTGCGAGGCCTCCGCCTACGACGATGATTCTGGGAGTTGCTGCTGCCATTCTTAGTCCCTCAGGAGCTTCACAAGCTCCTCTTTTATCTACAGGTGCGGCGTTTCTACAGCCAAAATTACTTTTGCGAAACGGCCGCGACGGTGTTTGCGGGTACCGGAATCGAGGCTGTCGGAGCAGGCTCGGAGACCTCGGGCATCACATCCTCGGGCGCGTTCTTGTACTTGTCGATGCCGACGAAGGCGTACATGCTGGCGAGTCCCATGAGGCAGAGCGCGATGCCGGCGACGGCGCAGACATAACCGAAACGCTTGCGCGCTTTATCGCCGGGAGTGATACCCCACTTGGCGGCAAAGAGCCAGACGCCGTATGCGAAGTGCCAGGTGGTGGCGATCATCGCGACGACGTAGATGGCAAGCATCCAGGGATTGGACAACTCCATCTGGACCTTGTGGAAGGCCGCGCCGGGGTGCTCGGGCAACATGACTCCCGTGAATCGCTGGCGGTAGAGGTGCTGCACTATATAGAGCAACGCGATGATGCCGGTGACGCGCTGGGTGAGATACATCCAGTTACCCGCCCAGGGGTAGACGTTGACGTTTGAGCGGCCACGGAGGGCGATGAAGACACCGTAGAGGGCATGATAGGCGAGCGGGATGAAGATCAGTCCCCACTCGAGTACACGGACTAAGGGCAGGCTGTTGAGGAACTTGACCTGTTGCGCGTAAGCCAGTGGGCCGTTGAGGGCCTCGAAGTTCGAGACGATGTGCTCGATGAGGAAGGCGCCGATGGGCACAATGCCGGTGAGCGAGTGCAGCCTGCGCCAGAAGAAGGAGTGCCCTTCGCCAGCGCGAAGCGGTTGCACGCCGCGAAGAGGCGGAGTGGCAGGTGGGGCTGGCGGTGTGGCGGTTGCCATGGCGAAACTCCTTGAGATTCGTTGGGAGTGCTGCTGCGCGTAGATTTTCGGCAGCAGGCTGATTATTCCGCTCCGGTTAAGACAGAGTCAAGGAATCAAGGGGTTTTGGTGCGATTACCGACAGGTTTGTGCGATTAAGTAGACGGCGCGAAATTGCGAGTCTTTGGGTCCGATATCGCTTTCCTATAAGAGCTTCTGTAAAAGCTCCCGGAGCGCGCGTCCGCGATGGCTGAAAGAAAGCTTTGCGGCGGGTTCAAGCTCGGCCATCGTCTTCCCCAATTCTGGAAGAAAGAACAAAGGGTCGTAGCCAAAACCCAATGTCCCATGTGCTGCCTCAAGGATGGTTCCTTCCACGGTGCCGTCTCCAGTCGCGATGACTTCACCGTCGCGCGCGGCTGCGAGGACACAGCGGTAGCGCCCGCGGCGATCTGCTTCGGAGGTGCCGTTGAGCGATTCGAGGAGGACCTGGTTATTACGCTCGTCGACAGGAAGACCTTCGGCTGGAGCGAAGCCTGTATCTTCGGCGTAACGCGCGGAGCGCACACCGGGCGCGCCTCCCAGAGCATCGACTTCAAGCCCGGAGTCATCTGCCACGACAATCAGGCCCGGAGATTGAAGCGAGTAGTAGATCGCCTTGGCGCAGGCGTTGCCTGAGAAGGTCGGCTCGTCTTCGGGAGGCGCCGGGATCGCAGAGAGGCCGGGCAGAGCCTCAAGCCTGACGTTTGTGCCCGCGACCTCTGCCGCTGCAGCAGAGAAGTCGCGGAGCTTGCCTGGGTTCGAGGTGGCGACGTAGAGGTTCATTCCTCTATTCAAGCATCGACACGATTGCTTAGCGCGCGATTCTGAAGCGTACAAAGGCTGTTACCCCCCAGGGATGATCGCCGTACGTGGACCGGAGAGCATCAGGAGTGGTGTATACGACGAACTGCGCGCCGGGCGCGGCCGTGAGGTGACGGCTCAGGCGGAAGTCGCGATCGTAGCCGAAGCTGTAGGCCTGAACATGTCCTATGGGATCCTCTTCAAATCCGTCAGGAAGAGAATTGCCTGTGGGGAGGAGCAGCTCGCTGGTGCGGCCGGCATTCTCGATGCGAGTCCAGACGTAGTTGCGGCGCGCGAACTTGAAGAGCGATTCCGCAAGATAGCTGTTGACCTTGTGCTCGTCGTGACCGCTGGTGATGGATCGAGTGCGGCCCCAGATGAGGGTGTTCGACCAGTTGCCGACAGTGAGGCCATTCGCGTCGCGGTCACCGAAGGGACGGTTGTACATGATGGATGCAGTCTGGCGGAGTTGGTCTTCGTGGGGGTAGAGCGCTTCGGGGCTGGTGATGCGAGCGATGGAGTATTGTCCAGTCAGGTTTGCTGTGGGCGATATGGTTAGCCGGGTTGAGTAGCTGTCGATGGCGAGACCGTTCGACGAGGGCTGGAACTGCCAGCGGCCTTCGGACGGTTCGCCACCGTGGAAGCCCGAGCCTTCGACACGGAACCACCGCCATGTAAGACCCGTGGTCAGGACGTTGTAGGCGATGTGGGTGGAGTCCTCCTGGTGATGGCCCAGCGCGGCGATGGGATTTTCAGAAGCAGACATACGATGGGGATAGGCAGACGGCCCGATAGCGGGATCGCCAATGGGAGCAGCATAAAAGCTCAAAAGCATGCGTTCGCTGAGACGAATGTCATAGAGCGCGGCTACTTCCATGAAGAAGTTATGGGGGTGCTGGCCGTCGATGATGGGTTTGCCAAAGGCGGTCTCTCCCTGCTGGAAGAGGAGCGGGTACTGACGATCCGTGATGGTAGCTGGCTCGAGCGAGAACATCGTACGCACAGTAAGCTGACCGGGGCCGAGACGACGCATCGCCATGGGCATGATCCAGTTGGCAGAGAAGAGCTTGTCGCCGCCACGACGGCCCTCAGGCGTCTGCGCGGCCTGTTGCTGTATATCAGTGACGAAGGCTTCGCCGTGCAGCATCCACATCCATGCTCCATGGCGTCCCATCATCATGTACATGGGCGTTGATGCCGGTTCCACGGTTGTGCCGGAAGAGAGATGATTCAGCTGAGCTTGAATGAGATTCGTAGGCTGCATCATCATGCCGGGCATCTGCGGCATGGAGGCCATACCTTGTTGCTGGTCCATCCGAGGCATTGGCATGTCGGGCATCGCGGACGGTTGTTGAGCCATTATGGCGAGGCTCGAGAACAGAAAAGCGGGTGCTAAAGAACGTAGCAAACTACGTGGAATACGCGGGGTCACGACTCTATTTCTCCTGAGGGATAAGGCGAAAATGATGTCTGCTGGAAACGCATACAACTGACGCGTTTTACGGACGCAGGCAGGCCTTCAGGGAAGAGTGGAAATCAGATGCGGAGGGCAATTAGAGGCGGGTACTGCTGAGGTGCGGTTCTCACGCTCGAAAAAACATTCGCTGTCGGGCGGATCGGTGCTGGAAGTGTAAAGGCAGCCAGAGCGGGGAGACTTTGTTGCTGCGACTCCAAGGTGGAGGTGACCGAGGCTGGTTGATGATGCACAGTGCAGCACGCGTTCGATACCTGCCCATCAGCAGGGGTGTGAGTCGGACAGCAGGCATGCATGGTTCCGCTCATGCTGTGCGTGTGCATTTCGTTCGCGCTTTGCACGGCTAACGGCGCAACGAGGCAGGCTGCGGAGCTGACGAAGAATGCCAGCAGGCAGAGAATCGCGACGAAGTTCGAGAGCGTGTGCTTCATGCTGTCTCTGTTAAGACGGATTCACGAGGAAACCGTTACATCAACAGAAATCAGTTTAGCAGCCGGCGCTATGCGGACCAACGGGAGGGTGCAGCTTCTTCGTTGAACGATGAGGTTGGAGGCGGCGCAGAGAATAATTCTTCCTTCGTGCGCAGGTCACGGGGCAGCATACGACCTGCGTCCGGATTGCGGGCTACGACGATCCATGCATCGCGAACATTGCGGATCGATGCGATGACTTCATGGAACTGTTCGACCGATTCATAATGCGAGGCCTCGAGCGCCATGGTGAACATGGAAGCGTAGAAGTCGGAGAGCGCCTGCGCTGTGCTGGCGCCCAGGTCAGGACGAAGCCGTGCCTGCAGATACATCAGGATATCGAGCGCTCGGCTAACGGCGATGCGACGGCCTCGCACGTCCCGCTCTTCGATACACTGCGCTGCCCGGTAGAGGAAGCGAATGGCCCCATCATAGAGGGCAAGTATCAGTTCCATGCCGGTTGCGCCGATGAGTGCCTGCTGTTGATAGTTCGCTTCCATTCGCTCTCCTCCTCTTCGTTACTGGCCGGTGTTGTAACCGGTGATTGCGCTGTAGAGCTGGTTGATCGAGTTCAACTGATCGGGAAGCGATTGCAGGATCTGGTTGGCGAGGTTCAACTGGGTGGTTAGACGGCTTTTGTCATCGGCGATTCGCGCTTCCTGGTCGCTGATGTTCTCATTCAGCGCGTCTTCCTGAGCGGAGTTCTGCTTGAGCGCGAGAGTGATTGCGCCCGTCGTTGAAGTGCTGCTCAGACCGTTCAGGGTCGAGGTGAAGCTCTGCCCGAAGCTGTTCGCGTTCTGAAAAAAACCCTGTATGTCGGCGAAGTTCGAATTGAGCGAACTGTCCAGCGTGCCTCCATCGATGTTCAGATGGCCGAGCTTATCCACGGAGATGCCGAACTGGGACAGGCTCTTGATGGTACCGCTGGCGGCATCCGACAACAGACCCTGGGTGAGCTGATTCTGAATCAGGGTGACAGTGGGGTCACCATAGAGAGGCTCCGGGTTTCCGTTTGAGTCCTTGCCCTCTTGGCTCTTGATGTCGTCGGCAACTGCGTTGTAGGCACTCACAAAGCTGGCCATTGCCTGCTCGATGGAACTGTTGTCGTTGGTGATCTGCACCTGTACTGGATTGGTACTCGAGGAGACCGAGAGAATCTGAAAGGTGACGCCGGGAATGACGCCGGTGACTGTGTTCGATGCGCTCGTTGTGTCGAGGCCATCGACAGTGAGACTGGCATCTTGCCCATGCATGCCTACCTGAAATCCGATGGGATTTCCCGTGACGTCATCATTCAGAGAGGAGGTGTTCATTGTGATCTCTCCAGCCAGACCGCTGGTTCTGCTGACCAGTGAGAGGCGCGAGCCGGTCGTATCGGTGACGACGGAGGCGGAGACCCCCATGGAGGCTCCGTTGATGGAAGCCGCGAGCTGGGAGAGAGTGGAGCCGCTGACATTGAGGACCTGAGGCTGTCCGCTGCCGATGGTTATGGACAGCGATCCGCTAAGGGTATCGCTGGCGTTCGTAATCTTGTCGGAGTACTGCGACGAGGTCTGAGCGAGCTTGTTGACGACGACGGTGTGGCTTCCGGCTACGGCAAGATTGCTGGCCGAGGTGAGCGCCACGACACTGGTATCCGAGCTCGAACCCTGCTTCGAGACGAAGACGCCGCTGAAATCGGTAAGCGACTGAAGGGCCGTAGAGAGAGACGAAAGGTCGGTGCCGAATTTGCTGAGTGCGCTGTCCTGCGCCTGAAGGTTGGAAAGCTGGGTCTTCCACGGACCTTCGACGGCCTGTTCGGCCGCGAGAATCTGGGTTACCGTTGAAGCGACGTCGAAGCCCTGGCCGCTATTGATTGGACCAAAGTTGATTCCAACTGTACCCATCTCGTTCTCCTGAAACGCAGCCCTGTGAAATTGCAGTGCAACTGAAAGGCCTATTTTGACGTTCGCGAATTAGGCGGTCTTAAGCCAATGGGACACATACGGAAAAGAACAAGGGCGGCGAGCAGCTTTCGCCGTTCGCCGCTGACCTGTTCAAAAGGTTTACTGGAGCAGCTTCAGAACATCCTGCTGAACGGCGTTGGCCTGGGAGAGCGCCGCGATGCCGGTTTCGCTGAGGACCTTGTACTTGGCCATGTCGCTGGTCGCCTGGCCGTAGTTGGTGGCGCGGATGTTGTTCTCCGCCGAGGACAGGTTGACCGACTGCGTATTCGCAACGTTCGCGGCCGCATTCAGCTGGTTGATGTTGGCCCCGATGGTGCCGCGCTGAAAAGCGACGTCGGCGACCGCCGTGGTGAGTTGGGCCAGAATGCCCGTAGCCCCCGTCGCCGAGGCCGCCGTCAGGGCCGGGTTGGTTGTGAGCGCCACGGTGCCGCCGGTCGAGTCCGTTCCCACGGTTGCTTTGGCGAGGGCTCCGACCGTCTCCTGGAAGGTCGTGGTGCCTCCATTGGTGCCGTCGCTGACAACGATGTTGACGGCTGTCCCGGTGAAGATTTGATTGCCGTTGTAGTTCGTGTTTTTTCCGATGTTGTCGATCTCGTTGAGGATGTTCTGGTATTCCTGGTCGGCGGAGCTGATCTGGCCGGCGTTCAGGGTGCCGTTGCCGGCTTCCGTAGCCAGTGTAATGGCGCGGGTCAGCAGGTTGGTGACCTGAGCGAGGGCTCCGTCAGCAGTCTGCAGCAAGCCGACACCGGCGCTGGCGTTCTGTGCCGATTGGGTAAGAGCGGCGACGTTGGCATGGAGGCCGTCGGCCAGAGCCAGGCCGGCCGCGTCATCGGCGCCGCTGTTGATGCGCGAACCCGAGGAGAGCTGCGTGAGGGTGTTCTGCAGGCTCGCCTGGGTCTGGTTGAGGTTGTTCTGCGCGTAGATTGCTGAAATGTTGTTCAAGACACCCAAAGACATGGGGGAACGCTCCTGTTCATCACTCGATTGAGTTACCGCACTGCCCGTCCCGGGTGATCCGGATCCGAAGAGAAGCTCTGATCCAGCTGACCTTACGAAAGGCTTTGCGTTCCCCCACCTCATCGGCCCGGGGTGCGTGGACTTGAGCTGCTTCTTTCCAGGACGGGCCCACACAGGTTACGAGTGGGTTGCTCTATTGCATCTGTCTCCATTCGCCGATGAGGGAACTGAGAGGAAGTGTCCCATGATCGAACTGACTCGCCTGAACGGCAGTCGTCTCAGCATTAATTGTGACCTTATAAAGTATGCGGATTCCGCTCCCGATACGGTTCTGACGCTGGTGACGGGAGAGAAGCTTGTGGTTCTGGAGCCACGCGCCGAGGTGATGCGCAGGACGATGGATTATCGTGCCTCCGTGCTTCGCTCGGCGTGGCCGGATGCGGATATGGCACTATCCGCCAAGAGCGCCCGCGACGTGCAGGAGCTTGTCTCCGACAAAGACAAATCGACGAGCTGAACCGCAGAAGGATCTCCTGGAAGAGGACGTTTATGGACATCGCCAGCATTGGTGGCATCGTAGTCGCGATTCTCGGCATTCTGGCCGGCATGATGATCGAGGGCGGAAGCATCAGCCAGATCACACAGCCTACTGCAGCCCTGATCGTGATCGGGGGAACGACGGGAGCTGTAATGCTTCAGTTTCCGTTGAAGATCTTTCTCGCTGCGCTCAGGCAGATGATGAAGATCTTTGTTTCGGGAGGGGCGGACAGCGAAGAGGTACTCAAGCAACTGGTTCAGTTTGCGAACAAGGCCCGCAAGAGTGGGATCGTATCGCTCGACCAGGACCTTGAGTCGATCAAAGATCCTTTCTTTCGCCAGGCGCTGATGCTGGCGATTGATGGAACGGAGCCGACCGAGGTCCGCAAGATCATGCAGATGGAGTTGGACAACAAGTCGGAGATGGAGGAGAAGATCCCCCAGGTTTTTGAGGCGGCGGGCGGCTACTCCCCGACCGTGGGCATCATCGGTGCCGTGCTTGGCCTGATCCAGGTGATGCAGCATCTGGACAACATCACCGAGGTAGGGAGGGGAATCGCGGTCGCCTTCGTTGCAACCATTTATGGAGTTGCGCTCGCGAACCTTGTCTTTCTTCCCGCGGCAGGAAAACTGAAGATTCGCCATCGTGAGGAGCAGATGGCCAAGGAGATGGTGCTTGAAGGTGTGATCTCGATCCTGGAAGGCATGAACCCGCGCATGATGGAGACGAAGCTGCGCACCTTCCTGGCGGACGGCAAGGCGATTGAGCACACGGCGGAGGCTGCAGCGTGAGCCGAAAGAAGAAGCATGAGCATGTGAATCATGAGCGTTGGCTGGTCTCTTACGCTGACTTCATAACTCTGTTGTTTGCGTTCTTCGTAGTGTTGTTTGCCTCAAGCCAAACGGACAAGAAGAAGCAGATGGAGGTAGCCGCGGCGATGCAGACTGCGTTCACCCCGCTGGGTAGCTTCGACGCGCATGCGAAGACACCTCCACTGGAAAAGACGCCAAGCGCTTCGGCTGTGACGCGGCCTGCGGCGTTGGCAATGCCGTTTCCTCAGGCAGAGCAATTGAAACGCGAAGAAGAGATGAAGGCCCGATTGGGTCGACTGATCGAGGAGAACGGCGGAAAGCTTCCTGCCGGCAGCGTAACGATGCGGTTGGTGCCCGAGGGGCTGGTTATCTCACTCCATGAGATCGGATTCTTCGCTTCGGGCTCGGCAGAGGTTCGCCCAGATTCGGTTCCCGTACTTGCATTGCTGGCTGCTACGATTCCCGATGCTCCGCTGCGCGTGGAAGGGCACACGGATAATGTGCCGATCCATACACAGCGATTTATCTCGAACTGGGAGCTCTCCTCGTCACGGGCGAGTGCGATCGCCCGGTTGCTGTTGGAACGAGGATCCATGCATCCGTCAAATGTTTCCGCGGCAGGCTACGCGGAGTTTCACCCTGTGGCCTCGAACGCAACCGAAGAGGGACGCGGGCAGAACCGGCGAGTGGACATCATTCTTTTGCGAGACCGAGCAGCTTCACAATGACCCGCTTGGAGCGCTGTCCATCGAACTCGGCGTAAAAGATGCGTTGCCAGGTTCCGAGATCGAGACGTCCTCGTGTAATGGGAAGTGTGGTCTCGTAGTGCAGGAGCAAGGCTTTAAGGTGCGCGTCGGCATTGTCCTCTCCGGTGCGGTGATGCTTGTAACCGGGCCAGCGAGGAGCAAGTTTTTCAAGCCAGGTGCCGATATCTTCGATCAGACCGTCTTCATGGTCGTTCACATAGATTGCAGCGGTGATGTGCATAGGCGAGACGAAGCAGAGCCCGTCATCGATACCGCTGCGGCGCACGATCTCCTCGACCTGGGGTGTGATGTGAACCATCTCGTAACGCTCGCGAGTGTTGAAGGTGAGGTATTCGGTGTGGGCTTTGGTCTGTGGCATGGATGAAGCTCCCGAAAAAGATGTTGTTTAAAGAGGAGAACACTTTCGAGCCGGAAGGAGCGGGCAACCAATATCGGCCTAAAAGAGTCGTATTTTTACGCCCGATTCTCGTTATGGAATGAGCGGAACTTGCTGCTAAAATCGAGCAAACGCCCACAACTGACATTTCAGACGCGGCTAAGGGAGAGATTAGAGAGATGGCTTATGTGATTGCAGAACCCTGCATCGGGACCAAGGATACGGCATGTGTGGACGCCTGCCCGGTCGATTGTATCCACCCGAAGAAGGACGAATCGGGACACGGCGATGCGGAACAGCTGTTCATCGACCCGGTCGAGTGCATCGATTGCGGCGCGTGCGTTCCCGTGTGTCCGGTCTCGGCGATCTACGCCGGTGACGATCTGCCGGAGAAATGGGCGGATTTCCAGCAGAAGAATGCCGGTCATTTCGGACGCTAGCTTGAGCGAAGTTTTCAAAACGCGCGGCCTTTGGGCTGCGCGTTTTGCTTTTTCGGCGAGATGTCAGGTGGGTTTTGAGGGATGATGCAACGGCAAAGTGAAGCAATTGTGCTGCGAACCTGGCCGTTCGAAGAGGCTGATCTGCTCGTCAGCCTGCTGACGCGGGAGCAGGGTCGCATCAAGGGTGTTGCACGTCATGCGATGCGGTCGCGGCGGCGGTTTGGAGGGGCGTTGGAGCCAATGACCCACGTTCGCGCGATCTATGCCGAAAAGCCAAAGCAGGAGCTGGTAAGGCTGGATGCATTCGAGATCCTGTGGTCCCCCCTGGCTGAGCCGGTGGACTATGCGAGGACCGCGGCACTGGAGTTCGTCGCGGAGGTGCTGGAGGAGGCGTTGCCGGAGCAAGCTCCCGAGGATGCAGTTTTCCGGCTGACATTGGCAACGATCGCAGAGATGAAGATGGGGCGAGTCTGGATGCCGGTAACCTACTTTGCGCTGTGGATAAGTCGCCTGATGGGTTGGATGCCTTCGTTGAGTTATTGCACGGCATGCGGGTTAGATCTACGCGGCCGAAGGGCATGGTATTCCATTGCTGCCGATGGTGTGACCTGCGAAGAGGACCGGCGTGGCGACAGCGAGCTGTTGTCGGCAGAATCCGCCATGGAGGCGCAGAGAATCTTTCGCTCGACAGTGGGGGAGCTCGTGAAAGAAGAATGGACGAAGAGACGCGCCGCCGATCTGAGGCGGTTCGCTGTGTCCTTGCTGGAAAGGCATCTTGAACGAAGAATAAAAAGCGCACGCGCGTTGGAGCGGGCGTGAGAAGTCATTCGGCTCAGCCGAATTGACGGTTGAGATAAGAGACCATCTTGGCGTCCCGGGCTGTGATTCCTCCCGCGTCGTGAGAGATCAGGCCAAGCCGGACCTTGTTATAACGAATATCGATATCCGGGTGGTGTCCGACGCTTTCGGCCAAAGCCGCGACGCGGTTGACGAAAGCCATTGCCTGTTCGAAGTTATCGAAAGCCCAGTCGCGGACAACTTTTCCGGATTCGAGCTTCCAGCTTGGATTTTCCTTCAGAACCGCATCGATCTCCGACTGGTTGAGAATCGCCATCGCCGCCTCCGTGAGCAAGGGATCTGCTCTCCGCATGCTAGAGCGTACCGGAGACTGGAGCAACTAGCCAGATTTCAAGTCAGGGGGTTAGAGAGTGGTGAGGGCGTCGAAGCCGGGCTGTTCGGATCTGTCGCGAATTTTGGTCCAGTGGTCGTCCGGAATCCTGAGGAAAACCTCCACGATCGCCGGATCGAACTGCGTTCCGGAGCAGCGAATGATCTCTTCTCGAGCGGTAGCGATCGTAGTTCCTTTGCGATAGGGGCGATCGGAAGTCATAGCGTCCAGGGTATCGGCGATGGCAAAAATGCGTGCACCGAGGGGGATCTCCATGCCTTTGAGGCCGCGCGGATAACCGGTTCCATCGAAGCTCTCCTGGTGGGCATAGACGATCTCGGCGGCGTCGCAAAGAAAGGGGATCTTGCGCAGCATCTCGTATCCGCGTTGACAGTGTTCGCGCATGATCGTCACCTCGGACTCGTCAAGACGCCCGGGTTTGAGCAAAATGGCGTCAGGCGTCGCGATTTTGCCGATGTCGTGAAGGAATGCGCCGCGGGCGATGGTACGTAATTCGTCCGGGCCGACACCGAAGGCCCGCGCGAGCTCGATGGTATAGGCGGTCACGCGCTTGGAGTGACCTTCAGTCTCCTGATCGCGAAGGTCGAGGGCATCTCCCATCGCTCCGATGGTGATGTCGTAGCTTCGCTCCAGGTCCTGCATGATGGCGCGAAGACGGCTTGTGCGGGTAGAGATAACCTCTTCCAGATGCTGGCGATAGGCGATGTTCTGGCGGAGATGCCTGCGGTGTTCGGCGGCACGCGCGACGACGTTTTCGAGCTGTTTCCGCTCGAAGGGCTTGATGAGATAGTCGAATGCGCCTCGTCGAAAGGCGTTGGTGGCGACCTGGATATCGCGCACAGCGGAGAACATGATGACGGGGAGTTCAGGGTGATCGATGGAGATGCGATCGAGGAGCGCGAGGCCATCCGTGCCGGGCATCATGATGTCGGAGAGGACAAGGGAGTAGTTGGGATCCTGGCCGAGCAAATCGATGGCTTCATTGGCTCCGGAAGCCGTCACGGGAAGATAGCCGCCGCGCTCAAGCAAGGTGGCGACGATGCCGCGGATTGGTTCCTCGTCATCGACGACCAGTATTTTTTCCTGCGGCATCAGTGGTGCAGCTCCCTTGTTGTCGCGCTCTTCCAGGTATCGGCTGAATCTCTACGAGCTTTATCGCGATATTTTACGACGGACCTTAAAATTTGTTATTACCACGGAAGGGGCAGACGTCTGACGACGCACGAATCGAAGAGGAGTTCAGCTGTTTGTCGCACTCTTCTTCTTCCTGACCCAGTCCGGTTTGGTGACCTGGCGGGAGCGGCCCAGAGCAAGGGCTCCGGAGGGCACGTTCTCGGTGATACAACTTCCGGCGGCGATATAGGAGCCGGACTCGAGAGTTACGGGCGCCACGAGGGTAGAGTCCGAGCCGACGAAGACGTTGTCGCCGATCGTGGTCTGGTGCTTGTGGACGCCATCGTAGTTGCAGGTAATCACTCCAGCTCCGACATTGACACCCGCTCCGATGACGGCGTCGCCAAGATAGTTGAGGTGATTGGCCTTCGAGCCCGCGCCGAGAGAGACCTTTTTGGTTTCGACGAAATTTCCGACGTGCGCACCGGCACCGATCCGGCTGTCCGGACGGAGATGAGCGTAGGGGCCGAGAATAGCGGAGTCGGAGATAGTGGCAGAGTCCATAATGCAGCCATTGCGAACGGTGACGTTGTTGCCGATTGCCGTGTCCTGGATAACCGAGTAGGAGCGTATCCGGCAGTCGGAGCCGACGCTGGTGGCTCCGAGCAGCTGGACATAAGGCTCAATGACGGTATCCGGGCCGACGGTTACCTCGGAGTCGATCACCGTGGTGTCGGGCCGGAAGATGGTGACTCCAGAGGCCATAAGGCGGCGAGCTGTGACCAGGCGCATGGCGGCATCGAGATGCATCATCTCGGCGATGGTATTGGCTCCGAGGACCTCATCGACGCTCTCGGCCTGGATTGCGACTACGCGCTGGCCGCCGTCGACGAGCATGGAGGCGACGTCGGTGAGGTAGAACTCGCCATGAGGATTGCTGGTGTCGAGCAGGTCGAGCTTCTCGAACAGGGCGGTGGTGCGGAAACAGTAGATTCCGGAGTTGATCTCAGGGGTCGCGAGTTGGTCGGGCGTGAGCGATTTCTGCTCGATGATGGCGGTGACCTCCGGCTGGCCCGGCACCGCGCGCAGAACCCTGCCGTAGCCGGTGGGGTTGGATGGGACTGCGGTCAGGATGGTCATCGCCGCCTGTTCCCGAAGGTGGATCTCGTAGATCGAGTCGATGGTCTCGGGGCGGATGAGGGGCACGTCGCCGGAGAGGACCAGGAGGCTCTCTGGGAGGGGAGCGCCAGAGAGAGCGAAGAAGGCCTTGAGCATCTGCAGGGCGTGGCCGGTGCCGCGCTGCTCGGGTTGCAGGACGAACTGGATGCCGGTGGATTCGACGGCGGCGCGGACGCGATCGGCCTCGTGGCCGATGATGCAGTAGATGTGCTCCGCGGGTACGATCTGCTTCGCCGCGGCGATGACGTGGAGCAGGAGGGCTCGGCCGCCGATTTCGTGAAGAACTTTGGGGCGCTTACTCTTGAGCCGCGTGCCTTTACCGGCGGCCATGATGGCGATGGCGAATCCTGATGTGTCCATGTGAGGCTAGTTTCTCATGCAGGTCCCCCTCCCGGGTAAAAGTGTGCAAAGTATTCAAAGTAAATACTTTAGCTTCGGACTTCGAGAAGAGGGGTAAAAATGTAGAAGCCCGGCGAAAAAGGCCGGGCTTCCTTTTATTTCCTTAACTTAAGGATAGCAGAGGGTGTCAAGGGGGAGGTTGTGAATATTCCGGGCGGGGTCGTCCCAGTCCCAAAACATTCTTTGTCCAAGTTACGAGCTAACGGTGCAGCCGGGAAGGCATACGGCGTCCGACAGAGAAGGCAATGAGGGTGATGAAACCTCCGAGAAAGAGAAGCTGAAAGGAAGTCGGCTCCGGAACAGGAGCTACCGTTACCGACGTTGACAGGTACTGATTGGTAGGAAAGGTCTGCTTGTCGGGAGAGGTCGTGACCGAATCGGAGATGACGATGGGGTTGAAGTTGGAGTCATAAAACTGCAGGTCGCTGTTGGCCAGGATGGCGATGCTGGTGGTGCCAGCCTGCAGCGCCTGGAAGGTGATATCGACGAGATATCCGCTTCCGGTTACTCCGGACAGTCCAACATCCCCGATGTTGGAGACGGTTCCGGCGGCGTTGTCGATGGTGCCTGGCTCAAAGAAGGTGGCATTGGTTCCACCGTTGGTGAGAAAACCGCCTTCGGTTACGGACAGGGCGCTGAGGATGCTTTGCCCGGGCTGGCAACTCGTGGAGTTGCCTCCGCTGACGGAGCAGTTGAAGGCAAGGTCAAACTGAAACGAGGAGAGGTCGTCGACGTCGGAGGGGATGGTTTGCCCGTTGTGGCTGATGGTGGGTCCGGTGACATAGACGCCTACGGTAAACTGCTGGCCCGCTGTAACCGAGCCAGAGAAGGGAACTACGGATAGCACAGCGTCCGCGTGTGCGGCAGCGCCCGTAAACAGAGCGAGAGCTGCCAGGAGCAGGGAATAGCCTGTTTGCTTCATGAATAACTCCTCTTAGAGAACGAATGGGAAGTGTCTGTTGTCTACTGGCAAGTCGTACCAGCGGGAAGGTGCTGAGCGACAAATTGCAGGTCGAGGACATTGACGAGACCGTCGCCATTGAAATCGGCGCTTGGGTTATAGCCCGCCTGATTGATGTTCTTTCCGAAGGCGGCTCGGACAGCGGTGATGTCACTGCAATCGACCGTACCGTTGCCGTTGACATCACCCGGAGTTCCGGAGATGACGAGCGGCAGCGATGTGACGTGAGAACGGTAGCCATCGGCGCTGAGACCGTTGACTACCAAGGCATAGCTGCCGGGTGGGGTAGAGGAGGTGGTAGCGATGGTGAGGACGGTTGAGCCGGATCCACCTGCTACGACAGGTGAGCTGAAGTGCGCGGTTGCAGCTGCGGGAAGCCCTGTAAGGTTTGTGGCACCAGGAACTGCGGTTGAACCGGGTACGACGTTCGATCCGGCGAGGCTGACGCTGACATCCTGTGTGAAGCCGTTAAGCTGCGCGAGATTCAGGGTGTAGGAGATGCTTCCTCCCGGAGCTACAGCGGTGTTGGTGACCTCTGGTGTAAGAGAGAAGTCCGGCAGAGTAGAGTCGCTGGGGCAGTCGTCACTTCCTTTTGCAAGACAGAAGCTGTTGAAGCGGACCTGCTCATCGCGAAGCTGCTGCGCGTTCGCAAGGCTGCGGTAGATACCCCACTTCGGACGGACGACGGTGGTTCCGACGCGCCACATGTCGATGTTGTCGCTCGAATAGGAGAAGAGGGTCGTGTTGTCTCTGAGCCGGTTGATGACGATGGAATAACGACCGGGAGTGGTTGCGCCCTCTTCGAGAGTATGGCCGTAGGTGATCTTTTCGTAGGCTTCCACCCACTCGCCAATGAATGGATCTAGAGGCGCCTGAGTGAGCGTGATGGTCTGTGCCGGAGGATTGGCGATGGTCGAGGTGATCAGCAGCAACTGTATCGTGTTTGGGTTGCCGAAACGCGGTGTGAGTGTGATGAGCGGAGCTCCGCTGTCACCGTCATAGGCCTTGATCTGATGGATGTGAGTGAAGCTGTTAGACGGCTGAAAGCCCTGTGGAAGCTGAAATCTCCACCGGTGAGTTACGGTCTCTCCGAGATGGCCGACGATGTAATCCTGATAGGGAGTGGGATTGCTGCCGTGACCTTCGGTTTTGATCTCGAGACGCTGACGGTCGGTTGCAGAGCAGCGATCGTTATCTGGAACGACGTGCATGTTGAAGACAAAGACGTAGCTTCCGAGAGTGCTGTCGGGAGCCTGGGTCAGGTGAGGGCCGAAGTTGAGGTGGCTGCAGTCGGGAGTCTCCGGGGATGCCTGGAGGAGCTTTCCGACATAGGTCTCAGGTTGAGTAATCCCGTCGGCTCTTACATGAACGGGGGTCTGAGTCTGTGCACTCAGGAAGGCCGTTCCAGAAAGAGCCATAAACGCAATGCAAAGTTTACTTGCTTGGAGTTCGCGCATTTCTTATTTCCTTGTTTTGGGGATGTGTGAAGGTGCCGGATATTGCGCGACAGCCAATCTAAGGTATATGAAAGAAGATTTTCAAGAGAAAAAATGACTAAACTGTGCTGGGCCGAGATTTAGAGCAATTTGAGGACCTTTAAATGCCTGACGGGTGCCTTAAAACCAGAAGACCCGGGATGATCCCGGGTCTTCTGTGAGAGAGTGCTGCCTGTGTTTTTACAGATTTAGAAGGGACCTCCATAACCCAGCATCGTCATCAGGCCGCCGTTTTGCCAGACGCTTTCCGGGACGTTTTTGATGATGTCCCGGAAGACGAGATGCGCGATCTCCGATTTGATCTGTTCGGACCTTAACGAGTTGGGATCGAGCGGTGATCCGGGGAGAGGTTGTGCCAGCTCATTGGGAATGAGGTTCTGCACTAATTGCTCGTATCCCTGCTCTGCCCGGGGATCGTTCGGCCTGTTGTTCAGCTCCAGTTCGCCGAGCCTTGTCGCGTGATCGTAAAACTCTTTTTGAACGCTTGAGGGTTCGATGGTGGTGCTGGCGGGTTTCCAGTTTGAGTAGATGCCCAGCTTGGTGTCATCGGTCTTCAGGCCAATGATGTTGGTGGGAGCGCTGTTGAAGTTGAAGAAGTCCGGAGCGATCTCGTCGGTAGCGAAGAGAACGTAGTCACGTCCGGAAGCCCAGCGCGACTTGAGCATGGAATACATGTCGTGGCGATTGCCGTAGATTTGGCCGTTGATACCCTGCAGCCAGGTCGTGTCGCCCTTGTAGCCGAGGGTGACGAACATTCGCAGAAGATCGACCGAGGAGCATAGACCTTTGCGAATGACGTTGGTATCGCCGGTGAAGCGTCCGCTCGGATCCATGACGATGAGTGGGATGTGCATGCACTCTTCGTACACGGTGCCTAGCTTACCCTGGAGCAGGCCATGGGCTCCGCTGTATTCGCCATGATCTGAGGCAAAGATGATGATGGTGTTATCGATGACGCTCTGTGGAGCTTGGTTAAGTTGATCGAGAACAGCGCCAACCTGGTCATCGAGGACCTTGGTGATCTGGGCGTAACTGTCGAGTCCGCGCTGCCAGTAATAGAAAGGAGCTCTGCCGATCCCGTAACCGGTATCGTTGTTGCCGTAGGGAACGACACGGAAGCCGAGCTGAAGGGGGTTGTCTGTGGTGCCTCCCCAGACCAACTGCTGGAAGTCACGAATGAAGGTCTGTGTGGTGGGTTTCTTCTGGGCTTTCCAGATTGCCGGTGTCTCCCAGTTGGGTGGGAGGAAGGGGAATCCAAAAGAGGGTGGAGATTTCAGCTTGTCTACGTCCCAGTCGACACGGGGTCCTTTGACGGAGTAGTCGACGTTCTGTAGCAAACCCTGCGGATTGAGGCGAGGGTTGGCAAAGACGTTGGTCATGGTCTGGAATTCGGTTCCGGCGGGGAAGAACTCGCGATCATGAGGATTGACGAATCCTACCGTGAGACACCAGGGAGCGTCGTTTGCTTTGACCGTCTTGAGATAGTTGACGGCCTGATTCGCGGTGTAGGCGTCGTTATGATAAGGCGGAGTTGCGCTGTCGTCGCCGTAGGTTCCCTGCAGGTTACTGCCGGTGGGATCGGGGTAGCTGTTCCATTGAAAGCCATACTGGGCGAGGTTATCCGTGTTGGTGGGAACAGAGACATGCCACTTGCCGAAGTAGGGCGTCTTGTATCCGGCTACCTGTAAGAGCTTTCCGTAGGTTGGGAAGGCGGGATTCAGTACGGGCATATTCGGAGTGTTGAGTATGGTGGTGACCATCCAGTTCTGATGGGTGTAGAGACCAGAGATGATAGTGCTGCGGGCTGGTGTGCAGGCGTCGGCGGCTGTGTAGTATCCGCCGAACTTGACACCTTTCTTCCAGATGCCCTTATAGAGGTTGGGCATGAATCGCTTGAAGTATCCTTCGGCATTATTGATTCCCTTGGGGAAGACCGAGGGCCAGCGCAGCTCGTCGACGAGGATGAAGAGGATATTGGGTTGAGGGCCCGGCTCGGCCACATTTTTGGCAAAGCCGAGTCGGCTGGCCATGCTGGCACCAGCAACGGCGGCAGTAGATTTCAAGAAGTCTCTGCGTTTCATCGTCTGTTCTCCAGGAAAATTTGATTGGCACACGAAATCACTCGGCATCAAGGGAGAAGATCCGTGTGTACAACACCTGAGTTTGGGCCGCACGAATACCTGAGAGGGTCTCTGTGTGATTCAGGCGCCGACGGGAAAGCTCAAAAGGGCACGAAGGCGTCAAGACTGATTCTGGTCAGTGTCGGCGCATCGCAGTGCGACGATCATCCAAAATGGGGCCTATTACGTCGGGTGTAGAAGGTCTTGTGGCCGAAAAAAAAGGAAGGGACCCTGGGGCCTGAGGGCCTGCCGCTAAAGACACGGGTCTCATCGCGGGGATATTCGGCGCAATCGTATGCCCTGCGTAGGGTGCCGTCAATTCAAACTTTCAAAAAAAGACGGCTTTGGCTACAACGTCCGAAGAAGAGAGGGCTGTTATTCCGTTCCTTTGTCCGGAGGCGGAGGGATCGTGATATCGATTGGGGTAACCGATTCACCGAGTGCGTTGAGGGGTGGCTTGATCTCGGATGGGTTGCCTACGACAACGATGCCGAGCTTGGACTGATCGACATATTTGTTGGCGACGCGGGAGATGTCAGCGGAGGTGACCTTTTCGATGCCGGTCTTGTACTTCTCGAGGAAGTCCGAAGGGTAGCCGTAGAAGGCGAGGTTGACCTGTTCTCCGAGGATCTTCTCGGGCGAGTCGTAGTGGAAGATGAAGGAGTTCAGGAGCTGGTCCTTCGCTTTCGCCAGCTCGGAGGCTGTTGGAGGGACCGTCTTGAGGCGTTCTACCTCGTCGAGCATGGCCTTTGTAGCGGCAACAGTGGATGCGCTCTTGGTGCCTGCGATGACGTAGAAGATGCCGGGATGGTCGTAGGAGGCTCCGAAGCTGCCGTCGACCGAGTAGGCGAGGCCGAGTTTGGTGCGGACGTTCTGGACGACGCGCGAGCCGAAGCCCCCGGAGAAGATCTCGTTCATGACGCTGAGGGCGTAATAGTCGGGGTTGGAGCGTTCGGTACCGAGGCCGACGATGAGGACGTTGGATTGGTTGACATCCTCTTTTTCAGCAAAACGGACGCCGGGCTTGGGATCGGTGAAGGTGAACTTCTCCTGAGCCATGACCTGGCCGCGGGGGAGCGGCTCGAAGGCAGCGCGGAGCTTGCGTTCCATGTCGGCGGAGTTGAAGTCGCCGGAGACGGAGACGATCATGCCGTTAGGCGTGACTGTGCGGTCATGCCAGGTTTTCAAGTCGTCGAGGGTGACGGCGGCGACAGTAGCGTATTCGGGCTGGCGCGCGAAGGGACTCTCGGGGCCATAGACCAGCTTGACGGCCTCGCGAATGGCAATGCCGCTTGCGTCGTCGTTGCGCCGGGAGATGCCGGTATCGATCTGACGCTTGGCGAGAGCGAGCTTGTCGGCTTTAAAGGCGGGATGAAGGAGAAGGTCGATTGCGGAGGCGAAGACCGAGTCGAAGTCTCCCTTGAGGCTGGACCAGCGAAGCGAGGTGTTAGCGCTGCCGCCTGAGGTTTCGATGCGGGCCGCTTTGGATTCCAGCTGATCGTCGAGCTTGTCGCCATCCATGGTGGTGGTGCCGCTGGTGCGCCAGGCCTGGCCATATAGGGAGACGAGACTGACTTTATCGGCGGGCTCGTCGCGACTGCCCCCGCGGATGAGAATGCTGCCATTGATGAAGGGAAGCTCGTGGTCTTCCTGGAGAAAGATAACGAGACCGTTGGCGAGCTCGATGCGTTTCGGCTGCTGAGGCTTGAACTCGTGCAGCGGAGGGATGGGGATCTTTTTCCATGGCTGCGCGGGTGCGGCGGTGGAGGTGGCGGGCTTTGTTGGGGTGGCAGTCGCCTGAGCGTGAGAGAGGGACGGCAGAAGCGTGGTGGCGAGAATGGTGGCGGTGGCTGCCAGCGTCAAGCGATATTGGTTCATAGAACTCTTCACTCCCCACCTTCCTGGGTCTTTGCGGGTTTCTTTGGCGCAACGAACTCGATACGCGTACTGGTGCGGTTGCTATCGACGAAGATTTTATTGGAGACGCGGCGGATGTCGGCCTTGGTGACGGCGTTGATCTTGTCGAGCTCGCGGAAGAGCTGACGCCAGTCTCCGTAGCGAATCTGGTATTCGGCGAGCTGGTGGGCGAGACCGTCATTGTCGGCCAGCCCGCGGAGAAGATCGGCTCGGGCGCGGGTCTTGAAGCGCTCGAGTTCCTCGTCGGAGACGTCTTCGGTCTTCAGGCGGTCGAGCTCCTTGTGAATGGCTGTTCGCATCTCTTCGGGCGTGTGACCGGGAAGGGGAACGGCATAGACGGCAAAGAGGCCGGGGAACTTGTAGCCGGGAAAGCCGGAGAAGCCTTCGCCTTCGGCAGCGATCTTCTGATCCCGAACGAGGGAACGATACAGCCGCGCGGTGCGACCGTTGGAAAAGATGTCGGTGATGGCGTCGTAAACGGAATCGTCAGGATCGCGGTAGTCGGGACGGTGATAGCCCTCGAGGTAGAAGGGTTGGGTGGCTTCGCGGATGACTACGGATTTTTCGGCGAACTGCGGCGGCTCGATCGTGGTCATCGGAGTCGGCTTGGGAGCGGCAGGAATCTTCGAGAAGTAACGCTCGAGGACAGGCATGACCTGGGATGTCTTGAGGTCGCCTACGACGGCAATCACCATATTGGAAGGGACGTAGTACTTCTTGTGGAAGGCTTCGGCCTCGGTGGCGGTGACCTGCGAGATCTCGCTCTCCCAGCCGACGCCGCTGCGGCCGTAAGGATGGGCCACGTAAGCGGTGGCGAGGAACTGTTCGACCATCCGGCCAATGGGACTGGAGTCGATGCGCATGCGGCGCTCTTCCTGGACGACGTCGCGCTCTTTGTAGAACTCGCGCTGGACGGGATGTCCGATGCGCTGGCTCTCAAGATAAGCCCAGAGCTCGAGGCGATTGGAGGGCATGGACCAGAAGTATTGGGTGGAGTCCTCGGCGGTGGAGGCGTTGATGCCGACGGCGCCATTTTGCTCTGCGATTTCGGAGAACTGATTAGGGATGACAAATTTCTGCGCCGCATCCTGGGCGTCTTCGAAGGCTTTCTTGAGCTGCGCGAGCTTTGCCGCATCCTGACCTACACGCTTGCGGTATTCGTCGTCGTAGGCGGCGTAGGCAGTTTCGACCTTTGCGAGGGCGGCCTTTTCGGCAAGATAGTTCGTGGTGCCGATCTCGGAGGTGCCCTTGAAGGCCATGTGCTCGAACATATGCGCGAGGCCACTTGCGCCCTGAGGATCGTCGGCGGAGCCCGCATCGACGAGAGTGTAGAAGCTGAAGACGGGCGCTTCGGGACGCTCGCAGACGATGAGAGTAAGGCCATTGGGCAGCACCTTGACGGTGGTGCGCTTCTCGAAGCTGGCGAGATCCTGCGAGCGCGCGACGCCCAGGAGGGCGAAGCCGAGGGTAAAAGTTGTGAGCACACGCCGAACAGACACGCGAACTACCTCCAAACTACAGCCGAAAGTCTTACTATACCGAAGCCCTTGGGGCAGGTCTTTCGTTGGACGAAGAGAAACAGAGATGGTTCGGGGGGTGCGGGTTAAAAAGAAAACTCCCGGGAGCGAGTTTCTTCGCTCCCGGGAGAGGTGGGGATGGGTTAGAAGAGGATGCGAGCGCCTACCTGAAGCTGGCGCATGGGAAACAAGGAACTGTTCGTGGTGATTGTTCCTGCCGTCGCATTGTTAAGTGAGACATTTGCGCCAGGATCGCCGCCGATTCTCAGGTTGGCAATATTCAAGACATTTGTTGCTTCGACTCTGCCTTGCAGTTGAACGCTCTCCCAGAGCTTGAAGTTGCGGAAGACGGCTGCATTGAGATTCTTAGCGCCAGGTCCTGAGTAGTTATTCCGTTTGGTGTTGCCATCCGACCCGCCAGGCCCTATTCCAAGGCATGAGCCCGCCGAGTAGCCGCAGAATGCTGCGGTATTGAAGAATTTAGAACCCGTGTCGTGAGTAAAGGGGGCAGTTCTGAAGGGTTGGCCCGGGACGATGCTTGAACGGTCATTCGTCTGCCCGTCGAAGTTGTTATCCGTGCCGGTCTGAATCGTGAATGGGGTACCGCTTTGGAAGACCACAATTCCCGAGACGGTCCAGCCATTCAAGAGAGACCGCGTCAGCAATCCATGATTGGCGAAGTAATTCGGCTGCCACACGATCGAAGTCTGCGAACGATGCCGGATGTCCGTGTCGCTCCGACCGTATTCCTGCCCAAGTTGGTTGAAGTCCTGCGCGCCCGTTGTGACGGATCCGCTGTTATTGACCTGGGCGCTGCTCATCGTCCTTGACCAGACGTAGAATCCTTTGACGCTTACACCATGTCCCATGCGCTTTTCGAAGTCCACCTGGAGACCGTGATAGTTAGCTGTCTGCTTCGACTGGATCTGATTTACCGTTGTCAACGTTTGTGGGTCTGTGCCGCCTTGTGGGCCAAAGGGCCGTCGCGTGTTCTGATCGCCCGATTTTGCAGTCGGCGACCAGATGGGGTAGTTAATGTCGGGAGCAAACGGCGCATTGTGGGTTAGCGTACTGACGTAGCTGACCGTCATGGCAAAGTCACGTGTGAACTGCTGCTGGACCGACAGGTTGAACTGGTAGGTATAGGGCCACTGGTAATTCGGATCGATGCCTTCGAGCGCAGCGGAGGGAAGGAATCGGGCATTACTTGGGCTGTAGACGTAGGGGTAAGGATTACCGCTGGGGAAGCTGCGTTTGTCCGAGTAGATATCCGTCAACGAAGTAATGTTCGAGTAGCTGTTGCGTACGGCAAAGGGCAGGAAGTTCGACATGCCGTTCCACTCATTGCCGGCTACGCTGCCGTAGAAGATACCCGCAGCACCGCGAATCGCAGTGTGGCCATCGCCGTAGGGATCCCATGCAAAACCAACGCGTGGGGAGACATGATGATAGCGAGTCGCAACGATGCCGCGCGGCAAGGTTCCTCCGTTGTAGGCGTCCCCAGGGAAGAGCAATCCGGTCGGGGCGCTGGGGATGAAAGTGGATTTAGCTCCGGGAATGAACGTAGCCACACGGTTCTGGGGGTCTGTCGGAGTCGGTTGCACATCCCAGCGAATCCCCGCATTCAAGGTCAGGTTTGGCTTTACTTTGAAGTCGTCCTGGAGAAAGAGGCCATAGAACCACATGTTGTCGATTGCGGTTACAGGTGCATCTTGATTCATCGATCGCGGGAGACCAAGAATAAAGTCCACCAGGCCATTCTGCACGCTGGTCGGCGCTCCGCTTCCGGCGATGGCACGTGAACCGTCGAAGCTGAAGACGCCGTAGTTATTGAGCAGAGTCTGCTGGATGTCCTTATTGAGCGAGGCTTCCGCGCCGAATGATATAGCGTGCTTGCCCTTGTTCCAGCTATACACGTCACGCAACGAGTAAAAGTTCGTTCCTGCCTTTGGTCCTGCAATCGACTGGCTCGCAGTGAAATAACCGCTGACCGTGATCTGAGGAAGAGAAGGTGTGCCCTGTGCCGCGAACGATGAACCTAAGTCACCCAGAGAGGTACCGGGTGTATTCAGGCGGCCAGCCAGCATTCGCGTGTAGTTAACCCAGATTTGATTGATCTTCGTGGGGCTGATTGTCCAGGTATGGCTTACGTTCGCATTCTGCTGCCGCCAGTTATAGTTCTGTTGCGACCAGAGGATGTTGCCTCCCGGGCTCTGCTGCTGGATGCCGCTGGTATTGAAATACGCTGCTGTAATCCGCTGATTTTCCGTGAGGTTGTGGTCGATTTTGATGAGGAATTCATCCGTGTTCATCACGGAAGGAGAGTACCCAGACCAGCGGTTGAACTGACCCGTCGCTTGGTTTGTGGTGTTGGGAAGAGGGATGTATTGTTTGAGGATGTTTTGAACTGTGGGGTCCAGCGGGGTGTTAATGACGTTGTTGGCGAAAGGCTTCTTCGTTACCGGGTTGCACGCGATGAACCTGCCCGCTGCCTTGTCCGCTGCTGAGATCGTCGCTCCGCATCCATAATTGGCGGGAAGATTCGAGGGTAAATCCGCGCTAAAGTCACCCGTGCGTTCCGCTGCTGTGGCAACAGTGGCGCCATTCAGGAACGAGGGTGTCGATTGACGGAGCCCGGCATAAGTTCCGAAGAAGAAGGTTTTATCGTGAAGGATTGGACCGCCTAAGGTGGCTCCAAACTGATTGCGATGGTAAGAACTCTTCGACGTTGCGTTCCAGGGTTTGGCGTTCAGGCGATCGTTGCGAAGAAATTCAAAGACCGATCCATGCACTCTGTTCGTACCCGATTTGGTAACGACGTTCACCAATCCAGCGGACATACGCCCATAAAGAGCGTTGTAGTTGTTGGTTTGAACATTGAATTCCTGAAGAGCGTCGGGGTTCGGCAGGATGTTTCCTGTGTTCCGCAGACTGGTCATGTTCAGTCCGCCATCCAAGTAATAGCTCACGGAGCCGACGAAGTTGTCCGTGCCGCCATTGATATACACAACCTGCTGCGGATAGCCAAGTACATTTCCGTTTGTGTTGGACTGAACGCCAGCCGTCAGGCTGAGCAATTGATAAACGTCCCGGTTTACCAGAGGCAGATTATCCACTTCGGTGTTGTCAATTACGCGTCCAAGACTGGACGCGCTGGATTGAACCAGGCTTGGCTGATCGGTTACGGTGACGGTCTCAGTAGCGTCGCCGAGCGAGAGGGTGATGTCGTTGGTGAGCTGATCATTCAGATTCAGCGTGATGTTGGTCTGCGAATAGGCTTTGAAGCCTTGCGCATCGACCTTGAGTTCATAGTGTCCGATGGGAAGAAACTCAAGCCGATACGTTCCATCCGCGTTGGTTGAACTCGAGCGGGTAAAGTGGGTTTCAACATTCGTCGTGGTGACACGCGCTCCAGGGATAACCGCTCCCGTGGAATCAGATACAGAGCCGAGGATGGTTGCTGTGGTCAGTTGCGCGGATGCGCTCGGGATCAGGAAAATCACCGCCGAGGCGAGCAACAGCAGCTTCTGACCAAGAGAATTCAGGCGTTCGTACATGGATGAGCCTCCAAAAATGGTCCAAATCAATCGTTTGTCTTATGCCAATGCATTTGTAAGAGCTATTTTTTTGAGGGACCGGCTGAAAGATAGTTCGTGGAATGAACAATTGTCAATCATCTTCTCTCCCGTAAAGAGAAAAGTCTTGAATCAGGGGACCAAATTGGAACTGAAGCAGCCGGATTTCTTCCTTCTCAAGCGATCAGGCAGAAAGCATCCGCGATGCCTTTGGAACTGACTCCCACGGTGGTCTGACCTGCTTTCGCGCGCCTCAGGCTGATCTCGGCGCGGCCGTTGCAGAGCTCGACGACACGGGAGCCTGTCGGAGTACCCAGGTTGTCAATCAGCGCGTCGTTCCCAGCTGCGGTGAACCTTACGCGGTTGCGGGCATCGAGGCAGAGGACGCCCTGAGCGTCATACAGTTTCGCCTCGACGGTGACCTTATCGGCGTCACGCCGCAATTCCGTGAGCTTCAGGGTCGCCGGAGCTCCCCAGGTTTTGGTTTGGTAAAGGAATTCGATCTCATCGTTAGCGGTTACGGAACTTTTGTGGGCGACGACGCGGAGTTTGTTCGTGCCTTCGACAAATGGGACCATCCAGCGTAGACCCGCGGCGGGGAAGTCCTGGCTGTTGCGTTTACGGATTCCGACGGAGACCCCGTTGAGGAAGAGCTCGGCGGTGTCGCAGTTGGAGTAGACCTTGACCATCTTCTGTTCTTCTGCGGCTCCCCAGCGGACCGGCCAGGAATGACCGTAGATATGAACCATTGGGAAGTCAGTCCAGTACGACTGGAAGACGTAGTAGGCCTCTTTCTTTTGCATGTCGCGGGTGATGAGGCCCTTCTGGTTTACCCGGGGAACGGGATTTTCCACGCGAAGCGGCGTCGTGAAGTCCTTGAAGACCCACTGGGCGGAGCCAGTGAACCAGGGCAGGGTCTCCTGCACCTTCAGGTGCCAGTCGAAGAGGTTGCAGGCATAGGTCTCCGACCAGTCTCCGTCCCTGGAGACACGGGCTTCACCGCCCGTCTTGAGGTAGGCGAGACCGCGCTCGTCGGTTCCATGGCCGGTGGCGATCTGGGCGAGGGCCTTGTCGGGATTTTCGGAGTGGCGGCCGGCATGGCTGTCGGCTCCCCATTCGGCGTGGAAGAGATGCTTGACTCGCTCGCGCTGGGTTTCGAGGGATTTCTGGTACTCGGGATAGGTTCCGCTGTACCAGCCTGCCCAGATGGAGGGCGAGTAGACGTCCGGAATGTCGCGGGCGAAGTCGCATCGTCGGATGGTGGTCATGCGCGAGGGATCGAGCTGGTGGGAGAGGTCGCGAAGCTCGGTCAGGTAGGCGCGGATCTTCTGCTGGTCGACCTCGGGATATTCCGTAGGCCAGTCGTTCTCATTACCGAGTCCCCAGAGCAGGATGCTTGGGTGGTTGTAGTGCTGCGCGACCATGTTGCGCAAAGTGCGGCGGCCCATCTCCTGGAAGACTTCGTTGCCGATGCCGCCACGGCACCAGGGAATCTCTTCCCAGACGAGGATGCCAAGGTGATCGCAGAGCTCGAGCACTCTTCGCGACTGCTGGTAGTGGGCGAGACGAATGAAGTTGGCTCCCATTTCTTTAATGAGGCGCATCTCCTGCTCGATGAGATCGTCCGGCATGGCCGCGGCGTAACCGGCGTGATCTTCGTGACGATGCGTTCCGCGGAGAAGGAGGCGTTCTCCGTTGAGCTTGAAGGGGCCGTGATCGACCCATTCGGTGTGGCGAATCCCAAAGGTCTCGTTCGCTGTGTAATCTCCGCTGGAAGTGGTAAACGTGATGCGGCACTGGTAGAGAGCCGGGCTGGCGGGACTCCAGAGCTGAGGGGTACGCAGGGTAAAGCTGGTCAGCGGCCTGGCTTCCGTCCATGGTGGGAGAGTCTGTTTTTTCTGGTAGACAGAGGCGCCTTTTGCGTCGAGAACGTCAATCGCGAGAGTGACGGGATCGTTGGTATTGGATGGATTGTAGAGCGAGGCTGCGATCTCGATCTGTGCGGGAGATTCCGGCGTTTTTATGCTGGTCTTTACGTGAACGGTCTCGAGTGAGATGGCGGGAACGTAGACGAGATTGACGTGCCGGTACAAGCCGCCATAGAGCGTGAAGTCGCTAAGATCCGAGGGCATTCGGTCCAGGTCGCGCGAGTTGTCGCACAAGATCGAGATGGGAACTCCACTCGGTTGTTTTTCCTTGCTTCCGGCATCCGCGGGAGGGGGCGAAGGAAGCTTGCGGATGGCATCGGTGATGTCGAAAACAAACTCATCGTAGCCACCGGTATGCCGGCCGACGAGGGTGTCTCCTACATAGACGGCTGTTGTTTGCCCGGCTCCTTCGAAGTGGAGCAGGGTGCGACCGTTCGGGTAAGGGTTTGCAAGGGCAACATGGGTGCGATACCAGCCATTGCCTCGATACGCAGGAGTGTCAGGGTCACAGCCGTCATAGGCATTGAAGCAATGTGGCATCGCAATCGATTGCCAGGTGGCGATCTCTTTGCTGTGCCAGACCTCCCATAGCCCCCCAAGCGGCTCGCGAAGGAACTCCCATCCGGAGGAGAGGCGTACGGAAGTTGGTGACGGAACATCGGAAGCGCCTGCCAGGCGAGCGAGGGAAGCTCCAAGCGCGGAGTTAGAAAGAAACGAGAGAGAGGCAGCGGTAGACGCGCTGGTCTTCAGAAACTGTCGGCGGGTCGGCATGGTCAAACGTTCACTCCAGCGCATGTATTCACATCACTTCCAGCAGGGAAAGGCATGGACAAGAAGCATCGTTTGAAACATATAATTCAAACTATCTACAAAATGTCGCGCTGTCAGTGATATAAAGACTCGTCGCTCGAGATGTCAAGAGAAGCGAAGCGAGACAAAAAAAGAAGCAATTTGAGCTTGCGAAAATATTTACCTGCACAGTTGCAGTTCTTCGTGTTTTTAATGAGAAAGCCCAGATGCCGACACCTCCGACACATTCGTTCACCTTCACACGAAAACAGAGCGCATCGAACAAGACCCCGCGCCAGATCAATCGCAATCTTGTCTTCAACCTTATCCGCACACGGCAGCCGATCTCGCGTGCTGACCTGGCCCGTGTGTCCGGCCTGCAGCGAAGCACTATCTCTCTCATCGTGGAAGACCTGATTCGGGAGCGCTGGGTCCTTGAGGGATCAACGGGAAGGCTCCCTCGAGGACGTCGTCCGACGTTTCTGGAACTGAATCATCAACGAGCAGTGATCGCGCTGGATATTCATCCTTCCCAAACAACGGTTGCGGTTACGGATCTGGGAGGAAGGATCGTCGCGCAGAATGTCGTCGCTCTGCCGGGCGATCCGAATAAAGCGATCGCTCCGATTGTCGCCGCCATACGAAAGCTGATGACCGATCACGCCGACAAGTCGTTTGATGGAATCGGCATCAGTCTCCCTGGCCGCGCAGATCCGCAGTTGAAAAAACCGATCTTCGCTCCGAATGTGAGATGGTCGATGCAGAGCATCCAGTCGAAGATCCATCGCGCGACCGGCCTGCGCGTGGAGATGGAAAATGTCGCGAATGCCTGCGCGCTCTCCGAGGTGTGGTTTGGCGACAGCGATGGATTGAATGATCTGGTCGTCGTGAACGTATCGGAAGGCATCGGGACAGGCATTTTCTCTAACGGCCGTCTGCTTCGAGGAGCGAACGGGATGGCTGGTGAGTTCGGGCATGTTGAGATGGAGCATGATGGTCATCCGTGCGGGTGCGGAGGCCGTGGATGCTGGGAGACTGTTGCCTCCAACCGTGCCGGCCTGCGCTACTATCACGAGATCAGCGGTCGAAACGCCTCCAGCTTTTCGGCTTTGGTAAAGATGGCGCAGACCGATGATCGCAATGCCATCAAGGCGCTGGAAAAGATGTCAGGCTTTCTTGGCCGCGGATTACGAATGATCGCCTCGGCCCTGGCGCCAAGCGAGATTATTATCGTCGGCGATATCACGAGCGCTTGGCACCTGTTTGGTCCCAGGATCGAAGCCGAGCTCAGGCAAAATGCATTCTCCAAGGCCCCCAAGCTACGTCCCTCGTTTGAGGGCAACACCGCCCGGTTACGCAGTGCAGTCGCGCTTGTGATGAACCAGGGTCTCAACTGAACTGAAAGGAAATCTGTCTCTCTTATGTCGATTGCTGAACTTCGATCGCCGCGTACGTCCTGGTTTAATTTGTCTGTCGCCCGTCGGGCCGGTGCTGTTGGCCTGATTGCTTTGAGCGCGCTGGCAACCACAAGCATCTATACCTTCGCACAGACTGCGCCCGCCGCCAGTAAGCCTGTACCGGATTCCAGGGCGTCAGGCGATGCTCCGGACGATCCCGGGCCACTGGCCACGGATCTCTCTTCTGAGTTGAAGCCAAAGGCAATTCAGGCTGTCGCCGAAAAGGTCGCAGCCTGGCAAGTGAAAGTAGCCGAGCCGACCTTCAATCGGCTGTGGACCTATGCAGCGCTCTACGACGGCCTGCTGGCTGCGTCAAAGACGACCGGCGATCCGGCATTTCGTAACGCCGTTCTCAAATACTCTGAGCAGGAGAAGTGGCTGCTGATCGACAACCGCTTTCCGCATGCCGACGATCAGGCCCTTGGTAAGGCTTATATGGATCTCTATCTCGGGGATGCGAAGAAAGCTCGCAAGCCGGAGCGCATGGCAAACACAAAAGAGATCATGGATCGTCTGGTGGTTCGCCCCGACGATCCGGCCAAGCTGCTGTGGTGGTGGTGCGACGCGCTGTACATGGCTCCTCCGGTCCTGTCGCGGATGTATCTTGCGACGGGCGATAAGAAGTACCTCGATTACATGGATCATGAGTGGTGGCTTACCTCGAAGACTCTGTACAACCAAGAGGATCATCTTTACTTCCGCGACGAACGTTACCTTACGCAGAAACAGGCCAACGGTAAAAATCTCTACTGGTCGCGTGGCAACGGGTGGGTCATGGGTGGCCTGGTAAAGGTGCTCGAGATCATGCCGAAGAACTATCCGGCACGAGCGAAGTACATCGAGCAGTTCCGGCAGATGGCTGAAGAGGTGAAATCGATCCAGGGCAAAGATGGTCTGTGGCGCTCGGGCCTGCTCGATCCGGATGCATATGACCTGCCCGAGATCTCGGGATCAGCGTTCTTCACGTATGCCATTGCCTATGGAATCAACGAACACATCCTCGACCGCAAGACCTATTTTCCAGTCGTCGAAAAATCGTGGAAGGGAATGCTTGAGCACGTCTATGCCGATGGCCGGCTGGGGTCGATCCAGCCTGTCGATGGACAGCCGGGCAAGTTCAAACCCTCATCCAGCCATGTATACGGCGTGGGAGGATTTCTGATGGCGGCTTACGAGATGAATCGTCTCGCGGGCGGCAAGCACTAAATAAGCGCTTCTTCTCGTATGTACACCGCCGCTCAGAAGATCTGAGCGGCGGTGTACTTTTTAATTCATTAAGTTTGCGAGACCCAGAGCAGGGGCTGGCGGATTGGGAAGTTACGAATCACTTCAGGCACGGTAGTGTCAGGATTCAGCCGCCTCCATACGGTGATGTAATCCGGCTTGTCGTAGGCCAGGCCGGAGAAGAGAAGGGCCGGATTACGTACCGGGAAGTCGTCCCAATGTTCGACATCATGCGCGTAGGGCCATTTCGTCTTGTCGTCGATGAAGGGGAACATGAACTCCATCATCTTCTGCAGGCCTCGTCCGTCCGGCGTGGAGAATGTCCAGAGATTGTCCTGCGTGGTGGAGATGCTCTGGGCCAGCCCGCAGAGGACGTCCATGTTGAAGAGAGAGTAGCTATACGGCTTAGTGCGAGCTAACTCCAGAGGAAGGCTTCCATCCGGAGCGATCTGGTGGGGAACGAGGGTTGTGCGGAAGCGATCCCGACACCATTGCATGACTTCGATGTTACCGGTGAAGCGGGCGAACTCACCGGCCTGCAGGACCCAGCAGGTTCCATGGTTGTTGTCGGCGTCGCGCTCCTCCTGGCCGTTCTTTGAGGTGCGCATCCATTCGAGGTAGTCGGTGAACCAACGGCGAATCTCGCCTCCGGATCGTAGCGCACTGGCTTTATCCAGCAAGGTGGCAGCCCGAGCCACCTCAACCAGATGCAGCGTGTCGATGACACCAATGCCGCGCCCTTTGTTTACGCCAAAGATAGCCTGGGCATACTGCAGGTTCGGACTCATCTTTGTCGCGGGATTTACGAACCACGCATCCAGATGGCGGGCCGCATGATCGGAGTATTTCTTCTGCCGGCTGAGCAGCCATGCCGCAGTCAGGGCGGGAACAATGAGGCTGAGCCGCACCATCGCTTCACGATGCGCGTTGAAGTTTTCGGGGTTGCTGAATCCATCGCGACGAATATAGGGGCCGCCCGGATTCTTCGGGTCGGGCCACCAATAGTCTCCTTCGGAGTAAAAATCGTTTGGACCGCCAGGGCTGCGATCGGAGTGGGACGCCGTTACTGTTATGGGTTTTTCTGAGAGGTATCGGTTGGCCGCTGCGAGAATTCGCTCGTGATCGGTTGCTCCGACCAGCGAGTAGCCTCCTTTCATAGGAGCAGACCAGAGGTTTCGGCTGGAAGCTCCGGCAACGACGCTCCCGGTTAGTACGCAGAACTCTCTTCTTGAAAGTCTCTTCATCTTCACATTCCCATGGCTTTTTAGGGGCGTAAGCAATCTCCTGCCGGGAGGTCGCGCTTCTCGCTAATCTTTCAGTGCCCGATAGATCAGACCCAGAAGCAGCGATGTAAGGACTACCCACGCGAACTGGTACCAGTAGAAGAACGGAAAGCCCCACAATACCGGCGTACTACGCGCGTAAAGCTGCGGAAAGCAAAGCGCAAGATAGGGTATTGCCAGAAGAATCCATAGAATAGGGCTTTTCTTTTTCCCCGAAGCGGAACTATTGCCGGAATTGTGCATGGTTATCTCTTCGTCAGGATGCTATCACGTGAGATGCGCTCGCTCCCGCGATTCGGGTAAAGTGGAGCTATGGAGTCCGCTGAAAACGAAGAGATTGCACGAAACCTGCTTGAGGCTGTGCAGATTATGGCAAGGCTTCGTGGACCCGACGGGTGTCCCTGGGACAGGGAGCAGACTTTCGATACGATCAAGCGTTACACGCTCGAGGAAACCTACGAGGTTTTCGACGCAATTGAGAGGAGAGCGTGGCCGGATCTGAAAGACGAACTTGGCGATCTGCTTCTACAGGTGCTGTTCTATTCGCAGATGGCGGCTGAAGCCGGTTATTTCACCATCAACGATGTCGCTGCAAATCTGAATGAAAAGCTGATTCGACGTCATCCGCACATCTTTGGCGATGTTAAGGCCGAGGATGCCGCGGCCGTGTTGAAAAACTGGGAAGAGATCAAGCGAGAAGAAAAGCGCACTTCGGGAGCGCAGGTCGAGACTTCGCTGCTGGGTGAGATTCCGCGGTCGATGCCTGCCTTGATCGAAGCGGAGAAATTAGGGTCGCGCGCTGCCAAGGTGGGATTTGACTGGCCCAATATGGAAGGCCTCTTCGCGAAGCTGGATGAGGAGATCGCGGAACTTCGGGCTGAGGTGTACCCCAAAGAACCCAGCAGAGAGGTGAACTCCACTGCCATTGAAGAAGAGTTAGGAGACCTGATGTTTACTGTCGTGAATCTGGCACGGCATCTGAAGGTCAATCCCGAGTCGGCGCTGCGCAGATCGAACGCAAAGTTTCGCCACCGCTTTACCGCAATGGAGCGTAAGGCAAAGGGAGGCGAAGGCCTCGCGGCACTCGATTCGGAGAAGCTTGATTCGCTTTGGAGAGAGGCGAAGCAATCTCAAAGATAGTTCGACGCGCTATCTCGAAATTCATGGATGGAAAGAACTGTTGGAATGATGAGCACGGGGAAACAAGACAAGATCGAGATTCGGCCACTGACCACGCTGGAACAGTTTGAGCGTTGTGTCGTCCTGCAGATTGAAGTCTGGGGATACAGCGATGGGGACCTGATCCCCCGGCGCGTCTTTCTAGTGGCCCAGCGAATCGGCGGGCAGGTACTTGGAGCCTTCGACGGAGACACCATTGTCGGCTTCGCGATGTCCTTGCCGGGGTACCGCAACGGTCATGCCTACCTCCATTCCCATATGCTGGCAGTGCTTTCAAATTACCGGAACGCCGGCCTTGGCCGCAGACTCAAGCTCGCGCAGAGGGACGACGCCATCGCCCGTGGCTTCGATCTGATGGAATGGACCTTCGATCCACTCGAGATTAAGAACGCTCATCTGAATATCGCGCGGCTTGGCGCAATTTCGCGGCGTTACAGGGCGGATTTCTACGGTCCCTCATCTTCACCCTTGCAGGGCGGACTTCCTACGGATAGGCTATACGCGGAATGGTGGCTGAAATCCCCGAGAGTCACAAACATGTTGAATGGGGAAACGCCAACAATCCAGATTGTCGAACGCATCCTTGTCCCGCACGCCATCTACCAGTGGAAGCAGGATTCCCAGAACAGATCCTTGGCGCAGCAGCTGCAGACGTCGAATCGGGAGAAACTCCAGTCGGCGTTTGATCGTGGTCTCAGCGTCGTAGGTTATGAGCGAAATCTTGAAGGCGATGGAACTTTTCTGCTTGGTGCATGGAACGATAAAGCGCAGGGTGCCTGGAGCTAAACATTGGAAAAGAAAATCCTCCTGCTGCCATCTGAAAATTTCTTGTAAGGACGGGATTCAAAATGCTAAACATCGATGCAATTCACATGCGCGAGATCAATATGCCGCTGGCTCATCCCTTTGAGACCAGCTTCGGCCTGACGACGGCACGCCGCATCCTCCTCATTGAGCTCGAGAGCGAAGGCCTGACCGCATGGGGAGAGTGTGTGGCCGGCGAGCATCCCTACTTCAGCGACGAGATGATCGACACCGCCTGGATTATTACTGAGACGGAGCTTGCCCCGAGGTTGCTGGATACGGACCTGCAGGGCGGAGGAGATGTCCCGCATCTTCTGGGGCAGGTACGCGGTCATCGCATGGCAAAAGCCGCGCTCGAGAATGCGGTGTGGGACCTGGAAGCGCAGAGTAAGAAGATCTCGCTCGCTCAGCTGCTGGGGGGGACCCGCGAGGTGATTCCCTGCGGCGTTTCCATCGGAATTCAGCCCTCCCTGGAAAAGCTGCTCGAAAAGGTTGAGACAGAGGTTTCGGCGGGGTATCAGCGTATCAAGTTGAAGTGCAAACCGGGCTGGGATCTCGAGATCTTCGAAGCCGTCCGCAATCGCTGGCCGGAGATCCTGTTGAGCTGCGACGCCAACTCCGCTTACCGCATGAAGGACTTCGATCACATCGCATCGTGGGACAAGTTCAATCTGCTGATGATCGAGCAGCCCCTATGGTACGACGACTTCTACTTTCACTCGATGTTGCAGAAGCGGATCGAAACAGCGGTCTGCCTCGATGAATCCATCCGCAACCGCCGTGATGCCCTGGCAGCCATCGATATGGAGTCCTGTCAGATCATCAACATCAAGGTGGGACGCGTAGGCGGTTTCAGCGAAGCGATCGCCGTGCACAACGCTGCCGAAGAACGCGGAGTTCCAGTCTGGTGCGGAGGCATGTTGGAGACGGGCATCGGGCGCGTGCACAACATTGCGCTCTCATCGCTGCCGAACTTCTCGCTGCCAGGGGATGTGTCTGCCTCAGCACGTTACTGGGCCCAGGACATCATTGAACCCGAGGTAACCGTCAGCAAAGCCGGGGAAATCGCCGTCCCCACCGGCGTGGGATCCGGCTATGCCGTGTTGCGGGACAGAATCGACGAATTGACTGTCCGCAAGCAGACATTGCGTGCGAAGGCACGTGTAACCGCATAGGCTACACGGCAGCCTAGTGCGTCGGCAGTGGCGTGTTTAGTAGTTGATGAATGGCATCCTGATAGCTCATTGCAGCAACAGGACGAAACTCTGAGGCATCGATATCTGCCTGGATATTCAGGGTCTTCACCATCAGAGCTCGGACCGCGATCCGCTCCATGAAGTGGGTGAAGATCCACCGCCCATTGCCGGCATCGGCTTGCTCGAGCACCAGGCGGCCTCCCGGATAGATGTGAGCCAGCATACCCCACCCGAAATTCACTCCACGGAAGACGGTTCCCTCCATTCGGACTGTCTCTTTCGTCTTTGCGTCGATCCAGGCACGACCTCGAAGACCCGTGAGCGCTTCAGCCGTCGTTGTGGGCGGATGAAACTTCGGGTTCGGCTCGTAGTCGATCACCACTTCCGTCATGCCGGGATGTTTTCCGGTCTGCGGCTGGCCTGGGACGTAGGTATAGATCATGGCGTCCGGCATTAGGCGAATCAGTTGATCGGCAACTTTTTTCCCTGATTCGCTGTCTTTGACGTGCTTCGCGAAGGCATTGGGATCCTTCAGCATGTCGTTGAGCCGCTGCCGCTCTGCCTTATCCTGCTCTTCCGTCAGCGGCTTGCCATCGCGAAGGATCAGGCGCGCCACCGACCCGTCTCTGCTTTCGATAACGTCTCGTACCTGATCGCCTTTCGCATTGACCAGATGCATGCGATAGCGGAGAAAAGAACTTTTGTTGTGGAGCGCTTCCAGCTCTCTGGCGGCGGTGTCGACTACCCAGCTGCGCGGTGGAATGGCAAGCAGGGAGGCAGATACCGGTGGAGCGGTCGCAGAGGCTGTCTGCGCACGCGCCGGGATGGAAAGGATCGAAAAAAGAATGGGGAAGCAGAGAACGGTGGATAGGCGTCGAGCCTTCACGGAGGCAAAGAGGGACGTGCGCGAAGTGGGCTGGTTGCCTTGCGTGCAATCTTTCAACCTCACTCAACCTCATTTCCATACCCGTTGGCATGCTTGAACACAGTCTTGACTATCTTACGTATGACGTATCGATAGCTTGCAAAGTTTTCCGCTTTGCTTTCCTCGGTTTGCCTAGCAGCAGGCTGTTGGGTATAGTTCGGGCAAGGTGCAGAATGTCGGCAGCATCCACTAGGAGAGATGAAAAGGAATGAAGCCAGCGGAAGGATCCACTGTCATCGGCAAATCAGTCACCATTCGGGGTGAGCTGTCCGGAAATGAAGACCTCTACATGGACGGCGATATGGAGGGAACAGTCACACTGTCCGACCATGCCTTGACGATCGGTCCAAATGCCCGGGTATTGGCCGATGTCCATGCTAAGGATCTCGTGATCTTTGGGAACCTAACCGGAAATCTTCATGCGACCGGTCGCATCGAGATCCGAAGCTCAGCGGTGGTCCATGGCGACATCCTCGGTGGGCGTCTATCCATTGAGGAGAGCGCGACGTTCAAGGGCAAGGTGAACCCTGGAGGGAGTGAATCCGGATCGGACGCCCCATCCGCAATCACAAACTCGGGGCAGGCGAATCTTCTGCTCGAACCCAAAGCTTAGCGGGAGGAAAGCGAGCAATGCGCAATCTCTTCGGCGGCGGCGAAGGCGCGGGTACGTCCCGCGGATCGGATGCAAAGATTCCGCGGCACTCCAGCGGCTGGAAGGAACTTCAGAAGCATCTGAAGGGCCAGGAGTCGCTGCGCGTATTGGATATCGGTCCTACGTCTTCGACGAATATCAATTACATCACCAGCCTTGGGCACAGCATTTACATGGCAAACCTTGTAGAAGAGGCAGCCAAGGCGGAGTGGATGATCCCGGGAGAAGCGGGGGAAGAGCCGCGTTATGACGTCGAGCGATTCTTTGAAACTAACCTCAACTTCTCCGGCCGTAATTTCGATGTCGTCATCTTGTGGGACACCGTGGATTTTCTACCGGAGGCGCTGGTAGAACCCGTCTTCGCCAAGTTACATGAGGTGATAGCTCCAGGTGGGCTTATGCTGGCCTTCTTCCACGCGAACAGCGATCCCGGCACGGCTTTCTGCCGATATCATCTCAGCGATACTGAAGTCGTGGAGATACAAAAAGCGGGAAATTATCCCTTGCGGAACACCTATAGCAATCGCAAGGTCGAAAATCTGCTTCGAGATTTCAGCAGCTACAGGTTTTTCCTGGCGAAGGATAGTCTCCGCGAAGTCATTGTCACTCGATGATTTTGCTTTGGCTGCATTAAAGAGTGAAAGGCGCAATGGGCCTGAGTTCTGGCCGATTGCGCCTTTTTCCAATTTCGAAGGAAAACCAAATTTACTTTCCGGAGGTCTGCTTTCTCCGTTCCGCCCAACGCTTTTTCATGGCATCGGCAATGCGCTTGCGACCCTCAGGAGTCAGTTTGCGTTTCCGCTTGCCGCTGGCTACCGTCCCAGCCGAACTCACCTTGGGGCGGCCTCGACCAGCACGAACGGGCTTGGGCACATCCGCAAGCAAAGCGCGTGCCTGCTGCAGCTTCTGAATCTGTGCGTCGATCTCAGCAATAATTCGAGTAACTTCCACGGAAGGTCTCCTAAGTAGGGGAGTAATGATAGCAAGCCCGCTTATTCTTTAACTCGGAACCAGATATCGAAAACCTAAGAGGTACGATACAGAAGTCAGTCGTCTCTCGCAAACGAAGCGACGCTAGCCGTCTCGTTATTTTGGCGTCGTTTCTACTTTTTCTTTATCTGGCAGAACTTCGGAGTGAGTTCGAATGGCATACCCTGGGCCTGACTTATCCATCTCTTCGTGGTAAAGATTGCCGAGTCTGCGGTGTTGCACCGATCGTTGCATGTAGCGTTGTAACTCGAGCAGAGTGCCTTCTTTGTCGCGATTGAACTCAGATGCCATGCGTGTGAGCGCATACGTTATGATGTCGCTGTGATGCAGGTCGCGCATGCCGGGATCTCGCCTCAGATTAAGCCAGAGACGATGAACAAGCTGCACTTCATCTGGCTGAATCGTAGGGGCATGCGGACCGATGTGGAAGCTGAGCGCCTCACCATCGGGCTTAATAATGTAGAAGGTGAACTGGCGTTTCGGTTCGGGAAGCGCCTCCCACGCCTGGCCTACATGATAAGCCTGTTCCTCCGCGGTTAACTTGCTCGAGAGCCCGGAGATCACGGCTGCCGCATCCAGTGAGTTCGCGGTCCGCACCAGCGCTGCGAAGATGTCACCTGCGGGAACGACAAGAAGCGAGATATGTTTTCCGAAGCTCTCCGCAACCGATACTGCCTTCGTAAACAACATCTGCTCGTGTTCACTGAATAGCTGTTCGGACGCTTCCACGTACTCTGGGCCGCCTACTCCCATCATGCGGGCCGCGAGGACGACAATGTCCTGCTCTTCCGTGTTTGTGTGCGTAAGAGCCCACTTGAGCGCGAATGGAGCCGCGGAGTCGCGCATGGTGACGATCACCGCGCCTGGACGAATATCCAACGAAGCGCTGCCGATCGTGTCCTGATGCTCGAGCTGGAAGTGCTCCCGCATCTGGCTGTTGGTCAGATCATGACGGCGTTTATTGGTTCTCTCCGAGAGCGAGAAGATGACGAAGAAGGCCGCGGCGAAGATCACTCCGCTTACTGTGGCGACGGATTTCGTAAAGAGATTGACTACTGCTGTTGTCGAAAGAACCAGGAAGACTGAAATCAATCCGATAGGAATTTCGGTCTTGCCGATGCGAACATTCAGCGGAACCTTCCAGCCGCGTTCGCCATGGTACTTCCAGCGCAGAATCAGCATCGCGAGAGCATTGAAGGTGAAGCTCCAGATGACTCCGAATGCATATGCTTCACCGATCACAACTACATTGCCGTGGGTCAGCGCGATGACCAGCAGCTGCATTCCCGCGACAAGATTGACGATGCGATAGCTTGTGCCGTACTTTTTCTGTGGCTTGCGGAACCATTCGGTCAGGACTCCATCTTCCGCAATCCGCATGAGCACGCCGGTCGAGCCGACGATTGCGGTATTCACCGCGCCCCCAAGGATCAGGAAGCCGACCAGCACAACGAAGCACCGGAAGATGATACGCAGGACTTCGGGGCCGACCATATACATGGCCATTCCAGCGATAAGGTTGTCGCGATAGACGTGAACGCGAACGCCGTCGGGGATGATCATGACGGCCAGCAGCGAGCACAGGCCGGTGAAGAAGAAGCTGTAAGTTGCGATGACGAGCGCGGCACGTTTCAGGTTCTTCAGTTTGGGATGCTCGATTTCGCGATTGACCTGTGCCAGTGATTCTTCGCCGCTCATGGCGAGTACGGAATGGCCGAACGCCATCAGCACGCCAAAGAGGCCAAGTGTGGTCGCGAATTTCGTCCCCTTTAAAAAGCCCAGCGCATCAGAGCTGAAGTGGAGGTTGGACGGAACGGGAAGTGGAGGAAGCTGCGCTCCACGATGGAGTACCGTGAAGATTCCCCAGAACAAAAGAATCACCACCATGACGGTGGTGATCTTCATGATATCGAGGGCACGCTGGCTGGATTCTTCTATTCCTTTTGTGTTCTGCCACCAGAAGTACAGCGTGATCGCTGCGGCGATGACGGCTGAGGCAATATCCGGTCTCAGGTGAGGAACGGTCGCCCAGTGAAATCTGGCACCTGCGAAGGTGAACAGGTCATTCAGCAGGCCGGTGATGTAGTGTCCAGCGGAGACCCCCGAAATGGGGCCCGTCAGGACGTAATCGAACATCAATGCCGAGACGCTCACCTTGGCGAAGGTGCTGCCAAGAGCTTCCTTGACGATGCGATAGACCCCACCCCGCGTAAACATGGAGCAGCTTTCCACGTATACGGAGCGCACAGCATAGGCGAAGAAGACGACAGCCAGGATCAGCCAGGGGGCGGATTTGCCAACGGCCTCTTCAGCAAGGCCGCCCGCGTAAAAGGCTGAGGAACCTAAATCATTGAGAACAATGGCGGCCGCACGCCAGAAAGAGATGAACGTAAGCATGACCGAGGACGCCACGACGAGGCGTACGCGATTGGATTGCGGCAGAACGACAGTATTTTTTGCTGAAGCCATTGAGTGTTAGGACGCGTTCGAGGGCTTTCACAGCGTCCGGAAAACTATCGTCCGGAAGCTAGTTTAAGAGCGGCCCCGCTCACCGTCAATTGGTCGGTCCTCGTTTTCTCGCGGTTTCTTCGGTAAAAGAGCTCGCTAAAAGTCTACGGCTCTTCTTCTTCGTCGCTCGTGAAGATCTCCTGCAAATCGCGCAGCACCGTGAACAGGACGACAAGCATGGACCCAGCCATCCCGATAAAGAAGAGCGGCACCAGGATAGCGCTGAGCAGATGGAGCAGATGGTCCATAGCCACTCATTATAGAACCTAGTTTCGGATGATAGACTCAAGCGCGATGCGACTTATCCCCGGACGGCTCTGGGCCATGGCCGTGCTCTCCGGCGTCCTGCAGGTTGTGCCTTTTCCGGTCGCGGGGCCCGTTCCTGCCTGGCGCGCAGCATTCTGCTGGGCGGCGCTCACTCCGCTCTTGTGGGCACTCTCTCGCGACGACAGGAAGGGCGGTCACCTGACCGCATGGCAGAGCGCCGCGCTGGGATATCTGTGCGGGTTTATCTGGTATTTAGGCAATTGTTACTGGGTCTACCAGACTATGTACCTATACGGCGGGCTCGACAAGCCCATTGCCATGGGGATCCTTCTTCTCTTCTGTCTCTACCTGGGGCTTTACCATGCGCTCTTTGGCGGTCTCTTTGGTGTGATCCGGTCTCGTTTCGGAGCCCAGACCGCCTTATGGCTCAGCCCTTTTGCGTGGGTTGCCGTAGAGCTGGCGCGGGCTCGCATCACCGGCCTGCCCTGGGATCTCCTGGGAATCTCTCAGGTCGACAATGCCGCGCTGACCAGGTTGGCGCCGATCACCGGAGCCTACGGCCTCTCCTTCGTCATCGCCCTGATCAACGCCCTGTGGCTGATACGAATTGAGATCCGCGAGCGCCGGCACACCCGCCTCATCCTCACTGCAGTCGGTGTAGTTCTTGTCGTGGGATATGTCGTGGGCGTGCGCCGGGTTGCCAGGCTGCGAAGACACCCGGCGACCGCGACAGCCACGCTGGTGCAGCAAAATCTTGAGGTGGGCGCCGCAGCTCAGGGGCCCGAGCCCCCGGTCGGGCAGCTGCTGGAGTCCTTCACTTACCTCAGCCGCCACCCCGGAGACCGGATGTATCTCGGGATACCGGAACGGAAGGGAACACCGATCCTTCAGTTCGTTCCAACGCCAGGGCCGCGCGATTCAGACCTGATCGTCTGGCCGGAGTCCCCGGCTCCTTTCCAGCAAGACGACCCCGAGTTCCGCTCTGCTATTTCAGCACTGGCGAAGCAGGCACACGCCCCGGTGATCGTAGGTAACATCGCCATCGATCGCACGACCAGCAACGCACGCGGGTACTTTCTGTTTAACTCCGCTTCCTTTGTCACGCCCCAGGGAGACTTTGCAGGCCGCTACGACAAGATGCACCTCGTTCCCTTTGGTGAGTACGTGCCGTTCAAAAGTCTCTTCTTCTTCGCGCAGAACCTTCTGCACGAGGCCGGCACCTTCGATGCGGGCGCCACCCGCAGCCTGTTTTCTGTCAATGGTCATCGTTACGGAACCTTCATCTGCTACGAATCGATCTTCGCCGACGAGGTTCGCCAGTTCGTGCGCGATGGAGCCGACGTGCTCATCAACATCTCCAACGATGGCTGGTACGGAGACACCAGCGCGCCCTGGCAGCATCTCAACATGGTGCGGATGCGTGCGATCGAGAATCATCGCTGGGTGCTCCGTGCGACCAATACCGGGGTTACCAGCTCCATCGATCCTGACGGACATGTCGTGGCGGCGGCCCCGCGACATGTTCGAACCAGCATTCGCGTCGGTTTCGGCTACGAACACGACCTCACCTTCTACGCCGCTCATGGCGACTGGTTCGCATGGCTCTGCGCCGCCATCACGGCTGCAGCTGTCGGTCTGAGCCTTCGATCCCGCTTTGCCGTAGACTAGAACGATGCTGAGTGATCTGGAATACACGTACTCCCCGGTGCGCGAAAAGATTCGCGATCTGCGGGAGTATCTTTGACTCGCCTCGCCTTCGCCGTGAACTAGCCGTCATCGAAGAAAAAACCTCTGACCCCGCCGTCTGGGCAGATCCTGCTCGCTCGCAGCCGCTGATGCGCGAACGCAAGCGTATCGAGAACCTGCTTGCCGACGACGCCGAGCTCGCTCGCCGTTCCGACGATATCGAGGCTTACTTCGAACTCGCTCGCGAGGGTGAAGACACCGAGGCCGATCTCGCCCGCGAGATACCGGCGCTGGTCAACTTCGCCGACCAGCTCGAATCGAAGACCATGCTCTCTGGGGAGACCGATCCTCTCAACGCCGTCGTTGTTGTCCATCCAGGCGCGGGAGGAACCGAGTCCCAGGACTGGGCCGAGATGCTCATGCGCATGTACATCCGCTGGGGCGAACGCCAAAACTTCAAGGTTGAGATCAACGAAGTCCAGGACGGTGACGAGGCCGGCATCAAATCTGCGACCTTCACCATCTCCGGTGACTTCGCTTTCGGCCTGCTCTCCGGCGAGACCGGCGTGCATCGCCTCGTGCGAATCTCGCCGTACGACTCCGCCAAGCGCAGGCACACCAGCTTTGCCTCCGTATTCGTCTCGCCCGAGATTGATGACACCATCGTCATCGATATCAAGCCCGAAGATCTGCGCATCGATACCTACCGGTCTGGAGGAAAAGGCGGTCAGCACGTCAACACCACCGACTCTGCCGTACGTATCACGCACCTTCCCACTGGCCTCGTCGCCGGATGTCAGAACGAGCGCTCGCAGCACAAGAATAAGGAAAAGGCGATGAAGCTTCTTCGTTCGCGCCTCTATGAGTACGAGCTCGACAAGAAGAAGGCCGTCAGCAAGAAGCTTGAAGACTCCAAGCTCGACATTAAATTCGGCTCGCAGATCCGCAACTACGTACTTCAGCCCTATCGCATGGCGAAAGATCTCCGCACCCGCGTGGAAGTAGGTGACGTCGACAAAGTCCTCGACGGTGATCTCGAACCCTTTATCCGCGGCTATCTCAAAATGCGCCGCGAGGGCGGGATTCCAGCTGCAGTTGCAGCCGACGACGATCTATGACAGTAGCTGTCAACTGACATCGCGGTGCGGACCAGAAATCGCTGGTACGCACCGTAAGCCGCATGGATACTCGATAACCATGAATGCTTCGGCTAGCACCTCCACAACGATCAAGCCTGACTACGGCATCGACGCGCCTGCGGTTCTTCGCAATCTTTTTCTCTTCGGCGCGCTCTGCCTTTTGCTGGGACTCTTCCTTCCATCTCCTCTCAACCTTGGCCCCATCAAGCTCATCTCGACGTCCTTCCTGTGGCCCGCAGGCTTTCTCCTCGTCCAGGCCTTCCTCTATCTCCTCTACGTCAGAGTAGGAAAGTTTCATCACCGCGACTTCATGTTGTCGCTCTACGACTGGCGCGGTGACGAACGAGTCCTGGACGTCGGTTGTGGCAAAGGTCTGCTGCTCGCTGGAGCCGCAAAACGGCTGAACGCTAATGGCCACGCCACGGGTATCGATATATGGTCGACCGTTGACCTCTCGGGGAACGCGGAGGCAGCCACCCGCCACAATCTCGGTCTGGAGGGAGTTGCAGCCCGTTGCACCCTGGTCAGCCAGTCTGCCGCCGAGATGCCTTTCCCCGACGCCTCCTTCGACGTCATCGTCTCCAATCTCTGCCTGCACAATCTTTATGATCGGTCGACGCGGCTTGCGGCACTTCATCACATCGCGCGCGTAGTGAAGCCAGGAGGAGTTGCTATCCTCTCCGATATGAAACTCACCGGTGAGTATGCGCAGGAGCTTCGCAAGCTGGGCTTCGAGGTAAAAAAGCGGTGGGGAGGTGTCTGGACCAGTTTTCCGCCCCTCATTGTTGTTGTAGCTCGCAAACCTCTGTGACCGGCGGGGACCGGCACGCATCCAAACTGTCAGGCGTTCAGCCGTGGAGGTTGTGAATGGCAAAGGCAGCAGAGAGCGGGAATGACGAGCTTCGCAAACAGCTATTGGCTTTGCTCAACGGCGGACAGGCACACGCCACCTTCGATGACGCCATAAAAGATTTTCCTGCTCAGCATCGCGCCACTGTGCCGGAGGGTTTGCCCTACTCCGCCTGGCAGCTGCTCGAACACATTCGCATTACCCAGCGGGACATCCTCGAGTTCAGCGCGCCTCCCACAGGAGGCTATCAACCCCTAGAGTGGCCCGCAGGCTACTGGCCGAAGTCTCCGGAGCCGTCCTCTCCTCACGCATGGGAAGCTTCGATCGCCGCCATTCATAAGGATCGCGAGGCCTTTGAGAAGCTGATCTCTAAACCCGATGCCGACCTCTATAAGCCATTCCGCTGGGGCGACGGACAGAATCTTCTGCGCGAAGCTCTGTTGATCGCAGATCACAATGCTTATCACATCGGAGAACTCATCCTGCTGCGTCGCCTCCTTGGCATCTGGGGCAAGTAGACTATTCCCGGCGCAAAGGACGCCGTGACCATGAACGAGCCTCAGGTAATTCGTGCGATGCTGGGTCACCCGCCCTCGGAGCCACGCACCATCGCGGTCGTGGGGCTCTCGGGAAATCCGGATAAGCCCAGCCATTACGTCCCTGCGTACATGCAGCAGCATGGATACCGCATCTTGCCTGTCAATCCGCTGGTGGAATCGGTTTTGGGAGAGCGCGCATACCCTGCGCTGGCCGATCTTCCCAGCAAGCCGGATATCGTAAATGTCTTTCGATTGCCAAAATTTATTCCAGCAATTGTCGAGCAGATGCTCGATCTGGGCTTTAAAAATCTGTGGGTGCAGCAGGGAATCATCCATCATGAAGCGGCTGCGGCGGCAGAAGCAGGCGGAATCTGGGTCGTGATGGACCGTTGCATCATGGTCGAGCACCGCTTCGCGGGTCTCTCTTAGGGGGTCCCATTGTTGTCCTCCGGTCGAACGGACAGCCTACAATAAGAAATAATGAACATCCGCCTCTATCTAGGTTCGCTCCTGCTCCTGGTTTGCGCCCTGTTTACGACGCCCCCCGCGCAGGCGCAGATTCAGGTCGTTGGTGATGGCGGTCCCGGACCGGTTAAGGCCCAGCACCTCACGGTCGAGATGGTTTCGCTGGCTCCGGCAGTCGCGCCCGGCGGAACGGTCGATGTCGGCCTCGTAATTACACTGGAAGAAAAATGGCATGTCTACTGGATCAACGCAGGAGACTCCGGCGAGCCTCCCAAAATCAAGTGGACCCTGCCCCACGGAATCACCGCTGGGCCTATGCAGTTTCCCATCCCCAGCAGACTTCCTCTAGGTCCTTTGATGGACTTCGGTTATGAGGACGAAGTCGCCTTTCCGGTAAAGGTCACCGCGGCAAAGAATCTCAAACCTGGGCCGGTTCATCTCGATGCCAGGGTCGACTGGCTCGTCTGCCGCGAGGTCTGCATTCCAGGCAAAGCACATCTCGGGCTGAACCTGACTGTCGATCCTAAAGCAACCGCTCCCGCACAGCCTGTCGGGGCTCTGGGTGAAGCTCTGGGACTGCTTCCCAAGCCTCTCGATCCGGACATGAAGCTGACCGTCACCGGTGGCAAGAATGAGTTTGTTCTCGATCTGATTACAGGTGAGCGTACAACCGATGCCGAGTTCTACCCCTTCGACCAGGAGCAGATCGCAAACGCCGGTGACCAGGATGTAGAGCCTCTGGCCAATGGGGTTCGCCTCCGGGTGCCGCGGGCTCCTGAACTTACCAAACTCCCCGCGAAGCTTCATGGCGTCGTCAAGCTGGATGACGAAACGGCTTACGAAATCACCGCACCCATCGTCGCCGGAGAAGTTCCTCGACGAGCTGGCAGCCGCGCGACCCCCGCGGCAGCGGGCGATCTCACGACGCTGACTGCTTTGGGGCTCGCCTTTCTCGGTGGCGTCATTCTGAACCTGATGCCCTGTGTCTTTCCCGTGCTCTTTCTCAAGGGCCTTGCACTGGTACAGTCCTCCAACGAAGAACGTGGCCGGCTGCGAAAGCATGGGGTGGTCTACACACTCGGCATCCTGGTCTCCTTCTGGATCATCGTTGCCGCATTGCTCGTGCTTCGGGCCGGTGGCAACGAGGCGGGATGGGGCTTCCAGCTTCAGTCTCCAGTATTTGTCGCAGCCCTCGCGGCGGGAATCTTCTTCTTTGCGCTCTCCCTCGCAGGCCAGTTTGAATTTGGTCTTTCGCTGACAAGCGTCGGCGGCGAGCTCGCGCAGAAACAGGGCTATGCGGGCAGCTTCTTTACCGGTGTCCTGGCCACCATTGTCGCGACTCCATGCACGGCGCCTTTGATGGGAGCGGCAATCGGCTTCGCCCTGGCACAGCCACCGCTCATCACGTTTGCCATCTTTACGGCGCTCGCCCTTGGCCTCGCCGCCCCTTACCTTGTGCTCAGCTTTCAGCCAGCATGGACTAAGCTCCTGCCCCGCCCTGGAGCCTGGATGGAAGTCCTGAAACAGCTCACAGCGGTCCCGCTCTTTGCGACGGTGATCTGGCTGGTCTGGGTCTATGGACATCTCTTCGGGACCCAGGGCGTCGACCGCGTGGCATGGCTGCTGCTGAGTCTCCTTCTGATCGCGATAGCGGGATGGGTCCTGGGCAAATGGCCTGCACGCTGGCTCAGCTCGATTGCTGCAGTGCTGATCGTGGTCGTAGCCCTCGTCGTTGCCCTGCGCCAGCCGAAGGATACAACGCTTACCTGGCAGCCATTCTCTGAGCAAGCCCTGTCGCAGGCCCGCGCGGAGGGCAAGCCGATCTTTATCGACTTCACCGCGGCATGGTGCCTCAGCTGCCAGGTGAATGAGCGCCTGGTGCTTCGTTCGGAGGATGTGCAGCGCGAATTCGCCAACAATAAGGTCGTCCTCATCAAGGCGGACTGGACCAAATACGACCCCGAGATCACCAAGGAGCTCGCTTCGGTAGGCCGCAGCGGCGTGCCAACCTATGTGATCTATCCGATCGGCAAGGGCGCAGCCGATGTGCTCCCAGAGCTTCTAACGAAAGACATTGTTTTGACCGCTCTCAAGAAAGATACGAGGCCATGAGCCAGACGGACGAGCAGCAGATTCGGGACGTAATCGAGACCTGGGTGAAGGCCTCACGCGAAGGCGATTTAGCCACCGTTATGAATCTGATGACCGAAGACGTCGTCTTCCTCACGCCGGGAAACCCGCCCATGCGGCGGGAAGACTTCGAGGCCGGATCGAAGTCTATAACCGGTAAAATTCGGATAGATGGTTACCCTGAAATTCAGGAGATTACCGTGATCGGCGACACGGCCATCTGCTGGAACAAGCTCGAGATCACCATGACACCGCTTAGCGGAGGCACATCCATGAAGCGATCCGGCAGCACCCTCTCTGTCTTTCGCCGCGGAGGGGATGGTCAGTGGCGCATCTGGCGTGATGCCAACATGTTAGGCCCCGCCGCCTAAGCCCTTTGGTTGCGCGAGGCTCGGCGGCAGTCGCACAATAATGCCAATGCATGTGTGGAGGTGACCTAATGCCCCATCGTCTTCTCTCGCTTGTCCTCGGTCTTGCGGCCCTTCCGGCTTTTGCAATCACTCCTGGATCGCAGGCTCCCGACTTCAAGGGCATCGACTCCAACGGTGTCAGCCACTCCCTTTCACAATATCGCGGCAAATATGTCGTTCTGGAATGGGCGAATCAGGGATGTCCTTACGATCAAAAGCACTATCTCAGTGGCAACATGGAGTCTTTGCAACGGCAATGGACAGATAAGGGAGTCGTCTGGCTTTCGGTGCTCTCCTCTGCGCCGGGCGAGCAGGGCAATGTAAGTCCTGCCGAGGAAAATCAATACCTCAAAAAGATGAAGGCTGTTCCTACGGCGGCCCTCCTCGATCCCGAAGGCAGGATTGGACGGCTCTACGAGGCCAAGACGACACCGCATATCTTCGTGATCGATCCCAAGGGCAAGTTGATCTATCAGGGCGCCATCGACGATAAGCCGACTACCAATCACGCCGATATCAAAACCGCGCACAACTATCTGAATGATGCGCTCGACTCGGCCATGGCCGGCAAGGCTGTGCCTGTGGCGACTACGCGTCCCTATGGCTGCTCTGTAAAATACAAGGATTAGTGGAGAAGAGCGTTACCCGCGTTTTTCTGCTTTAACACGCGCGATTTCCTCCATGCGCTGCGCCAGCAACTTCTCGCGACCCTCGTTTGTTGGCAAGTAATAGCGATGGCCAGCCAGCGAAGGCGGAAGACACTCCATGTCAGCCACACGGCCTTCGACGTCGTGGGCGTACTGGTAGCCCCTCCCGTAATCGAGTTCTTTCATCAGTTTCGTCGGAGCGTTGCGTAAGTGAAGGGGCACAGGTTCCGCTGCGGTCGCTTGAATATCGCCGCGAACCGCGTTGTAAGCCGTGTAGACGGCGTTCGATTTCGGCGCCAGAGCGAGATACACCACGGCCTGCGCGAGTGCCAGCTCGCCTTCAGGATGGCCGAGAAAGTGCATCGCGTCCTTGGCCGACAAACAAAGATTCAGGGCTTCCGGAGCTGCCAGGCCAATGTCTTCCACCGCCATACGGACCACGCGACGCGCTACGTACATGGGGTCTTCGCCCGCCTCCAGCATTCTTCCCAACCAGTAAAGCGCGGCATCGGGGTCGGAGTTTCTCACGCTCTTATGCAGCGCGGAGATGATGTCGTAATGCTGCTCGCCCTTCTTGTCGTACAGCAGAACGCGCCGCTGCATCGCTTCCGCGGCGATGGCCTTCGTGAGCAGATGCTCCTTCCGGCCCTGTGCCAAACGCACCGCAACATCGAGAGCATTTAAAGCGTTTCTCGCATCTCCGCTCGAGTAAGAGGCGATCGTCGCCAGGGCTTCATCCTCTGCCGTAACGCTCGTGGATCCCAGCCCACGCTCGGGATCGGCGAGGGCGCGCCGCAGCAGTGCGACCACCTGTTCCTCCCTAAGGCCAACCAGAGTGTAGACCCGGCAGCGGGAGAGCAACGCCGCAATAATCTCAAACGAGGGATTCTCTGTCGTTGCGCCGATCAGCCGGATGGTTCCGCGCTCGACGTATGGCAGAAAGGCATCCTGCTGTGCCTTGTTGAAGCGGTGAATCTCGTCCACAAAGAGGATTGTGCGCGAACCGAGATGTGACGCCTTCTCCGCATCCGCCATGACCTGCTTGATCTCCTTGATGCCGCTGAGGACCGCGGAGAATTCGATGAATGTCGATTGGGTCCGCAACGCAATGATCTTTGCGAGCGTAGTCTTGCCTGTCCCTGGAGGTCCCCAGAAGATCATCGACGTAGCATCATCGTTCTCAATCGCTACACGCAGGGGCTTGCCGGGGCCGAGCAGATGCTCCTGCCCTACATACTCTTCGAGTGTGCGCGGCCGCATTCGTTCGGCCAGCGGAGCCTGCCTGGAGGGCAAAGAAGAAGCCGCAAGCGGGGTGGTGTCGAACAGACTCATCGATTCGCTCCCGTTGGACGCCGCCGCAGGGGGCCGGGAATCCGGGGGCCGGCGACCGCCTGCTCACTCAGAATCCTCGCATTCGAACGTTGCCGTGATGCTTCGTAAAGTAGCAGGGAAGCCGCGATCGCGGCGTTCAGGCTCTCAACCGGCCCGGGGCAGGGAATCGTGATTCTCTCTGCCGCGAGCTCAAGCCACTCCGGCGCAAGCCCGGCTCCTTCGTTGCCGATGAGGAAGCCGTGTGGTTGCTGAAGGTCCACATCCTGTGCGGCGCGGACCCCCTCCTCCGTAGCGCTCGTCGCCGCAAACAGGCGAATACCATGCTTTGCCTGCAGCGCAGCGATCTCGTTTCGAGTGGTGGCGACAACGGGTATGCGAAAGACGCTTCCCACACTGGCCCGCAAGGCCTTCTGATTCCAGGGGCTCACCGTGCCCGGCGTCGTAAGCACGCAGCTTGCACCAAAGGCTTCGGCCGATCGAAGGATGGTTCCCATGTTTCCGGGATCCTGAAGTCCCGCGGCAACAATCAATAGAGGCAAAGCCTGCCCTACGAGGAGATCCGATATCCGGTATACGGGCCGCTCGATCAGCGCAGCGATCCCCTGGGGGGATTGCGTCTCCACCGCACTCGCGAAGACGCTCGATGTCAGGTGTACAACCTCTACTTCGTGAGGCATTCTTGCCGGGAGAGGTTGCCCTTCCACAAGGAAGATGGTGCGAAGAATGACGCCGCTGCGGAGAGCCTCTTCAACAAGGTGCTCGCCTTCAATTGCAAGCAGGCCCCCCGACAGGCGTTCCTGCCCGGCGAAAGCCGCTCGCAGCTGTTTTACACGCGCGTTTGTACGACTGGAGATCGCGTTTGCCGTCGCTGCCATTCTAAAAAGTCTACGCCGTCTTCGGACCTCATCGCGAGGCTTTGCTTTGAGTCGAGCCCGGGGGTGTGCTATGTTCCGAGATGGCCGCACGCGGCATAGGAGCTCCACCATTTTGACGGCCGAGACCCTTCGCATCCATCCAGACGAGCCCGAGCCAGAGCTCGTCTCTCGGGTCGCTGCCCGCCTGCACTCCGGCCAGGTGGTTGCGTTGCCCACCGATACCTTCTATGGCCTTGCCGTCGATCCGGTGAACCTGCAAGCTGTTGATCGAATCTACGAGCTCAAGTCTCGTGCGCGGCATAAGCCGCTGTCGCTGCTCATCCATGAGGTCGCCCAGGCCTACGAACTCGCGCGCGGGCTCGACACGGCCTTTGACCGTCTCACCGAGCGCTTCTGGCCTGGTCCGCTCACCCTTGTGGTGAGAGCGGGATCGAAGCTGCCCCTGCGCGTGACTGCAAATACCGGCAATGTTGCCCTGCGCGTGCCCGAGGCGGCTATTCCGAGGGCCATCGCTGCAAGTCTCGGGCTTCCGATCACGGCGACCTCGGCGAATCTTTTCGGAATGCCCGAGTGCACTTATGCCAACGGAGTTCGCGAACAGCTTGGCGATAAGATCCCGCTCATCGTCGATGGCGGTCCCACCACGCGTTCGGTCGCGACCACGATCGTCGATCTTTCCGGCGGCGGCAAGTCGTGGATGATCCTTCGCGAGGGGGCCATCCCCACCCACGAAATCGCCCTCGCGCTTCATCACTAACAAATCGGCGTTCACTGTTTCCAAGATGATGCCGTACACTCGAAGTCTCACGGGCCATGATCGTCTCCAATACCAATCTGCGTGGTAAGCGGCCGTTGATGGGCGGAGCCCTGATACGCGGCTTGTTCGCGATCTTTCTGTTGGGAGCGGCTGTCTGGTGCATCTATGTCGTGCGGCAGATCTCCGCAGTTGCCGACCAGGATGAAGCACAACAGGCAGATGCCATTGCGGTCTTCGGTGCCGCCGAGTATGCCGGGCGTCCCTCGCCTACGCTACACTTCCGCCTCGACCATGCGGTCGACCTCTACCGTAAGAAGATCGCGCCGATCGTCATTACCCTCGGTGGAGGCAGCGACAAAGATTCAGGTAATACCGAAGGCGGGGTCGGACGGGATTATCTGCTGGCCCATGGGATCCCGCTTGGCAACATCATCGCCGAGACTCGTTCCACGGATACGGAGCAGCAGGCTCACCGGCTCGCTTCGATCGCCCGGGAGTTCAACCTGCACCACATCGTCGTTGTCTCCGATGGCACTCACCTCTTCCGCATTCGAGAGCTCTGCCAGGACGTTGGCCTCGACGTCTATACCTCGCCGCGAGCAACCGTAGGGCATATCGGCTGGTGGGACCTGTCGATGCGCTATCTCCATGAAGTCCTCAGCTATACAGCCTGGAAGCTGCATCTCGACATAGGCTGGCTGCGGAGCGGTTTTTCTGGCGACGACGACTACTGAAGCATCTCGACGAGCCAGGCTTTGCTGCTTACCTCAGCACACTCGCCAACCATGCGGCAAACAAGGTGGAGGTGAAGTTCACAAGATCGTTCCCCATCCAACCTCTGCGCTCTACTGTAGCTCCCAGCAGGCTGTCGAGAAATAGCCCTCCCGCGGCGGCCATCCACGTGATTCCCTGTTCCGGCCAAAAACGATGATGCAGTGCTCCGATGGCGACGACGACTCCGGCGGCGGCAAGCCCTGCAGCGGTGCCGGCGAGGGTAACGCCTCCATCTGTTCCCGCGGCAACCACGCGTCCGGTGGTTATCAGGCGTGCGGGATGGCCTGTCGCCTGACCAATCTCGGACGAGACGGTATCCGCAGCTGCTTCCGCCAGTGCTGCGATACAGCCGTCGAATCGGCCTGTCGCGGCAAACAATCCCGCCACACCAAGGTTTGCCACGATCTGCGAGGCGCGTCGTCCGTGCCTCGACTCCGAGAGCCCACGACTCTCCTTCTTTGCCCGACCGTATCTGGTCGCCGCGAAGGTAAGTACGAAGACTGCGGCTAAAGCTGCCAGCAACGGATGATTTCCCGGATCGGAGGTGTAGCGGCGCCATTCCGCGGGCGATTGCACGAGGAGAAAGCAGACAAGGAACCCGATTGCTGAGGCAGCAGGCGTCGCGGCCCGGAGCGCCAGCACGATCGCGACAAATACAGCGCTCGAGAGCAGTGCGCTGCCTATAGGCCACAGCGGAAGAGAGAGCCTGGCTGCTGCAATCCGCGGAACCACAGCTCCCCCGAGCAGCAGCGCACCCACGATCCAGGTTAGAGCCTTCGATTGAGCCCTGTCCCGCGTCTCCGGGATGGCCTTTCGCCATCCCGGCATTTCCTTGTTCGTGCCAGGTTTTTGAGCCATGGTGATTTACAATCTCACCTAGAGCATAGCCAACACCAGCCACACCGCGGGAGCAGTTTTGGATTTAGCAAGAATTGAAACAAAAGGAACCCCTGAGGTTCGTATCGACCGGCGATCGAAGCGGTCTCGTATCCAGGCCATCTCCACCTTTGCCCTCGCAACGTTGTCGCTTGGAGCAATCGCAGGTTGCGGCAACACCTATCGCCCGGTTGTCACCAGTATTAATCCCGTCGGACCTCCCGCTCAGCCGCAAAGGTTTGCCGTGGTTATCTCCAGTCCGTCACCGACTCTGCCCGGTATTGTCACTATCGTCGACTTTTCCGGCGACTCCGTTCTGATCACGGCCAATATTGGTGTGGCGCCCTACTTTCTTATGCTTAACGCCAGTGGCTCGACGGGCTACACACTGAACGGCGATAAAACCCTCACCAGCTTCGATATCTCAACATCCCTGCAGACCAGGGACGTGGTTCAGACCACGCTGCTTGAGAACACCGTGCCGAACGGCATCTTGCCGAACAGCATCTTCTCGGATGTGACTGCCCTCTTCGTCACCGAACCGGGCCGGACGGCCGTTGCCCAACTCAAGGAATCGCCTCCACCTCCATCCCTCACCCAGGAGTTTCTGGTCAATCAGGGCTATTCCCCGGTCTATATCGCCGGATTCTCGGGCTCACCCCGCGCCTACATCATCAACCAGAGTACGAGTGGCGGCCCGGGACAGGTTGCCTCTATCGAGATGTCGAGCAGCACGGTAACCACTCCCATTCCGGTTGGCGTCAACCCGGTTTACGGCGTCATGACCTCTGACGGCAAACGGGCTTTCATCATGAACAAGGGTGATGGGACCGTTTCGGTGATCAATTCGCAAGCCAACCAGGCGGATGCGGTTCCCGCCCCAGCGGTGAATCCCATTCCTGTCGGGACCTCGCCGATCTGGGCCGATCTTGCACCTACACGCAATGAGCTGGTCGTCGCGAACGAAGGCGATGGAACTTCTAAGGGCTCGGTCAGCATCATCAATATTCCCCTCTGCTCCGCGGCGGCCCTTCCCGGAAATCCGAATTGCGACGTCAATAATCCCATCGACGCGAACGGCTTCGGCCAGGTCTTGGCCACAGTTCCCGTCGGGGTCGATCCTCAGATGGTCGCTGTCCTCCAGGATGGATCGCGAGCTTACGTGATCAATAAGGCAGACAGCACTGTCTCGGTCGTCAATCTGACCACGAACACGGTTACCGCCACTATCCCGGTTCCGGCAACGCCTCATCCTACATTCCTTGCAGTCATCAATGGCACGCCTACTGGTAAGGTCTACGTCACCTCACCGGAGTCGGACCAGATGACGATTATCCGCACCGATACAGATATCGTCGAGACGACGGTTCCCCTGCAAGGCAAAGGCATCATGGTTCGGGCGCAGCTTCCCTGATGATTCTGTGAAGATGACAAGGATATAGATCGGCGGTCTCTCTTTCCCGGAAAGAGGACCGCTAGCTTCCCGCAAGCACAATCGGCATCGTCGGCGTCTGTGATCCGTTTCCATCTTCTACAGTCACGCCAAATGCCTTCGCATGGATCGCCCTCGGCAACGGAGGAAGAATCACGCTTCCGTTTCCCCTGGTATCCGGATGAAAGGTTCCTGCTGGGATAGGATCCTGTCCATTCTCCGGAATCAGCCACAATTCGTATACCTTGTCCGGCTGAATCGGACCGAGATTATTGGCCAAGAAGATCAACGCGCTCTTGTCGGCGGCATAGATAACCCGTCCCTCAGACGGTGCGCCGTCTAAACCGGGTGAAGTTCCCGACAGTAAAATCTGCTGCGCGGTGGAATCCGTCATCGTATCCAAAAGCCGCCGCGAACTCCCTGCATCGGCCTTCAGCTGGTCGACCTGGCCAGTCTGTGTTCTGAGTCGCACCCGAAGGTCCTCGCTGCTCTGATAAAGCCTCACGCCTGCTATCCCGAACCCTATCGCCGTTGCCCAACCCAGCCACAAGAACAGATTTCCGAGAATACGACTGTCGGAACGCTTCTCAAGCCGATCTTCCCGAAGGTTCTCTCGAATGGACTCCGCCACGGGGCGGTGACTCCGTGTCCTAAATTCAAGCGTGGGCTCCTCGAAATGCTCAGTCCGCTCGAGGTGCTCTTTCCTTGCGAAACGCTCGACTTGTTCGATTGGGACTATCTTCTTCTCTCGCGACACCTGCCTCATCACGCGTTCTCGAACAGCAATGGGAGGAGACTGCATCTCGATCCCATAGGCGCACGCTGCAAGATCACCCTGCATTCGCGCCAATTCCTGACGACAGAAAGCGCAGTCTCTTACATGTCCTGCTACGGCGCTGTGCGCATCGGTATCCAGCAGCTGCATCGCAAACATCGCCAGATCCGATGCCTCGTAATGGAGGGCCGCGCTCATATCAGAGATACCTTTCTCAGGGAGAGCAGGGTATCGCGAATTTTCAGCTTCACGATAGCCGGCGACTCGCCGATAATCTCGGCAATCTCTGCATGAGTCAAGCCGTCGAAGAATGCCATTCCGAAGGCCCTTCTTTGCTCGACGGGCAGCTTTGCCACCTCCGCTCTCGTTTTCTCCGCCAGCGCCGTACGCTCCGTTTCGTTGGAAAGGTCGTATATCGAAGCCAGGGATATCTCTGCGACCATCTCCCTGGACGGCCTCCGTCGCAGACCATTGATGGCCCTGTTTCGCGTGACCACGGCAAGCCATGCTCCCAGGCTCCCGCGGACGTCGAGAAACTCCTCCGGTCTGCGCCAGATCTCGACGAACATCTCCTCGAGAATCTCCTCGGCGGACGAAGAATGATGCAGTACGCGAAGTGCGACAGCGTAGACGACCGCCGCGTAGCGGTCATAGAGCGACGCTATCGCAGCTTCGTCTCCACGACGGACCTGTGTCAGCAGCGTCGCATCGTCGCGCAGTTCGTATGCCGTATGGGGTATTTCCATCACTCTAGCGCTCAAAATGCACCTGTTTTATTGAGGGGAAGTCTCTTCTTTTTCATCTTGTGCTTAGCCACTCTAACTCAGGCCAGCCACAATGTACCTTAATGAGTAGCGGCTCCTGTGCCATTTTGGGAACTTACCTCCATGAAGAATCGGCTCGATAAACTGCTCGTCGATCAAGGCCATGCGGCTTCGCGCGAACGCGCGCAGGCGCTCATTCTTGCCGGCCGCGTTCTCGTCAACGAACAAAAGATAGACAAGCCAGGGCTTAGCGTTCCTGCGGACGCATCCATACGCCTCCTTGGCTCGGATTTAAAGTATGTCAGTCGCGGCGGCCTCAAACTCGAACATGCTCTCGCTCACTGGAATATTTCTCTGGTTGGACTCCACACCATCGATATAGGAGCCTCCACCGGAGGGTTTACCGATTGCATGCTTCAAGCTGAAGCGGCAACCGTTCTCGCTGTGGATACGGGCTACGGGCAAATCGCACAAAAACTGCGCGATGATCCCCGGGTGATTCTGCGCGAGCGCACGAACGCCCGCAAGCTGGAACCCGGTGAGCTTCTACTTCCTGAGCTTCCGACCCCAAAATTCGTCGCCATGGATGTCTCCTTTATCTCGGCGACGCTTGTGCTACCGGCTGTTCTCGGAGCATTAGGTAGCGATGCAGGCGGGTGGCAGGGAACCGCCGTTGTACTGATCAAGCCCCAGTTCGAAGCCGGGCGCCATAATGTTGGTAAAGGAGGGATTGTGCGCGATCCCGAAGCGCGTCGCCAGGCCATAGAACGCGTTTGCGATTGTGTCCTTGAGCTGGGAGGGACACGGCTTGACGTCATCGACTCCCCGATTCACGGCATGGAGGGCAATCATGAGTATCTTCTTCGCGCCGTTTTTGGAGAAGAATGATTCGTCCGGCAAACCATTACACTAACAACAATGTTCAAGGCAGCCATTATTTCCAAACCGCAGAAGCCCGAGCTGGCCTCGGTTCTCGGAGAGCTTGTTGCATGGCTTGAGTCGCACAACTACGTGCCACTCTTCGATTCACACAGCGCTGCCTATCTTGACTATGCCGTTCCTTCCATCCCGCGGGAGGAGATGCCCCAGCACCACCCTCATCTCGTCATCGTTCTAGGGGGTGACGGCACGCTGCTAGCCGCCGCACGTGCCTTCGCCCATTCGCCCACCCCTATCCTCGGAATCAACCTCGGCTCGCTTGGCTTCCTCACGGAGGTTCCGCTGTCCGATCTCTACACCTCTCTCGAGGCCTGGTGCGACAACTGCTCCAGCATCGAGGTACGCGACATGATGCACACCGAGCTCATCCGCGACGGCAAAGTCCTGAAACACTGGGATGCTCTGAACGATATTGTTGTCTCCAAGGGCGCTATCGCCAGAATGTCCGAGTTTACGGTTGAGATCGATAATCAGTTTGTCGCCACCATGCGCGCGGATGGGATCATCATCTGCACTCCTACCGGATCCACCGCCTACAATCTTGCCGCTGCAGGCCCTATCGTTATGCCCTCGGTCAGCGCACTGGTGGTTACGCCTATCTGTCCCCATCTGCTCACGATTCGTCCGATCGTGGTCCCGGGAGACGCAGAGGTCAACATTCGCGTCGAAGGCGTACCCAGCCTCAGCTATCTCACCGTCGACGGCCAGGAGGCGGTAGAGCTTCAGTTGGGTGATGAGGTCCACTGCCGCCGCTCCGAGCATAGCGTCCGGCTCCTCCGTCCGCGTCGGAACGGTCTGTTCAGCGTACTTCGCAATAAGTTGAAGTGGGGAGAGCGCTGACCAGCTACCTGCGCAGCCACACTGACTCGATTCGATGTTCCGAGCCTTTGTGCAGAATCAGGTCGGCTCGTTGTCGCGTCGGCTGGATATTCTCCGTCAGATTCGGGAGGTTAATCTCGCGCCAGATCTTTTGCGCGGTCTGTTCCGCTTCCTCATGTTCGAGAGTGCGATACCGGTAAAAGTACGACGAAGGATTCTGAAATGCCGTGCGTTGCAACGCCAGGAAGCGTTCCACGTACCACTGCTCCAGATCGTCCTTGTCGGCATCCAGAAAGATAGAGAAATCGAAGTAATCTGACGCGATCACCGATGCCCCATGCGGCGCCTGCAATACGTTTAAGCCTTCGAAGATCAGAATATCCGGCCGCTGGATCACCTGCTCCTTGCCCGGAATCACGTCGTAGCTGAGGTGCGAATAAACCGGCGCCTCAATTTCTTCCATCCCCGACTTCACCGCATGCAAAAAGCCCAGCAGCCGCGGAAGATCATAGCTCTCAGGGAAACCCTTTCTTCGCATCAGTCCCTTCTCCTCCAACACCGCGTTGGGATAGAGAAAGCCGTCTGTCGTGATCAGGGAAACATTGGGCTGATCCTGCCATCGCGTCAGCAAAGCCTGCAGGGTGCGGGCGAAGGTGCTCTTACCTACCGCAACGCTTCCGCTAATTGCGATTACAAACGGCGAACGATCGTTCTCCCGTCCTAAGAATGCATTCTGCGCGAGAAACAGCTCCCGTCCAGCCTCGAAGCGAAGCTTCAAGAGCCGGGACAGGGGAAGGTACATTCGGCTTACCTCGGTTAGCGACAAGCGGTCGCACAGTCCCCGTAGAGCCGAGATATCCTCGTCGGTTAGAGGAAGGGGCGTATCTGCGCTCAGGGCGGTCCATTCTTGTCGGCTGAAGCGCTGGAAGGGGCTGGATAGGGTCATGAGAGAGGACAGATCGAAAAATCCTACTTCCGCAGCGAGATCATCGGCCCGCCAACTGGGTGACAGAAGACCTTACCATGGCTCAGCGCAATCTTCCTCTGAGCCAGCGCCGCCATCTCCGGGTCGTGCGTAACCATCACAATTGTATGACCGTGAGCATGCAGGTCTTGCAGAAGCTCGGCAACAATCTTCTGGTTGGCGGCGTCCAGGTTTCCGGTAGGCTCGTCCGCAAGCAGGATCGGAGGATTGTTGATCAGGGCGCGCGCGATGCAAACCCGCTGCTGCTCGCCACCCGAGAGCTCGCTTGGCAGATGTTCGGCTCTCTGGCCCAGGCCTACCCTCTCTAGAGCGGACCGTGCTTCCTTCTCGTCTGTCATTGAATGGAAGTACTGCGCCAGCATCACGTTTTCCAACGCCGAAAGATAGGGGATCAGGTGAAACTGCTGGAAGATGAACCCGATCTTGTCTGCGCGAAACCGGTCAAGCTCCGTCGCGGACATCGTCGCCACGTCTACGCCGTCGATATGCAGCTCACCATCAGTTGGCCGGTCCAGACACCCGATGAGGTTGACTAAGGTGCTCTTGCCTGAGCCCGAAGGCCCTGTAATCGCGACCCATTCCCCGGCGACGATTGAAAAGGACGCGTGATCGAGTGCGCAAACCGTGCCGGCGTGACCGGTATACTCCCGCGTCACTCTGTTCAGCGCGATGACCGCGCAGTCGGGGCGCGTCTCCAGATCGGTGGGATTCTCCATTGCCAGACTCTGTTTTACCACCTTCATCACTCGCCCTTCAGCAGCGCCGCTGGTTCCAGCCTCCGCAGCACTCGCACTGGAAAGAAGGCGGCGAAGGCAGCGATCAGGACATTCAGCAGCAACACCAGCGGAACTACGCCGAGATGAGGCAGTGTCGCGGTGTGGAAGTTCAACTGGCTGATTGCCCAGGCGGCGGCCGACCCGATCACGAACCCTGCTGCAACGCCTCCCAACGCCAGCGCCAGCGTCTCCAGCAGAAACATTGCCATCAAGGTGGATTGCGACCCGCCCAGCGCTTTCATCAACGCAAAATCGCGCCTGCGTTCGAGCACGCTCGCCGAAAGCGTCGCCAGAACGCTTACCGCGACAGTCAATGCGATCAGCAGGACCGCGCCGTACATCAGCGCATGGGTCTTGTCCACGATTCTGCTCTCGCCTTCGACCAGTTGCCGCACTGGTGCCACCTTGACCCCAGGTACGGTCTGTCGCAGTCGGGCAATCGCGGCGTCCACTTGTGCGGAGCCTCCTGGAATCTGGACTTCAATCAGGCTGGGCGGTGCGCCGGTCCACGTCCGGAATACCGCCATCGGCATATAAATGCGGCTGTCCTCATCCCCGCCGGTGTGCAGTCTGCCGACGCCGTGCAAAACAATAGGACGATCCGCGAAGGTGAGTTGAACCGTGCGCTCGTCGGCGACGAACTCTGCGGCGCGCTGACCCAGCAAGGCGGAATTCGGGTCGACCGATGAGGGCCACGCGTCTACCTTCCACCACGAGTTGAGCTTCTGCACTGCGGAAAAGTCTGTCCCGGAGACGACCACAGGCGTTCCCCGATCCGTTGTCGCTACCGCATAGCCGAACTCCGCTGCCTGGGCATCCGGCCCAGCCGAAGCACGAACCTGCTCCAGAGCATCGGCGGCCAACCCCTTGCCGCTATCGGCAGCAGTCACGACGATATTTGCGCCGAAGCTTCGGAACTCGCGATGTAACTTCGAATCGAGATCGGCATACAGGGTTAGCAGGGCCGTTGCCACCGCAGCCGAAACTGTGAGTGCGATCAATGCGGATAGACTCCTTGCCCGCCGATGTACTAATGACCGCCGCAGGATCGCGGTCATGTTCAACCGGCTCATGCGTTACCTCTCAAGACGGAGGAAGGATCGTTTGTCAGCGCCCTCCGTATGGCCGGGGTGCTTCCTGCTATCGCCACTATCAGCGCGAGCGTTACAACCACGGGGAAGAGGACCGGAATCAGCAGCGAGCCGATCGAAGCAGGCGCATCTCCGGCAAAGATCCGCGCTCCCAGCCATGCAGCCAGACCTGATCCTGCAAGGTAGCCGAGCCCGCCCGCGAGCAGCGCCAGCAGCCCGGCCTCCGCATAGAACAGCATCGCAACCGTGGCCTTGCTTGCCCCCAGCGACCGCATCAGCCCAATCTCCACCTGTCGCTCCATGATCGCCGTTGCCATTGCCGCGCTCACTGCAAATCCGGCTGCCAGCAGCGCTGCCGCGCTGATCAGCCACATGAGCCCGCTGATGCGCTTCAAAACCGTGCCCTCGCTCTGCTCCACGCGTCGCACCTGTTCCGCGCGCGCACCGGGAATCACCTCACGGATCTGGTAAGAGATCGAATTCGCATAGGGGCGGCAGTACCAGATCTCGCGCTGTTTTGGTGAGAGGGAGTCCGGGTTCTTGCGCGCAAACGCGTCTTCGGGCTTCGTGCGTGCGCTTACCTCTACACGGCGCACTGCACCCGGGGTACCCGCAATACGCTGAGCAGCATTCAATGGCAGCAGCAGTTGGTCGTCCGACGCATCTCCCGTCGAGACAACTCCCGTGACACGCAGCGTCATCGCCTGCGAAGCATCTCCGGGATGCGCTGTTGTCCGGATCACATCCCCTGGCTTGACGCCCAGACGTTGGGCTAGTGACGCACCGATTACAGCTTCTGCCCCATCTGCGCTCGTCGCCTGCTCCTGGGGCCATGCTCCCTCAATCTTCCACCATGGGTGCATTTGCACCGCTCCCGTCTTCAGTGGCGCGCCTCCATTGCTCAGAGCATGGCCGAACCAAAGCCCGGTCGCAGCGACATCGACATTGCTGCCGGTTTCCGTCTTGCCGAGCACATGCACCGGAAGCTCCGGACTTACCCCGGTGATGTTGTTTGCCCAGAAGATGCCTCGCAGCTTTGCCAGATCTGCTTCGTGGAGATACGCCCCGCCTGATACCGGCTTGACATCGACCCCACCAACCTTCACCTCGAGCTGGTCGGCGGCGGGGTATACGACGATGTTTGCACCGTACGCGGCCAGTTCCCGATGGATGCGATCCCCGATGGTCGTCGCCAGCGCCAACATGGCTGTCACCGCAGTCGTTCCCAGCAGGATCGCCAGGCCGGCCAGCGCTTTGCGCCGTCTCTGCCGGCGGAAACTCTCCATCAGAAGCCGAAAGAACATCTCTCTCCTAGCGCTCGAAGACCGGGATCAGGGTCTTGAGGTCCGCGGCGGCAATCACCACCTGACCGCCGGTAACACTGCTCTTCAGAGGAATGGGGTTGCAGCCGCCTTCCATCCCCATCGAGGATGGATTCAGCGGCGAAGCACACATCTTGCATGTAATCCCCTGACCGCCCATGTAAAAACCCACCGGGCCGCAGATTCGGCAGGCATCGCCCACCGAGACGATATTGCCGTCGGGCTTTCTGAACAACAGGAAGCGAATCTGCACATTCCCACCCTTGCCGTCATCCAGATTCACACCGTAGCGGTGAAGCTGATCGTCGTTGATGTCCGCAGCAGGAACTGTCACCTGGCTTCCTACCAGCGTCACCGCCGAGGTCGGCGACAGAGCAGTAGAGCTCTTCGCATAGATGAATTCCGCCGTAGAAAGGAAGATGAACAGGAAACTGGTCCCCACTACCGCGTTCATCCACATCTTCTCCCGTCTCTGGCTCCACGCCGCCCGCCGCCTGTCAGCTGGAGTCGCATTCTCAGTCAGTTTTATAGGGGCTCTCCGCCGATACTCCATCAGGATCATCAAGCCTGCCAGCGCCAGCATCGTCACGAAGAAGAACAGGTCGTTGCGAACGATCGGCCCAATCAGCCTCATCTCCGCTTGGCTTGAGGGCAGTACGCCGTTCTCGCTCAATTCATGCAGGCCGCTTACGATCAGCTGAAACGCGACGAAATAAAGAATCACCGTCGTGACCCGGAAGAAGCGCTGCAGATTGATCTTGACGCTTCCGCGAATGAACAGAACGCCGAAGACAACCGCAACCGCAATTCCCAATAACGTTCCGGTAAAGCTCAACAACTCCGTTGAGTTCAGCGTGACCGCCGAGAGAATCAATACCGTTTCTACGCCTTCGCGAAGCACCAGCAGAAACACGAAGAAGAACAGCCCTATCTTCGAGACTCCTGCGTTCTCAGTTGTATATTGGGCGATCTTGTGTTCGATATCGCCTTTCATCGTCCGCGCGGTCTTGTGCATGAACCAGATCATGCTGATTACAAAGATCGCGGCGGCTAGCATTACCCATCCCTCGAATACGTCGCTGTTGAGCTGGGTCCGAGCCAGTACCAAGGCCCCGACCACGCTCGCCGCGATCGCAGCACCCAGCGCCCAGAAAACGGTGCGCTTCAACTCTGCCCGGCCGATCTTGGTCAGGTACGCGAAGACGATCCCGACGATCAGTGAAGCCTCGACGCCCTCGCGGAGGGTGATGATAAATGCCTGCAACATAAGGTGGTTCTCTCCCTCAAAGGCCCCACCGCGATGCACTTCGATGCGAACCCCGACCATCTACACAAGCGATCCCAGGGGCTCGCTTGGCTTATCTTCTAGTCTAAAGAGGACCAATTTGGTCGTCAATCAAGGGGGAGGTCTTTTGGTCCTTAAAAATCCGAAAAATGCATAGGGGTAAGAGCAAGATTGCTCTTCCAAACCCAAAATAGATCCTCAGAATGGATGAAGGGGCTTCTTCTCGATAATTTCTTCCACTTCCTTATACCCGTCGGGGTAGGCGAAGTTATAGCGAGCAGGCAAGGCGAACACATACCGTGAGTTTCGACCCAGTTCGGAAGGCCCGATCGGGGCCGCGCTTACGACGAGGTCTTGCTTCCATTGCTGCAGCGTGAAGATCATGATCGGAATGTCCTGCCGCGGTTGTGACTTTGTCCATCGTGGGTCGCGGATCAGAATTCGTGGACCGTATTCCTTATGTCGCGGCTCATCCCGTGTCGTGCCATCCCATCGTTGCATCAGGATGCGATAACCTTTCCAATCCGCAGGAAGATCGAACCGGAAACCATATTGGCGATTCACATAGACAAGAGCAGCGGATCTCTCCGGATCGGCCGGCGCGCTCACCCTTGCCAATGGATGCGTCGCCTGCGCACGAACGAAGAAGGGAAGAGCGAAACTCATCATGATGCCTATACCCGCACATAGTCGTCTGCGAAACGATTTCGTCATGCTTTCCCCGTAACTCAAGCAGGCTTTTGTGCCTCATTCGTTTCTTAGATTCGAATGAATGCGGCCTTTGCCAGTAATCTCGCGCCTAGGATATCGAATCCCCTGAAGTTAAAGGCAGGCCTCTCATCTCCGTGGCCAAACGATTAAGGCCCCGTTCGCAAACCCGATAAAATATCCACATGAGCAAGAAGAACAACACGTTGAAGAAGACAACCGGTTACACCGACGATCACGCAGCATCCGGTCTCGATACTAAATTTCCCGACATTGAAACCTGGCCGAACCAGTTCAAGGCATACGAGATCCTCATCGACGATCCCGAGTTCACCTCTGTCTGCCCTAAAACCGGCCTTCCCGATTTCGGCCGCCTCACCATCCGCTACATGCCCCGCAAACGCTGCATGGAGCTCAAATCGCTCAAGGAGTACCTCTTTACATACCGCAACCTCGGTATCTTCCAGGAAAACATTGTCAATCAGGTTCTTGATGACGTAGTCAAAGCCACTGATCCGGTTTGGGCCAAGGTTGTCGGCGACTTCCGACCCCGCGGAGGCATTTCCACGGTTGTTGAAGCTTTCTATCCCCGTCCCCAAGACTCCAAAGGCCCACGAGGCTGATCCACGGCCACTTTTGCGATCAAGCAGGAGCGGTGTAGGAGACAGTCCCCTTCGATTGATGATTGTTCCAGGACTCAGTTCCCGAGCCTCGTGGTTTATCTTTTTTTTGCGGGGCGTGCAGGATTTGACCCTCTCTTAAGATGGCAGAAGACAGAATCTAGAGTGTTGTTAAATCGTTCTTTGCTTCTTTGGCCGCTTCTGCAAGGTCAGATCCGACAGACTGCCCTGAGGGATGGCAGTGGACTGACGAACGATCAGGTTTGTCTGGATGTCGGACGGCACGACGGTCGGAGGAGCATCCGATGCGACGGCATCCCTTAACGCCAACACGGCACTGGCGGCGATCTCACGACCGGACATGCGGACTGTCGTCAGCGGGGGAAGTAAAAACTGTGCGAACTTGATATCGTCAAAACCGATCAACGAAAGGTCTTCGGGGATTCGAAAGCCTTTGCGTAGTGCCGCATGCATGACGCCAATCGCGGTCATGTCGTTGGAGCACAAAATGGCAGTCGGAGGTTCTTTCAGGGACAAGAGCGTTTCGGCCCCGATGGAGCCCATCTCCGTAGTGTGATTTCCGACGAAGATGTACTCAGGAGGGACGCGAAGCCCGATGCTTTTTGCCGCCTGCTGAAACGCTTCGACACGCGCAGTTGCTGAATGCAGGCGGAGAGGGCCTCGGAGAAATGCGATGCGGCGATGGCCCAGAACCGCGAGATGTTGCACTGCTTCGAAGAGACCTTTTCGATAATCCACTTTGATTGCCGAGATAGGGGCATCGGGAGCCGCTACATCCACGAAGACCATAGGAATGCGTTGCGATGTAAGGCGTTCAAGCAACGGTTCTTCGATGCCGAAGGTCATGACGGCTACGCCTTCAACCTTTCTTTCGAGCATGCGCTGGACGCAGAGTTCCATCTTCCGCAGATCGTAGTTGGTAGACCCGATCAACGTTTCATAGCCAACCTCCACGGCTTTGTCTTCAAAACCCTGGATCAGTTCCGGGAAGAATGGATTGGTGATGTCTGAGATGATAAGTCCGAAGAGTTTGCTCTTTCCCGATACCAGTGCACGCGCCTGGGTGTTGGGAATGTAGCCGAGCTGGCTGACCGCATTCCAGACTCGTTTGCTTAATTTAGGGTCGACGGACTGCACGTTGTTAATGACGCGGGATACTGTGGCTACAGAGACACCTGCAGTCTGAGCAACGGTGCGAATATCCAGCCGGAGAGGCTTTGCTTTCTTTCGATTCATTTGGGCTACTTCACGCGAGAGACTTCAGGTTGTCGTTGAAAGGCAACTGCTACGGAATCATACTCACAGATCAAGTTTCTTGGAACGATACATGGGGAAGAGCGCATTGACAGTGTGCGGGAGTAACCATTATTTATCTTATCGTCCGAGTTTTCCTCCACAAAGAACAGCGAGTGCTTCAAACGGACGGTGGGACAGTATTCAGATTTCCTCCTATACGTGCATCTGCTTTGACTCGCGGGAGCCAGGGCGACCTTCTCGGTGCAAATAGTTGTTCCATGGATGGCTCTCGATCACGTTCACAACGCTTTGGAAAGGCCAATGAATGACGCACCCCGAATGGGCCCGGCGCAAATTTCTGAAATCCGCCGGTCAAGGCATAGCCTCTTTGCCTCTGCTCTCCTATCTTCCCGCGGCTCTTGAAGCACAGACTCATGCCAAGCATGGACCAAAGGCACCCACAGCGTCTCCTCGCCCAAAGTCTGCCGTCAAGCTCAACATCCGTGATTTCGGGGCCCAAGGCGATGGCAAGACCAAAGATACCCTGGCGGTGCAACAGGCTCTTGATCGTTGCAGCGTTCTTGGTGGCGGCGAGGTTCTAGTGCCGGAAGGCGTCTACCTCACCGGCGCGCTGATCCTGCGGTCCAATACCCTTTTGCGTCTCGAAGAGGGCTCTACTCTTCAAGGCTCGCCTGACCTTGAAGACTATCCGCTCACTCAGGTTCGCTGGGAAGGCAGGTGGATCAAGGGTTACATAGGCTATCTCTCCGCGACGGACTCCAACAAGATCAGCATCATCGGCAAAGGCAGGATCATCGGGAATACTGCCATCAAGGGACGCGTCGACCGCAAGACCCAGATTCGCAATCCCGCTCTTCTCGAGTTCACCAACTGCAAGGACATTCACTTCGAGGACTGCTTCACCCAGCAAAACGACATGTGGTCGATCCATCCAACTTACTGCGAGAACATTACCTTTAAGAACATGACGGTTAATGGCGGGGCAGACGGCATCGACATCGATTCCTGCCAGCATGTTGTCATCGATGGCTGCAACTTCGCGACCGCCGATGACTGCATCTCCCTCAAGTCCGGCCGTGGTGCGGAAGGCTATGCCATTCTGAACACAACCGAAGACGTTCGCATCTCTAACTGCACTTTCCATGACCTCCACTGGGCCTGTATCGGTATCGGGAGCGAGACCTCCGGCGGAATCCGCAACGTCCACGTCGATCATTGCAAGTGTCTCAGTGCGCGGACATTTGCGATCTATATCAAAAGTCGTCCCGGCCGAGGAGCTTTTATCGAAGATATCTACATGAACGATCTTGAAGTATCCGGGGCGAAGGCAGGATTTCTCCGCTTCAATATCCTGGATAGCGGGAAGCAGGATGAGTTTCCGGTTCCCGGAGATGAAGGCATTCCGACGATACGGAACTTCCACTTCAATAACATTCGTGTCACCGACGTCCCAACCCTGGTGGATGGTGTCGGAATCCATCCTCATAAGCCGTTGGAGGGCTTTTCGCTCACAAATGTGACCGGAACCTGCGGCAAGGGAATCTATCTCTCGAATATCAAGCACGCTGAACTGCGCAACATTCATGTCACGGGATTCAGTGGCGCTTTGCTGAATACGCATAATGTAACCGGCTCTGGCCTTACTGGTGCCGTTCCTCTCGAACCGCCAAAACTGCCCGATCCGATTCCAGAACCAGAACATCCCTACGGCCTACACTGAGAGTGCTGTTCGGAAGGTAGGAGAGGCGATATTCGTTTGTCATCGCAACGTCGCCGTAAACTGCTCTCATGTCCTTCGAACCACAAAATCCCAGGGTTGCCATTGTCACGGGCGCGGCGCAAGGCATTGGCCGCCGCACCGCCGAACTTCTCGCTGAGGCTGGCTACTCTCTCGCCCTCCTCGACCGTCAATCCTGCACCTCCGTTGTTCCTGACGCCGATAAGGAAGATCTCATCGGCGATCTTGCCGACGAAGCCTTCCTCAATCGCACAGTCGAAGCTGTCCGAGACCGTTGGGGACGGGCCGACGTTCTCGTCAATAACGCCGGAATCAGCTTTATTGCTCCGGCTGAGAGCGTCACCTCCGATGCTTTTCGCCGCGTCCTTGAGATCAATCTCGTCGCCCCGTTCCTGCTGGCCCAAGGCTTTGGAACGCTGATGCTTCAGCAGCGCCTCGGCAGCATTGTCAACATTGCTTCCATCGCGGGGCTTACCGGGATTGCTGATCGCAGCGCCTACAACGCCTCCAAACACGGTCTTATTGGCCTTACCCGCACTCTCGCCGCCGAATGGGGAGCCAGAGGCGTCCGCACCAATGCCGTCTGTCCCGGCTGGGTCAAGACTGAGATGGATCACGTCGATCAGGCTGGAGCTGCCTACACCGATGAAGACATTATCGGCCGCGTTCCCATGGCTCGGTTTGCGACCCCCGATGATATCGCCCGCGCCGTTCTTTTCCTTGCAGATCCGACGCAGAGCGGTTTTATCAATGGCCACACCCTTACTGTTGACGGCGGCTGGACCGCAGACGGTTCCTGGCAGTCTCTTCGCCTCAGCCATCGCTGATGGTGGTCTTCCAGTAAGACAAAATGCTGTATCTGCAGGAGGCAGAATCTATGCATGATTGGACATCCTCTTCGCAGGGCCAGCACAATGAGTCATGGGCCAAGCTATTCTTGCCGCGATCTTATGGTGCACGGCAACTCTGCTGGTCGCGCAATCGACGAAACCTGTTCTTTTACAAGATAGTGACGGGGATGGTCTGAGCGACCATCTGGAGGATGAACTCCTGAAGCAATTCCAGCCAACCTGGATGATCGGCAAGGAAGATTGCTCAGTAAAACCTGCTCAGTTTGCCTCAGGAGCTTCCACACCGACAGCCGTGGCGGATGATGGCACCATCTATGGCCAGGCCTTTCCTTACCGTGGTCATCGAGATGAGATTGAACTGCACTTTTACCATCTGTGGCGGCAGGATTGCGGGCAAATGGGGCATGCCCTGGATGCAGAGCACGTCGCGGTACTTGTGCGGAGCCAGCAGACCGATGGCGACGAGAAGCTGAAGTGGCGAGCCCTGTATTGGTACTCAGCGGCGCATGAGGACACGGTGTGCGATGCCAGTCAGATCACACGCTCCACTACCATCCATGCGGAAGACAAGGGGGCGACGGTATGGGTCTCGCCTGGTAAGCATGCTTCCTTCTTGAACGAAGAACTCTGTGCGGACGGTTGCGGAGGCGACAAATGCACAGCGATGGACCGGATGAAGAATCGTGATGTCGTCAATATGGGTGAGCTGTCGCGGCCGGTTGATGGTGCGGTGTGGGTGGCTTCGTCGCAGTGGCCTCTGGCCGACAAGATGCGCCGCAGCGATTTTCCCGAGGCAAGACTTACAAGGCTGGAACGTCTCCCGGAGTCGGATGTGGCGTGGGCGAATCCGGCGAAACGACCGGCCCAGGCGGCAATCTATGGAGGCAACTCCGCTGTGAACGGCATCGCGGCAGGTGGCCGCAGCACGGACACGGCGCTTGTGCTTGCAAACGGCAATACCGGAAGAGCCCTGGGTAAAGCGCAGCGCAATACCGGGAACGCATTAAGCAGGAGCTACAAAAATGTAGTGAAGGCCGTCGGTGGCGCTGCTACCAGCACGGGGAAGGCCCTCGGAATAGAAGCGGAGAAGTCACATGCTGACAAGAGCACGGTCCCATGACCTAGTGGCTAAAGTCACAATCTCATAGTGTCTTCAGAGTTCACAGGTTTACCGCAGCGCTAATGAGATGGAGCCGGACTATTACCGGACGTATGTGTTGAGCTTCGCGGAATCGCAGCTGTTGAAGGCATCGAGTACCTTGAATTCGGACAGATCCATGAGACAAACTCGCAGTTGCTGCCCGATCGAATCGCTTAAGGCTTAGGCCCGTTCTCCTGTGGAACCTGCTGACCTTCGCCGGGGAAGGGCCAAGGGCGGTCCAGCGGCCACTGTTGTAATTCCCGAGTGGCTTTTGGAACCTTGTTGATGGTTAGGTTTTCAAGAAAGTGAACGCCGCTCTTGCCCGCGACTGCGATGTCCATATCGCCGTCATGATCGAGATCGGCAGTAAGGATTTGGGTGCCTACTCCAGCGCTTCCGTTGGTGACGATAGGGATGCGGGAGAAACTCGTTGTAGATTCGGCCTTCGATCCGCTCCCAGCACGAATGCGGTAGGCATAGATGACGATTGGATCGTAAGAGCCTGGATCATTACCGGAGTGTCCGCGATAACGCTTGCCGGTAATGAGATAGGTGGAGCCATTGTCGTCGAGATCTGAGAGCAGAAGCGCGTGGGATTGCGAGAACGACTCGTCGATTGTGTGACGGGTCCATGTACGTTGCGCTGGTGTCCCACCTTGCTCGAGCCAGTAGAGGCCGTAGCTGTGGCCCTGGCCGAAGATAATGTCCTGCTTGCCGTCGTGATTGACGTCATAGCCGACGATGGGAAAGCCGGTATCTCCCAGATGCCAGTCCTGGTGCCATTGCCACTTGTCGTTGTTGGCGTCGATGTTCTGAAACCACCCGTACGGAGTAAGTAGATCTGCTTTGCCATCGCCATCGATATCAGCGAGACCAATCCCGTGGCCGTCCTGCTCTTTGGTGCCCACGTGATGGACGCGGGGTTGAGGACCGGAGAAGTCGGTCCAGAGAATGCCAGAATGGTTGTAGTGAGCCAGGGCAAGATCGGGTTTGCCATCGCCGTTGATGTCGGCAAAGGCCCCGCCTTCGGTGTCGAAGGAGTCGGAGATCAGATGTTTCTCCCACATTGCATCGGGTGCGGCTGATTTGCCGGGATTCTGATACCACCACAGCCCGTTGGAGATCCAGCCGGTAGTAACGAGGTCGGGAAAACCATCGTGATTGACATCGACGATCCACTCACCGCAATCGGAGACGAACTCGTCGTGGAGGTCAACGGTGCGGAACTGGTGACGCGCCCAATCTCCACCATGGGCACCAGGGTTCTGATACCAGTAAGCCCCGCTGAGGATATCGGTGAAACCGTCCCCATTTATGTCGAGCAGCGAGATGCCCTCGGCATGATCGGTGCCGAGGCGATGCACGAGGAAGGTTGGCTGTGAGAGACCATCGGGACCAGGGCCAGGAGTCGGCTTGCGGAACTCAGTGGCGTGGGAAGGGTCTTGTGCGAAAATCGCCCCGGCAGTGAAGACTGCCAGGGCGGGGAGTTTGAGGAGGAAGTTCATAACGGTCTACTGAGGAAGCGGTTTGAGATCAACGGTGCGACCGGTTTTGGCTGAGGTCCGGGCGGCGTCGAGGATTTGCATGACGACGAGATTGGTGTCGAGCGAGGAGAGGTCGCCCTCTGGCTTAACCTTTCCGTGAAGCACGGCGGCGAGATAAGCGAGGGAGTCGTGCTGGTCGGCAGGCAACGGGGGCGCGGCCTTTTGCGATTCGGTCTTCTCTCCCTGGTAGCGGGTGCGAAGACCGTCGGGGCCGACGGTGATGACGTAGCCGGTAGCTCCGTAAACCTCCATATCTTTACGGGCGAAGGGCCAGTTCCAGGAAGGCATCAGGACGGTCTGGGTGCCGGGATAGTGAAGGATGACGGTAGCATCGTCATCGACCTTGGGATAAATTCCGGGCTTGTCGGTCTGTACGGCAGCCGTAACAGATGCAGGAGCCTTGCCGTGCATCAGCACCGTCATCAAATCGGCTCCATAGCAGCCGAAGTCGAAGAGGGCACCGGCGCCGTTCTGTACCGGATCAGTAAGCCAGGGGAGCCACTCAGGGCCAACGCCGATCTCTTTCGGGCCTTCGTGACCGTCGTGAACGACGACCTTGCGGAGAGTGCCCAGCTTTCCGGATTCAGCTTCGTGAATCGCTTCGGTGTTGGAGGTGTACCAGGTGGTCTCGTAGTTAACCAGAACATTGACATGATGCTCTCGCGCGGCGCGACGGATTGCCAGAGCGTCCTCCATGGTGGTCGAAAGAGGCTTTTCAACCATGGAGCTGATGTTGTGGCGTGCGGCTGTTTCAATCACGCGACGGTGATCCTGGATGGTGGTGTAGACAAGAACGGCATCGGGCTTTTTGGTGGTGAGGGTGCTCTCCAGCTTGGTCGAGAAGAGGGATGGGTCCAGGTGGTACTTGGTGGCATACTGCTTTGCCAGTTCGGTGTTGGGTTCCACGATGCCGACCAGCTGAGCTGCAGGGTTTTTGGGAAGTACAGAGAGAAACCCTTTGACGTGTCCGTGTACGAGCCCGACGATGACGACGCGGATCGGTTTTGCCGTTGTAGTTTGTGCAGCGGCAGGAAAAGCCGCGGCGATGGCTGCGACCGCGACGAGAGTATTTTTGAAGAAGGTGTGCTTCGACATTCGTTTCCTTATTTTCGCGAATCAGGCGAGCTTCATGGTTTCGGGGTTCCATTTGACGACGGCTCCGCGTTCATTACTGAGATTGCTCAGCAACGCGGCTCCTGCTGCGCGGAAGCCGAATGTAGCGTCCTCCACGGGTTGTTTGCGCGTGCGGACGGAGGAGAAGAAGTTGCGGAAGTGATCGACGCTGTCAGAGTAGCCCTTGGGAGCGGAGAACTTCTCGACAGCCGTGTAAGTGGAGCCTTCGGGAGCAGTTGTGGGGTACTTCTGATGATATTTCTCGAGGTACTCTTTCTGCATCGCGGTTGAGAAAGTAGAGACGGTATAGCCGGGTTCCTTCTCGCGCGGCACACGTGAGACGGTAACGGTCTGGCCCGCGATCTCCATCGTTCCTTCCGAACCGGTGAAGAGGAATCCCTCACTTTCTTCTCCTCCATTAACGAAGTTGACGCGAAGGCTGAGATTGAAGCCCTGAGGATAGTCAAAGAGCGCCAGAAGCACGTCGGGAGCATTGCGCCCGTCTTTCCAGTAACGGATGCCTCCGGTGGCCATGGCGCGCGTGGGCCCCAGAGAGCCGGTGATGAAGTGCGTTCCGCTGAAGAGGTGGACGAAGAGGTCGCCTGCAACACCGGAGCCGTAGGCATTCCACTTGCGCCACTGGAAGAAGTGCTCGGGGTTCCAGGGAATCTTGGGCGCGGAGCCAAGAAATTGCGGCCAATCGCAGGTCTCGGTGCTGGCATCGAGGGGGATGGAGTAGTTCCAGGCTCCGATGGAGGAGTTACGATCCCAGCGGGCGGAGATCATGTTGAGTTCACCGATGGCTCCAGAGGCAAGAAGTTCCTTAGCCTTGGCGTAGATGACGGAGCTGACACGCTGGCTGCCGACCTGCAGGATGCGATTGGTGGATTTTGCAGTGGAGATGATCTCTGGGCCGTCGGAGTAGAGGTGAATCATTGGCTTTTCAAGGTAGACGTCTTTGCCGGCTTTCATGGCATCGACGGCGGCTTGCTTGTGCCAGTGGTCGGGGGTGGCGATGAGGACGGCATCGACGTCGGAACGACTGAGGATCTCGCGATAGTCGCGAGTCGTGAAGAGATCGACATTATTGGCAGTGCCTGTGCCCCAGAGCTCTTTGGAGTGCGTGAGGCGGCCGTCGTAACAGTCGGCGACGGCGACGAGCTTGACGCCGGGAACCTCGAGCGCGGCATGGGTGTCGCCCTGTCCCTGAATGCCGGCGCCGATGAGTGCGAGCTGAATGGCATCATTAGCAGATTTCGGTGCAGGGGCCTGCTCAGGTTCGGCGAGGACGTTGAGGCTGGTGGCTGCTGCTGCGAGGCTGCCGACTTTAAGGAAGGTTCTGCGGTTCAGGCTCATGCTAATGCGTCTCGTTTCAGCGAAGTAAAAACCGATTTAGCTTTCGAAGGGAAGGGTAGGGGATTTGCATGACGGTGTAAAGGCAGGTGCCTGTAAAAATCATATCGTACAGGTCTTGTTGCCTTGCTCTGAAGTATTGGACATATCCTCTACGCCGCACTAGCTTCGACAAGATAAGGAACTTAGATGGCTTTCACTGGAACGAAAGATACGACCTGCTATGTGTGCGGTCCTGAGAATCCGCTGGGTTGAAGGTTCCCTTTCGACGGGATGGAGAGATGGGAAACCAGGCGGAATATGTCGTGCAAAAAAAAAGCATAGCGGCTGGAACGGAATCCTTTACGGAGGGGTGACATTCTCACTGATGGATGAGGCGTTCGAGTGGTGCCTGTTCTTCCAGAATATTCCAGCGATGAAGGCGATGATCGAGACACGGTTTCACAAGCCGATACGGATCGGGGCCAGCCTTGAGATTAAGGCATGCGTGATCCGGCAACAGCGAAAGCTCTTCGATGATCGTGCAGAGGTGAGGGTCGATGGCGAACTGGTGGCGGAGTCCGATGCCGTACTTTGTGCGGTGCTATCCGTGGGCTAGCGGAACGAAGGCGTGTGAGAGGTTGGGTTGCCTCTCACCGATGGAAGCTACCTTCGATAGAAGCCCCGGTCATAACCCTGAAGGTAAGCGCTGCGAAAGGCATCGCGATACGCCCCATAGGGTCCGAGTCCGGGATCATATCCGGGAGTATCGTGAAAGGCTCTGTCGCGCCTTGGTTGATAACCGAAGCCATGATAGGCGTCTCGCACTCCTGCATCAGACCCGATGCGAAAGCCTTCGTGATTGGCGCGTTCAATGAGGGGAGGGACGCTGGCATAAGCCGGCGGAGGTGGAGGAGGCGGTGGTGCATAAGCGTAGTAATGATGGGAGGCGCAGCCGGCCGAAAGAAGCAGAGGCACGGCGAAGAAGAATGCAACGCGGGGAGATTTCATAGTTGCCCTCACAACACGCTTTCGCCATCCGTACTCTGCGAAGCGTTCAAGGAGGTAAACTCGCCCCGAATGAAAATGTTGTTATGAGATAAGGTTGCCTGCGCTCAGCGAATTAGCATGGAAACGATAGAAGCGGACATGAGATTCGCCATGGTTCCAGCCAGCATGGCGCGGAGACCAAGCTGGGCAAGATCATTGCGGCGGTTGGGGACGAGCGCGCCGATGCCGCCAATCTGCATTCCGATAGAGCCGATGTTGGCGAAGCCACAGAGAGCGAAGGTAGCGATGGAGAAGGTTCGCGGCGTCAGCTGCGACTTCTGAAGGCCGAGTTGGGTGTAAGCGACGAACTCGTTGAGCACAGCGCGGGTGCCCAGCAGGTTGCCAATAGCAGGTGCCTCACGCCATGGGATGCCGATGAGCCATGCAACGGGTGCGCCGATGACTCCGAGGACAGAATTGAGGGAGTGCGGGAAGGGGATATGGCCATGCGCCCAGAGGAAATTTGAGGTGCCAAGCATGATGGCGTTCAAAAGGCCGACGAGGGCGAGAAAGCTGATGAGCATAATGGCGACGTTAAAGGCGAGCTTGCCGCCGTCGATGGTGCCGCGGGCGATGGCGGCGATGAAATTGTCATTGCGGTGTTCTTCATTCGGCGGCATCCGGACCGTTCCTGCGGTGGCAGGCTGCTCTGTCTCCGGAACCAGCATCTTTGCGACGAGGATCGTGCCGGGCGCGGTCATGATAACGGCCGAGAGCAGATCCTGGGCATTGATGCCGAAGCTGATATAGGCTGCCATGATTCCACCGGAGACGTGTGCCATGCCGGAGGTCATGATCGTCATCAACTCGGAGCGGGTGGCTCCACCGAGAAATGGCCGGATGGTGAGAGGAGCTTCGGTTTGGCCCATGAAGATGGAGGCTGCAACATTGGTGGATTCAGCGCCGCTGGTTCCCATGGTGCGCTGCATGACCCAGGCGACGAGGCGAATGACCTGTTGCATGAAACCGATGTGATAGAGGAGAGCAAAAAAGGCGGAGATGAAGATGATGGTGGGCAGGACGGCAAAGGCGAAGATGGCCAATGGATGACCCGGCGTCCCGAGAGGGCCGAAGACCATTGCAGAGCCGTCGACGGCATGGGAGAGAAGGGCAGTGACTGCATTGCTTCCAGCGTGAAGAAGCGTCTGACCGTAGGTCCACTTGATAACGAGGATGGCAAAAAGAACCTGCAGGCCGAGGCCCCAGGCAACGGTGCGCCAGCGAATGGCGCGACGGTTGGTGGAGAAGATGTAGGCGAGTCCGAGAAAGACGAGCAGTCCGAGAAGTCCGACGAATCGATGCAAAGAGTTGGCTCTCCTACACATGCGGCGATGAGTGTGTGGGATGAGTGTAACGGGTTGGGAAGGCCGAGAACCAGTGGTTTCTAAAAGTGCCCTGAGGCGGCTCTGCTGCGAAACCGTCCGCTAGCGGTGAGGGATGGCACGCTGTCCAGTCGAATATGGCGCAGAGGCGTACGTGCCTGTTTGAGCGAATACATACGCAGATCGGCGATACGGAGCAGACGAGTGGCATCGTCGGCGTCGTCGGGGTAGAGCGCAATGCCGATGGAGGCCGAGACGCTTAGGCTGTGGCCGTCGAAGAGAAACGGCAGCTCAGTTGCCTCGCGAATGATGTCACGAAGCTGTTCGATCGATCGGACGTGGATGGGATCGCAAGCCAGAAGGGTGAACTCGTCGCCTCCGAGCCGCGCGATGGAGGTAAAGCCCTTTGCCTGCTCGCGCAGATTGTTTGCGACATGACGAAGAAGTTGATCGCCCGCGTGATGCCCGTGGGTGTCGTTAACCTGCTTGAATCCGTCAAGGTCAAGCATAAAGAGCGCAAGTGTCGAGTGGGCGCGGCGGCAGCGTTCCAGTGCTGTTGCGAGATGATCCTCGAAAGAGCGGCGATTGGACAGGCCTGTAAGCTCATCGTGCAGCGCAAGCCAGCGGTTGCAGGAGACTTGCTCTTCGAGCATGACGAGGATCATGCCGATGGAGATGAGCGATTTCTGCAGGTTCCAGATGTGAGAGGCAATATCCGCATAAGCGCGGTAGGTGACGATGAAGGGGTGAAGGAAGAAGAAGAATGCCCAGATAGAAAAGCCGGTAATAATCGCGAGCCGTCCCGTACTGGGCCGCGGCAGCTTGCGATAGAAATTGGCCGTGGCAACGGCGTAAACCACCCCCAGGCTCCAATAAACCGCGTTACGATACCTGCCTTGCGAGGCCAGCAATCCCATCGTAAGCGAGCCTGAGGCAAACAGCAGAGCGATCAGGAGGCTGCGGCGCAGGTAGAGCGAAGAGGCAATACCGAGTACCAGACCGAGGGTGATCCAAGGCAGGAAGGCCGTCTTTGAAAAAACGTGCAGACCATAGGTTATGCAGAGAGCCAGGAGAGGAACGGAATTTATCAGAAGAAAGGAAAAGTTCCTGGTGTCGGTGGACTTGTAATCTCCGGAGGCCCAGATAAACACAAGTCCGGCTAAAAGGTAGCAGACGATCACAATCGTGTGGAGGAGCGTGCTGGGCAGTCCGGCCGGGGCATAGAAGATGTGAGCTGAGGACTCGATGAAAGTGAAAAAAAGCCCAAGAAGCCAGAGATTCGTTTGCCGTTGCTGATGATGGCGCCGAAGCAGCAGCAGTATGACGATAAGAATCGTCAAGGCGGAGAGATCGGGAAGAAAAGCGTAGTTCATCAGGTGTGCTTTCTGGCGCAGGCTTCTTTTTGCAAAGAGGGGCCCAGTGAGCCTGCTGATGGAAATTGCTTTCTTAGCACTGATTATCGAACAAATGCAACCTGAAGCGACGAAGAATTTGTCTTGATGATGTAAAGAAACCTATTTAGCGCTTGATCCGCGCGGGGTTTCCGACAACTGTCGCTCCTGCAGGGACATCGCGGGTAACGACAGAACCCGCCCCGACGATCGCATCGTCGCCGATGGTAACTCCTGGAAGGATCACGGCGCCTCCGCCGATCCAGACGTTCGCGCCGATGCGAATAGGGCGCCCATTTTCAAGATTTGCCAGTCGAACTGCCGGGTCACGAGGATGGTCGGCAGCATAGATCTGGACGGCAGGCCCAATCTGGGTGCGGTCACCGATGGTGATAGAGGTAACGTCCAGAAGCACACAGTTGAAGTTGAGGAAGACGCCCTTGCCGAGATGGATGTTGTATCCATAGTCGACGAAGAAGGGGGGACGTATGACGCAGCGGTCGCCGACCGAACCGAGGAGCTCCTTCAGTTGGATCAGGTGAGTGACAGGATGGTGTGGCGTTGAGTTGTACTTATGCAGAAGAGCAGCGGTGTGAAGGCGGTCCGCAACAAGGATCGGGTCTTCGGCGTTGTACAGCTCGCCCGCGATCATCTTTTCTTTTTCGGATTTGCCGAAGGACTGCAAAGCGGGCTCTCTCTTTCTGAATAGTAAACGCTTCGGTTGTCCGGAAAGATGCTGGCGGGGTTCAGAAGTCTCCGGCCTCATTGTGCCTGGACGATTTCGCGAATCAGGGGACTGGGCTGAGTGGGAGATCGTGAGATTTTCAATGTTTCGCGAAGCATCTGTTCTGGCTGTTCGAGCAGCGCTTCGTCCTCGCTGAAGAGGGTGAAGATGGGCTGGCCACGTTCGATACGGTCGCCAAGTTTTGCGTGGGATTCGATTCCTGCATGCGCGCTGACAGGATCGCCGGGTTCGGCTCTGCCTGCTCCCAACCGCTGCACCGCCCAACCCACTTGCTTGCAATCCATTGAAGCGAGATAGCCTTCTTCCTCGGCTTTCAATACGCGCGTGGCGCTTGGCTTATGGTACGCGGCAGGATCCTCGAAGACTGAGAGGTCTCCACCTTGCGCCTCAATGATCTTCAGCCACGCACTGTAAGCATCCCCGGATTTGAGGATTTGATCGGCTAGCTCTGCTCCCTCAGCGGGCGTAGGGGCGCGTCCTGCGAGATGAAGCATCCACCCAGAGAGAGTGTTGGAGAGTTGAATCAGGTCGGTAGACATAGGATGGCGTTTGCCGCGCAGGATGTCCACGCACTCCCAAACCTCGACCCAGTTTCCGGAGAAGCGTCCGAGAGGCTCGTCCATCGTTGTGAGAAGGGCAACGGTACGGGTTCCTGAGGACTCGCCAGTTTGAACCATGAGTTCAGCCAGATACTTCGATTTCTCATAGGTCGGCATAAAAGCGCCACAGCCGACCTTGACGTCGAGTACAAGCGCGTTCAGGGATTCCGCCAGTTTTTTGCTCATGATGCTGGCTGTGATCAGGAAAGGAGATTCGACGGTACCCGTATGATCGCGCAGAGCGTAGAGGATTCGGTCGGCGGGAACGATGCGTTGAGTCTGTCCGATGAGCGCGGCGCCGCATTGCTTCAACGTATCGGCGAGTTCCTGCAGGTTGAGTTGCGTGTTAAAACCTGGGATTGTTTCGAGCTTATCCAGCGTGCCTCCGGTGTGGCCCAGGGAACGACCGCTGATCATGGGGACGCAAATGCCAGGAGTTCCTGACTTGGAGGGATGAGCAAGGCCCGCAGCGGCGAGGATCGGAGCAATCAGCAGAGAGGTCTTGTCGCCAACGCCGCCGGTGGAGTGCTTGTCGATCGTAAATGTATTCAGGGGAGCGGCGTCGAAGGTATCGCCGGAGAAGCGCATTGCCGAAGTGAGGGTAGCGAGTTCACGAGCGTCCAGGCCGCGCAGGAAGACAGCCATCAAGAAAGCGGCGATCTGGGCGTCCGTGACGAGGTGCTTCTCAGCTGTGCGCTCGACGATGGCGCGGATAAAGGCCTGAATCTCCTCGTCGTTGAGGGAGAGGCCATCGCGCTTGTGGAGGATGATGTCGACGGGATGGATATGGCTCATAAATAAATAGGTTACCGACTTAAATTTTAGTACTCGTTGAGGAGAAAAGCGTTGGGCAACAGATCAGCAATGATGGATCGGGTGAGGGAACCGTCGGCTGCAGGAAAGAAGACTTCTGTATTAGCCGAACTGAATTCATAAATACTCTGGCGGCAGGCTCCGCAGGGCTGGCTGGCGGTCCCGTTGAGATTCGCGATTACGATGGCGCGAATGCGGATGGTTGGCCCGTGCAGTGCGACAGCGGAGGCGATGGCTGTCTGCTCCGCGCAGGTGGTTAACCGGTAAGAGGCGTTCTCGACGTTGCATCCGGTCACGATCCTGCCATCTTCGAGCAGTACAGCAGCGCCGACCCGGAAGCGGCTGTAAGGAGCATAGGCGTTCTCTGCGATGACGCGTGCGAGACGGTAGAGTTCTTCGATCTGTGTGGCGTTGATGCCGGCCGTTGCTTCATTTTGAGACATGGGGTGAGGCTACCGGGTGCTGTTGTTGCTGACAAGTCACCCAGGGCTAATGCTTTGTCCGTGGTTCCCGATAAGAGAGATGTGGACGACCTGACCCAAGAATTTATCGCAGAAAGCCAGGATGGTCTGGACCGCATGGAGCGGTGCCTGACCGAGCTCGAAACCCGGCCGCAAGATAGCCAGTTGTTGGTAGCCGAGATCTTCCGGGCTGTGCACACCATCAAGGGGACGACCGGGTTTTTGGGATTCAACCGGCTGGAGAAGCTGGCCCATGCTGGCGAACACCTGCTGGGCTCGTTGCGTGAGGGACGGCTTGCGGTCACGGAAGAACTGATCAGCGGACTGTTGCGGCTTCTCGATGGCCTGCGCGCGATTCTCATCCTGATCGAAGAGACCGGCGGCGAGGGCACCCGTGCAAGTGATGAAGACAGCGAATTGATTGCGGAGCTGGCCGAACTGAATGGCGAAGCTCCTAAGACTCCATTGAGCGAGAAATCTACGCCCGTCGTCTCGATTAAGGCAAAGGAAGAGATCGCACAGCCCGCACCCACAGAGGCCACGTCCACCGTAAACTCGACACAGGGCTCTGGCTCCGCAAGCGGCGACAAGACGCTACGGATCGATGTCGAGGTTCTGAACCGGATGATGAACCTCGTCGGCGAGTTGGTTCTGACCCGCAACCAGATGCTGCAGAGCGGCGTGGAGGCAACGAACTTCCCGGAATTGGCTCGACGCCTGGATAGTGTGACAGCCGATCTGCGCGAGACGGTGATGCAGGCGCGCATGCAGCCGGTGGGAAATCTCTTCGGCAAGTTCCCAAGGATGGTTCGCGATCTCGCGAGGACCTGCGGTCGCGACGTAAGGATCGAGTTCTCCGGCCAGGAGACGGGACTGGATAAGAGTCTGCTGGAGGCCATCAAAGATCCTCTTACCCATGCGGTTCGCAACGCTGTGGACCATGGCATCGAGTCTCCCGCAGACCGCGTGCTTGCAGGCAAGCCCGCCGAAGGATGTCTTCGCCTCAGGGCGTTTCATCAGAGCGGATCGGTCGTGATCGAAGTCGCCGATGACGGCGCGGGCATCGCGTTGGAGCGGGTTCTGGCCAAGGCGATCGAACGCGGCTTAGTAACGCCTGAGCAGGCCAAGGAGATGACGGAGCGCGAGGCGCTGCAGCTGATCTTCCTGCCGGGCTTCTCAACCGCGGCCGCGGTAACGACCGTATCGGGTCGCGGCGTCGGCATGGATGTAGTGCGCGCAAATGTGGAGAAGGTAGGCGGAAGTGTCGAGCTGGAGTCGAAGGTGGGGTTAGGCACTACGCTGCGCCTGCGTGTCCCGCTGACGTTGGCCATCGTTCCCGCGCTTGTGGTGCGCAGCGGAGGCCAGAGCTTTGCTCTCCCGCAGACTGCGCTCGTAGAGCTGGTTTATATTCCGGCCCGGGATGCGGCGCAGGTTGTCGAGCGCGTAGGGGCTTCGGAGGTCTATCGCCTGCGCGAACGGCTGTTGCCGATGATCTGGCTCGATCGCCTGCTCGGACTCAAGAGCAAGGCGGAGTCGCATGGGTTTTACATGGCAGTGCTGGAGGCAGAGGGATGCCGGTACGGCCTGGTGGTGGACGACCTGTTGGCCCCGGAAGAGATCGTGGTGAAGCCGCTGTCGGCTGTGCTGCGCGAGATCGGATTGTTCTCGGGCGCGACTGTATTGGGCAACGGCACTCTGGCGCTGATTCTGGACATCGCAGCAACGGCGGCCCGCGCTGGTGTAAAGCCTGTGATGGACGAGCAGGAGGAGCAGGCTGTCGAAGTCAGACAGGACGAGGCGTCATTCCTGGTCTTCGAGGATCGCGCACGCGAGAGAACGGCACTGCCGCTGGGCGTCGTGGAGCGCATCGAAAGTGTTCCCTTCAGCCGCATCGAGTATGCGAATGGACGTGCGCTGCTGCAGTATCGTGGCGAACTGCTGCAGCTGCGGGATGACGGTCGCGTGCTGGATGAGTTCGAGACGCTGCAGGATGAGGAAGCCTCCGCAACCATACTGATCTGCGGGGATCCGCAGACGACCTCTTCGAGGATGGGAATCGTCGTGCGCAAGGTGCTCGATGTTTCGGATGGAACGTTGCTTGAGAAGGAAGCGGCGAACGGAGAGATGGACCTCGCTCTGGTGAAGGAGCGGTTGACGACAATCTTCCGCGGCTTTGGCGCAACGGCAGGGAAGAGATGGAGGGAAGTCGCATGAAGATCGTCGGACAGGATGCCGAGCAGATGCACGAAGAAGCGGAGAGTGCGTCCTTGTGCTCGATGTTTGCCGGAGAGGAGAGCTTCGGCATCGATACGGCCAAGATTCGCGAAGTTCTGGGACGGCGCGAACTGGAGCGGGTTCCGATGGCTCCGGCCTTCGTGGCAGGAGTCGTCCCGTACCGCGGTGACGTTCTAACTACAGTAAGTTTTCGCGCGCTGCTGGGACTGCCGGAGAACACCGAGGCAGGCTGTGTCCTCGTGCTAGACGATGACGGGGGGCACGAGCGATTTGGCCTGGTGGTCGATGCGGTCGGAGGCGTGGTGACGGTGCAGCGCAAGATGTTGGAAGCGAATCCCTGCACGCTGGATGCGAAGTGCAAGTGGCTCTTTGACGGAGCCTACAAGATGGAAAGCGGTTTGATGGTGCAGCTGGACCCGCAGAAGCTGAGACCCTCTAGGCTGGCTGAGACGGGAATGTTCCGACAGGGAGGCACGGGAGAGAGCCTATGAAGGCGTTGATCGTGGATGATTCGAGCTTTATTCGGGAGTATCTTCGTCACCTGCTCGATCGAATGGGTGTGGTCTGCGCGGAGGCAGTGGACGGAAGCGATGCGCTCGCGGTGCTGGAGGCGCAGGCAGACTTCGACCTGATGCTGTTGGATCTTAATATGCCGGTGATGAATGGACTCGAATGCGTGAAGGCTCTCCGTAAGGCCAAGCTGCATCCCGCGATGAAGGTGATGATGGTCACGACCGAAGCGGACAACTCCTTTATCTTAAAGGCGCTGGATAACGGCGCCGACGAGTTTCTGATGAAGCCGTTTACCCCCGAAAGCCTGCGCGAAAAGATGATGCTTCTGGGATTTGCCGCATAAGCACACCGAATAGCAGGAACGACCGAGACCGCTTGTTACGGAAGAAGAGGACACAGGAACATGAGCATCTTTTCGACGCGGCCCCTCCGCGTCCTTGCGGCCGACGACTCTGCGGTAATGCGTGGGATCATGCGAACGCTGTTTCAGCGTCACGCGGAAGACAACCGCAGCGATCTGCCGAGGATGGAACTGGTCGGAGTGTCCCGTGATGGAGTGGAGTGCCTGCAGGAGGTAACTAGACTAGCTCCGGACGTGCTGGTGCTCGACCTTGAGATGCCGCGGATGAACGGCCTGGATGTTCTGGACCGTCTTCGTCATACGAAACCGAAACTCCCTGTGATCATGTGCAGCTCGCATACGGAAGAGGGTGCTCGGGCGACGCTCGATGCCCTGGCGCGTGGCGCGGCGGACTATGTGATGAAGCCGGCCGGACAACGGAATCTTGAGAGCGCGCTTGCTTCACTTGCGGCGCAACTGCTGCCGAGGATTGCAGCCTTCGCGGTCGGGCGAAGCAGGCTCGAGGTTTCTACATCGCGTTCGTCTGCTGTTAGGCCGCAGGGATTGCCGATAGGGCCAAAGGAACAGGCTGGGGTGGCAGTCGCGCCGATCGAGGTTGTGGTGATTGGAGTTTCAACCGGTGGACCGACTGCGTTGGAACATCTCCTGCCGGGGCTTGCGGCCGATCTACCCGTTCCGGTGTTAATTGTGCAGCATATGCCCAAAGTCTTTACCAACGTGCTGGCGGAACGCCTTGACCGCTGTTGCCCTCTTCGGGTTGCAGAGGCTTATCACGGAGCACCCTTGCAACCCGGAGCCGTGTGGTTAGCTCCAGGCGACGCGCACATGGAGATCTCTTCTCCCCCGGCGAGACAGGACAAGGGAGGGTCCGGTGCGCAGATCAAACTGCATTATCAGGAGCCACTGAATCATTGCCGGCCTTCGGTCGATTATCTGTTTTTCTCTGCCGCGCGTATGTATGGAGCTGGAACGCTGGCACTAATTTTGACCGGTATGGGCTCAGACGGTCTCGACGGGGCTCGTGCGGTGCACGATCGCGGCGGCATCGTACTTGCGCAGGACGAAACGACATCGGTCGTCTGGGGAATGCCAGGAAGAGTTGCGGAGTCGGGCATCGCCACCGCTGTACTTCCACTGGATGCAATGGCGCGTGAAATCAATTTGAAAATAGGCGCGGTACGGTCACGGAGGTTGGATGCAGCGACGCAGCCGTCTCCGGCACCCGGCGTGCGACAAGGAGAGATGGCGCATGGCCTGTACTGACTCCGATTACGCCTACCTGCGCGAGGTAGTACAGGCGCAGTCTGCTAATCTGATCGACCCCTCGCGCAATGCGCTCTTCGATGTCAAACTAGCCCCGATTGCGAAGATGGCCGGAGTCGCGAGCCTCAAAGACTTCGTGCGCTTGCTGAGGATCGATCGCCCCATCCATCTGCATCGCGCCGTGGCTGAGGCTATGACAGTGAACGAGACCAGCTTTTTTCGTGATGTAAAGACCTTCGATCTGTTGCGCAACACCATCCTGCCGGAGTTGGTGGATTGCAGGAGAGCGAAGCGAAAGCTGCGGATATGGAGCGCAGCCAGCTCGACCGGACAGGAAGCCTACAGCCTCGCAATGCTGCTGCTGGAGCATCTACCGGAGACGGCGTACTGGGACGTCAAAATCCTGGGGACCGATATCTCTCATAGGGTTGTCGAATATGCGCAGACGGGCCGATATCGGAGGCTTGAGGTGAATCGTGGCCTTCCTGCGCGGATGCTTCTCAAGTACATGACACGCGATGAAGAGGAGTGGGAGGTCAGCCCTCGTCTGCGCGCAATCTGCGAGTTCCAGCAAATCAATCTCTGTTCTCCGCTTCCCCCGCTCCCCGTCTTCGATCTCGTCCTGTTGCGAAATGTGCTCCTCTACTTCTCTCAGCGAGACCGGAGCCACGTCTTTGCGTCGATGCACTCCCACATGGCGGACGATAGTTTCCTGTTGCTGGGAAATGCTGAGCAGGCAGAAGAGTCGACTCACCTGTTTGAAGCGGAATTCGCCGCCGAGTCATTTTTTTATCGGCCATTGGTACAAGTCTGAGGTGCATCCCGTAACGGTGAAGGTCCGCGTTGCATCGTATGGGGGGGCGGCAGGTATGCTGCTCACGAGTACCCTGACAGCCCATGCCGCGCGGAACTACCAACTCGAAGAAGTCTGATCCAGGGAAGACATCAGCGCGAAAGCGTTCGATCGAAGCTCTGGAATTGTTTCATCCAGTGACGGCGCAGTGGTTTCGTGAGGCTCTGGGAGAGCCGACGGCACCACAGTTGGAGGGCTGGCCCGCGATTGCACGCGGAGAATCGACCCTGATCCTTGCCCCAACCGGAACCGGAAAGACTCTCACCGCGTTTCTATGGTGCCTGGACAAGTTGATGTTCCACACTTCCGTGGACGACGTTCGCGGCTCAAGAGTCATTTACATCTCCCCCCTTAAGGCCCTGGCTGTGGATGTGGAACGCAACCTGCAACGTCCGCTTGAGGGAATCGCGCAGTTGGCAAAACAGCAGAACGTGAGCTTACGCGTACCCGAGATCAGCGTAAGAACCGGCGACACGCCGCAGCGCGACCGGGCGCGGTTCCGACGGCATCCCGGTGAGATCGTCATCACTACACCCGAGAGCCTGTACCTCATGCTGACCTCAGCGGCGGGTGAGGCTCTTCGAAGCGTTGAGACGGTCATCATCGACGAGATCCATGCTCTGGTTCCAACCAAACGCGGAGCGCACCTGGCTGTTTCGCTCGAGCGATTGGAAGCGTTGTGCGGTAGAAATCTCCAGCGAATTGGACTCTCCGCAACCCAGAGACCCTTGGAAGAGGTAGCGCGCTTTCTAGGGGGAGCGAATCCTCAGGTCCTCGCATCATCGCAACAGCCAGACGAGTTCACAGGCAATGGGATGATTCGCGTACTAGCCGATGTGGCCGAAGAAGATGACGCATCCGCTCCTCGGTTTCGACCGGTGACCGTCGTCAACGCCGGAGCCCGCAAGGAGCTCGACCTCCGCGTGGAGATTCCGGTGGAAGATATGGCGCGGCTCGACACCGGCCGCGATCTGACATCGCCAAGCCGAAAACGCGGCTCGAAACCGGAGGTCCTGAAGCGAACTTCCCTCTGGCAATCGATCTATCCCTCAGTGCTCGAGATCGTCCGCAATCATCGGTCAACACTGATCTTCGTGAATGCGCGACGCATCGCAGAAAGAATGGCGAGCGCGTTGAACGATCTTGCTGGAGAGCCTCTTGCGCGAGCGCATCACGGTTCTCTGGCGGCAGCGCAGCGCAGCGAGATAGAAACGCTGCTGAAGGCGGGAGAGATTCGTGCGCTGGTCGCGACCTCTTCGCTCGAACTCGGAATCGATATGGGAGCAATCGAGCAGGTAATTCAGATTGAATCTCCTCCGTCAGTCGCCAGTGGTATGCAGCGAATAGGCCGCGCGGGGCATCAGGTGGGAGCGCCGTCGAGCGGCGTGATCTTTCCCAAGTTTCGGGCTGACCTGATCGCCTGTGCGGCCGTCACGCGGGCGATGCACGAAGGACAGGTGGAGTCGACGCGATTTCTCCGTAACCCGCTGGACGTGCTGGCTCAGCAGATCGTGGCGGTAGTGGCGCATCCTCCCATGACTCCAGATGAGATGGAACGCTCGACACGATGGGCAGCAGAGGAGGAAGGGCCAGGTATTGGGTACGACGCCCTGTTCGCCCTTATGAGAATGTCCGCGTCATTTGCCGGCCTGAGCCGTAACACCTTCAATGGCGTTCTCGACATGCTTGCGGGCAGGTATCCTTCCGACGAGTTCGCCGAGCTGCGCCCCCGCATCACCTGGGATCGCACCAAGAACTGGATCACCCCACGCACCGGCGTCAAACGGATTGCGATTCTGAATGCGGGGACCATTCCTGACCGAGGACTCTACGGCGTTTTTCTTGCCGGCGAACGCGACAAGCCGGTTCGCGTAGGTGAGTTGGACGAGGAGATGGTTTTCGAGAGCAGACCGGGCGAGGTCTTTGTGCTCGGAGCCTCAGCCTGGAGGATCGAGGAGATCCTCCAGGATAGAGTCCTCGTAACGCCCGCTCCGGGCGAGCCGGGAAAGACGCCGTTTTGGCATGGAGACAGGCCAGGAAGGCCGCTCGAGTTCGGCAAAAGAATCGGAGCCCTGGTGCGGGAGATCCGCGAGATGCCGCGGCCTGCGGCAGTCGCAACGCTGGTGGAGGCTCACGATCTCGATCCCACCGCGGCGGAAAATGTGCTGCGATATCTCTCCGATCAGGAACTGGCTACGACCCTCGTTCCTGACGATCGCACCATTCTGATTGAGCGGGTACGCGATGAGCTGGGTTTCTGGCGGGTGTGTCTGATGACGCCCTTCGGAAGCCGCGTGCATGCTCCCTGGGCGATGGCGGCCACTGCAAAGGTACGATCCCTCGGTGGGCCCGATGTCGAGACAATGTGGAGCGAGGACGGCTTTGTGCTCCGTTTCCCCGAAACCGACGAACCTCCTTCCGTCGAGCCGTTCCTGTTGGCTCCGGAAGAGGCTGTCTCGCTCGTCATCGAAAATCTTGGATCGACAGCGATGTTCGCTGCAAAGTTCCGCGAGAGCGCATCGCGGGCTCTCCTGTTACCACGCCGGCGCGCCGACGGCAGAACGCCTTTATGGCAACAGAGAAAGCGCGCTTACGATCTGCTGCGCGTGGCCAGCCGTTACGCAGAGTTTCCAATGATCCTCGAGGCCCATCGGGAGTGCCTGCGCGATGTCTTCGATATGCCTGCTCTGACAGAGACATTGCGAAGCATAGCGAACAGCGGACTCAAGGTTCATGTGGTCGATTCGCGCACGCCCAGTCCATTCGCTTCAACTCTGCTGTTTAGTTATGTCGCGAACTATATCTATGATGGCGATGCCCCGCTAGCCGAGCGAAGAGTACAGACTCTATCCATCGATCTGGAGCAGCTCCGCGATCTGATGGGAGACGCAGACCTGCGCGAGCTGCTGGATGCAGATGCGATCAAGGAAACCGAGGCACAGCTGCAATCGCTGGCCGACAGCTTCAAGGCCCGGACGATGGATGGCGTGCACGACCTCCTGTTGCGCCTCGGCGATCTCTCGCGCGAAGAGCTCACGCTCCGTTGCGCAAGCGAACAGGTTGCATCGACTATTAAAGCGCTGCACCAGGCGAAGCGGGCTGTTGAGGTGAAGATCGCCGGGCAACGAAGACTGATCGCAGTTGAAGATGCCGCCCGCTACAGAGATGCTCTCCAGGTGGAGATCTCCGCAGATCTCCCTGCTGTTTTTCTTGAGCCGCGAAAGGATGCGCTCGTCGACCTCATCCGGCGTTATGGGCGTACTCACGGTCCCTTCACTGCCGCAGAGGCTGCGTCGCGATTCGGAATTGAGGTGCAGCGCGCCGAGACTGTGCTCGAGAGTCTGGTGCAAACCGGACGCTTTGTCGAAGGCGGATTCCGCCCCGAGGGAGTTCATCGCGAGTGGTGTGACGACGAGGTATTGCGCACGATTCGGCGCAAAAGCCTCGCGCGGCTGCGTAAGGAAATCGAGCCTGTTGAGCATACCGTGCTGGTGCGAATGCAAAGCCGATGGCAGGGAGTGGCTCAGCCCAGAAAGGGTCTGGATGCACTGTTGGATTCTATCGAAAATCTCGCGGGAGCACCGCTGCCGGCCTCGATCCTGGAGACAGAGATTCTTCCTGCGCGAATCGCCGGTTACAAGCCCAGCGATCTGGATACGCTGATCGCCGCCGGTGAGGTGGTTTGGGTGGGACTCGAACCGTTAGGTGATCGCGATGGAAGGATCGGGCTCTTTCTTGCCGAAAGACTGGAGGAGTTGTGGCCCATAGTAAACGGCAAAGATATCGCAAACGAACGGGAAGAAGCCATCGTCTCCTACCTTCGAATGCGGGGAGCCTCCTTCTTTCAGGATCTGCATGAAGGCCTCGGAGGAGGATATCCGGGCGAGACCCTGGATGCTTTGTGGAGTCTCGTCTGGAAGGGCATGGTGACCAACGATGGCATGGCCGCACTCCGCGCCTACTGCCGCCCGCAGACGACGTCGCGCAAACCTGCTCGCCGTGTGCATCTGCAGGGAACGCAGGGAACAGCCTTCCGCTCAAGACGAACCACTCCTCCTGCCGCACAGGGGCGGTGGGCTTTGCAAGTGGCGGCATTTGCCGAAGGCCGTTCGGCCACTGAGTGGAGTCACGCCATAGCGCAACAGCTGCTCTCGCGCTATGGTGTCATCTTTCGCGAGACCGCCCACGCGGAGAATCTTCCGGGAGGATTTTCTGCTGTCTATGACGTGCTGAAGGCAATGGAGGAGAGCGGAAGACTCCGCCGAGGATACTTCGTCGCGGATCTCGGAGCGACGCAATTCGCCCTGCCGACCGCGGTGGAGATGTTGCGTTCACTTCGCACGCGCCAGAGCGACGGAAAAGTAGAGATCGTCGAGGTGGCCGCGACCGATCCCGCCAATCCTTATGGAGCACTGTTACGCTGGCCCGCGGCTGAGGCCGGTGGGCTGCTCTCGCGAAGCGTCGGTGCCAGGGTGATCCTCGCTGATGGTGCGCTGACCGCATACCTGCGGCGTGGAAACCCCAGCCTGCAGGTATTTTTGCCAGAGGATGAGCCGCAGCGTTCCCGAATCTCGCAGGAGCATGCAGAATCGTTGGTGCGAAGGGTGGAGGAACGGGCCGAGGAGGGTGATCCTCGAGCCGGAATGTTGATCGAGACCATCAATGGCGTGACGGCTTCAGAACATCAGCTCGCAAGGTTCCTGCTTGAGGCTGGATTTTCAGCGGGTGCCACAGGGCTCTACGTCAGAAAGAAGGCATAAAGAACAAGGCCCACAAAGATCGTGGGCCTTGTTCTTTATTGAGGTGGCTGGGCTGGCTGAGGCTGCTTGTTGTCTTTGTCTCCGCCGCCACCGAAGATCTTCTGGAAGATATTCTTCTTCTTCTTTGGCGGCTCCGGTTGTGTGACCGGTTGCGAAGAAGCACCGTTCACAGGGCTGCCTGGCGCGGGATTCGACGGCGATACCGCGCCCCCTGGCGAATTTGCCGCAGGCGGTGCATAGGGTGTCACACCGCTCGGGTGCCCACCTAATCCAAAGATCTTTTGGAAGAAGCTTTGGGGGTTGTCGTTCATCTGCGAGCAGCTTCCCGTGGGAACCGTGCCGTCGAGGAACGCTACATTCCACGGATGTGCAGCGCAGGAGGGGTCGGCGAGCAGACCCGTATCACGATCGATGCTGGCCACGGTGATGCCCTCGGGTGGCGAAAACGACTTCACATCGGAGTACTGCGGTAGCTTGATGGCCCGCTTCATGAACTCGGCCCAGATTGGCGCTGCGGCGTAAGCGCCTTGGAGCTGGACGGGTAATGTGGTGTAGTCGTCATTGCCGACCCAGACGATACAGATAAGATTGGATGTGTATCCGGCGAACCAGGCGTCATGGCTGGTCCCGGTCTTTCCCGCAGCCGGAGCACTGAATCCACGACCCCGGACACCCGCGGCGGTTCCATAGTTCATGACGTCTTCCAACAGCGATTGCGTAAGATAAGCAGCGCGAGGATCCATCACCTGCTTTGCTTCGGGAGAGTAGTCCGAGACGATATCTCCATTGGCGTTACGGACAGAGGCGAGCATCCAGGGAGTAAGGTGAACTCCGCCATTCGCGAAGACTGTATAGGCTCCGGCCATGTCAACCGGGGTTGCACTGTAAGTGCCAATGGCCACGGATGGAGTCCCGCGAGCGCTGGTGATGCCTGATGCGCGTGCCAGCGCGGCTACGTTGCCGAAACCAACCATCTGGGCAAGCTGGATGGTTGCGGCGTTGAGCGAGTGGGCGAGAGCGTAGGCCGCGATTACGTTCCCCCTGTAGCCGCTGATGAGGTTTCGTGGAGTATAGGTTCCCCCAGCGCCGTCGGAGTAATCTGCGGCTTCATCGTTCAGATGCGTAGCCGCGGTGAAGACACCGGATTCGCCAAGCGAAGTTCCATTCAGGCTGCTGTTATACGCCGTAGCATAGACGAAGGGCTTGAAGATGGACCCGGTAGGGCGTTTGGCAACTGCATGATCAAGCTGTGAGGCGGAGTAGTTACGCCCGCCCACCAGGGCAAGAATCTGACCTGTATGGGGATTCAGCGCAACCAGTGCCACCTGCGGGTGAGTATAGGGGGTCGCGCTCTTCGCATGCAGCTTGCGGAGGATCTCATCGACGTTCTTCATGCCGATATCGACCGCCTCAGAGGCCGCGCTCTGAAGGTTAGGATCCAGTGAGGTATAGATGCGAAGACTTTGATGCGCCAGGTCCTGGTCGCTGATGCGCTGTACCAGCTGATCATGGACCAGGTCGACGAAGTAAGGAGCCTCGCTTGCATCGACATCGGCATCGGAAAGACGCAGTGGCTCAGCCTTGGCGCGGGTAGCAGCGCTCGCGGAGATCGCGCCGGTCTCTACCATCGAATCCAGCACAACGTTGCGGCGGGCGATAGCCCGCTCTGGATGGCGATAGGGATTCAGACGGCTTGGACTCTGATACATGCCAGCTAATAGAGCGCATTCAGCGGTATCCAGCTGCTTCAGGTTCTTGCCAAAGAAGGCTTGAGACGCCTCGCCCAGTCCGTTGATGTCGTAGCTTCCACGGTGACCCAGGTTCATCTGGTTGGCGTACATCTCGAAGATCTGCTGCTTCGAGAAGCGCGACTCAAGTTGGAAGGTAATTAGAATCTCGATAAATTTGCGCTTGAACCGCTTCTCCGGCGAAAGAAAAAAACCCCGCGCCAGCTGCATCGTAATCGTCGATCCGCCGCAGCGTTTGCGTCCGCTGGTTAGGTCCTGGATGCCGCACTTCACGATTCGCAAGAAGTTCACACCGCTGTGCTCGAAGAAGTTGCGGTCTTCGATCGAGGTAATGGCGCGCACCATCTCCGGCGGAATGTCCTTGTACGTGACCATGCGGCGCTTGGTGCGGCTGTTCTCTTCCGAAAGCGCCGTAATCAGTTGCGGTTCCAGCTCATAGGAGCTCAGCGCGGCACCATTCTCCGCCGTGATCTTCTGGACCACGCCGTCGGGGGCAGAGATTGTTGCGCCGTCCGTGGTGTGGTAGCTCTCAGGACCAGGCTTGATGAAGATGCTGTCGTCGTTGAGCTGGAAGGTCCCAAGCTGCGGGTTATTGTTGTAGCCAGCCCGGCGCAGGTCTGCCCCGATTTGCGATGCCGAAAGCTTCTGCCCGTTGCGGATCTCGCGCGGGGCGGCATAGATCTGCGAGACACTCGCGAACATGGGGCCCTTGGCCAGCCGATCGTTCACAACGTGTTCGTATTTGAAGTAATAAAAGCCGAGAACCGCAAGAAATACAACCAGGCAACCGAGGATCGCCACAAGACCATACCGCACAAAGCGGTTGTCCAGATGGAGGCGATCGACGATGCTTGCTTGCTTGCCGTTCGATTTATTGCTGCCGTATTTGAGTTTGACTGGCAAAGTGCTCTTTTCTTAAGACGCTTTGACGGCAGAAGCAGGGAGCAAGGGTTGCAAAACGGATGTTATCTGATCGGCTACCGTGGAGGCGACCTGCTCAAGTGCAACCTCTTGCACATGCCGGTTCAACCTGTCGACGAACTCGACCTTTCCTTCCGCGACTCCGCGCCCGATATTGACCCGATACGGAATGCCGATAAGATCGGCATCCTTGAACTTCACTCCTGCGCGCTCGTCGCGGTCGTCCAGCAGAACGTCGACGCCGGCGCTGGTAAGTTCGGCGGCGATCTTTTCCCCGGCTGCCTGTAGCGCGGGATCGGCCGTATTGGTAATCGTCACGACCACTTGGAACGGCGCAATTGCGGGATGCAGCGCAAACGCCGCGCCGTCGTTGGCCGCAGCAGAGCTCTCGATAGCCGCGGTAAGAATGCGCTCTATGCCGATACCGTAGCTTCCCATGATCAGCGTAACTTCTTTGCCATCGCGGTTGAGGACGGAAGCACCCATGGACTTCGAATACTTGTAGCCGAGCTTGAAGATGTGGCCGATCTCAACAGCTTTGCCGATCCGCAGTGGCGAACCGTCGATCGGGCAGCCCTCACCCTCGGAGACGTTGCGCACATCTGCCACCAGTGTCGGCTTGAAGTCGCGCGTTGGAGTCACATTGCGAAGGTGATACTCCTCCTTGTTCGCTCCGGCGATCAGATTTGTCCGGCCCTCCAGAGCCTTGTCGAGAATCACCAGCGTTCCCGGTTTCTTCGGATGCGGAGCAGCTTCTACCCCGATAGGGCCAAGATAGCCGGCAGGGGCCTTGAAGACCTCCACAATCTCTTCCGGGGTCATAGGCCGCAGCTCGCCGCCCGCGATGCCGGAGAGCTTCGCCTCATTCAGGCTGTGATCGCCGCGAAGGAATACTACGACCGGCCGCAGAGCGCCCAGTTTGGCATGATCGGCCTCAGGTAGAGCAGCCATATAAGCCATCGTCTTCATTTGATGCTGCGGCTGAACTTTGAGGAATGATCCGACCTCTTCAATCGTCCGTTGGTCCGGCGTATGCACCAGCTCCTGCTGTCCATCGCCTGTGGGGGCGAGATCCTGCACCGGCTCAAGGCGGCTGGTCGCTTTCTCGATGTTTGCCGCGTACCCTGAAGCGGAGCTGGCGATCAGGTCTTCGCCTGCGTCGGTGTAAACCATGAACTCCTGCGAAGCTGTACCCCCCATCGCTCCCGAGTCCGCTTCGGCGGAGACGAACTCAAGCCCGCAGCGGTTGAAGATGGCGCGGTATGCCTTGTCATGCTTGTTGAAGCTCTCGTCCAGTCCGGCCTCATCGATATCGAAGGAGTAGGCATCCTTCATGATGAACTGGCGCACTCGGAGCAGGCCTGCCTTCGGACGCGGTTCGTCGCGAAACTTGGTCTGAATCTGATACCAGATCTGCGGGAGCTGCTTATAGCTGCGCAGCTCATTTCGCGCAATTGAGGTCATCACCTCTTCGTGCGTCATCCCCAGGCACAAATCGGCTCCCTTGCGGTCCTTCAGGCGGAACATGTTGTCCCCCATCACCGTCCACCGTCCCGACTCCTCCCAGATCTCGCGTGGATTCAACGCGGGCAGCAGAAATTCCTGGCCGATCCGGTCCATCTCCTCGCGCACGATCCCAATGATCTTGTTGATCGACCGATTGCCCAGGAAAAGGTAGCTGTAAATCCCGGCGCCGAGCTGGCGAATGTAGCCGGAGCGGAGAAGCAGCTTGTGACTGGCGACCTCAGCGTCTGCGGGGGCTTCACGAAGGGTGGGGATAAAGACTTGTGACCAGCGATGCATGCGCTCTGAATGACCTTCCCATCAGGATGTCGCTCCCGATGTGTTTCCTGTATTTTACCGTCCGCAGGCGGTAAACGCAGAAAGCTGGTGATTTGCAGGACTTGAACCACTGGGGAGCCGATAGCGGCATTTCCGCGGATGTCCGTTGTGATGAATAATGCAGTCCTCCGGCACATCGACAATTTCGACAAACTCCGCTCCAGCCAGCTCCAGGGTTCGCCGCGAAGCCAGATTCTCCGGGTCGCATGTGATCCAGAGCGGGTTGAGCCCTGCCTTATGAGCAAAAGGAAGTACCAGGCGAACCGCTCGTGCGGCGTAATGATGGCCCCGATGCTCGGGTAGAACTCCATAGCCAATATGACCTGCGTAGCGTTCGAGATGAGGCGTTGATCCCAGGCTAAGGCGAAGATTGCCCAGTACCTCGCGCGTCTCGCTGTGGACCATGTGGAACTGGTAAGTTGGCACTCTGTGTGCAGCATGCAGCTCGAATCGAAGAAGCTCAAGCGCGAGTTCCCCTTCACGCAGGAACCCTGGAGCAATCGTCATCTTCAGTGGGCTCATCTTATCCATACGTCTCAGATCAGCTCCAGCGTCCACAGGTCGTGAAGGTGCAGAACGCCTGCCGTCAGACCATCGGAATCGATGACGATCAGCGAGGTAATCTTCTTCTCCTCCATCAACGCCAACGCCGACGACGCGAACGCTCCCGCCTCGATGGTGACCGGGTGCGCGTTCATGATCACGCCCGCGGTGTGGTCGAGCGCGCGCCCGCCATCTCGTTCCAGCAACCGGCGCAGGTCGCCATCGGAGATCATTCCCAGCAGGCTTCCGCCTTCGGCCAGCACTGTGGTCATGCCTAGCTTTTTACGCGACATCTCGTAGATCACCTGAGGCATCGGCGTCGACGGGAGCACGCGTGGCAGGGAATCGCCTGAATGCATCAGCTCGCCAACACGAGCCAGCCGTTTGCCCAGTCTCCCTCCCGGATGCAGTTCCGCGAAGTCTTCTGCCTTCCATCCGCGCCGCCGGCTCACCTCAAGCGCAAGCGCATCACCCAGCGCGAGCATCACCGTTGTAGATGCCGTCGGTGCAAGGTTATGAGGACAGGCCTCTGCGGAGACGCTGGTATCCAGGACCACGTCGCTGGCACCGGCAAGGGTTGAGGTGAGGTTTCCAGAGAATGTGATCAGCTTGTCGGCCAGGCGCTTCAGCAGCGGCAGGAGGCGCAACAGCTCCTCAGTCTCACCGCTCGCCGAAAGAGCAATGACCGTGTCTCCGCGAGAGAGCATGCCCAGATCGCCGTGAACCGCCTCTGCCGGGTGCAGATAGTGCGCCGGGGTTCCGGTCGAACACAAGGTCGCGGCGATCTTGCGGGCGATGAGGCCGCTCTTCCCAATCCCGGTTACGATAATGCGATTCTGCCGGGCGAGAGCCTCAAGTAGCAGGTCTGCTGCCCGGGTGAAAGCGGGCAGCATCGGCCCGTCAAGCCTCAGCGAGAGCTCCAGCAGCGCGCGCGCCTCGATGCGGACAAACTCTGAAGGGAGTGTGTGGTCTGCTGGGGTGAGGGGAGAGTCTGACATGTCCTTAGGCCTTCCCGATGCTAGCAGAGACCCTCTTTGTCTTCTCTGTGACCGGGGCACCCTGCTTTCCGTCTAAACTAAAGAGACAGTCCCGGCGCTTGGCAGAGCTCGGCTCTGCGCACGGCAACGGGCGAAAGGAAGTTCAGGGCGTGATGCGTCGAGCGTTAGTTCTTGGTGTGATGGTGGTGGGAGTGGCCCTGCTGCTCTGGGCGGGATGGCATAACCTGCGCGAGCGCAAGCTGGCGATGCAGAAAGCCCGGGAGAATCAAGTCGTTCTGCTTCCTGAGAAGCAAGGTCAGGCCGGCTCCGAAGAGGGCGACGATCTTGCCCCCAAGATGCGCGGCAAGAAGGCGCCTGCATTTGTGCTGACCAGTCTCGACGGCAAGAAGGTATCGCTCGCCGACTATAAGGGGCGTCCTGTCCTGGTGAACTTCTGGGCCACGTGGTGCGGTCCCTGCAAGGTGGAGATGCCCTGGTTCGAACAGTTCCGCAAACAGTATGCGGCGCAGGGATTTGAGATTCTTGGCCTTACGGACGATGCCGATGCGGGTAAGGATGCGATCACGAAGGTGGCCCAGAAATCGGGCGTAACCTATCCCATCCTGCTTACGGATGGAAAAGTTCAGACTGCCTACGGCGGACTCGATGTTCTGCCCATGTCGTTCTACGTAGATCGCAACGGAGTCATCGTCGAGCAGACCGCCGGTTTGGGGCCGAAGGACCAGATCGAGGCAAATATCAAGAAGACGATTGCCTCCGGCGGAGTTTCGCAGGCGGGCGGCCAGTGATGCAGAATCTCGCACGGGCTGGAATGATCCTTCTGTCCGGAATCGTCTCCGGACCGGTTATGGCCCAGCAGGTCAATCTGGCTGCGCCTCCGGCGAAGACCAAGCAATACATCGTCTACGCGGCCGAGGAGCAGAACCTTGCGGCGGGAAAGAAGAGCGTCGTCGAACTGCGATTCCATGTCGTCGATGGCTTTCATGTGAACTCGCATACGCCGAAGTCAGAGCTGCTGATTCCCACAAACCTGAAGCTCGATCCCGCAGCAGGCGTGAAGGCCGCTGCCGTCGAGTACCCGGCGGGAGAGGCTTACAGCTTCAGCTTTGAGCCGAACGAGAAGCTCGATGTCTACACGGGCGCCTTCACCGTGAAGGTTCCTGTGGTGGCGGAGGCAGGTTCGCACACGATCAATGGCGTGCTGCACTACCAGGCCTGTGACAAGGCGGCGTGTTATCCGCCGAAGAGTCTTCCCGTGCAGATGGTGGTTACTGCAAAGTAGCGCGTGAGGATTTCCTCAGGCCGATTTGGTTTTGCAGTTCTGTTGCAATGGCATGATGGATCGAGAGGGCAAGCGGTAAGGCAATGGAAGAGTTCAGAAGACTGACCAGGCTCCCGGCGTATGTTTTCAACATCACCAGCGAACTGAAGGCAGCGGCACGCAAGCGCGGCGAAGACATCATCGACTTCGGGATGGGAAATCCCGATGGAGCGACTCCGAAGAACATCGTTGACAAGCTGATTGAGGCGGCCCAGAAGACCCAGACTCACCGCTACTCGCTCTCGCGCGGCATTCCCCGGCTCCGGCGGGCGATTTCCAACTGGTACAGAACGCGCTATAACGTCGAGATTGACCCCGAGACCGAGGCCATCGTCACCATCGGCTCCAAAGAGGGCATCGCGCATCTCTGCCTGGCCGTGCTGGACGATGCTGACACGGTCGCCGTGCCGAACCCCAGCTACCCGATCCACATCTTCGGCCCCGTCATCGCGGGGTCAAGGGTGCAGAGCATTCCCGTCGCCGACGCGACCGCTGAAGAGGTTCTCGCGCGTCTTGAATACGAGCTTCCTCGCATGGAGCCGAGACCAAAGATCCTCATCCTTAACTTCCCTTCGAATCCAACGGCGCAATGCGTCGACCTCTCCTTCTTCGAGCGCGTCGTCGCACTCTGTCGCGAGCTTGGCATCTACATCGTCCATGACCTTGCTTACGCGGATATTGTCTTCGACGGCTACCGTGCGCCGAGCATCCTCGAGGTTCCTGGAGCGAAGGAGATTGCGGTCGAGTTCTTTACCCTCTCGAAGAGCTACAACATGCCCGGCTGGCGCGTAGGCTTCATGGTCGGCAACAAAAAGCTGGTCGCCGCTCTCGGACGCATCAAGAGCTACTTCGACTACGGAACCTTCACGCCGATCCAGGTCGCCTCCATTGCCGCGCTCGAAGGCCCGCAGGACTGCGTCAAGGAGATCTGCGACAACTACAAGGCTCGCCGCGATGTCCTGGTTCCGGGGCTTAACAAGCTAGGCTGGCCGGTCGAGCTGCCTAAGGCGACGATGTTCGCGTGGGCGAAGATCCCCGAGCAGTACCGCGCACTCGGCTCGATTGAGTTCTCGAAGAAGCTTCTCAACGAGGCGAAGGTCGCGGTCAGCCCGGGTGTCGGCTTTGGAGACCATGGCGACGGGCATGTCCGGTTCTCGCTCATCGAAAATGAGGAGCGCACCCGTCAGGCGCTGCGCGGCATCCGGCAGATGTTCCGCAACGGCTGACCCTCCCCCCACCCGGATTTGATCTAAAGTCTTCCATTCATGGGGCTTAGGGGTGGACTTGCAGGGTAAAATATTGTATTTGCAGGGCTTGCAGGCAAAGTCTTGATTCGCAATGGATTAGCTTCGGAGAAGAGGAGCTGTCTCCACCTGACTGTCTCCACCTGATTTGTCTTTGTCCTGTTTCGTCTGTCTCTATTTTATGCAATCATCCCAAACTGATCGGCACCTTTTATTTGCTTTGGTTTGTTTGGTTTAGATGATTTCTGGACTTGACGGAGGCTGCGGAGATCCCGTGTGATGCTTTCGCCGTCATCGCAAGCGATGGGGGCTCAGAGTCCCGAAATGGAGTAATCCATTTGGGTTCCATCTAATCGTTACTATCTCGTCACTATGGTGTCATTGGGGAGTATTATCATAATGTGCCGAAATATTCGATCGTGGTTCCATTTCACAACGAAGAAGACAATGTCACCACGCTCTATGACCGCTTGAAGGCGGTGATGGAGCATATCGGCGAGAGCTTTGAGCTCGTCTTTGTCGACGACGGTTCGCGTGATCGCACCTATCGCCTGCTTGAAGAGATCGCCGCGGTCGATTCGCGCGTTCTGGTGATCAAGCTGCGCCGCAACTTCGGTCAGACCTCGGCACTGGCTGCCGGTTTCGACCATGCGCAAGGCGACTTCATTCTGGCCATGGACGGCGACCTTCAACACTCTCCCGACGAGATTCCCAACTTCCTCGCCAAACTCGAGGAGGGCTACGACGTCGTCAGTGGATGGCGCTCTCAGCGCGGCGATAACTTCATCATGCGCCGCATTCCATCGCGTGCGGCCAATTGGCTGATGGCGACCCTGAGCGGCGTCAATATCCATGACTTCGGCACGACCTTCAAGGCGTATCGCCGCGAGGTGATCCACAATATTCCGCTCTACGGCGAGATGCACCGCTTCATTCCGGCGTTGGCCTCCTGGTATGGCGCCAGCATCTGCGAGATCCCGATCTCCAATCCCAAACGCGAGTTTGGGAAGAGCCACTATGGCATCTCGCGGACCTTCCGTGTCTTCTTCGATCTGCTCACGATCCGCTTCCTGTTGAAGTACATGACGCGGCCGCTGCACTTCTTCGGAACCATCGGTGCTCTCAGCGCCTTTTCCGGTTCCGCTCTCGCCATCTGGCTCCTG
>Ga0193717_1000077_pt1 | contig 102629 bp, 91 predicted proteins | sample U2c2metaG_FD_145900 | JGI IMG/M metagenome (GOLD analysis project Ga0193717, IMG submission 145900) | Soil microbial communities from a riparian zone of the East river system, Colorado, United States - U2c2 | ecosystem: Environmental > Terrestrial > Soil > Riparian zone | place: USA: East... | reverse complement strand
TCGGGCTCGAACAAGTTCGACCCTTGACACACCTCACCGCGACCAGGGAAGGACGCAGCTACGCCCGGAGCCGCTGAGAAGAACGGCCACAATTCAGGGATTCCGTCGAGAGGTGCTGCCCGGGTGGTTCGTCGGGTCCGCCGCGCGGATTGGGGTTCGGCAGACGGCATCGCGGGGCCGAACGCGGCGCCCGGACACGAATCCCGGACCGCCACCACTCAGCAACCTCCCGCCGGTGCCCTGGGTGCAGCGGCTGCACGCCTCAACCGGCGCCTGGCCGGGAGGTTCCGGTGCCTGACCGGGAGGTTACTGAGTGCTGGACGTCCGGGCACCCACTGCCGAACCACCTAGCGGAACGAACACACCACCAGGCGGACCACCCGGTGAACCGCCCGGTGAACCGCCCGGCCGATAGCCGCCTGCTCGACCGATACCGCCCTACAGACCGGCATCGGCCCAACGACCCGGCATCCACCCGGACCCGCCTACCGCCGATAGCAGGTTGTTCGACCGATAGCGCCCAGCAGACCGGTATCGGCCCCACAAACCGGCAGCCGGCGAGACCGCGCCACGATCTACGGCACGGCCCACCACCCGGACCTACAGAACTCGCCGACCCCACCCGGGAAACCGGTTACTGGACAGGGTTTCGCGAGTTCTGTAGGTCTGGATGGGGCCACCCCGGAAACCGGCACCACCCGGGCCGACGGAATCAGAGGAAGCACCGAACACCCCGCACGAACCACCCGCGAGGGTGGAATCCCCTGGACGCAGCTCACACCTTCGCCCCGGAACCACCCGGGCGGACGGAATCCCCCTGGATACGGCTCACACGTCAGCGCGGATCCGCGTAGCTGCGTCCTTCCCTGGTCGACGTGGTGGGTGTCAAGGGTCGAACTTGTTCGATCGCCGAAGGCGACGCCAAAGGCGCCCTTGACGCGCACCACGTCGACTAGCACACTCACGCAGCGGAGACCGCGCAACCACACTGCTAATGTTGCTTAGGGCAACCACAGTCGCCCAGGTGTCGGAATGCCGGATCGCTTGTCAGACCACCCATCCACAGAACGTCAAAACGGGGCGAACGAATCCAAGGTTGTCAGAAACCATCCGCCTCAGACGGATGCCGGCGCACAGGCGAGCAGCGGGCCGGCGTCACTGTTGCCAATAGCAACTACTTGCTGCCCGCGGGGGATTGCGTCAGCAGGTGCCGCCGGCGACTGAGACGGCGAGTTTCTTGACCATGGTGAGCACCTCGATGGATAAACCGGACCCCGACGGTCGGAGGTGGTTCGACCCTAGGTAGCCGCGACCGCGCCTGGTGAGCCTTTCAGCCGGATCGGAAAGGCTTGATCGTCAGCGGGGAAGGATGAGGGTGTCGGTGAGGAGTTTTGCGGTTTTGCGGAGGGTGGGTGGGGAGGAGGAGAGGTCTGCGGCGAGGGTGATCGGGGTCAGGGATTCGCCGGGGCCCACCAGGCGGTGGCGGTAGGCGAGGAGCCAGACGATGGCTCGGGGCCAGGTGCTGAGGCGGGCTTTGGTGAGGAGGTCCGGGGCGTCGCGGACCAGGCGGTCGGCGATCTCGAAAGCCTCGCCGGCGTAGTCGGTCCCGAGGATTTCACCGGCCAAGAGCCAGGCGTGGGGTGCGAGTACGGACAAGGTTGCGGCCTGGGACTTGTCGAGGCCGCGGAGGTCGGGACGTGGTGGAGCACCGAGACCAGCCAAGGTCCGGTAGGCATCCTCGAGGTCCGCACCGCCGTCGTCGAGGAAGACCCGCTCACCCGACTTCGACCCGATCGGGTCCGCCAGGGCCGCAGCCTCCAGCGCGGGAGTCCAGACCTCGACGGCATCGACGGCTTCCTCGATCGCATCCAGATCCAGCTCCGTCCGCTCCCCCGCGAACTCGAGCCACGCCTTCACCACCAACGGCACCGCGGCAAAATAGGTGCTGTCGGCAAGCACCTTGCGCGGCAGCCAGTACGAAAGGAAAAGCTCGACCAGTACGGCGCTGACGCGGAGCGGACCGCCCACCGTGCGATCCACGGCATGGTCGATCCACAGCCGGGCGATGTCGGCGGCATCGTCGGGCAGGCCGACCGCGTGCCGCGATTCCAGGAACTCGTCCACCAACTGGTCCCGCTGCCTCGCCGACAACTGCGGCCGGATCGGCGGGCGGACCGGGCGTTCTGGCAATTGGGTCAGCCGATTCACCAACAGCCCCGAGAAGAACTCGAAATCCTCCGTCACCGGTGGATCCTCGTGGTCGTGCGTCTCCCCCAGCGCCTGCAGGATGATCCCCGCGGCCGTCGCCGGACGGACCGTACGCACGGTAACGCGACCGCCCCGCTGATACGCCTCCACCACCCGGTCGATCGGCGGCCCGACGAATACGTCCTTCGCCACCGCGCCCAGGTTGTTGTCCACGAACACGACCACGGTGTGCGGGTGCTGATCGTCGTCGTAATCCAGTACGACGCTCAGTCCGTCGCCGGTGACATCTTCCGAGACGATCGCACTGGTCAGCCGGAAGCCCGCGATCCGTCCCACCCAGTCGGGGATGCCGGGCTGGTTCCGCAGCCTCGACAGATGCGCCCGCTGCAAGGGCAGGCGACCGGCGGGACCCACTGTGCGAGCCAGACTCGTCAACAACACAAAGGAATCCACGTCCCTGCGCTCGCCCAGCACGCGCGCCGCATCCGCCCAGAAGAACCGCTCGACCTCACCGATCTCGTCGGGTTGCCCGGCCGGCCAGAGCTGGTCTGCCAGCAGTGCGGCCGACCGTGCGACCGAGGCCTCGGCGATCACCGGGTGCAGGGCGGGAGGCGCCGCGGCCAGGTCCAGCAGCAGCGTTTCCTGAAGAGTTTCCAGCACAGCGACACTCGGTGTGGTGTCGAGGTCTGTACCCCCGACACCCACCGGCGACTCTCCTGGGGTTGGACCCGGAGTGGAGCCGACCAGCCTCAAATGGCTGCCACGTCCGTCCCGGCCTCGTGACTTGGTCACTCTGGCGAGATTACCGCCGAACCCACGCTCCCCGCAGGGCAGTGCGCGCGTCCTGTGGACAACGACGTCGACACGCCGTGACGAACCACCTACAGCCCGCACACCGTAGTACGGGAATCAGCCCTTCAGGGCGCCTGCCATCAGGCCGCCGATGAACCAGCGGCCGAGCAGGATGTAGACCAGCAGGGTCGGGAACGAGGTGATCAGCGCGCCCGCCATGCTCGCCGCGTAGTCCACCTTCTGGCCGCCGGACAGGGCCGCCAGACCGAGGGTGACCGGGCCGTTGTTCTGCTGGGTCAGGAACAGCGCGAACAGGAAGTCGTTCCAGACCGAGGTGAACTGCCAGATCAGCGTCACCACGAAGCCGGAGATCGAGATCGGCAGGATGATCCGCAGGTAGGTCTGGACCAGCCCGGCGCCGTCCACCCGGGCCGACTCGATGATCTCGTTCGGGACCACAGTGGCGTAGTAGTTCCGGAAGATCAGCGTGCAGATCGGCAACCCGTAGATGACGTGCGCGATGATCAGCGTCGGCACACCCCGGGTGACGTCCAGGTCCTGGAAGGTCTGCCGCAGCGGCAGCATCACGGCCTGGTAGGGGATGAACATGCCGAACAGGATGAGGGCGAACACCAGGTTGGAGCCGGGGAAGCGCCAGCGGGCCAGCACGAACCCGTTCGCGGAGCCGATCAGCGACGAGATCACGGCTGCCGGGATCGCCAACGAGAGCGAGCGGACCATGTACGGCTGCAGTACGTCCCAGGCCTTGCGCCACGGCTCCAGCGTCCAGGTCTCCGGCAACGACCACTGCGCGGCTGCGGTGGTGTCGCTGGAGGTCTTGAAGCTGGTGATCACCACGACGTACACGGGCGTCAGGACGAACAACAGGAAGAGCAACAGCAGGACGTACCGAACCGTCCGGCTCCGCCTGGTCGACCCGTCGCTGATCGTACTGCGCTGCGGCTTCTGGCTGATCGCCGCTGCAGCCTTACCGGTTGCGGCCGGGGCCTCTGCGACGGTCATTCTTCAGTCTCCTGCCGGACGGTGTAGGCCACATAGGGGATGACGAGTACCGCGACCACGGCGAGCAGCACAATCGCTATCGCTGCCGCCTTGGCCATGTCGCTGCTCAGCAAGGTGTTCCACAGATAGACCGACGGCACTTCGGTACGGAACTGGTTCGGCCCGGTGATCGCGTAGATCAGGTCGAACAGCTTCAGCGACATGTGGCCCAGGATGATCAGCGCCGACAGGGCGATCGGCGACAACTGCGGGAACAGCACGTACCGGTAGAGCTTGAACTCACTGGCCCCGTCCACCCGGGCCGCCTCGCGCAGCTCCGGCGGGATGCCCCGGAACCCCGCGAGGAACAACGCCATGATGTAGCCGGACAGCTGCCAGACCGCGGGCAGCGCGATGGACGCCATCGTCGTCCACCGGCTTCCCGCGGTCCACCAGGGATTCTCCAGGAAATTCAGATGGAGGATCGAGAACAACCGGTTCAGACCGCGCGCCTCGTCGCCCTGGGACGGGTTCAGCAACCAGCCCCAGACCACGCCGGACGCGATCATCGAGATCGCCATCGGGAACAGGAAGACCGACCGGAAGATGCTCTCGCCGGCCACCCCCTTCTCCAGCAGCAACGCCCACAGCACGCCGAAGATCAGCGTGCCCACGATGAACGCCACCGTGAGCACGCCGAGATTCTTCAGCGAGTTGAGGAACCGCTCCTCACCGAACAGGTTCACGTAGTTGTCGAGTCCGACATGGTTGGTCGGGACCGGCCGGGCGTTGTGCTTGTCCGTCAACGAGGTGTTGAAGGTCCAGGCGATCAACCCGTAGACGAAGTACCCGAGCAGCAGGACAGTGGGCAGCAGTACCAGCGCCCCTGGCCCCCAGGTGCGGATTCTTCCGTGCATGCTCAGGACTCCCGATCAGTGTCAGCCAGCGGACTCGTCACCACCTTGCGATCAGCTCGGCTTGGAGGCCGTGACCAGCGCCTTCTGCAGCGTGGCGACGTCCATCCCACTGCTGAACTGACCCATCGCCGACTGGATGCTGTTGTTCTGGGCCAGCGTGCAGGCGGAGCCGTGTGCACAGGACGGCACGATGGTCTTCGACTTCCAGTCGGCCATCGCGGCCTGCTGGTACTTCGGGTAGTCCGTGGCCACCGCGTCGGAACGAGCCGGGATCGAGCCCTTCTTGGTGTTGAAGGCCTTCTGGCCATCGGCACTGCCGACCACCTTCAGCCAGCACTTCGCGCCCTCCGGCGTCTTGCCGTTGGTCGGCAGCGTGAACGAGTCCGCCAGGTACTGGAAGGAGCTCTCGGTCCCCGGGGCCGGCCAGTAGGTGTAGGCCGTGTCCGGAACCTTGTCAGCCAACTGCTGCGCGGCGACCCAGTCACCCATCAGCGTGTAGGCCGCCTGGCCCTTGTTCACGTAGCTCAGCGCGTCCGGCCAGTCGATCGCCTCGCGGTCGACGTTGCTGAAGCTGAGGATCTTCTTGAACTTCTCCAGCGCGGCGGTGACGTCGGCGCCGGCCATGTCGGTCTTGCCGTTCCAAAGACCGGTGAACTTGTCCGGACCGAGCTCGGCGAGCAGCACGGCCTCCATCACCATCTCCTCGGCGAAGCCCTTCGACGTCGCCAGCGGGGTCTTGACCCCGGCCGCCTTCAGCTTCTCCATGTCGGCGATCCACGCGTCGACCGAAGCCGGCGCCTTGGTGGCGTCGATGTTCGCCTTCTTCAGCACTGCCGGGTTCGCCCACACCACGTTGGCGCGGTGCACGTTCGCCGGCACCGAGTAGATCTTGCCGTCGACGGTCAGGTTGTCCAGCAGGTTCTTCGGGAAGGCCTTGTCCAGGCCGAACTCCGTGTAGAGGCTGCTGACATCGTCGACCTGGCCGGCGTTGATGTAGTCACCCAGCTCGGCGCCGGCGTGCGCCTGGAACGTGCTCGGCGGGTTCTTCGCCTGCAGGTCGTTCGCGAGCACCTGCTTGGCGTTCGCGCCGGCCCCACCGGCGACCGCGGAGTTGACGAACTTGTAGTCCTTGCACTCGGTGCCGAACACCGAGACCAGACCGTCCAGGCCGGCCTTCTCGCCGCCGTCCGCCCACCAGGTGAAGACGGTGACGTCCTTGCTCGCCGAGTCCCCGCTTCCGCTGTCGTCGCTGTTTCCGCAGGCACTGACCGCGAGAAGACCCACGGCACCCACCACCGCGAAGGTCTTGCTCCAACCACCACGCATTTTTTCACACTCCGATCAGCTCATGGAGCTGTCTGACGACGAATGCCCTCTTGACGGCCCAACTCTGGGCACGGGGCCGGTCAGGTGTCAACGCTCCGCGCAGGCGCGTTGCGCAGACGTGATGCCTTGCGCACCTCTGGTATGAGAGCGCGCTCATGGTGCGCGAACGGGCGGCGCGCCCTGCCCGGTCAGGGACGAAGCAGGGTCTTGATCGCGCGCCGTTCGTGCATTGCCTTGTAGCCTTCGGCCACCTCTGCCAGCGGCAGTTCCTGGTCGAACACCAGTCCGGGATTGATCTCGCCTGACAGTACGTCCACCATCAGCTCAGGCAGGTAAGCCCGCGCCGGTGCGACTCCGCCGGAAAGTCCGATGTTGCGGCCGAACATGGTCCGGATCGGCACCTCGACCCCATGCGGTACGCCCACGAACCCGACGGTCGCCCCCGGCCGAGCGACGTCGAAGGCGGTCTTGAACGACTGATCCGTACCGACACACTCCAGTACTGCGTCAGCGCCCACCCCGCCGGTCAACTCCAGTACTGCGGACTTCGCCGCGTCACCGCGTTCGGCGATGATGTGCGTGGCACCGAACTCCCGGGCGATCTTCTGCCGGGGCTCATGCCGCGACAGGGCAACGACTTGTTCCGCACCCATCTGGACGGCAGCGAGCACACCGCACAGACCGACCGCACCATCACCGACCACCACGACGGTGTCGCCGGCCTTGACCCGAGCCGAGCGAGCTGCGTGCCAGCCGGTTCCCATCACGTCGGACAGAGTCAGCAGCGACGGGACCAGCGAGTCGTCAGGCACTTCCGGGGTGGCGACCAACGTGCCGTCCGCCCACGGCACCTTCGCGTACTCACCCTGGCCGCCGTCGGCCCCCTTGGAGCCGATGCCGATCAGATTCTGGCAGACCGACTGCAGTCCCGCGCGGCAGTTCGGGCAGGTCCCGTCGCTCGCGACGAACGGTGTGACGACGAAGTCGCCCGGCTTGACCGTCCGGACGTCAGCGCCGATCTCCTGCACGATGCCGACGTACTCGTGCCCGATCCTGCTGCCCGGAGTGATCTTGTTCTCGCCGCGGTAGGACCACAGGTCGGAGCCGCAGATGCAGCCGGCAACGATCTTGACCACAGCATCGGTGGGCTTCTGGATCACCGGGTCCGGGACCTCACTGAGCCGGACGTCGAACGGAGCATGGATCGTGGTCGCTCTCATACCCAGCACTCTAAGGTGGCTTGCCGGCGCACGAACCATGAGGGAGATGCATGGCCAAGATCTGGACCGATACAGGCGTAGCAGAGCTCCACGGTTTCCGCGAAAGGGTCGAACAGGCGATCCGGATGACCGAGCGGCTCAACGCTCTTCCGTACGACGATCGCGAGGCGATCCGGGCCACCTGGAGTGAGCTGACCGGTCAGCCCGTCGACGAGACCTTCAACCTCATCCCGCCGGTGTACTCCGACCACGGGATCAACATCCGGCTCGGCCGCAACGTCTTCATCAACCAGGGCTGCCGGCTCAACGACATCGGCGGTATCGGGATCGGGGACGAGGTCATGATCGGACCGGACGTCAGTCTGATCACCTCCGGCCATCCGGTCGACCCGCGGACGCGTCGCGCCGGGATCACCGCGGCCCCGATCCGGATCGGGCGCAACGTCTGGATCGGCGCACGGGCGATGATCCTGCAAGGGGTGACCGTTGGAGAGGACTCCGTGATCGGAGCAGGGGCGATCGTCACCAGCGACATCCCGCCATCGACGCTGGCCGTCGGCGTACCGGCGAAGGTCGTTCGAGACCTCGGTTAGCCGCTACCTTTCCGTCGGGACGGTGTAGCGGCCGCGGCGGTGGACGAGTGGGGGGATGTCGTCGGGGAGGAGCTCGACGTGGGCGATCTCCAACTGGACCTGGAGGGACCAGCCGATCTCCTCGGGGTCCGGGGAGAGCAGGCGGCAGCCGGCCCAGGTGGAGACACCGACCGGGGCCGGGCCCCACTCGGTGTCGGTCCACTCGATCATCCGGAACGGGCCGCCGGGCGCGGGAGCCACGTAACCGAAGGCGTCCGCGAGTTGCTGATGTGGTCCGCCGAGCAGGCTGACTACCGCGGTCTTTGCCTGCCGCAACGTTCCCCAGAGGTCGGAGTCGGGGTCGATCAACCCGAGCACGACGCCGGGATCACCGTCCGCCACCAGCATCGACGACACGGTCAGCCCGGACCGCTTCCCGGCGTACGAGCTGGTCCAGAGACCGACCGGCGAAGGCAGCCGCCCGCGGAGGCGCCGGACCGGACTGCGCTCCGACTCCGGCGGCAAGAACGGGTGATCCCCGTGAATGGTCATACCAGCACGTTAATCGCCCTCCCCCCGGAGGGACCGCGCCGACTCCGCCGGCGGCGAGTGTGCGCCGGCCGCAGACCGGCGGATGCGGCCGGCGGCCGCAGCCGCGAGCAGCCCGACGAGATCGGACGTCAGGCGCTGGTTTTGACTCGGGGTGGGAGGGTGAAGGTGTCGAGTGGCCAGGCCAGGAGGCCGCCGGGACCTCGGAGGGATTCCACCTTGCCGTCGGCGGTGAAGGTGAAGCGCAAGGACTCGCCGTACGCGCCGTAGCCGGAACCGGTGGTGACGCGCAGGGACGTGTCGCCGTCGAGCTCCAAAGCCTGCGGCTCGGCTGTCGGGTCGGGTGCGGTCGGATCCATCGAGTACAGGCGACCGCCGAGCAGCACGATGTCGTAGACGCCCCAGAGGTTCGCGTAGCGACCCGTAAAGCGAGCCAGCTCACCACCATCGCCCCGGACCTTCGAGCCGGCGAGATCGATCAGCTTGAGCGCGACCTCGGCCAGCGACGCGGCGCCACCATCGATCGCGTTGGTGAGCACGGAGACCACCAGCCGGCGCCCGCCATCGACCAGGGACCTCGTGATGTGGCCCGGATATCCACCCCCATGGCCGAACACGTCCCGCTTGCCGATCTTCGAGATCTGCAGACCGAGCCCGTACCGCAGCGCCTCGTCCTCACCGGTCTTCCACAACGGATGCTGCATCAACCGCTTCGACGCATCCGTCAGCAGCCGGTCATCGCCCGGCAGGTGCGCCGAGAAGAAGCTGACCAGGTCCCGCGCGGTGCCGTAGAACCCCGTCGCCGCGGAGAGCGCCCGGGTGTCGACATGGTCGATCGGCACCCGCTCGTCCGCGTAGGACAGCGCGCTGTACCCGGCGGCGTACTCGCTGCTCCGCTCAGGCTCGAACTCCGGCCCGAGACCGGACAACCCGAGCTTGCCGACGATCGCCGTCCGGACATGCTCGTTGTACGACGTCCCGGTGGCCGCCTCGATCACCAGTCCGAGCAGGCCGTAACCGATGTTCGAGTACTTGAAGCGGTCGTTCTCCGGGATCACCGACGAGGTCGGCTTCGTCAGCACCTCCAGCAGTTGCCCGCGATCCGGGAACGCGGTCGCCAACTGCCAGAAGTCGGCCTCCAGGCTGTCCCGTGTCACCCCGCCCGCGTGGCTGAGCAGGTCCCGCAGCGTCAGCTCGCCCAGCGGAGTACCGACGATCTCGGTGACGTGCGTGCCGGCCTTGTCGTCCAGCCGGACCATTCCCTGCTCGACCAACTGCAGCACGGCCGTCGCGGTGAACGTCTTGGAGTGCGACGCGATCCGGAACAGGTGCTGCTCGGTCAGCGCGGTGCCCTGCTCGACATCAGCCAGTCCGTACGCCGCCGAGTAGGCGATCGCGTCTCCGGCGAACACCGCGGCCTGGACCCCGGGAATGCGTTGATACCGCTGGTTGAACGCCAACCAACTGTCGTAGTACGCGAGTGCTTCGTGCAGGTTCTCGGGATCGGTGGCGGCGGTGGCGGAGTTCTCAGCGTCAGGGGCCTCAGGCATGACGCCTAGACTGAATGACGCGGAAGCGACTCGCAACGTAAGCGCCGTCGGTGTACGTCGCATTGGCCGCCGGGTTCGCCCCGGTGCCGTGGAAATCACTGAACGCGGCCGACTGGTTCACGAACACCGGGCCGGTCAGGTTCTCCGACAACGCCACCCCGACCTCGAGCGCCGCGTCCCGGACCTTCTCCAGCGTCTCGGCGTTGGTCGAGTAGACGCCGGCCGTCATCGCGCCACCCTCGTCGACCGTCTTGCGGAACAGCTCGATGGACTCGTCGGTGTCCGCGGTCCGGACCAGGAACGACACCGGGCCGAAGCACTCGCGCCCGTAAATCCCCTCGTCCTTGGCGTCCACGGCGACCAGCAGCGGAGTACGGACCACCGCGTCGTCGTACGCCGGGTGCTTGATCGCCCGGGACTCCAGCACCACCTCGCCGTACTCCGGGGCGAGCTCGAGCCGGGTGACCACGCCTTCGTTGACGACACCACCGAGGATCTCGACCGCGCGGGCGTCATCGCCGAGCAACTTGCCGATCGCGCCGGCGATCCCCGCGCCGACCTCGTCGAAGGACTTGTGGCCCTCGTCCGTCTCGATCCCGTCGGCCGGGACGAAGAGGTTCTGGGTGGTGGTGCACATCTGGCCGGAGTACAGGGACAGGGTGAAGGCGAGGTTGCCGCAGAGCGCCTTGAACGAGTCCGTCGAATCGATCAGGACCGCGTTGACGCCGGCCTTCTCGGTGAACACCTCGGCCTGGGTCGCGTTCTGCTCCAGCCAGTCGCCGAACTCGGTGCCACCGGTGAAGTCGATGACCTTCACCTCGGGCCGCAGCGCCAGCGGCTTGGCCAGCCCGTCGCCCTGGCGCTCGGCGGCGAGGGTGACCAGGTTCGGGTCGAAGCCGGACTCGGCGAGCACCTCACGGGCGACCTCGACGGTGATCGCCAGCGGCAGCACCGCCAGCGGGTGCGGCTTGACCACGACGGCGTTGCCGGTAACCAGGGAGGCGAACAGGCCGGGCCAGGAGTTCCAGGTCGGGAAGGTGTTGCAGCCGATCACCAGCGCGACACCGCGGCCGACGACGGTGAAGTTCTTCTCCATCCGGATCGGGTCGCCCTTGGCCGGCTTCTCCCAGACCGCAGCGGCCGGGTAGCGGCTCATCTCCTCGTAGGCGTAGGCGATCGCCTCCAGGGCCCGGTCGAGCGCGTGCGCGCCGCCGGCCTGGAACGCCATCACGAAGGCCTGACCAGTGGTGTGCTGGACGGCGTTCGCCAGTTCGAAGACGCGCTTGTGCAGCCGGTCGAGGATCTCCAGGGTGACGCCGACGCGGGTCTCGATCCCGCCCTTTCGCCAGTCGGACATGCCCTTCTGGGCAGCCGCGAGCAACTCGTCCAGACCCTCCTCGGCGGTGCGCGGGTACTCGATGTCCAACTGCACGCCGAATGGCGACTGCTCTGTGGTGACCGTTCCGTGCGATCCGGGCGTCTCGATCGGGTACGCCGTGCCGCGGTGCGCCTCGAAGGCGGTCTTCCCGTCCTCGGCGGCGGTTTCGCCGTACACGCGCGGGCTGGGCGACTCGGGGAACGCGGAGAAGTAGCCACGACTGCGGATCGCGGCCAGCGCGCCGTCGAGGCGCTCGCGGTGGTTCTCCAGCCGGTCTGCTGCGACGGTGGACGTCATCTCTGCACTCCTGATCTCGGTGGTCGGTCCCAGCCTAGGGTGACGGTGCGATGTTACAGTCCTTGACCAGATCGGGGATAGAGTGTCATATCGGGCTGATCTCTAGGTGGACGAATGGGCGACGAACTGGCGGCACGGGTGGCTGCGGCGATGTGGGCGGAGGACGCCGCCAGCGCCGGGCTGGGCATGCGGTTGGTGAGTGTCGGTGACGGTACGGCCGAGCTGCAGATGCTGGTTCGCGACGACATGGTGAACGGCCACGGCATGGTGCACGGCGGCTTCGTCTTCACCCTGGCCGACTCCGCCTTCGCGTTCGCCTGCAACTCGCGCAACCAGCGGACCGTGGCGCAGGGCTGCGACATCGTCTTCGTCGCCCCGGCCGCGCGCGGCGATCTGCTGGTCGCCGAGGCGCGGGAGCGTGCGACGTACGGGCGGAACGGGCTCTACGACGTGACGGTCCGCCGCGGGGACGACCTGATCGCGGAGTTCCGTGGTCGCAGCCGGCAACTGTCCGGCACCATCATCGAGGAGGACTCATGACGCGGGTGGCATTCCTGGTGGACGGGGTCCGCACCCCGATCGGCCGGTACGGCGGCGCGCTCGCCGCGGTGCGTCCCGACGACCTCGCGGCCCATGCCATCTCCTCGCTGCTGGCCCGGCACTCCTCCCTCGATCCCGCCGCGATCGACGACGTGGTGCTCGGCTGCGCGAACCAGGCCGGTGAGGACAACCGCAACGTGGCGCGGATGGCGGTGCTGCTGGCCGGACTCCCCGACAGCGTTCCCGGCAGCACGATCAACCGGCTCTGCGGCTCGGGCCTGGACGCCGTCTCCTCAGCCGCGCGATCGATCATCGCCGGTGACCACGAGATCGTGGTGGCCGGCGGGGTCGAGTCGATGTCGAGGGCACCTTTCGTGATGCCCAAGGCAACCACTGCCTTCTCGCGGCAGGCCGAGATCTTCGACACCACGATCGGCTGGCGATTCGTCAACCCAGCCTTGAAAGCGCAGTACGGGATCGACTCGATGCCGGAGACCGCGGAGAACGTCGCGGCCGAGTTCGGGATCTCCCGCGAGGACCAGGATCTGTTCGCTTTGCGTAGTCAGCAGCGGGTCGCCAAGGCGCAGGCCAACGGCCGGCTGGCCGAGGAGATCGTGCCGGTCTCCGTGCCCGGCAAGCGTGGCGCTGTGACTCTTGTCGAGACCGACGAGCATCCACGTGAGACCTCTCTCGAAGCGTTGGCGGGATTGAAGACACCGTTCCGGGATTCCGGCACGGTCACCGCCGGCAACGCATCCGGTGTCAACGACGGCGCTGCCGCTCTCCTGGTGATGAGTGGCGAGGCGGTCGAGCGGCTCGGCGTCACCCCGCTGGCCCGGATCGTCGGTACCGCCGCGGCCGGAGTCCCGCCGCGCATCATGGGCATCGGACCGGCGCCCGCGACCCGCAAGCTGCTCGACCGCACCGGCGTCGCCCTCTCGGACGTCGACGTGATCGAGCTGAACGAAGCCTTCGCCGCCCAGTCCCTGGCAGTACTGCGTGAGCTCGGCCTCCCCGACGATGCCGAGCACGTGAATCCCAACGGCGGCGCCATCGCCCTCGGTCATCCCCTGGGGATGAGCGGTGCCCGCCTCGCCTTGACGGCCGCGCTGGAACTCAGGCAGCGTGACGCCAGCTACGCCCTCGCGACCATGTGCATCGGCGTAGGCCAGGGCATCGCGACTCTTCTCACTCGTCCGTAAGGCCCTTCGGAGGCAGAGAATGACCCAGCCTGACACGAGACACGTCGGTGAGGCGTGCCCGGTGGAACTGCAGGACGACGGCGAGAAGCTGTCCGTCGACGAGCTCAGGACGCACCAGCTGGCCCGGCTGCAGACGACCGTGCGCGCGGCGTACGAGAATGTGCCGCACTATCGCGCCGCCCTCGACAGCGTCGGGTTCGCGCCGGACGACCTCAAGTCGTTCGACGATCTGAGCCGGTTGCCGTTGACCACCAAGCACGATCTGCGGGCCAACTATCCGTTCGGCATGTTCGCCGTGCCCCGCGAGCAGGTCGTCCGCGTGCACGCCTCGTCCGGTACGACGGGACGGCCGACCGTGGTCGGGTACACCCGGGGTGACATCGATCGCTGGGCCGATCTGATCGCGCGGTCGATCCGCGCGGCAGGTGGTCGCGCGGGCGATGTCTGCCACGTCGCGTACGGCTACGGGCTGTTCACCGGCGGGCTGGGCGCGCACTACGGCGCCGAACGCCTCGGCTGCACGGTGGTCCCGGTGTCCGGCGGGATGACGGAGCGCCAGGTCGACCTGATCCGGGACTTCGGCGCGCAGATCATGATGGTGACGCCGTCGTACTTCCTCTCCATCCTCGACGAGATGGATGCCCGTGGCATCGATCCCCGGGAGACCTCGCTCAAGATCGGCATCTTCGGCGCCGAACCGTGGACCGAGCAGATGCGCACCGAGGTGGAGAACCGGACCGGCATGCATGCCGTCGACATCTACGGGCTGTCCGAGGTGATGGGCCCGGGGGTCGCGCAGGAATGCGTCGCTTCCAAGGACGGGCTGCACATCTGGGAGGACCACTTCTACCCGGAGATCATCGATCCCGTCACCGGCGAGGTGCTGCCGGACGGCGAGGTCGGCGAACTCGTCTTCACCACCCTGACCAAGGAAGCCTTCCCCGTCCTGCGCTACCGCACCCGCGACCTGACCCGGCTCCTCCCGGGCACCGCGCGACCGGGGATGCGGCGGATGGAGAAGATCACCGGCCGGACCGACGACATGATGATCGTCCGGGGCGTGAACGTGTTCCCCACTCAGATCGAGGAACAGATCCTCCTGGTCGAGGGCCTCACCCCGCACTACCTCTGCGTCCTCACCCGCCCGAACCGCCTCGACGAACTCACCGTCCAGGTCGAAGCCGCCCCGGGCCTGCTGGACCACACTCCCGCCGCGGCAGCACTCTCCCACCGCATCAAAACCCACATCGGCATCACCGCGCGCATCGAGGTAGTCCAACCCCACGCCCTAGAACGCTCCCTGGGCAAAGCCAAACGAATCAACGACCTCCGCCAGCGCTAACCACCGCCGACGAAGTCTGCGTATGGGGCTGTAGTTGCGCCGCTCGCGTTGGCAGTGTGGTGGCGTCCGTGGCATTGGTGCTGGTTGCGTTGAGCCATTGGCGGTGTGGTTGCGTTGAGCCATTGGCGGTGTGGTTGCGTTGAGCCATTGGCGGTGTGGTTGCGTTGAGCCATTGGCGGTGTGGTTGCGCGGTCTCCGCTGCGTGAGTGTGCTAGTCGCCGTGCTGGGTATCAAGGGCGCCTCCGGCGTCGCCTTCGGCGATCGAACAAGTCCGACCCTTGACACCCACCCCGTCGACCAGGGAAGGACCGCAGCTACGCGGATCCCGCGCCGAGGTGTGAGCTGCTTTGGTGGTTCCACCCGCCGGCCTGGTCCCGGGGTGGCACCTGTGCGACCGGGTTGCGGTGGTTCCGCCGGCCCGGGTGATCCCGGCGCCGATGTGTGACCCGGTTGTGCTGGTTCCGCCGGACCGCGCGATCCCGGACGCCGATGTGCGACCCGCTTCCGCGGGATCGCCTGGCCGACTGCCCGGCCATTGGACCAATGGCGGCTTATACGGCGCTATCGGTCGAACGAGCGGCTAGCGGGTGGAGGCGCGGGTGGTCGACTGCCCCGCCATTGGACCGATGGCGGTTTACCCGGTGCTATCGGTCGGATAGGCGGCTATCGGGGACCGGGGTCGCGGTGTGTTTCGTCTGGTGGTGCGCCGATTCCACTAGCTGGTACGCGGGTTCCCGGTGGGTCGACAGGCGCCGGTGGACAACCCACAGGTTGAGGGGTTGTCCCCTGATATGACGGGTTGTCTGCCTGTATACCGGGTGACAACCCACAGTTTGAGGGGTTAACCCCCCCATATGATCCTGGCGCGAAGCGCAACCGGCCGAGTGTGACCACCAGGTCGTCGGTAAACGCTTGCCGACGACCTGGTGGTCACAGTCGCTGACCGAGTCCTCACACTCGGCGAACCACCACCCCGCGAACGCCCGGAATCTCGCTCCACCCCGGAACCGGTATCCCGCAGCCTTCGGAACTGGGATCCCCTGGACTGTGGTCGTACTTGGCAGCGGCTCCGGGACAGCTGCGATCTTTCCCTGGTCGTGGTGAGGTGTGTCAAGGGTCGAACTTGTTCGATCGCCGAAGGCGACGCCAAAGGCGCCCTTGATACAGCTCACCACGACTAGCAGACTCCCGCAGCCCGGCGACGCGAACCACATTCACCTATCCACCGACGAACCACGCGCACCCTGCCGACCCGCGAACCACCTGCACCTCGTGGACCGGCGTACCGGACCCGCGGATCGGCGCCGCCGGCCACGGGTTCGCAGTACGGGCTCAGGGTTCGAGGAGTTTGGGGAGGGTTTGGCTGGTGGCTGTGCGGAGTTCGGGGAGGGCGGCGGGGTCTTTGGCGAGGTGGCGGAGGAGGGCCTGCTGGAAGAGGCCGTCGAAGAGGCCGTAGGCGGTGGCTGAGCTGACGGTGAGCGGGCGGCCGCTGAGCTCGGCGTATTGGGTGACGATGCGCCAGATCATCAGTTCGAGCGACTTGTCGATCTCGATCACGTCGGCGCGGAAGGACTCCTCGAACAGGGCCTGGTTGCGCAGGTCGTACCAGAGCCGGTGCAGGTGGGCGTCCTCCTCGCAGGTAGCCGCCAGCGCGATGCCGAAGTCCCTGCACAGCTGGTCGGCGCTCACCGAGGTCGTCACGATCTGGTCGTAGCGAGTGACGCACTCGGCCTTGTACTGCTTGACGCAGTGGGTGATCAGCTCGACCTTGTCGCGGAAGTAGTAGTGCAGCACGCCGTGTGAGAACTCTGAGTTCTGGGCGATCTCCCGCAGGCTGGTCCGGGCGTAGCCGAGCTCCGACAGGGTGCGCAGCGCGGAGTTCGCCAGCTGGGCGCGTCGCTCCGCGAACTTGTCCACCTGCCGGCGCGAGATCCGGTCGGAGACGTCGGTCATCGGGTGAGCCTTCCTGAGGTAACCCGTCGCAGTCTACCGGCGCGATCGTTTTCTTGACAGCCGTCCAAGAAACTCTTGACGAGTGTCCAGAATTCGGTGACGCTGAGCGCATCGCCCGGTCACCGCACCTCACCGGTGATCGGGCACCCGCAGCCACAGAGGGGGCGATGCCATGTACGACCTGTCCGGACGGAAGGCGCTGGTGACCGGAGGAGCTCGCGGTCTGGGTGCCGGCATGGCCGAGGCGCTGGCCAGAGCAGGAGCGGCGGTGGCGATCGCCGACATCCAGGAGGACCTCGGCAAAGCGACCGCCGACGCACTGCAGGACACCGGCGCCAAGGCCGCGTTCATCCCGCTCGACGTCACCGACGACGCGAACTGGGAAGCAGCGATCACCGCGACCATCGGTGAGCTCGGCGGCCTGGACATCCTGGTGAACAACGCGGGTGTCGAACTGTCCGGTCTGGTGGTGGATCTCGATCCCCAGGACGTGCGGAAGATGCTGGAGATCAACGTGCTCGGGACAGCGCTCGGGCTGAAGCACGCGTTCCGCGCGATGCGTCCGGAGGGACCGGCGGGGTCTGGTGGCTCGGTGGTCAACATCTCCAGCGTGGCGGCGACGATCCCCTTCCCCGGCATCGCGGGGTACTCCGCGACCAAGTCCGCGGTGGACCGGCTGACCAGAGTGGCGGCCATGGAGTCCGGCAAGCTCGGGTACGGCGTACGGGTGAACTGTGTTTATCCGGGCCTGGTGCCGACCGAGATGGGGATGAAGCTGGCCGCGGACATGGTCACGCTCGGGCTCTGGCCGTCCGCGGAGGCTGCTGTCGGCGACGTGATCGGCCTGACCCCGCTGGGGCGGCTCGGCGAGGTCTCCGACATGGCCGACGCGGTCGTCTTCCTGGCGTCGGACGCGGCCCGGTTCATCACCGGCGCCGGCCTGCCGGTCGATGGCGGGATGGGGATGTGAGATGAGCAAACCTGTCGTCGTCTATGGCGCCTCCGGCTACACCGGGCGGCTCGTCTGCGAGTACCTGCGTGAGTACAACGTCCCCTTCATCGCGGCCGGGCGGGACAAGAAGCGGGTCCAGGAAGTGCTCGACAAGGTGCCCGGCATCGACACCGTTGACCACGAGGTGGTCGAGGTCGAGCACGAGGTGAGCGCGCTGACGGAACTGTTCCGCGGCGCGAAGGTGGTCAGCAACATGGTCGGCCCGTTCGTGAAGTACGGACCGGAAGTGGTCGAGGCGGCGCTCGCGGCCGGCTGCAACTACCTCGACACCACGGGTGAGCAGGACTGGCTGCTCGACGCGCAGAACGGCTGGGGAGACAAGTACGCCGCTCAAGGGCTGCTGCTGGCTCCTGGGGTCGCGCAGATGTACACCACCGGGGAGATCGCGGCGAACCTCTGCCTGGAGATTCCCGGCCTCGACACGCTCGACATTCTCGTGCTGTGGAAGGGATCCCCGAGCTACGCGTCGACCCAGACGATCTTCACCATCCTCAAGGCGGACTGGCATTACCTGGAGCAGAACCAGCTGGTGAAGTGGGATCCGCTCACCACCTTCGAGGTGACCGTGCCCGGCCAGCACGCGACCGCACTCACCCTTCCCTGGGGTGGGACGAGTCACCCGGTCTGGTTCAGGAACGACCCGCGGGTCGCCAACGTCAAGGTCGCCGCTGGGATCTTCGATCGCACCGTGATGGAGGGCGTGGTCGAAGCCGTGAAAATGGTGCAGACGCAGATCAAGACGCTGCCGCTCGACCAGCAGGACGCGGCGCTCGGCGAGGTCGCCGCCTCGGTCCAGGCGAGCATGCCACCCAGGGAGAACCCGCGGATCAACACGTCGCTGGACTCCGTGTATGCCACCGGCCCACTCGGGCGGGCGCACTGCGTGATCCACGGCAACAGCAACTACAAGCAGACCGGTGCCCTGCAGGCGTACGCGGCGTACTCGTTGCTCCAGCAGCCGCCGAAGCGGGCCGGCCTCGCTTCGGCGTGCCAGGCGTTCGGGCATCGCGAGTTGCTCGGCGTACTACGCAGCTTCGGTCTCGTGCTCGAACCAGTAGTGACGGTCCAGCACTAGGCGGACGCCAGGACCAGGTGCGGGGTGCTTCCCTCAACCCCCCTCGGTGAACCCCCGCACCTGCCTTCTTCTGAGGAGCTCTCTTGCGCTTGTTCGACTACCTCGACAAAGGGGCGTCGTTGGGGCCGGACCTGCCCTGCCTGACGATGGACGGCGTCAGCCTGAGCTATGCCGACGTGCAGGAGTTCTCCCACCAGGTCGCGCGGGCGCTGGCGAAGTCCGGGATCGCGCCGGGCGACAAGGTGGCGATCTTGTCCGCGAACAACCCGATCGCCTTCGCGTGCATCTTCGGGATCGCCCGGGCGGGCGCGGTCTGGTGCCCGGTGAACCCGCGCAACGAGGCGGCGGAGAACCGTGAACTCCTCGACGCCTTCGACTGCTCCTGCCTGATCTTCCAGCGGGCGTTCCTGCCTTTGGTGGAAAGGATCCTGCCCGACCTACCCAAGCTGACCACGGTGATCTGCCTGGATGCCGAGTTGCCTGAGGCAACCAGCTTGACCGGTTGGCTGGACGGCGTACCGGCTGAACCATGGGAAGCGCCGGTGATCGCCGACACCGCACTGCTGGTCGGGACGGGCGGAACAACGGGCCGGCCGAAGGGCGTGATGCTGACCGGGCGCAACCTCGAGACGATGTCGGCGATCACGCTGATGAGCTACCCGTTCGAGGGCCGACCGGTGTACCTCGCACTGGCGCCGCTGACGCACGCGGCCGGCGTACTGTGCTTCCCGATCCTCACCCTCGGCGGCGAGATCGTGATCATGCCGGCGCCGGATCTGCCGGAGTTCCTCGCCCTGGTCGAACGGCACCGGGTCACGCACACGTTCCTGCCGCCGACGGTGATCTACATGCTGCTCGGCCAGGAGACCCTACCCACAACGGATCTGAGCTCCCTGCAGTGCTTCTGGTACGGCGCGGCGCCGATGTCCGCGACTCGCCTGGAAGAGGCGTTGCTGCGGATCGGTCCGGTGATGGCGCAACTGTTCGGCCAGAGCGAGGCGCCGATGATGATCTCGACGATGGCGCCGTCCGACCACTTCCATCCGGACGGAACGCCGGCGGTCGAGCGGTTCGCCTCGGCCGGACGACCCAGTCCGCTGACCCAGGTGGCGATCATGGCCGACGACGGCCGGCTGCTGCCGCGGGGCAGCCGGGGCGAGATCGTCGTCCGCGGATCACTCGTGATGGCGGGCTACTACCGCGACCCGGCCGCCACCGCGGCGGCATCGGGCCACGGCTGGCACCACACCGGGGACATCGGCTACCTGGACGAAGACAACTACCTCTATATCGTGGATCGGGCGAAGGACATGATCATCACCGGCGGATTCAACGTCTACTCGGCGGAGGTCGAGCAGGCGCTGATGTCGTACCCGGCCATCCGGGACTGCGCGGTCGTCGGGTTGCCCGACGACAAGTGGGGCGAGCGGGTGACCGCAGTACTGGAGTTGCATCCGGGGCTGACCGTGTCCGAGTCGGAGGTGCGCAACTACGTGAAGAGCCGGCTCGGCGGGGTGAAGACGCCGAAGCAGGTGGAGGTGTGGGACGAGCTGCCGCGCTCGAAGGTCGGCAAGGTCCTCAAGAACGAGGTCAAGGCGCGCCTGCTAAATGGGTTTGGCGAGGGCGGCCGGGCCCGCTAGGGTGCTGCTCGAGCGAAGGAGGTGAGTGCGGTGTCGAGTTCTTCCATCGTGCTGCCTGCCTGTCGCACCCGCGGCTGACAGGTGGCTCTGGTACCACCTACAGGAGCTGCAATGACCGTAGTGAAGCCGCGTCCGCGCGGTGATTCCGACGAGCGCACCCAGCTGGTCGGCTGGCTGGATGTGCAACGTTCCATCATCCGGCTGAAGTGTGACGACCTGAGCGAGGAAGACGCCCACCGCAAGGTGCTGCCGACCTCGCCGCTGATGACGGTGGCCGGCATCGTCGCCCATCTGCGCTGGGTCGAGTACTCATGGTTCCACTTCGACCTGCTCAACACCCCGGACACCGGCCAGACCCCGTGGACCAAGGACGGACATCCCGACGCCGAGATGTTCGTCGAAGACGTCTCACTCGCCCAACTACTGGACGAGTACGACGAGGAGTGCGCCCGCTCGAACGCGATCGTCGCCGCCCACTCCCTCGACGACCTGGAACAGGGCCCCTTCCACACCGAAGATCCCGGCTCGGTCCGCTTCATCCTCTGCCACATGATCGAAGAAACCGCCCGCCACGCAGGCCACCTAGACATCATCAGAGAACTCCTAGACGGCCGAACCGGCTACACCAAATAACCCCAACCGCTGATCTGCCCGGTCCTTCCCCGGGCAGATCACCGGCACAACGTTCTTATCCACAAGGCTTCCAGACCATCGGCCGAGATCTTCTGTAGTCTTCCGCGGTGCGCATCAACGTCTACATCGACGGCTTCAACCTCTACTACGGCAGCCTCAAGGGCCAGCCGTACAAGTGGCTGGACCTGGAGAAGATGTCCGATCTCCTGCTGCCCAACTTCGAGGTGAAGCGCATCAGGTACTTCACCGCCAGGGTCAAGGAGCGGGTGGACGACACCCAAGCGCCGGTTCGCCAGAGCGCGTACCTGCGAGCGCTGGGCACGTTGCCGAAAGTCGATGTCCACTTAGGCAGCTTCCTCACTAAACCCACGCGGATGCTGCTGGCCTCCCCACCGCTGAACGGCCCGCGGACCATCGAGGTGATCAAGACCGAAGAGAAGGGTTCCGACGTCAACCTGGCGACCTACCTGCTGGTCGACGCGTTCCGCGAGGACGCCGACGCGTTCGCGGTGGTCAGCAACGACTCCGACCTGACCGAACCGATTCGGATCGTCTGTCACGAACTCGGCAAGGTGGTCGGCGTGCTGAATCCTCAGGCGACGCCGAGCCAGCGACTCCTCCAGTGCAGGCCTTCGTTCGCCAAGCCCATCCGCGCCGGCGTACTCCGCGCCAGTCAGTTCCCGGCGACCATCACAGACGCCTCAGGACACACGATCACGAAACCCTCCGGCTGGTGAAAAGCAGAAGCCCCACCGAAGTGGGGCTTCGCACCCAGCCACCGAAGCAACTGGGGGGATAGCTGCAGCATATCCAAAGGCCGGACCTCGGACAAACCTAGAGATGTTGGCCGAAGGCTAGGGGTTGGCGGGTGCAGAGGTAGGTGGCCCAGTGGAGGGTGGTGGGGGTGCCTGATTCGTTGCGGGTGATTCTCAGGAGTTCGCCGGTTTCGCGGCCGGCGGTTGTTCGGTAGAGGTCGGGGGCGATCTGCTCGAAGACGGCCGGCGGCTTGTGGGCCGGGGCCGCGGGGGACGTGGCTTGGAGCTTGCCTTCGCGGACCGAGAAGACGAACGGTTGGCCCTCGGTGAACCAGGTGCCCAGTACGTCGACCAGCTCCGCCGGCACCGCAGTACCGGGGACCCAGGCGGTCTGCAGCTCCGGGTCGTCCTCCAGCACCTTGATCACCAGGTCGGTGGCGAGACCGGCCGGGTCGGGGGCGGACGTCGTGTTCATCAGGGCGATCCCCGCGGTGCCGGATTCGCGGTGCAGGAAGGTGCCGGTGATGTGGCCCGGCATCCCGCCGGTGTGACCGATGAAGATCCGCTCGCCGAGCCGGAACAGCATGAAACCGAGGCCGAACCCGAGCTGCCAGCGGTCCAGGTCCGCCATGATCTGCGGCTGGCACATCTCGTCCAGGGTGTCCTTGGCGAGCACCTCGTCCACCGGGTCCGCCAGGAACATGGCCCACTTCGCGAGATCTTCCGCAGTACTGGCGAGACCTCCGCAGGCGTCCATCGCGCCGAGGTCGAGCAGCGGCTCCTTGACCGGTACGTCGGAGAACGGCGGCACGTAGTACCCCTGGGCCGCCGGTCCACCATCCATGCCGACCGTGGTCCGCCGCATCTCGAGCGGCTGCAGGATGCGCGCCTGGATCGACTCGTACCAGGACCTCCCGTCCAGCCGCGCGACGATCTCGCCGAGCATCGAGTAGGCCAGGTTCGAGTAGTGGAACCGGTGATGCGGCTTGCCGATCCGCTCGGCCTCGTTCCAGCCCGAGACCAGCTCCTTGCGATCCGGGAACTTCATCTCGTCCCACACGTCGCCGACGGGTTCGCGCTGCATGCCGCTGATGTGGCTGAGCAACTGCCGCACGGTGATGCTCGCGTGCTTACTCTCCGGGATCAGGCTCTGCAGCTGGTCGTCCAGGGTGAGCTTGCCTTCGTCACGCAGCGCCATGATGGCGACCGCCGTCAGCGTCTTGCTCTGCGAGGCGATCAGGTACTGCGAATCGGCCGTCGGCGCGACTCCCGGATCATCCAGATCGGCCGACCCCACCCCATCGGCCCAGGCCAGCGAACCACCCCTGGCGACGGCACCAACCAGCCCGGGCACCCGGCCCTTGGTCTGGCGCTCGGTGAGGAGGCGGTGGAGAGCGGACTGGGTCTGCGCGGCGATCTCGGTCACGGACAGGACCTTAATGGTCGGCACGGACCACTTGGCCAGGGAGATGACAAAAGTCAGGGGGTTTCGTCCGGAGCGTGTGGGAGGCTGGAGGGGTGCGCATAGCGGTGCTCGGTCCTCTCGCGATGTGGGCGGCCGACGGTTCTCCGCTGGACGTCCGCGGAGTCCGGCTGCGCGGGCTGCTCGCCCGGCTTGCACTCAGTGCGGGCCGGCCGGTCGGGGTGGAGACGCTGGTCGACGGACTGTGGGGCAATGAGGCGCCCAGCGCCAACGCTCTGCAGTCCCTGGTGTCACGCCTACGCTCCGGCCTACCCAGTACCGAGTCGAGCGTCTCGGTCCAGTCCGGCCCGGCCGGCTACACGCTGACCATCGGCCCTGACTGCGTCGACGCTCTCCAGTTCGAAGACCTGGTACGCCGCGGCCGCCAACTGCTGCCGTCGGATCCGGAGCGGGCCCGGGCTCTCCTCACCCAGGCCGAGCGGCTTTGGCGTGGTGATGCCTTCGCCGATCTGCACGATCTCCCGTTCGCCGGCGTCGAGGCCGATCGGCTGAACGAGCTACGGCTGAGCGCCTCCGAGGACCTCGCCGAGGCCGCGGTGGTCACCGGTCACGCCCGCGAGATGACCGCCGAACTCGAGCAGCTGGCCGTCGGTCATCCACTCCGCGAGCGCCTCCACGAACTACTCATCAGAGCCCTGTACGCCGATGGTCGCCAAGCGGAGGCTCTCGCGGCGTACGAGCGGGCCCGGGTGACTCTGGCGGAGCAGCTCGGTGCGGATCCCGGGACCAGGCTGCGCGAGTTGCATGTCGCGGTGCTGCGAGGCGATTCCATCGACCCGGCTGCCGCAGTACCGGCTGCTGCTGTTGCAGCACCACGCCCGGCGCCGAGGACGAACCTGCGGGCGCCGATGACCAGCTTCGTGGGTCGCGGTGACGACGTGACCGAGCTGACCCGGTTGCTCAGCAACGGCACGCGACTCGTCACGATGGTCGGGCCGGGCGGCGCAGGCAAGACCAGGCTCGCGACCGAGACCGGTCGTTCGCTGGTGGAACAGAGTGGCGACGGGATCTGGCTGGTCGAGCTGGCGCCGCTGGGCGACGCGGCGGATGTGGCTCCCGCGCTGCTCGGTGCGCTGGGCGCGAGTGAGTACGTCGACCACATGCACGCCGGGCTGGCACCCAAAGGTTTCCCGACCAGCCGCGCGGCGACCGAGCGACTGGTCGAGGTGATCGCGGACCGCCGCATCCTGCTGGTGCTCGACAACTGCGAGCACCTGATTCAAGAGGTGGCGAAGCTGGTCGACTCCCTGCTGGCCGAGTGCCCCCGGCTCCGGGTGCTGACCACGAGTCGCGAGCCGCTCAGCATCCCCGGCGAACACCTGCATCAGGTTGGACCACTCGGGCTGCCGCCGGTGGACAGCACTGACGACGGCTACCCGTCGTTGCAGCTGTTCGTGGACCGCGCCCGCGCAGTACGGCCGGACTTCGCTGTGAACGACGCCAACCGGGCCGCGATCGGTGAGATCTGCCGGCGGCTCGACGGGATGCCGCTCGCGATCGAACTGGCGGCCGCCCGCCTTCGCGCGCTGACTCCCGTGCAGATCGTCGAGCGGCTCAACGACCGGTTCCGGCTGCTGACCAGTGGCAGCCGGACCGCCCTGCCGCGGCATCAGACGTTGCGGGCCGTGGTCGAGTGGAGTTGGGAGCTGCTCGACCCCGACGAGCAGGCGGTTGCCCGTCGGTTGTCGCTGTTCTCCGGCGGTGCGACGCTCGAAGCCGCAGAACGAGTCTGCAGCGGACCCGATCTGCCACCGGAAGCTGTCCTCGGAGTACTGGCGTCCCTGGTCGACAAGTCGCTCGTCGAGGCCGCTGCCGACGACAGGTCGGTGCGCTACCGGATGCTCGAGACAGTCAAGGCGTACGGCGCTGACCAGCTCGCGGCATCGGGTGAATCCGACCGGATCAGGCAGGCCCACACCACGTACTTCAGCGAGTTGCTCCGCCAGGCCCAGCCCAAGCTGCGAACAGGCGAACAACTGCACTGGATCGCACGCCTGGACGCGGACAACGAGAACCTGCTGGATGCCTTGCGCACAGCGGTCGATACCGGCGATGCCGCACTCGCGCTCAAGCTGGTCTCGGTGCTCGGCGAGTACTGGACCATGCGCGGCCGGCCCAAGGAGGCGGTCAACTGGTTCGAGGCGGCTCTCGCGGTGCCGGGTCCCAGCAAACCGATCGACCGGAGCACCGCCCTGATGCTGTCGGCGATCGGCGTCCTCTCGTACGGCGACGATCCGGCGACCTCGTACGCGCGGGCGGTCCGCGGGCTGGCCGAGGTCAGGCTGGTCAGCCGGCAGCATGCGGAGGTCGCCGAATCCGCGGTCGGGCGGTTCACCAATGCCGTCTGGGCGGCGATCCGGCGCGACAAGGCCGCCTCCTTCCGCGAGCTCGACGAGGCCCGGAACCACCAGGATCCGTGGACCCGATCGATGGCCGTGATGATGCAGGCGATGTTCCTCGAGAACGAGGGTGAGCTCGACCAGATGGCGAGCGACCTGGCCATCGCGCTCGAGGGTTTCCGCACCCTGGGCGAACGCTGGGGAATCTCGCTGGCGCTCCGCGGCCTCGCCAGCTACCAGGGCAGCAGCGGCGACCACCAGGCGGCGATCGACTCCTACAGCGAGGCGATCGGCCTGATCGAGGAGCTCGGCACCACAGAGGGCCTCGGCCACTTGTACGCGAGCCGCGGGTTCAGCCGAGCGGACCTGGGCGATCTGGACGGGGCCCGTGAGGATCTGCACGCGTCGCTCCGGATGGCCGAGGAGACCGGCAGCCGCAGCAGCCAGGCCTCCGGGCTCCTCGGGCTGGCCGCTCTCGAGCGGCGCGCTGGACGACTCGACCAAGCGCTCCAGCTGGCCGAGACCGGCTACTCGTACCTCGATCTGGAGATCGAGCGGATGGCACCGCACGGGCAGGCAATGGCACTGGGTGAGCTGGCCCGGGTGACTGCCGCCCGCAAGGAACTCGACGATGCCCACGCGCACGCCAAGCTGAGCGTCGAGCTCGCGTTGTCCACCGAGGACATGCCACTCATCTCCGGGGTCGTCGATGCGGCCGCCGCGGTCTACCTGAACGACGACCCAGCAGCTGCTGCCCGGCTGCTGGGGCTCGCGGCAGCCACCCGGGGCCGGCGGACGATGTCCGGCGCGGACGTACGCGAGACTGTCGGCCAACTGCGAGAGATCCTCGGGACCGACCGGCATGAGGCCGCCTACGAGGCGGGCGCCTCGCTGGCCCGTGACGACGCCATCGCCGAGCTCCGCAAGCAGTTCAGCCCCGCTTGAACCTCAGGTCGTCATCAGCGAGACGGCCAGATTCCGCAGCGCGGCCTGGACCTTTTCCTCCGGCGGGCGCGGATCGGTCAGCATCCAGTCGTAGACGACCGTGTTGACCGCCCCCATGAAGCTCAGCCCGAGGAAGCGGAAGTCCTTGCGGGTGATCTCCCCGCGTGCGACCGCGGTGTCACCGACGCCGACCACGCTGGAGATCAGCAGCTCGCGAAAGGCGATCCGCTGCTCCTCGACCGCCGGGCTCGCGCCTACCACCTCGACGAACGACACCCGCGCCCGCCGCAGGTCCGCCATGATCGTCTGCAGGTAACCGTCGACCGCCGCGACGATCCGCTCCTCGACCGGTGCGTCCCTCGTCGCGGCCAGCGCCTCGCCGGTACTACGGACCGCCAGCTCGATCACCTGGGCGTGCACCGCGAGCAGCACGGCTTCCTTGTTCTGGAACTCGTGGTAGAAGTGCCGGGTCGACACCTTCGCCTGTGCACACAGGCGTTCCACCGAGGTCGCGGGGTACCCCTCGGTTCCGAACAGTTCCAGCGCCGCATCCAGCAGACGCTCCCGTCGCGCCGCCTTCCACTCGTCCACCGAGCGGCCGGAGTAGCGGCGTGCGGAGGGTTCGCTCATTCCACCTCTTGTCGATACCCCGTGCCTGAACCCTTGTCATCTTAGCCAGATCGGCTCTACATTACTGACCAGTTTCCAAGTGAAAAGTCCTATTTTCGCTTGATCCCTGGAGGCGCCATGCGATTGGCGGACAGAGTGCGCGCGGTCGGTGTGCTGCGCCGGGCCGGGATGCTCGACCTGAGGCGGCCGGTGCTCACCGCGCGGACCTCGATCTCGATCCGCCGGCTCGGCGCGATCGCTGGAGCCGCCCAGGTCGGAGCGCGGCGCAGTCCGGACGACCTGGCCCTGATCGACGAGCTCGGACGACTCACGTACGGCGAGGTCGACCGCCGGGCGAATGCACTCGTTCGGGGCTGGATGTCCTCCGGGCTCGGTCCGGCTGATGTCATCGGCGTGCTGTGCCGCGACCATCGCGGCGTGGTCGACGCGATGGTCGCGTGCGGCAAGCTGGGCGCCCGACTGGTCTTGCTGAACACAGGCTTCAGCAAGGTCCAGCTGGCCGATGTCGCTTTGAGAGAAGGGATTTCCGCGCTCGTCTTCGATGCGGAGTTCGAGGACCTATTGTCCCTGGTACCGTCCACTGTCCAGCGGTTCGTTGCCTGGGGCCCTTCGAGCGACCTTGAGTAACTGATCGCCGCACACTCTTCGGCTCCCCTGCCGCTGCCCAAGCGGCAGGCAGGCATGGTCCTCCTGACCGGCGGCACCACCGGTACGCCGAAGGGCGCGCCTCGCCAGGTCAGATCGCCCTTGATGGCAGCGCAGTTCCTCGATCGCGTGCCGCTGCGACGCGGTGACGTCGTCCACATCGCGGCGCCGACGTTCCACGGGACCGGGCTCACGCAGTTCATCATGGCGCTCGCGCTCGGCGCGACCATCGTCGTCCGGCGCCGGTTCGACGCACTCGGCACTGTCGAGTCGGTCGCTACGCATCGCGCGACGGCGTTGATCGTGGTGCCGACGATGCTGCAACGGATCCTCGCCCTTGACGAACTCGCCCGGCACGACACCTCGTCCCTGCGGGTGATCATGAGTGCGGGCGCCCTGTTGCCCACCGATCTCGGCAACCGGGTGATGGATGCCTTCGGCCCCGTCCTGCACAACCTCTACGGCTCGACCGAATGCGCCGTCGCGACCGTCGCGATGCCCGCCGACTGGCTCGCCGCGCCCGGCACCGCCGGCCTGCCCCCGGTCGGCTGCCAGGTCCGCCTGTACGACGAGTCGGCGCGGGTGGTCACCACGCCGGGAGTCACCGGAAGGATCTTCGTCGGCAACGGGCTCAGTTTCGGCGGCTACAGCGGCGGCGGCCACAAGGACATGATCGACGGCCTGCTCAGCACCGGCGACCTCGGTCATCTGGATACCGGCGGCCGGTTGTTCGTGGACGGCCGCGACGACGACATGATCGTGTCCGGCGGCGAGAACGTCTTCCCGGTCGAGGTGGAGAACCTGGTCGAGGCGATGCCCGGCGTGGCCGAGGTGGCGTCGATCGGCGTGGCTGACGAGGAGTTCGGCCAGCGGTTGCGGCTGTTCGTCGTACTGGCGGCCGGAGCCACCTTGAGCGAGATCACGATCCGCGACCACGTCCGGGAGAACCTGGCCCGCTTCAAGGTGCCGCGGGAGGTCGTCTTTCTCTCCGAGCTGCCGCGCACCGCTACCGGCAAGGTGGCCATCCGCGAACTGGCCGCGCTGCCGTAACCAGACCCCTGCAAGCAGTAGTTGCTGTATCGCCCGCTACCCCGACAGCAAGGACCCGCTCATGAGAAGGACGGCAATCGTCGCTCTGACGACCACGGCACTGACCGCAGGATTACTGGTAGCGGCAGCACCTGTCGCGTCCGCGAAACCAGCTGCCACCGCAGCGATCCCCGAACCGGACCAGGACGCCTTCTACCAGCCGGCTCCCGGGTACGAGACGAAGCAACCCGGTGCTGTGCTCAAGAAGCGCAGTGTCACCGTGACCGGCTTGGGGATTCCCCTGCCAGTCAAGGCATTCCAGTTGCAGTCACGCAGTACGGATGCGAAGAACCGTCCGATCACTGTGGTGTCCACGGTGATCGTGCCGTTGACGCCGTACTTCGGTCAGCGGCCGCTGCTGTCGTACCAGCCGGCCACGGACTCCCTCGGTGACCAGTGCAACCCCTCGTATGGGTTGCGGACCGGGCTGGAGAAGGAGATTCCGCTGCTCGCGCTCGGCCTCGCGAAAGGCTGGGCCGTCGTGGTGACGGACTACCAGGGTCCGCGGGATGCCTATGGGGCCGGGCGGCTGGAAGGTCACGCAGTACTGGATGGGGTCCGGGCGACGCTTGCTTCTCCCGAATCCGGTGTGACGGCCCGCTCTCCGATTGGTCTGTGGGGCTACTCGGGTGGCGGCCTGGCAACGGGCTGGGCGGCGGAGTTGCAGCCGTCGTACGCGCCTGAACTGAAGATCGCTGGGGTCGCTTCCGGTGGTACTCCGGCTGACCTGGCGGCGGCCGGACGCCAGATGGACGGCGGTCCGTTCTCGGGGTTGTTCCTGGCGGCGGCGATTGGGGTGAGCCGGGAGTACCCGGAACTGCTCGCGATCTTCAATGCCCAGGGCAAGCAGTTGATCCAGGAGATGGACGATCTGTGTGTCGTCGAGGAGGCGCTGTACGCGTTCCGAACCGTCAAGCAGTACAGCGATCTCCCCGATCCGCTGGCCGCGCCGGTGGCTCAGCAGGTCCTGCGCATCAACAAGATGGGAGACAACGCACCGAAGGCTCCCGTCTACCTCTACCACTCGAAGTTCGACGAGCTGATCCCGTGGGCGGCCGGCAAGGCGCTCAATGACTCCTGGTGCGCCAAGGGCACGAAGGTGACCTTCTACACCGACTATGCGAGCGAACACAACATCCTCGCGGTCACCGGCGCCCCGGCCGCAGTCGCATTCCTGTCGGCCCGCTTCCTCGGCCTGCCGGCGCCATCGACCTGCTAAACGACCAGCGGGTGGGTGCTGAGATCACCTCAGCACCCACCCGCTTTCCAGCTGCCCGAGGACGACCCCTCAGCGTCCGGGGCAGCGGAGCTCAGGTCCGGCGCCGGTAGGCGCGGATGGCCAGCGGGGCGAAGATCGCGACCAGACCGACCATCGACGCGAGGGTGATGAGCAGCGGCTTCTGGACGTCGCCGCCGAGCATCAGCCCGCGCATCGTGTCGACCAGGTAGTTGACCGGATTCACCTTCCCGAACGCCTTCAGGAATCCCGGCATCGTGTCCGGGTTCACGAACACGTTGCTGCCGAAGGTCAACGGGAACATCACCAGGAACGCCACCCCCTGCACACTCTGGGCGGTCCGCAGCTTGAGTCCCAGCCACACCCAGATCCAGCACAGCGCCAGGGCGAACACCAGCACCACCAGGCAGGCGAGCAACCCGTTGCCCACGCCGTTCTCGAACCGGAATCCCAGCGCGAAGCCGGTGCCCATCAGGATCACGATCGAGATCATGTACCGGACCGCGTCGCCCAGCACGGCTCCGACGAGCGGCGAGATCCGGGCGATCGGCAGACTCCGGAACCGGTCGAACACCCCCTTGGCGAAGTCGTCGTTCAGCGCCACGCCGGTGCCCATGGTGGAGAACACCACGGTCTGCACCAGCAAGCCCGGCAGCAGGAACGGCAGGTAGTCCTGCCACCTTCCACCGGTCGAGATCGCACCGCCGAAGACGAACAGGAACAGCACCAGGAAGATGATCGGCTGGAACGTCACGTCCGCCAGTGCTTCCGGGTTCTGCCGGATCCGGATGATGTTGCGCCAGGCAAGCGTCAGGCTCTGCGGGACCCAGGCGAACGGCCGGCTCCGGTGGCCTGCGGGGGCGGGGGTGGCAGGTGGTGCTTCGAGTGTCGCGGTGCTCATCGGCCCGCTCCTTCCAGGACTGCGGTGCTGTCGGCTGCTTCGGTGGCGTGCCCGGTGAGCGCGAGGAAGACCTCGTCCAGGCTGGGCAGCCGCAGGGCCAGTTCGGTGACGGCGATACCGGCCTCGTCCAGCCGGCGGACCACGACCGGCAGCGAACTGCCGTCGCTGACCGGGACACTGACCAGCGCGTTCACCACGTCGACGGACGGCCGGACCCCGACCGACTCGGCGACGATCGCCGCGACCCGCTCCAGGTGACCCGGCTCGGCCGGCCGGACGTCGAGCGACTGCTTACCGGCCTGCGCCTTCAGTTCGGCCGGCCGTCCGGCGGCGACCACCCTGCCCTTGTCGATCACCATGATCGAGTCGGCCAGCGCGTCGGCCTCTTCCAGGTACTGCGTGGTCAGCAGCACCGTGGTCCCGTCGAGAACCAGGTTGCGGATGGTCTCCCAGACGCCGTTGCGGGCATGCGGGTCCAGTCCGGTGGTGGGCTCGTCGAGGTACAGGATGCTCGGCGAGCCGACCAGGCTGGCGGCCAGGTCGAGCCTGCGGCGCATCCCACCGGAGTAGGTCTTGGCGATCCTCAGGCCGGCCTCGGTCAGCTCGAACCGCTCGAGCAACTCGTCGGCCCTGGCTCGCGCGGCCGGCCTGCTCATCCCCTGCAGGCGGCCGATCATGATCAGGTTGCGGCGCCCGGACATGTCCTCGTCGACCGACGCGTACTGCCCGGTCAGGCCGATGATCTCGCGGACCCGGCCAGCTTCGCGGACGACGTCGTACCCGCCGACCGTCGCGTGCCCGGCGTCCGGCCGCAGCAGGGTGCCGAGGATGCGGACGGCGGTGGTCTTCCCGGCGCCGTTCGGGCCCAGTACTCCGAGCACGGTGCCGGTCGGCACGGACAGGTCGACGCGGTCCAGTGCGGTGGTGCTGCCATATTTCTTGACCAGACCAACGGCCTCGATGGCGACCTGGTTCGTTGTGGACATCGGTTCCTCCTAGCTGGATGTATCTGGAACCACCGTCCGCCACCCCGCTGGCATCCCTCTGGCACCGCCCTGACACCCCGTGCCAGCCCCGCTGACAGCAGGCCCCGGAGCAACTTGCTCCGGGGCCTGCTTCGCTCGTACTGCGGGATTTCGGGTCAGGCGGGGATCTTGGTGATGCCCTGGGTGTCGGCCAGGGGGACGACCTGGTTGGCGCGGAGGGCTTCGTAGATCTCCGGGTTGTAGCGGGCCAGGCTCGCCCGGGCGCGGCGGCGGTACCGGAGGATCTGGATGGTGCCGATCGCCCACAGCACGTACTGGAACGTCAGCGCCCACTTGAAGTCGGTGATCGTCTGCGCCGCACCGCCGGAGGACGCGTCCAGCAGGATCCCGACCATGCCGATACAGATCAGCGTGGCGATGAACCCGCCGGTGTTGACCATCCCGTTCGCCGCCCCGAACCGGGTCGCCGGGTTGAAGGTCCGCGCGTAGTCCAATCCGAGCATCGACCCGGGCCCACCAGCCGCCTGGACGACGATCAGGAGCAGCAGGACCGGCATCGGAGCCCGGCCGGGCCAGAGCAGTACCACGGTCCACATGGTCACGGATCCCGCGATCACCGCCAGCACGATCCAAGACCGGTAGAAGGGGAACCTCGCCGCGTACCGGCCGACGAGCGGGCCGTACAGGAGTCCGGCGAGCACCGGCAGGATCAGCATGGCCGCCGCTGTCGTCGGAGCCAGACCTTGGCCCTGGACCAGGAACGGGTATCCCCAGAGCAAGCCGAAGGTGCTGCCGGAGAAGCTGGTGGTGAAGTGGGTCCACAGGCCGAGCCTGGTGCCCGGTTCCCGCCAGGCCCTGCGGAGGTTGTGCTGCACCTCCGCGAGGGACTGCTTCGTCCGGTGCAACGGCTCGTCGTACGGGCTGTCCTTGATCAGGAACAGGACGGCGACGCCGGTCAGCAGGCTGAGCACGCTCGCGCCGGCGAAGGTGCCGGTCCAGCCGAACGCGTGGAACGCGGCCGCCATCGGCACGGTCGAGATGATCGCGCCGACGCCGCCGAGCATGCCGGTGGCCTGTGACATCACCGGCTGACGGAGAGCGGGGAACCACGACATGACCACTCGCAGCACGCTGATGAAGACCAGCGCGTCGCCGACACCGAGAACTGCCCGGGCCGCGAGTGCGGCGGGGTAGGAGTCGACCAGGCTGAACGCGGACTGGGCGACGAAGAGCAGCCCGGAGGAAGCGATCAGCAGGCGTTTCGACCCGTACCTGTCGAGCAGGATGCCCACCGGCACCTGCATCGCGGCGTACACGGTCAACTGGACGACGGTGAAGCTCGCGAGGGCGGAAGCGGAGATGTCGAACCGCTCGGCCGCTTGCAGGCCGGCGACGCTCATCGAGCCGCGGTGCAGCACGGTGACCAGGTACGTCAGGACAGCAGTGCCCCACACCGCCCAGGCTCGCCGACCGCCCAGGGGGAAGAGGAGTTCGGTCACTGCAGGCCCCGCAGATCCGCGGCGGCGACGTGGATGTGGGCGACGACGAGCTCACGGAAGCGCCTGTTGCTGTTCCCGCCGAGCGCGTCGATCATCTCCTGGTGTGCGGTGATGGACTTGTCCATCCGGGCCGGCTGCATCTCGATGCCCGGTACGCCCATCCGGACCTGACGATCGCGCAGGGTGTTGTAGAGCTTGGCGAGGATCTCGTTGCCAGCGGCACCGACGATCGCCTCGTGGAACGCGCGGTCCGCCTCCAGGAAGCTCTTCGCGTTACCCGCCTTGCGGTGCGCACGCATCTCGTCGAGGTGCGGCTTCAGGGTTTCGGCCAGCTTCTTCCGCCGGGGCCAGACCTTGGCGGCCGCATGCGTCTCGATCAGCTCGCGCGCCTCGAGGACGTCGTTGATCTCCTGCGGCAGCACCGGGAGCACCAATGCGCCACGCTTGGGGTAGAGCTTGACCAGGCCGGACTCTTCCAACCGGAGCAGCGCCTCACGGACCGGAGTACGGGAGACTCCGACAGCGGCGGCCAGCTCACCCTCGGACAGCAGCTCATTGCCTGGGTAGACCCGGTCCAGGATCGCCGCCTTCACGTACGCATAGACCCGCTCCGCGGCAGGAATGCGCTCCACTCCCGGAGCGGCCTCCGCCACGATCCGGGCGATCTCGGTCGTTTCCTCCCCCAGGGCGAACCCCGTAGTCGTCGTACCCCGTTCCGACGAACCCTCGCTCACTACTCTCCTCGCCCCTACATCACGTATCTCTGTTGTATCTATGTTACACGCAACGTCCTGACCGCCCGATTCCTTCCACAGCCCGGGACGGCGGCGGATCAGGCGTGTGCCTGCTACCCGGGCGTGCCATCGTGTGCGGATGGATGTCAGCGGACGGAGACTCTCTGTCGGTTGTCTGGGGCGCCTCGAGGTCACCGTCGACGGTCGCCCGCTCGACCTGCCCGGGACCAGGCCGCGGGCGGCACTCGTCCGGCTGGCACTCCAAGCCGGTACGCCGGTCCCGCACCACGAACTCATCTCCGCCCTCTGGGACGAGGAGCCGCCGGCCGACCCGCGAGCCGGCCTGCACACCGTGATGACGCGGCTGCGCGCCAGACTGGGCGCCGACCTGCTGGCCACCAGGCCAGCGGGCTACCAACTGATGGCCGAGCCCGACCAGATCGACGCGCTCCGCTTCGATCGCCTGCTGAGTGAGGCCGCTGTCGGCGGACCGGACGAAGCGGAGACCCTGGACCAGGCGCTGGCGTTGTGGCGCGGGACCCCCTTCGCCGATACCGGGTCGTCCTGGCTGGAACGGTGCGAGGCTCCGCGGTGGATCGAGCGGCAGCTCTCCGCCGTCGAACGACGGGTCGACCTGGCAATTGCCGAGGGCAACGAGGCGGACCAGCTGGCCAGGCTGCTGGAGCTCAGCGCCGAGCATCCGTTGCGGGAGTCCCTGTGGGCACGGCTGCTGGTCGTCCTCGATGCGTCCGACCGGACCGCCGAGGCCCTGGCCGGGTATGAGCGGATCAGGCAGCGTATCGCCGAGGAGTTCGGCTCCGACCCGAGTCCGCAGCTTCAGGAGATCCAGCTGCGACTGCTCCTGCGTGAGCCGGCACAGCTTCCCCGGGTCGTCCCGCGCCAACTGCCCGGCACCGGCGGGCAGCTGATCGGGCGGGAGCTCGCAGTCAAGGCTCTCGATGAGCTGGCCGGGCGCGAGTCAGGTGCCCGGGTCGCGGTGATCATGGGCACAGCGGGCGCGGGGAAGACGGCCTTGGCCCTGCACTGGGCCCACCGGATGGCGGCGGAGTTCCCGGACGGGCAGCTTGCGGTGAACCTGCGTGGCTTCGATCCCTCGGGCGTGCCCGCGTCCACGGAGGAGGTCGTGCGCGGCTTCCTCGATGCCCTGCAGGTGTCGCCCGCGGCGATTCCGGCGACGCTGGACCGACAGGTCGCGCTCTATCGCAGCCTGGTCGCAGGCCGGAAGTTCCTGATCGTGCTGGACAACGCCCGGGACGCCGACCAGGTCAGGCCATTGCTGCCCGGGACGCAGAGCTGCCTGGTCGTCGTGACGAGCCGCCACCAGTTGGACGGGCTGATCGCCGCCGGCGCGGAGCCAGTCCCAGTCGACCGCCTGTCAGTCGACGGCTCGCGTCAGTTGCTGGTCAGCCGACTCGGCGCGGAGCGTGTCGTGCTGGATCCGGCCGGGGCCGACGAGATCGCCGCGCTCTGCTCGGGCCTGCCACTAGCTCTCACCCTCGCTGCCGCTCACGCTGCGATCCACCGGGACTTCGACCTGAGCACGATCGCCGCCGGGCTCCGGGACGACGCGACCCGCCTGTACGAGCTGTCCGGAGGGGATTCACTCACCGACGTCCGTGCGGTCTTCTCCTGGTCCTACCAGGCACTCGGCCCGGAGGCGGCGCAGCTGTTCCGGTTGTTCGGGCTCCACCCCGGGCCCGACATCGGCGCCACCGCCGTCGCGGCCATGCTCGATCGCCCGTTGTCAGAGACCCTTCTGGTACTCCGGGAACTCCAGCGCGCCCACCTCATCGAAGAGTCGGCCCCCAACCGATTCACCTTGCATGACCTACTCCACGTCTACGCCATGGAGCTGGCCCAGGACGATCCCCAGCCGGCGGACCGAACGGCGTACGAGCGGGTCTTGGACCACTACTTGCTGACTGGCGAGGCCGCCGCCAGAAGGCTCGAGCTGTACGGGGACCTCACGGCGACGCCCAGGCATCCCTCGGTTCCGATGCAGCCTCTGGACGACGAGCCGGCGGCCTACGCCTGGCTCGATGCCGAGCGGCAGGTCCTGCTCGCCGTCACCAAGACGGTCGCCGGCGACCGCGAGGACGAGCTGTATGCCTACCAGTTCGCGGACTTCCTGAACGGCTACCTGAACTACCGCGGGCATTGGCAGGAGTGGCTCGAAGTCATGCGGCTCGCGTACGCGGCAACGAGGTCGGTGGGCGACCCGGCGGCCGAGATGCGAGCGCTGCGCGGGCTGAGCGCGTCCAACGTCCGGCTGAACAACCTCGATGAGGCCATGGACTGGGCCCGGCTGACCGTGGCGCGTGCACAGGAGGTCGGTGATCTGTCGGGCGAGGCACTCGGAAACCGGCAGTTGGGCGATGCCTCCACGCGGATGGGACGGTACGAGGAGGCGCTGACGTACAGCATGCGTGCTCTGGAGCTCTACAGGTCGATCGGCTACGAGCTCGGCATCGCCAACTGCCTCAACTCGGTCGGCTGGGAGCTGGCGCTTCTCGAGCGGTACGAGGAGGCGACGTCCTACTGCCAAGAGGCGTTGCAGCGGCTGGAACCGTTGAACGATGTCGCCAACGTGGCGGCGACCCTGGACAGCCTGGCGTACATCGCACTGCTCAACAACCGGCCCGACGATGCCGCGACCGAGTACCGCCGGTCGGCCGAGCTCTACCTGCGCAACGGCGACCGGTACTACGAAGGGCTGGTGCGGAGCCGGCTCGGCGACGCGCTGCTGGCCGCCGGCCGCCTGCCCGAGGCGATCCCCGAGTGGACCCGAGCGCTCGACATCCTCGACAGCATGCACCACCCCCTCGCCGAAGAGGTCCGCCAGAAGCTCCAGGACACGACCCAGTGACCGCACCTGGGCGTTCGTAGTACTGGGGGTGGTTGCTCTGGGTGAGGGTGGGGACTTTGAGTGACAGCGGCTGCAGGGTTTCCCGTGTGTCTCGGGGTTCGGGACGACCGGCGGCGGATTGACCTCTAGAGTCGCGTGCAGCGTTCCCGTCCCATCGCCAGTTCCCGAGGAGAGAGTGTGTCCCGAAGCTCCCGTACCCGTCGGCTCAGTGCCGGCCTGGCCGTGACGGCGCTCGCCATCACAGCCGTCGGCGCCGCTACATCCGCCCAGGCCGCCCCGGCCGCGCCCGCAGCGTCCTCAACCGCCGCGGCCGAGCCAGGCCTGCTGATGAACTACGTGGTGAACACGAAGGCCGACAAGTCCCACGTGAAGAAGGTCGAGAAGGCCGTCGAGGCCGCCGGCGGCACCGTCGTGGAGTCGTACAGCCAGATCGGCGTAGTCATCGCCCAGTCGACGAACTCCGCCTTCCGCACCGACGTCCGCGCCGGCAAGAACGGCCGGGAGGTCCAGTCGGTCGGCGCCACCCGGACCGCTGCCGTCAGCGAAGGCCCGGTCGGTTCCACCGCGAAGACCGCCCAGACCAAGGGCCTCGCCGCGGGTGAGGCCACTGTGGCCCCGGATCCGGACGAGGCCAAGCAGTGGGACATGGTCCAGATCAAGGCGGACCAGGCCCACAAGATCACCGACGGCTCGCGCCGCGTCCTCGTCGGCGTCAACGACAGCGGCGTCGACGACACCCACCCGGACCTCGCGCCGAACTTCGACGCGAAGAACTCGGTGAACTGTGTCGGTAACGGCGTCCCGGACACCACCCCGGGCGCGTGGCGGCCGACCACCAGCAGCCACGGCACCCACGTGGCCGGCACGATCGCCGCTGCCCGCAACGGCATCGGCATCGTCGGGGTCGCGCCGGGCGTGAAGATCGCCTCGGTGAAGGTCGTGAACGACGACGGGTTCATCTACCCGGAGTACTCGATCTGCGGGATCATCTGGGCGGCCGAGCACCACATGGACGTCACGAACCACAGCTACTTCATCGACCCGTGGGAATTCTGGTGCAAGGACAACGGCGACCAGGGCGCGGTCCAGGAGTCGGTCCGCCGGGCCTACGACTTCGCCAGCAAGCGCGGCGTCCTCTCGGTCGCGGCCGCCGGTAACGCGAACTACGACCTGGCCAACAAGACCACGGACGACAGCAGCCCGAACGACACCACACCGGTGACCCGGCCGATCAACAACGGCTGCCTGGACATGCCGACCGAGCTCCCCGGCGTGATCACGGTGGCGAGCACCACCCAGACGAAGGCCCGGAGCAGCTTCTCGAACTTCGGCCTGAACAAGATCGACGTCGCGGCTCCGGGCAGCAGCATCCTGTCGACGCTGCCAGGTGGCGGCTACGGCACCATGAGCGGCACCTCGATGGCGTCGCCGCACGTCGCGGGTGTCGCCGCACTGATGAAGTCGACCCACCCGTGGTGGGGTCCGCGCGACCTGGAGAAGGCGCTGCGCCAGCAGGCTGACGACACCGCGTGCCCGACCACCACCCCGGATGCACGGTGCACCGGCACCACCGCCAACAACGCCTTCTACGGTGAAGGCATCGCCGACTCACTGGACGCCGTCAAGCGCTTCTGGTGATCAGGAACTGAGCCAGGGGGTCCCCCGCCCGGGACCCCCTGTCTCCCTTTTCGGGCCCCGTCGCTACGCCAGGTTGATCAGGACGATCCCGGCGACGACCACGCTCCCGGCGAGCGCGCGTTTCGGGCCGAAGCGTTCTCCGAAGAAGAGCGCGCCGATGATCGCGCCGAAGATGATGCTGGTCTCCCGCAACGCGGCGATCGACGCCAGCGTGCCGCGCGTCTGCGCCCAGAGCACCAGTCCGTACGCCGCTAGCGAAACCAGGCCGCCACCGAGTCCGGCGTACATCGCACTCCTGTCTTGCCGGAGGAAGCCCGGACCGCGCCACCACAGGACTAGCAGCGGCACGATGAACCCTTGCAGCATGAAGACCCAGCCGATGTACGTCGCCAGGTCGATCTTGTGGACCGCGACTCCATCGACCACGGTGTACGCCGCGATCATCAGCCCGGTCCCGAACGCGGCAAGCAGGGCCGGGGCCTGTCGCCGTGAGGGACGCCCGCCGACCAGTACGAGCCCGATCAGCCCGGCCGAGATCAGCAGTACTCCGGCTAGTTCCAAGGGCACGGGTCGCTGGTGCAGCACCACGATCGCCACCACGGCAACCACCCAGGGCGAGGTCCCGCGCGCGAGCGGATAGACCTGGCTGAACTGCCCGAGCTGGTACGACGCCAGCAGGCCGCCGTAGTACGCGAGGTGAAGTAATACCGAGGCGATGATGTACGGCCATGCGTGGGCGGGCGGCAATCCCGTCACCGCAACCGCGACGGATCCACACACCCCGGACGACAACGCGAGGAGGGCGAATCCGCCCGCCCGATCCGGAACCGCATGCGCCACCGCATTCCAAACCGCATGCAGCACCGCCGCCCCGAGCACCGCAACCAAGACACCCACCCGACCACCCTCCCCCAGCCCCGACGCCCCCACCACCGAGTTCCTAGGGGTGGACGCAAGAAAGCCCGGGCGATGGTCTCGCCCGGGCTGTCCGTTGAAGCGGTAGGTCAGAACATCAAGGCTCGGGCGGGGTCCTCGAGGATGGCGGCTACGTCGGCGAGGAAGGTGGAGCCCTTCTCGCCGTCGATCAGGCGGTGGTCGAAGGACAGCGCCAGGGTGGTGATCCAGCGGGGCACGATCTCGTCGTCCACCACCCACGGCTGCTTGCGGACCGCGCCGAACGCGAGGATCGCGGCTTCACCCGGGTTGATGATCGGCGTCCCGGCGTCGACCCCGAACACGCCCACGTTGGTGATCGTGAACGAACCACCCGCCTGGTCGGCCGGCTGGGTCTTGCCCTCACGGGCTACCGCGACCAGATTGTTCAGCGCGGCGCAGAGGTCGGGCAGGGTGAGGGACTCGGCGCCCTTGATGTTCGGCACGATCAGCCCGCGCGGGGTGGCGGCCGCGATGCCGAGGTTGACCGAGCCCTTGAGCACGATCTCCTGTGCGGCCTCGTCCCACGCCGCGTTGATGATCGGCGTACGGCGGGCCGCCAGCGTGACTGCCTTCGCCACGATCAGCAGCGGTGAGACCCGGAGGTCGCGGAACGCCTTGTCGTTCTTCAGCCGCTCGACCAGGTCCATCGTGGCGCTGACGTCGACGGTGATCCACTCGGTCACATGCGGAGCGGTGAAGGCACTGGCCACCATCGCCTGAGCCATCACCTTCTGCACACCCTTGATCGGAATCCTGGTATCACCCAGCCCCGAAGCCACCGGAGCTGCCGCAGCAATATGACCAGCCGCACTCACCGGCGGCGCCGAATACCCCTCGACATCAGCCCTGGTGATAACCCCACCAGGCCCGCTAGCAGTCACCGCCGCAAGCTCAACCCCCAGATCCTTGGCCAACTTCCGCACCGGCGGCTTCGCCAGCACATGCACGGATCCTGAAATTTCATTGCTCTTGGCAACAGAAGGTTCTGGTGCGGCGACTACCGGCGCTGGTACGACTTCAGGTTGTGCCGCCACCGGAGAACCGCCCTTGCGGGGGCGGCGTTTGGGTTCGGTGGTTTTGGGGCCGTAGCCGACGAGTACTGCGGTGCGGCCGCCAGGGGCTGCGCCGCCGATCTTGCCGGCTTCGATCTCCTCGCCGTCGGGGAGCGACGGGACCATGTCTTCGGCGCCAGTGCCAGCGGCCGAAGGAGCGAGGTCGCCTGGCGTGGCTTCGGCGGTCTGCACCGAGATGATCGGCGTGCCGACATCGACCGTCTCGCCCTCGGCCACCAGGAGTTCGGTGACCACGCCGGCGAACGGCACCGGCAGCTCGACCAGCGACTTGGCGGTCTCGATCTCGACGATGGTGTCGTTCAGCTTGACCGTGTCGCCGACCTTGACCTTCCAGCTGACGATCTCGGCCTCGACCAGGCCTTCTCCCACATCCGGGAGGCGGAACTGCTGGATCCCCATCAGTACCCCATCACCCGGTCGACACCTTCGAGCACCCGGTCCAGGTCGGGCAGGTACTCCTCCTCCATCCGCGAGGGCGGGTAGGGGGTGTCGTACCCGGCGACCCGCAGGACGGGCGCTTCCAGGTGGTAGAAGCATTCCTCGGTCACCCGGGCGGCGAGCTCGGAGCCCGGGCCGAGGGACAGCGGCGCCTCGTGCACCACGACCGCGCGGCGGGTCTTCTTCACCGAGGCGAAGATGGTCGGCAGGTCCAGCGGCGCGATCGACCGCAGGTCCACGACCTCCAGATTGCGACCGTCCTCGAGGGCGGCCTCGGCCGCCTGCAGGCAGGTCTTCACCATCGGGCCGTAGCAGAACAGCGTGGCGTCGGTGCCCTCGCGGACCACCTTGGCCTGGTGCAGCGGGTACGCCGGGGGCGTGTTCTCGTCCAGCTCCGCCTTCTCGTGGTAGCGGCGCTTCGGCTCGAAGAACACCACCGGGTCGTCGCCGGAGATGGCCTGCTGGATCATCCAGTAGGCGTCGACAGGATCGCTGCAGGCGACCACCTTGAGGCCGGCCACGTGCGCGAACAGCGTCTCCGGGGACTCCGAGTGGTGCTCGACCGCGCCGATGCCGCCGCCGAACGGGATCCGGATCACGATCGGCATCGTCAGCTTGCCCATCGACCGGTAGTGCATCTTGGCGACCTGGTTGATGATCTGGTCGTACGCCGGGAAGACGAACCCGTCGAACTGGATCTCGCAGACCGGCCGGTAGCCGCGCAGCGCGAGGCCGACCGCGGTGCCGATGATGCCGGACTCGGCCAGCGGGGTGTCGATCACCCGGTCCTCGCCGAAGTCCTTCTGCAGACCCTCGGTGACCCGGAAGACCCCGCCGAGCTTGCCGATGTCCTCGCCCATGATGATGACCTTGGGATCGTTCTCCATCGCCGCGCGCAGGCCCATGTTGATGCCCTTGCCAAGGCTGATCTTCGCCATCTCAGTGCTCCCCTTCAAAAGAGGCCGCATAGGCGGCGTACTGCGCCTGCTGCTCCACCAGTTGCGGGGTCTGGTCGACGTACGCGTGCTGGAAGAAGTCGGTCAGCGTCGGGTCGGGCATCGACAGACAGCCCTCGCGGAGCCGGGCGGCGATCTCGTCCGCCTCGGCCTCGATCTGGTCGAAGAACTCGTGGGCGACCCCGGACTCGCGGGCCAGGTACGCCTTCACCCGCTCGATCGGATCCTTGAGCTTCCAGTACTCCAGGTCCTCGGACAGCCGGTACTTGGTCGGGTCGTCGGAGGTGGTGTGCGCGCCCATCCGGTAGGTGTAGGCCTCGACCAGCGTCGGGCCGCTGCCCTCGCGGGCCCGCTTGAGCGCCTGCTGGGTGACCGCATAGGTGGCGAGTACGTCGTTGCCGTCGACCCGCACGCCGGGGAAGCCGAAACCGGCGGCGCGCTGGTACAGCGGGATCCGGGTCTGCCGGTCGATCGGCTCGGAGATCGCCCACTGGTTGTTCTGGCAGAAGAAGACGACCGGGGCGTTGAACACCGAGGCGTAGATGAAGGCCTCGTTCACGTCACCCTGGCTGCTGGCGCCGTCGCCGAAGTAGGCGATGGTGGCCTCGCCGTTGTCGGGGTCGCCGACCGCGTGGTCGCGCTGCTGGCCCATCGCATACCCGGTGGCGTGCAGCGTCTGGGCGCCGATCACGATCGTGTACAGGTGGAAGTTGTTGTCCCGCGGGTCCCAGGCGCCCTGGTCGACGCCACGGAACAGGCCGAGCAGATTGAGCGGGTCCACGCCCTGGCACCACGCGACGCCGTGCTCGCGGTAGGTCGGGAAGACCATGTCCTTCTTGTTCAGCGCGCGGCCGGAGCCGATCTGCGCGGCCTCCTGACCGAGCAGGGAGGCCCAGATGCCGAGCTCACCCTGGCGCTGCAGCGCGGTCGCCTCGGTATCGATCCGGCGGACCAGCGTCATATCCCGGTAGAACCCCTTGATCACCTCGTCATCGAGGTCGAACGAGTAGTCCGGGTGCTCGACGCGCTCACCTTCGGGCGTCAGCAACTGGACGAACTCGACCTCCTCGGAGGCCTGTGGGGGACTGACCGGCGCCTCGACGGGCGCGAACACTTCCGGGGCAATGCCCGGCACCGACTCACTCACATGCACTCCTCGGGTTCGAGCGCGGGATCGCCGCGACCGCAACGTTGCACGGGTCCCGGCCCAACCAGCCGGGTGAGGCTTCGCAGGCAGGACCGCGTGGATCCAGGGTTGATGCACACTGCTAGGCAGTGAACCTCCTCACTGGTATCACTGCCCATCTTGCCGGACACCGTACCCAGAGCGTTACTGATCCGCTAACTGTCTGGACGCGGACTTGTACGCCGGTACCGGGACCCGTCTCAAGCTGAGACACCAGTCCACCCAGTGGTCGCCCCAACCCTCGTGGCCGCGCCTGATTCCTGGCGTTATGACACCGGCCATGAGATCCAAGCGATATGTGTCACAGCTCCGTACCGATTAGGGCACCTGCTCGAGCCGGACCAGTTTGAAATTGGTCCCCTCCCGCTCGCCGTCACCGGGTGTGTTCTCACCGTCATGCACAGCGAGCAACCCGTGCGGGAACCGTGCTCCCAGCGGCTGAGTGGTGACCGCGGCTCCATCACTGTGCTGTACGCCGTCCGCCGCCGATCCGTCGCTGATCCGGAACCCGGCGCGGTAGCTCAGGCCGTGCGCATCGACGCGATAGGCGGCGAAGGTGGAGTCACCTTGGCTCGACGCGTACAGAGTCCGTACGCCGTGCTTGTAGGCGATCGTGAGGCCTTCAGCGTCCGCGCTGAGGTGCTTCCCGGCGTCGGGGCCGGCCGGTCCGGTCGGAGCGCACTCCTCGGTCTCCGGGTCGTACGCCGCAGGCCCGCCGAATTCGCGAACCTTCTCGACCAACTCGGACCGGCCGACCAGGGGAACGCGCCAGATGCCGACATCCTCCTGGGCGGCGTACAGGGTCGCCGTTGTCCGGTCGAAGACCATGCCCTCGAACTGCGGGCGGTCGCCCGGCTCCTCGCACGGCGACCAGGTCTTGCCGTCGCGGAGCCGGAAAGTGGCGGGAAAATCGAGGGTGCGGATCGGGCGGTAGCTGATCTTGCCGTGCCCGTCCGGGATCAGGCGGAACAGGCCGATCCGGGTCTCGCTGCGACGGGTGACGGCGACGATCGTCTGCCCGCCCAGCTGGAGGGTGGCCACGCCGTACGCCGTGCGCTGGTCCTGCACCTCGTCGGCGCTCTTGCTGAAGACGAGCGGCGCGGCCGGGCTGGTGAGGTCGGTGAGCACCTTGCCGCCGGCGTCGGCGCCGCGCTGGTCCACGGAGTACACGCGGAGCTTGTCGAGGCCTCGGTCGGTGACGACGGCGAGATCCCGGCGCCGGCCGTCGACGGACGTACCGGTGACGAGGTCCACGTTGTTGAACCGGCCGGCCTCGGCGTCGGGCGTGGGAGCCGGCGGCGTCGCGATGTGCTGGAGTTCCTTCCCGCTGAGGTCGAACACGGTCAGGCCGCCGTTCTTCAGCGTCCCGAGGACCACGCTCGCCGACGGCCGATCCGGCCGCACCCAGATCGCCGGGTCGTCCGCGTTGGCGTCGCCGCCGGCTTCGTCATCCCAGTTGGGAGCCGTCTCGGCGACGGCATGCACCTCCGCCAACTGCTGTCCACCGACCGCGACGGCTGGGGACACACCCGCGGCAGCGACCAGAAGACCGCTGATCAGGACACCTGCACTGCGCATCCGTTCCTCCTCACACATGCCGGACCACTCGGTCACGGCCTGCCGCACACCCTCACCCGCTCCGGTAGCCACCGCCTGTCCACCGCATGAACACCCCTCGCCTCACACCCCTCTGCCCTACCGCGTTCCTTCTTTGTCCTCGTGGCTGGATCTGGTCGGTCCACTGGCCGAATAACTGCTTGTGGCCGGATCGCTCAGAGGACTAGTGTCAGCATCGTTCTTGCATTACGCCCATGACACGCCCGAGGGGATGATCGATGGCCGCCGCACCCGCGCCCGTAGTACTGCCCGAGACCGGGAGCCGGCAGGCGTCGGCAGCGATGATCTGGTCGGCACTGGCCGTCGTCTACGTGGTCTGGGGCTCGACCTACCTGGCGATCCGGGTGGTGGTGGACGCGGAGATCCCGCCGATGCTCGGGATGTCGGCCCGGTTCCTGGTCGCGGCTGTCCTGCTGGCCGGATTCCTCGCGCTCCGCTCGGGCGCGGGGCGCCTGCGCGTCACCGGCCGGGAACTGCTCGGCTCGGCGGTCGTCGGGCTCCTACTTCTCGCCTTCGGCAACGGCGCGGTCGCGATCGCCGAACAGACCGTGCCCTCCGGACTCGCCGCCCTGCTGATCGCCGCGGTCCCGCTGTGGCTGATGCTGCTCCGGGTCGGCAGCGGCGAACGCCCCCGCGCGCTGACCTGGCTCGGGGTACTGATCGGATTCGCCGGCGCCGCGCTGCTCGCGCTCTCCGGTGGCGACACCAGCGCCAAGCCGCTCTCAGTGCTCATCCTGGTGTTCGGCACGATCAGTTGGGCGGTCGGCTCCCGCTTCTCCCCGCGTCTGGGTCTGCCGAAGGACCCACTCGTGGCCACTCTCTATGAGATGGCCATCGGCGGTGCCGCGATGGTCCTGATCGGCGTACTGCGCGGTGAGCCCGGACGGCTCCACCTCGGAGAGGTCGAGGCGAAGGGGTGGATCGCCCTCGCCTACCTGGTCGTGTTCGGCTCGCTGCTCGCGTACTCCGCCTACTCGTACCTGCTGGCCAACGCCCCGATCTCGTTGATCGGCACCTACGCCTACGTGAACCCCGTGGTCGCGGTGTTCCTCGGCTGGCTGATCCTCGACGAGCACGTCACCCCGAAGATCCTGCTCGGCGGCGCGGTCGTCGTCCTCGGCGTCGCGCTGGTGGTCAGCGCCGAACGCCGCCGCAGGGCCTGACCAGACCCGGAACCAGCGGGCCGCGGAAAAGGAAGAACCCGGGCTCCCATGGGGTGCCCGGGTCTCCCACCGCTGCCGATGCGCGCGGCAGCGGGTCCATAGTTGCCGGTCGCGCCCTGCCCCGAAAAAACACGGCGCGAAACTCCGACAATAGTGCGACGACATTCCGCGTCATCGTGGTATCGCCATTCGGCAGCCACCGAGCCAGCCGAAATATCCATCGAATCAACGGGTCCATCCGTCTCCCGCGATCAGACAACGAGGAAGTTCGCGATCGGTTACGGGTCCTGGCAATGGGTTCCGCAGTGTGGTCGAACGGAGTCCGCTGCCCGTACAGTTATCCGCAAGTTGCCTGGTCAGGACCGTTTTCCTGTCATGTCAACGACATTTGTCACAGTTCCGCTACAGCCCGAGCGTGATTCCTGCCGGACCGGAAAAGTCGTCGAAGAAATTTGTAACCGCCCCCATCAGGCGTCGTTACCACTAAGACGAATCCGTCAAACCCGAAAGGAAACCTCGCATAATGCAGGTAACACGCAAGATCGCCGCTGCAGCGGCAGTGGCGACCGTTGCCACGCTGGGCCTGGCCACCGTCGTGTCCGCGAACATGCTCACGGACTCCGGCGCCACCGACGCCACCAAGGCCACCAGCGGCCTGGCTGACGCGGCCTCGCTGGCCAGCAAGGGCGGCTACGGCGACGCCAAGGACAAGAAGTGGTACTGGGTCAAGGACAACGGCAGCCTCGTTGCCATCGACGACAACAACGTCGGTCCGTTCCAGGCCTGCCACAACTTCGTGCCGGTCAACGGTGTCGGCGGCAACGTGCCCGTCACTGACATCACGGGCATCGTTGGCCTGTTCAACGACGGCAACAGCGCGACCGCCGTCAAGACCTGCGAGCAGGACAGCAAGCAGAACAACGACGGTAAGGGCAAGTTCTACCGCGTTGGTGACGACGGCCTGGTCTCGGTCTCCGAGAACAACGTCGGTCCGTTCCAGGTCTGCCACAACGAGGTCCCGGTCAACGGTGTCGGCGGCAACGTGCCGATCAGCGACCTCACCGGCATTCTGGGCCTCGGCAACGACGGCAACTCCACCGACTCGCTGAAGACCTGCGAGCAGGAGTCCGCGCAGAACAACTGACCCTCCCTGGTCAGTGATGTAAGGACCCGGACCCAGTCGCCTCGGTGGGGCGATTGAACCGGATGCACCATCGGAACGGCATCGGGAAGCAAGCCTCACTACTTCCCGGTGCCGTTTCTCTGTGCCCACTGCGGTCAGCCCTGGCTTCACAGACTCCGGAGGTCGAGGGTGGTGCCGCTGGCGAGCGGGCGGTCCAGGAGCGACCAGATGCCGCGGGCGGCTTGCTCCGGGGTGATCAGGCCGCCGGTTCGCTGGAGTTCGCGGAAGCGGTCGACGGCCGGGAACGCCTGCTCGTCGACCGAGCGGATCTCGTGCTGCATGGCGGTGTCGACGACTCCCGGCGCGACGGCGATGACCCTGCAACCGTTCGACTCCGCGCCCGTAGTACGGACCCACTGTTCGACTGCTGCCTTGCCGGCGTTGTAGTGCGACCAACCTGGATAGGGCTTGGTCGCGGCACCTGAGGACAGCATCACCAGGTGCCGCTCGCAGTTCAGGTCGGCTGCCGCGCGGAGGAAGGCGCGTCCGAGGACCTGCGGCGCCGCGGAGTTCAGCAGTACTGCGCGGGTGTAGGCCTCGGGATCCACAGTCGCTGCGGGGCCGATCGGGACGATCGTGCCCGCGTTGTGGATGAAGACGACCCGATCGCCCTCGAAGCCGGCCAGTTCGGAGGCGAAGTGCTGCTCGACCCGGACCCAGTCGGCCGGATCGGACAGGTCCGCCGGGAAGTGTTCCACGACGCCACCACGCCGCGACAGGTCGATCACTCGGGCATCCGGGAACGGGATCGCCGCAGCGAGCGCGGCGCCGATCCCGGACGAAGCCCCGGAGATCCAGACCAGGTTCCTCATCTTCAGGTCCGCACCGCGTGAACCGGCTTCTTCACTGCAGCCAGGCGGCGGCGACCTCGAGGAAGAGGTCGTTGGCCTCGCGTTCGCCAATGGTCACCCGGGCTCCTTCGCCTGGGAACGGCCGCACCGAGACGCCCTCGGCCTGCACGGCTTCGGTGAACGCAACGGTCTCGTCGCCGAGCGGCATCCAAACGAAGTTGGCGTGCGTCTCCGGGACGTTCCAGCCGGCCTTGCGCAGTTCGTCGACCACCCTGGTCCGCTCGACCACCAGCGCCTCCACTCGCTCGAGCAGTTCATCCTCAGCTTGCAGCGAGGCGACCGCAGCCGCCTGGGCGATCTCACTGACTCCGAACGGCAGCGCGCACTTGCGGATCGCGGCGACCACCGGCGGATGCGCGATCGCGAAGCCGATCCGGAATCCCGCCAGGCCGTAGGCCTTGGAGAAGGTCCGCAGTACCACGACGTTCGGCCGGTCCCGGTAGATCTCGACGCCGTCGACGGTGTCGGGCTCGCGGACGAACTCGCGGTAAGCCTCGTCCAGCACGACGAGCACGTTGCGCGGGACCACCTCGAGGAAGGCGAGCAGTTCGTCCCGGCGTACGACGGGTCCGGTGGGATTGTTCGGCGTACAGATGAGGACGACGCGGGTCCGGTCGGTCAGGGCGGCTTCCATCGCCTTGAAGTCGTGCCGCGCTTCCTCAGTCAGCGGGACCTGGACCGAGGTGGCGCCGGTCAGCTGGACCGCGATCGGGTAGGCCTCGAACGAGCGCCAGGCGTAGACGACCTCGTCGTCCGGACCGCAGACCGCCTGCAGGAGGTGATAGAGCACCGCGACCGAACCGGTGCCGATGGCAAGGTCGCTCTCCGGTACGCCGAAGCGGTCGGACAGGGCTTCCAGGAGGTCGGGAGCACCCATGTCCGGATAGCGGTTCATGCTGCCGGCGGCCTTGGCGGCGGCAGCAAGTACTCCGGGCAGCGGCGGGTGCGGGTTCTCGTTGCTGGACAGCTTGTAGGTCGGTTTCCCGTCCGTGCGCTCCGGGGGCTTGCCCGGCTTGTAAGCCGGGATGTCGTCCAGCGCGGAGCGAAAGCGGACCTCGTCGTCAGGGGTCATGCCCGCAGGCTAGCCGGTGCGGTCACCCTGGTGAACCCGGCCGGGAGGACGACCTGACCGCCGGGGGAGGAGAGGTGGGTCACGTCGAAGTCGAGGGGATTGGTGAGGCAGCGGGCCGAGCCGCCCGCCTTGTGGAACTCGGTGAGGTCCAGGACGACGACCTGGAGGTTCAGATCGGTCAGGATGTCCCGGAGGCGGGGAGAACACGACGGCATGATGATGGTGTCGTTGACCACCAGGGAGTTGGCGGTGAAGGCGAAGGCCTCCTCGTCGGTGAGGACGATCGGGTCCGGGACGATGCCGGCCAGTTCTGCCTGGCTCGGCGCGTCGAAGGCGGGTGGGTAGACCAGCGCGTGGGTGCTGTCGATCGGGCAGAACGGCAGGTCGAGGTGGTACATACCCTCGTGGGTGATGCGCAGGCCGCGGACGCGGATGTTCCACCCGGTCGCGAGGTGCTTGAGTGCGTCCTCCTCGGTGCGCGGCCCGTAGCCGACCACCAGGCTGTCACCGAACACGAAGGCGTCCCCGGACTCGAAGTGCGGGCCGACCCCGTCCCCACCGGTCCGGCTCAGCTCGAAGCCGTGCGCGGTGAACCAGTTCGCGGCTGTCAGCGACTCCTTGCGCCTCGGCTCGAACCGCATGTGCGACAGCATGGCCCGGCCGTCGCTGGTCGCGAGGCCCAGGTTCATCGCGTAGACCATGTCCGGCGAGTCCGACCGCTGCTCCAGGACTTCCACCTCGCCGCCCGCGGCGATGATCGCCTGGCGCAGTGACTCCCACTGGCGCAGGGTGAGCTCGGGGTCGGGCTGCTGCTGCGTCGACATGTACGGATTGATCACGTAGTCGACCCGGAAGTGGTCCGGGCGGACCATCAGATAGCGGCGACCCCACCCCAGCGACTGACCCATGAACCACCCCTTACACGCTGGATCCGTCATTGACAGATCCCCTGATTGTCCGACAATCAGTCAGTGTGCAGGGCGCCCCCGGGCCGCGTCAACACAGCCGGGAAAGGTGTTACTTGGTGTAGATCAGCTCGTACTGCGCAGGGTCGTAACCGTGACCCTTCATCCACTCCAGCGCCTTCGCCTTACCCTCCGGCCGGAGCAGTTTGATGTAGAGCGCGATCTTCTCGGAGTTGTCCGGCTCCGCCTGGGAGGAGCCGTAGGTCACCTTGAAGCCGGGGCCGATGTAGGGCAACTCCTGGATGATCGGGTACTTCGCTGCCAGCAGCTCGCCCAGCTCGTCGAACCTCTTGCCGGCCTCACCCTCGGCCTCGAGGGCCTGGTCGGGATGCTCCTTCACCCACTCACGCCCGGCATCCCCGTTCGCGTACAGGTACATCTTCACGCGGAGCGGATCGCCCCCACTCACTTCCACCGTCTGGGTGGAACCCTCGAAGCCGTCCCGCTCCGCCACCAGGGTGTGGCTTCCCTCCTTGACCTTCACGGTGCCGTTCGCCGCGATCTGGTGGCCGTCGAGAGTCAGCGTCAGATCCTCCGGGATCGATCGCACCGTGACTTCGGACACCGGTCCGCCGCGGAAGGCGAGGGAGCCGCCCAGCAGCACGAGCAGCACGGTGACGACGGCTCCACCGATCAGCAAGCCCTTCTTCTGCATCAGCATCGGTCCACTCCCTACTTCTTCAGCCGCGCGGCTGCGAAGTGCTTGCCGTTGTCGTTGATGTAGGCGGGCTCGAACTCCGGCGGGTGGCCGTTCCACGACGCGGACGCCGCCGCATAGGTGTTCCCGTCGTCACCCTCCTGCGGACCGATGTAGAGGAAGGTGTGTCCCGGGCCGATCATGATGTCGCCGGGTTGCAACTGATCGAGGTCGTTGATGTCGTCGAACACCTCGTACTTCCCCGAGGTGCGCAGATACTCCTCCTGCACCGGCGTACTGCGGGCGGGATAGTCGGGGTCGGCGCCACTCATCCGCATCACGGTGGCCACGAAGACGCCGCAGTCGGTGTACGGGTTCTGGTCGTTGTCGCTGATGTTGGTGTACTGCCCCATCGCCTGCTGGTAGGCGTCCGTCGCCAGGGTCTTGGCGACACCGTCATGCCGGCCCGGAGAGTGCCAGGCGAGAGCGGCCGCGGTCGCGACAATGCCCGTACAAGCACCCGCTGCACCAGCCTCGCCCGCCTCACCGGCCGCGGTACCGTCGCCGTAGGTCTCCAGCACCTCCCGCGCCGTGGCCTTTCGGTCCCCGAACTCGGGATCGTTCGGGTTCGTGGTGAAGCGCTCGAACTTGAACGCGAACGCGAACGCGGCGTCGTCGACCGTCCTCGCCGCCCGGAGCGCGTCGCCGGCAGCCTTCTCCGCAGCCGCCCCGGTGCCGTCGAGCTGTTTTCTCAGAAACTCGAGCTGATAGGCCAGCGTCTCGATCGTCGCGTCATCGATCCCCGCCTGCCGCGACGGGTTGATCATCTTCGAGGGTTTGTACCACTGCACGATGCCCCAGGCGAGGTCACCGCCGGCCGCCTCCGCCGTGTGCGTGACGGTTCCCGGGGCGTCGCCGTTCTTCAGCGTCGGCTCGACCTGCGACTCGTGGATCATGTTGCCGACCACACCGGCAGCCTGCTGCTGGGTGTAGCCGTTCTGGACGAAGAAGTTGAACGCCTTCTCCTGGTTGTTGCCGCCGACCAGCGGGCCACCGCCGCCACCACAACCGCACCCCGACGCCGTCGAGGTCTGCGCGTCCTCGCCGATCTCGTCGGTCGGGTCCTGCGGCGTCAGCGGGCCGCTCGTCTCGCCCTCGCGGATCCGCAGTTCGAAGTGCAGGTGCGCCCCGCTCTTGCCAGGCACCGCCTCGGTGCCGGTGCCGGACGTACCGATCTGCTGGCCGCGGGTGACCGTGGCGCCGACCCGCACGCTCTTGGTCTGGAAGAACTGGTACCAGGTCTCGACCCCGTCGGCGTGCTCGATCTTGATCCACTCACCAGAGGTGCTGACGACCTTGCCGTCCTCGGCCGCCAGCACCGGCTTGCCCTCGGCCACGTCGTAGTCGAGCCCGAGGTGCACGTCCGGACCGTTGTCGTCCCAGCCCTGCACAGGGTCGTGCTTCTCGGTCGGCCAGCCGAAGGCCTTGCCCCCGGTTTCGGTCGGCCGGCAGTCCGCGGCGTTGCCGATACTGCCGAGCGAGGTGGCCAGCATCGCCAGCACGATCAGCAGCGGCAGCACCAGGAAGAACCCCACTGCGGAGAGTATCGGCAGGGCCTTACCTTCCACAGCTTCCTCCTCGCGAAATCAGCAGCTCTCCCGGCGCGGGCGGGACAGAGGGCGGCCGCTGATGTCACGGAACAGACTGCCCGAAAACCGGCTCACCATGCCGCGAGTTATCCACAGCTCGCGACCCGCGCGGGGGCGTCCGGCGGGCCGCCCGCGACAACGGACCCTGACTGGACGAGAATCGCCCCATGTACGAACGGCTGCGGGTGGATCGCTCGACCACGGTGGACCGGGTCGTCGACGCGCTCCGCTCCGCCCTCTTCGCCGGCGACCTGGAACCCGGTACGCCGTTGCGCGAGCAACCGCTCGCCGAGGCGCTCGGCGTGGCCCGCAGTACCGTCCGCGAGGCGATGACCCTGCTGGTCACCGAAGGCCTGGCCGTCCGCGAGCCGAACAAGGGCGTCAGCGTGGCGATCCTGCACCCGGCCGCGGTGGCCGACATCTGCCAGGCCCGGTTCGTGCTCGAGTCCGCCGGGATCAAAGCCTGGTACGACGCTGACGAATCCGCGCGCGAGCGGGTCCGGCTGGCGATGCGCGAGTTCGCCGCGACGGCCAAGGATGGCGCCGATCCGGAGGCGATGACGGAGACGCACCTCGCCATCCACCGGAGCCTGGTGGCACTCACCGGGAGCGCGCGGCTGATCGCGACCGCCGATTCGATCACCGGCGAGGCCAGGCTGGCGCTCGCGCGGGTGGACGCTCTCCGGCAGGACGCGAAGCAGCAGGTCGCCTCCCATCGCAAGCTCGTCCGCCTGCTGGAGAAGGGCGATCTCGACGAGGCGGTCGACGAACTCCGCCGCCACCTCGCCGGCGCCGAAGAGTCCCTCCTCGAAGCCATCGCCACCACCCCTTAACAGGCAAAACAACCCCAAGGGGGCAGCCCCGGCAACCCGCCTGATCATTCGCCCCCTTTTCACCCTCGCCAACTGCCCACGGTGACGGCAGATTCTGAGCTGGAGGGTGAAAAGGGGGCGAATGATCAGGCGGGTTTTCGCCGCCGTGGCGGGGGGTGTCTTGCCTGTACCGGACCTGGCTAGTGCTCTTTGCGGACAACTCCGGTGGCGCTGACGTCGTAGGTGTGGGGGCCTACCCGGAGGCCGCTGAGGCGGGCGTCGGGGTCGAGGGCCGCGACCTGGGGGTTGGCGTGGACTGTGCCGTCGAGGTCGATCTCGAGGCCGAAGACTCCTTCCAGGACCAGGCTCACCCAGGCGCCTGAGGACGAGCACGCCCAGTCGATCAGATACGGGAACTGCGCCGGCGCCTTGCGTGCACCACCGGCCATCGCCGGCACTGCCTCCTCGACGAAGTGGGCTTGACCGCACGGTCCTTGGTTCGCCGTTTTCGCCAAGCCAGGCAACCAGTCCAGCGCCACGTCGCCCCGGCCCATCGCGAACAACGCCCGTGCGGCATCTGCGGGCCAGGCCGGGTAGGCGCCGTTCCACTGGTGGTCGGGGCGCACGCTGAACGCGGCATCCGCGTCGTACGGGGAAAGTGCTCGCATCCAGTTCGGCGTCTGCAGTTCTCGCTGGAAGAACTCGACCATCTCTGTCCGCTGGATCTCCGACAGGTCGGCCGCCATCGTCGTACCGATGATGTTGAAGTCGTAGCAGTGCCGCACCGGCAGCAGCGTGCCGTCCGGCTGACGGGCGTGCCAGAACCCCGCGCCTTCGACATAGAGCTCGTTGACGTGCCCGGCCTGCTCGTCAGCTTCCTTGCGCAACAGTTCGGCCCGATCGGTAGAACCTGAACGCTCCGCGACCTCGGCGGCGACGCGCAGGCACCAGACGTTCGCCGCGTTGAAGCTGGCCACCTCGTGGACGTAGCTGCTGACGCACTCGAGCAGGTTGTCGATGCCGCCGTAGTCCGCGAGCGCGTGGTCCTCCCGCAGCCCGCGCCACGCCGTAGCCCAGTCGAGCAAGTGCTCGCCCACCGGCTTGCGTGCAGCGTCCCGCCCAGCCTGTACTGCGAGGAACTCCTCGTCCCCGGTGAACCTCACGTAGTCCCGCACCAACCTGGTCATCGCGAAGTCGTTGACCGAGTACCACTGGCCGACCGGGGCACCCGTGAGCCACTCGGTACCGAAGTGCGCATGGGTGTCGAGGTCGATCCAGTGCTCGATGTGCCGCCGCATCGGCACCGGGTCGAGCAGCGCATGCGTCAGCGACGACAGGCTGTAGTCCCAGATGAAGGTGGTGGTCTGCCAGTGCCGTGGCATCAGGGTGTCGTAGGCCCGGCCGATCATGCTGGCCGGGTTGTCCCGGCGGAACCACACCACGCCGAGAACGCCCCACCAATAGAGCTTCCGGAGTGCCTCGTTCGAGGTCTCGAGCACCGGGAGCGATCCACTGAAGCCGTCGCTGTCCGGATCGAACGCATCCGCCAAGGCCTTGTCCCATTGGCGTTCGGCCGCCGCGATGACCGCAGATACGTCCGCGATACAGGTGTCGTAGTTTGCGACAGCCTCGGCCGAGGTACCCGCGAGGACGTTGGCGTAGCCGAGCCGGCCCTTGCCCGCGGCGTCGAGGGTAATTGTTGCCTCTAGCATCGACTGACCGCGGATCTCCCCCGGTACGTCGAGGCCTTGCAGGCTTACCGCGCTGCCGGACTCGCCGGTGCCGATCAGCGCGGGCCGGTCGTCGAGAGCAGTCAGCGTGTTCGGCTCCGAAGGAGGCATGTGGCGCAGCCAGGCGTTCGGCGATCGGGTCGCGGTACTGGCCAACGCCAACCCGATCCGCACCTCGCGACCAGGTTCGCCCTCGACCTCGAGCTGTACGACGACAGCGGGCCGATCCGGTGCGCAGGCGGTGGTAGTGCGGAACGAGAGGCCCTCGATCCGAGTACTACGAACCACGTGGTCCGGGCGCCAGACGACCTCCACCTGGCCACCGTACGAGCGCGCCAACCGACCGTCGACATACAGCTGACCGGTGATGGTGTCGCCGTGCGAGTACGGCGGGAAGTTGATGCTGCGCAGCGCGAACACGTCGAGGTCGACCTGCACGGCGCCGAGGAAATTGGTCAGCCCTGGTGGGTTGAACATGTCGTCGTAGGTGTGGGTCAGTACGTCACTGGCGAGATCCGCACTGCGGGGAATGACGGTCATCGCCCTCCTTCGGTGTGGTCGGCTTCGGTGGGGTCGGCCCAGTCGGTGTTCGGCAGCAGCGGGTACCAGCCCGGTCGGGCCGGATCGCGGTCGTAGGGATAGGGGCCGAGTTCGCGGAACAGCTCGGCGTACTCGGCGAGTTTGTCGCGATCCAGGTCGACGCCGAGGCCCGGTCCGTCCGGTACGGCGATCGCGCCGCCGGCATACGGGAGCTTGCCCCCGGCAATGATGTCGTCGCGCAGATGGTGATAGTGCGCGTCGGCCGCGAAGGAGAGGTTCGGTACGACGGCGCCGAGGTGCAGCATGGTGGCCAGCTGGATTCCGAGCTCTCCGGACGAGTGCACGGCGACGCCGAGCTGGAAGGTCTCGCAGACCCCGGCAGCCTTGATGCAGGCCCGGATTCCGCCCCAGAACGTGGTGTCCAGCAGGATCACGTCGACCGCGGGATCACGGACGTTCGCGGCGAGTTGCTCGAAGTTGACCACCACCGTGTTGGTGGCCAGCGGGATCGAGGTCTTCTCGCGGACCCGGCGCATCCCGTTCATCCCCCAGGTCGGGTCCTCGAGATAGTCGTTGTCGAGATCCTCGATGCCCCGGGCGAACCGGATCGCCTCCTCGACCCCGAAAGCGCCGTTCGGATCGAACCGGAAGCGGTGCCCGGGGAACGCGCGGGCCAACGCTCGGTAGCACTCGCGCTCGTAGTCGGGCTGGAAGACGCCGCCCTTGAGCTTGTGCACACTGAACCCGTACTGCGCGACCAGGGTGCGGGCGTGGTCGACAAGCTGCTCTGCACTCCGGATCTCCCCGGTGCCGTCCTCGGCCGGGTGCCGGAAGAACAGGTAGCTGGCGAACGGGACCCGGTCGCGAACCTTGCCGCCTAGCAGCTCGTGGACCGGTACGCCGAGGGCGCGGCCCTGCAGGTCCAGGCAGGCGAACTCCACCGCCGCGAGCAGCTGGGTGCGGTTGTTGTAGAGGCTCGCGGTGGGGTTCGCGAGCATCCAGCGCAGGGCCTCGGTGCGGGCCGGATCGTGGCCGAGCAGGTAGGGCTTCAACGCGGTGACGGCGTCCTCGGCGCTCTGACCGCCACCGCCCATCTCCCCCAGGCCGATCAGCCCGTTATCGGCCTCGACCTCGACCACGGTCCGGACGAACCGCCCCCAATGCGCACCGTTGCTGTGCCGCAGGGGCGCCTCGAGCGGCACTGTCACAGTCGTCGCCCGGATGTCGACGATCTTCATCGGTTGTCCTCCGGCAGTCGGTTGTCTTCAGGCAGGACGACGGCCAGCTGGGCGGTCAGTCCACCGTCGACCTTCACATCCGCCCCGGTCATGAAGGCGGCGGCCGGTGAGGCGAGAAAGTGAATGACATCAGCAACCTCGGCCGGCGTCGCCACCCGGCCCAGCGGATGCGACCGACCCCACTCCGCGATCACCTCGTCAGTCGTTCGCCCACCGCCGAACTCCGCCGCCGACGTGCGCAACATCGGGGTATCCACGGACCCCGGGCACACCGCGTTGACCCGGATACCGTCAGCAGCGTGATCCACCGCCATCGCCCGGACAAGCGCCAGCAATGCGCCCTTCCCCATCGAGTACGCCGCAACGCTGTGCTGCGCCGCATACGCCTGCACAGAAGCAACAACAACCACACTGCCGCCCCGAGGTGTCAACGGCACAAAGGCCTGACAGGCAAAGAACACCCCACCGACATTGACAGCCATCACCTCGTCATAAGTCGAAGGCGAGGTGTCGACAACGGTCCCGTACCGCTGAATCCCAGCCGCACATACCAACACATCCAACCCGCTCGCACTCCCGCCCGCCCTGCGCACGTCCGCTCCACCCTCGTCCGCCTCGCGCACGTCCGCCGTGCCCTCGTCCGCCGTGCCCTCGCTTGCGAGGGTCTCGGCGATCTGCGCGGCGGCAGCCGCGAGCGCGGTGCGGTCGGCGACGTCGACGGTGAGACCGGTGACCTGGTCGCCAAGGTCTGCCTCTAGCGCTGCGAGGGCCTCGGTGTCGCGGTCCAGGGCGAAGACTCGGTCGCCTGCTGTGACGAAGCGTTCGACGGCGCCTCGGCCGATGCCGGCTGCTCCGCCGGTGACGACGACGGTTCGCCCGCGCGCTCGGAGTACCGGTGCTTCTTGCGGCATGTCGCGTTCCCTTCGAGATGTTCAGAGCTGGCCGAGGGCCAGGCCTCGGGAGAAGAAGCGTTGGGCGGCGAGGAACAGCACGACTGTAGGCAGCGATACCAGGAGTCCACCGGCAAGGACGGTCGGCAGCGCGGCCCCGCCGTACGTGCTCTGCAGGCCGGTGAGGGCCGGCATGATCGGCCGGACCGAGTCGGACTGACTCAGTGTCAGTCCGAGCAGCAGGTCGTTCCAGACGAAGGTCGCCTGCAGGATGAAGATCGCCGCCAGCGCGCTGCCCGCCATCGGCAGATAGATGCTGCGGAAGATCCGGAACAGGCTCCCGCCGTCGACGACCGCCGCCTCGAACACACTCCGGGCGATCCCGGTGAAGAAGTTGCGCATCACGAACGCCGAGAACGGCACACTGATCGCGGTGTAGACGATGATCATCCCGGTCCGGGTGTCGTACAGCCCCGAGTCGGCGTACCCGGTGAACAACGGCATCAGCACCATCTGCAAGGGAAAGATCGTCCCGCCGAAGATGAACACGAACCAGGCGAACCCATGCTTGAGCCGCAGCGCCACGATCGCATAGCCGGCCGCCGCTCCGATCAGTACGGCGAGCACCGGTGCGACGACGCTGTAGAGAGTGGTGGCGACCAGAGTGCTGCCCAATGCGGCCTTGTCCCACGCGTCGGCGAAGTTCCCGAACAACGAGAAGGCGCCGGTCGGCTTCCAGACCGCAGCAGCGTCGTACTGGTCGACCGGCTTGGCAGCGTTGACGATCAGCAGGTAGACGGGCGCCAGCCAGATCAGCCCCAGTACTACGAGCGCGGCCGTGCGGACCGGACCGGAAGACCCGCGAATCGCGCTCATCGGCTCGTACTGTCTGCGAGCTGGTAGCGCAGGTACAACACCGACGCCGCGAACGTGACCAGGCTGAGGAACAGCGCGATCGCCGCGCCCTGGCCGTAGTCGTTGAGCACGAAGGTCTCCTTGTACATGGACAGCGCGAGGGTCTCCGACGAAGTTCCCGGACCGCCCTGGGTCATCACCCACACCACGTCGAAGGTCTTCAGGCTGCCGACGATGGACAGCCCGACCACGACCGTGGTGATCGGCCGGAGCTGCGGCCAGAGCTGGTGCAGGAACAGCTTCCAGCCCTCGGCACCGTCGAGCCGTGCGGCCTCCAGCGGTTCGGCCGGGATCGACTGCAGCCCGATCACGAACAGCAGTGCATTGACGCCGCCCGCCTGCCATGTGGTGGCGACGACCATCATCAACGTGTTCGTCGGTCCGTCCTGCAGCCAGCCAGTGTGCGCTCCGGGCAGGCCGAAGAAGCCCAGTGCCTGACCGAGTGCGCCGTCGGGCTGCAGCACGAAGCCCCAGATCACGCCCACCGCCACACCGGAGATCGCGTACGGCAGGAGGAACGGCAGCCGCAGCCAGGTCCCCCACCGATGGCCATAGGTCAGTACTGCGATCAGCAGGCCGAGCGCCACCGGCAACGTCACCATCCCGATCACCCACAACAGCGTGTTCGTCAGCGCCCCCACCAGGTCCGGGTCACTGAACATCGCCTTGTAGTTGGTCAGCCCCGACCAGACCGGCGTACCGAGGCCGTTGTAATCGGTGAAACTGATGTACGTGGTCCAGAGGAACGGCAGGTACAGCAGGAGCGCGACCACAGCCGCGGCCGGAAGTCCGAACAGCGGGGCGGCCCGTCCACCAGTCCGGGCCGACCTCTGCGTGCTCCGACTCACTTCTGCTTGGCCCAGTAGGCGTCCGCCTCGGCCTGGATCTTCTGAAGACCGGGCATCGGATCACCCGGCTTGGTGACGAACGCGCCGAACACATCCAGCGCCTTGTTCGCGATCGGGACCGGTGTGGCCTCGAACCAGCGGTTGATCAGCCGGTAGCCGTCGCCGCCGACATCCTTGTTCAGCGCGGCCAGGGCGGGATCCTTCACCTCGGCCTTCGGGTTGAACGACAGGTCGCCACGGGCGTTGGCCCAGGCGGTCTGTGCCTGCGGGCTGACCCACCACTCGGTCCACTTGTCCACCGTGGAGCTGTGCGAGCCCGCGGCCGCCGAGCAGACCGGGCCGGTCTCGAAGACCATCGAGGTCTTCGGCAGGTTCGGGTCGACGTTGGGGATGATGAAGAAGTCGTAGTCGGTGCCGGGCTTCATCTTCAGCGTGTTCAGGTTGCCGCTGAACCAGGTGCCGAAGTTGATCATCGCCACGTCGCCGTTCTTCAGCTGAGCCTGGGGCTCGGTCTTGGCGCCCGGGTCGCTGAAGTAGCCGGCCTCGATCATCTTCTTCCAGTCGTTCATCACTTCGACCACACCGGGATCGGTGTACTTCGCCTTGCCCTGCGCGAGCTCGTCGTACAGGTCCGGGTACTTGCCGGCGAGCAGGGTCTCGAACCAGACGAAGCTGAACAGGATGTTGGTCTGGTAGAACGGCTTGACCCCGGCCGCCTTCAGCTTGTCGGCGGCGGCGATCAGCTCGGGCCAGGTCTTCGGCGGGGTGACACCGGCCTTCGCGAAGACCGCCTTGTTGTAGTACATCACCCAGTAGCCGGCCAGCAGCGGGACGCAGTACTGCTTGTCCCCGAAGGTGAAGTACTGCTTCAGCGCCTCCGGAATATTGCCGTCGGCAACTGCCTTGGTCCACTGCTCGGTGGTGTCCGCGACCAGGCCCTGGTCGACCAGGTCCTCCAGCTCCTTGCCGGTGTGCCAGGTGAACAGGTCCGGCTTCTCCTTGGTCCGGAACGACGACCGGATGAACGCGGTGTAGGCGTTGGAGTCGGAGTAGCCGACCGGTTCCATTCCGACGCCCGCGTCCTTCTTGGCCGCGGCGCCGACCTGGACGAACGCTTCCTTCCAGCCACCCTTGTCGTTGTAGAACTTCAGCGAGTCGGTGGGCTTGTCCTCGCCCTTGGCCGCTGGGCCGGATCCACCGTCCCCACCACAGGCGGACAGCAGCAGCGCACCGGCCATCGCGAGTGCGGTGACCGCTTGCGCGGTACGACGGGTGGACGACGAGCTCCGGGCCATGGTGCGTCCTCTCGGGTCAGGTGCGTTCGTTGATGACGGCGAGAACGCCGCCCAGGTGTTCGCGGGTGAGCCGTTCGGCCAGCGCGGCGTCGGCGGCACGGACTGCTTCGAGGATCGCGCGATGCTCGTCGAGATCCGTTTGGCGATCGCCGTGGATGCGGAGGATCTCGAGTTGTTCGCGGACGTTGACGACGGTGACGGATTCGACCACCTCGGCCAGCGTCGCGTTGCCCGACGCCTGCGCGAGGGCCCGGTGGAAGTCCATGTTGACCTCGGCGAGCCGGGCGTGGTCGCCCGAGGCGATCAGCTCCTCGGCCTTGGCGAGGTCGCTGTCCATCCGTTCCAGCGCGGCATCCGTCCGCGCTTGGGCGGCCAGGGCCGCGACCGGCGGTTCGATCAACGCTCGCGCCTGCAGTAGTTCGACCAGGCGGTCCGCGGACGGGGTCGGAGCCAGCGGGTTGGCGAGGACCAGCCTGCCGATGTGGGCCCCCACGTACACGCCCGATCCGTGCCGTAGCTCGACCGCGCCGGTGGCCTCCAGCCGTCGCAACGCCTCCCGGAGGGTCGGCACCGCGACCTTGAACCGCTCGGCCAACGACCGCACCGACTCCAACTGGTCGCCCGCGGCCAGCTTCCGGTCGGCGATCAGGGCGAGCAGCGACGCGGCCAGATCGTCGAGCAGACTGCGCCGTACGACGCCACCGGACACGCTCATCGGTTCGCTCCTGGGGTGAGGGTGATCCCGAGGAACCTGGGCCGGTAGATGCTCACATCGGCGTACAGGTCGGTGTTCGGGTCGAGGCTGTTGACGTTGTAGCTGACCAGCAGCGTGCTTCCCCTGCGCTGGTCAGGGTGGTCGTGCGAGTTGTAGGTGATGATGTCGCCATCGCCGTAGCTGCCTTCGGCGCCGGTCTCGGGGGTCTGGTAGAGCTCGACCGGATTCACCCACGGCCCGACCGGTGAGCAGGAGAAGTAGCCGAGCACCCTCTTGCTGAACAGCTCGTTGGTGTCGTGCGTGACCAGCAGATAGCCGTCACCCCAACGGGTCACGCTGTGCTCGTTGGCCACACCTTCGAGCACTCGTGCGGACGCGGTCTCGTCCGCCGACCAGCCGGCGCCGGTCCAGTACTGCCAACGGCCTTTGAGGTCATCGCCGCGGACGCGAGCAACATGCTGGTACTTCGCGGCGCCGAGGTCCTCGACTCCGTAGATGTAGGTGTAGCCGCCTTCGGAGAGTTGCCAGGCCGACCACTGAACGTTCGCGGCGGACGGAAGTGGGACCAGTTCCTTCAGCTTCAACGTCCTGCTGTCGAACCTGGCGAGGTGATTGCTGACCCACTGCCAGTCCCACTGCCCGGGACCGGTCCGCTCGAACTGCACCGCGAGGATGTCGAGGTTCCGGCCGGCCTTGCTGGTGCCGGCTGCTCCGAACCAGTACCAGCCGTTCGCCGGCGGCGGGACCAGCGCTGTCGGGTTGGTCCGCGTGCCGCCGGTGACTGTCTTCAGAGAGTGACCGCGCTGGACCACGAACGAGTTGTTGATGAACGGCGTCGTGGTGGGCCGGGATCCGTCGGGATTGACCGGACCGAGGAACGTATCGGAGAAGACCCAGACCGTCCGGCCGCCGGATAGCTTCACCGAGTAGGTGCTGTCGCCGCCGGTCCAGCCCTTGCCCTTGTCGCTGTAGGTGTTCAGTAGTGATTCTGGGGCCGCGTGCGGCTTGGCCTCGACGGACCAGTTTGTCCGCACCGCGCTGCACTCCTGCTGGTCGACGGGAGCAGGTTGCGCTGCGGAGAGCCCGGGCGTGGCGGTCGCAGTACAGACCGCAACGGCGGCGCCGAGCAGCCAGCCACGGCGTGATCTGTTCGCCACCTGATGCCTCCAGTGCTCGCCTCACGATTGAAAAATGATTAGATCACTTGGTCATTATCGTGTCCAGACCCTGGTTGTCCCCTGGTCCGGCGTGGCCGACGTGCCGTCGAGGTCCCCGGGGGTGGCAGGATCGATGACATGACGAACTTGATCATCAAGCTGCTCGCCAATGCGGTCGCGCTGGCGGTCGCCAGCTGGATCGTCGGCGGGATCACGCTGGAAGGCTCCACCACCGGTCGCCGGGTGCTGACCCTGCTGATCGTCGCGGCGATCTTCGGAGTGGTGAACGCGGTGGTGAAACCGGTGGTCAAGCTGCTGTCGCTGCCGTTCATCATCCTGACGCTGGGCTTGCTGCTCTTCGTCATCAACGCCCTGATGCTGCTGCTCACCTCGTGGATCACCGGCAAGCTGGACGTCCAGTTCCACGTCAACGGGTTCGGGGCGGCCCTGCTCGGCGCCCTGGTGATCACCGTGGTCGGCATGCTGCTGAACGCCGTACTGCCGGACCGCGCCGAGATCAACTGAAGGCGTTCCGGTGAGGCACGTCGAGGTCGTCTGCACGGGCAACATCTGCCGGTCCCCGATCGGCGAGGTGGTGCTGCGAGCGAAGCTGGCCGCGGCGGGTGTCGACGACGTCGTGGTGACGAGCTCGGGGACGGGCGGCTGGCACGTCGGCGACCCGATGGACTCCCGCGCGGCCGCGGCACTGGCCCGGCGTGGGTACGACGGGAGCGCGCACCGGGCACAGGAGTTCAGCAGTAACTGGTTCGGCGAGAGGGATCTCGTGCTGGCGATGGACTCAGGGCATCTGTCCGCGCTGTCGCGCCGCGGCGGCCGCGACCTCGCAGTACCGGTCGAGCTCTTCGCCGAGCTCGACGTGCCGGACCCGTACTACGGTGACGAGTCCGGCTTCGACGAGGTCCTCACCCAAATCGAGAAAGCCGCCGACACCTGGGTGGATCGCCTCTCCCACTAAGTGCTTACGTCCGAAGAACCTTGCGCTATAGGCCAAGGTTCTTCGGACGTTGTGGTCAGGGCTGGCCGATTTCCGTCAGCAAGGTGGTGAACCAGTCGACGGTGGGGTCGAATTCCTTGCCGCCGGCGATCCGGGGGAACTCGATCGCGCGGAGTTCGTCGCCGCGTTCCTCGTCGTGGCCGACCACGCCGCTCTCGCCGCGCAGGGCCGCGTCCACGGCGTAGTCCGTGCACTCCTTGATCAGCTCGAGGTCGCGCTGGTTCGCGGCGGCCGAACGGCTGAAGTAGCCGCTCTTCTGCACCATCGTCTTCTCCGCGCCGATCCGCTCCGCGAACTGCTTGGCGAACCACGCGCCCGGGTTGATCGTGTCCAGCTTGACGTGACCGAACGGGTCCCGCGGGACGTCCTCGCCGCGAGCCTCCAGTTCAGCCACGATCGACGGGACGCCGGCGCCCTCGGACAGGAAGATGGTGACGCAGTCGTTCTCGTCCATCACCGCCTTCAGCCGCTCCGCCTCGGCGTCCAGGTTGATCGTTGCCTCGGGCACGTAAACCGCGTGCACGTCCCAACTGGCGGCGTCCAGACCGATGCCCGGGTTCCACTCCTGCTGCTGGAGCCACGCGCGGTACGCCTGGGCCGTTGCCGCGGTCAACCAACCACAGTTGCGGCCCATCACCTCGTGGACCACCAGCATCCGCGGGTTCGAGCTGTGCTCGGCGATGATGTTGCGGGCGAACAGTGCGCCCTGCTCGGCCGCGGTCCACGCACCCAGGCTCTGCCGGATCGGGATCACGTCGTTGTCGATCGTCTTCGGCAGGCCGACCACGGTCAGGTCGTAGTCGTGCTCGTGCAGGTACGCCGCCAGGTCGGCCGCGGTGGTGTTCGTGTCATCGCCGCCGATGGTGTGCAGTACGTCGACACCGTCCGCGACGAGGCGTTCCGCTGCCACCTGCAGAGCGTTCTGGCCGTCGGCGATCAGACCGCGCTTCACCAGGTCGGCGGTGTTGGTCAGCTTCACCCGGCTGTTCCCGATCGGGCTGCCGCCGAACTTGTGCAGCAGGTGCGCCTTGGCCCGGACATCGGGGGTGACGTCGAGGTGACGGCCGCTGAGCAGTCCGTGGTATCCGTTCAGATAGGCGATGATCTCCACGTCCGGCGCCACCTCGGTGTAGCGCTCGATCAGCCCCCCGACAGCAGAGGACAGGCAGGGCGCGAGGCCACCGGCGGTGAGCAGGGCAACTCTGCGGACAGACTTGTCGGCAGCCATGGGTCAGGGTCCTTCCGAAGGTCGCTGAAGTCGCCCCCAGCGTAGTGATGCAGACCACCCCCGGCGGTGGTAGGGGTTCAGCTGCCGACCGAAGTATTTCCGGAGCTGACCAAGGTCTCGGTTTGCCGGCGAACAGGCGACGCGCGAGTGGTCAGCTGGAACAGTGCTGGCATGAGCTTGCAGATCAGGGGAATCTCCTATGTTCCGGGCGACAACGAGACGGTTGTGCGCCGCGATCTGCGAGCCATCGCGGAAGAGCTGCACTGCACGACAGCGATGCTGATCGGGACGGACACCCCGAACCAGATCGCGGCAGCGGAGTGCGCCCTGGAGCTCGGGCTGGATGTCTACATCCGGCCGTACCTGGAGGATCGACCGCACTCGGAAGTGCTGGCCCACCTCGAGACCACAGCGATCGCGGCCGAGGAACTCCGCGTGCGCTACCCGGACCGGGTCACGTTGCTGCTGGGCAGCGAGTTCTCCCTCACCTCGCCGGGCATGCTTCCAGGGCCGCGGATCTTCCTCCGCGTCCAGGTGCTGGTCCGCTGGCGGCGTTTCTTCGACCGCCGGATCACCCGGAAGCTCAAGGTGCTGCTCAGTGCCGCGCTGGCGACGGCACGCCGGTCGTTCCACGGCCCGATCACCTACGCCGCGGGCTACTGGGAACAGGTCGACTGGTCCGGCTTCGATCTCGTCGGGGTCAACCTGTACCGGTTCGGGAACGATCCGGGCGGCTACGAGGAACGGCTGAGCAGACTGGTCCAGGAGTCCGGCAAGCCGGTCGTCATCACCGAGTTCGGCTGCGGCGCCTTCGCCGGCGCGGACCGGCGGGGACCCGGGTCCTTCCTGATCGTGAACTGGTTCGCGACGCCGCCGCGGATCAAGGAGGGCTACGTCCGCGACGAGGGCACCCAGGCGGCGTACCTGGCAGACCTGATCACCCTGTACGCCGAGCACGACGTGCACGGGTGTTTCGTCTACACCTTCTCGATGACCGACTTCCCCCATCAAACGGACCCTCAGCTGGATCTCGACATGGCCGGCTTCGGCGTGGTCCGGATCTCCGCCGAAGACCCGACGTACTGGGAACCGAAGAAGGCCTTCCGTGAGGTGGCGAGCCTCTACGCCCGCTGAGACCCCAGCGCGACCGAGCGTCGTGGGACGGGGGTGGAGACGATGAAGGAACTGGTGGTCTGGCCGTGGACCAGGAACTTGTCGAGGACATCTTCGAGGCCGGCGATCGCACTGACCTGGACCCGCATCAGGAAGCAGTCCTCGCCGGAGATCCGGTGGCACTCGACCACCTCCGGGGTCCGCTCGGCCAGGTCGATGATCCGCGGGATCTGCCCCGGCCCCGGCCGCAGCCTGACCCACGCGGCGACCGGGAGCCCGACGGCGGCGGGGTCGACCTCCAGCCGGTAACCACGGATCACCCCCGACTCCTCCAACCGGGCGACCCGCTCGCGGACCGTCGGTGCCGACACCCCGAGCCGCCGGGCCAGCTCGGTCGTCCGCAACCGGGGATCCGCCGACAGCTCAGTCAGCAGCCGGACATTCAGCTCGTCCAGTAGCGACTTCTCGATCCGGAGGTCATCAGCAGCTTCTGCTTCCATTCCGGAAACCATCACGGTCCTTCGCTAGTCGATTCGCCATGGGAACCCGGCGCCTTCTTTCCTAGGGTAGGTGGAGTGAAGACCACCCTGGAAGCCCCTTCGGCCAACCTGCCGGCAACCGCCGCCGCTGGTGTCACCGTGCTGCTGTGGGCCTCGTCGTTCGTGGCGATCCGCCACCTCGGCGGCGAACTCTCCGCCGGCCCGCTCTCCCTCGCCCGGCTCCTGGTCGGCAGCGTGCTCCTCGGCGCCTACCTCCTGACCCGACCCGCCGAGCCGGCCAAACAGAAGTGGCCGGTCAAGCGGGACTGGCCGCCGCTGCTCGCCTGCGGACTGCTCTGGTTCGGCGTCTACAACCTCGCCCTCAACGAGGCCGAGCGCCGCCTCGATGCGGGCACCGCGGCCATGCTCGTCCATATCGCGCCGCTCCTGATCGCCTTGCTCGCGGGCCTGATGCTCGGCGAGGGATTCCCCCGCCAACTGGTCATCGGCAGCCTCGTCGCCTTCGGTGGCGTCCTCCTGATCGGTACGTCGACCTCGACCGGCCGGGCGGAAACCTGGGGCGTGGTCCTGTGTGTCGCAGCGGCCGTCTCCTATGCAGTCGGCGTGGTCTCACAGAAGCCGTTGCTCGCGCGTCTTCCGGCTGCCCAGGTCACCTGGATCGCCTGCGTGATCGGCACAGTCGTCTGCCTGCCGTTCGCGCCGGCATTGGTCGACGAACTCGGGTCGGCCAGCGCGTCGACGATCTGGTGGGTGATCTACCTCGGCGCCTTCCCGACGGCACTCGGCTTCACCACCTGGGCGTTCGCGTTGTCCCGGACGAGCGCCGGGCGGATGGGCGCGACGACGTACCTGGTGCCGGTCGTGGCCGTAGGTCTCGCCTGGTTGTTCCTCGACGAAACCCCTGCCCTGGTTGCCATTTTGGGCGGTTCGCTCTGCCTCGTGGGGGTTGCGATCTCCCGGCGCAAGCGGAGTACGGTCGAGCGGGCGCCGCGCCGTACCGAAGTAGAGGCGGCCCGATGAGGTTCGGCGTTTTCGTGCCGCAGGGTTGGCGGATGGACCTGGTCGAGCTCGAGGATCCGGTCGAGCAGTGGGAGGCGATGACGGCCGTTGCGCGTGCGGCCGATGCGGGGCCGTGGGACTCGATCTGGTTGTTCGACCACTTCCACACTGTGCCGTCACCAGTTCGCGAGACGGTGTTCGAGGCCTGGACGACAACCGCCGCGCTGGCTCGCGACACCAGCCGGGTGAAGCTCGGTCAGATGGTCGGCTGCAACGGTTATCGCAACCCCGCGCTCTACGCGAAGATGGCGGCCACGGTCGACGTCGCCAGCCACGGCCGCCTGTACGCCGGGATCGGCGCGGGCTGGTCGGATCACGAGTGGAGGGCCTACGGCTATCCGTGGACGAGCCTGAAGGACCGGATGGGCTCCTTCAGCGAGTCCGTCGAGTTGATCCACCGGCTCTGGACCGAGGACGACGTGGTCTTCGACGGCAAGTACCACTCGGTCGACAAGCCCTTCGTCGAACCACGCCGCAAGCCCCCGCTGTGGATCGGCGGTGGTGGTGAGAAGGTCACGCTCAGACTGGTCGCGCAGTACGGCGATGCCTGCAACTTCGGCACCGGGAACGTGGACACGATCAAGCACAAGCTCTCCGTACTGCGTGCGCACTGTGATTCCGTCGGACGCGACTACAGCGAGATCGTGAAGTCGACCAGCATCAACGTGTTCCCGATCGATGCCGGAGCGGATCCTGTGACGGCCACCGCGAGGGCTCGTGGACGCTACAGCGTGGAGGAGTTCCAGGAGATCGGCGCTGGTGGTGGTCTGGAAGGTAGTCGGGCGCAGCTCGCCACCACCAAGCAGATCGCTTTACAGGTTGAGCAATTGGCCGAGGTGGGGATCGAGTACGTCATCGTCTACGTTCCCGGTGTTGCCTATGACCACGAACCACTTCAGCGGTTCGCGCAGGACGTAGTACCGGCTTTCAGCTGAGGGTGGCGGCGAGATCGCGTAGGTGGCGGTGGATGCCGTCGTAGACGCCGACCGTCGGCAAGAGGCGCTTGGGGACCTTGGTGACGACGCTGTAGTTGGCGTCGACCACGTTGGCCAGCGGGACCTCGCTGATCTGGCTCAGCAACTGGTAGGCGTCGAGCTTGTCGAGGCCGTAGAGCTGACCGAGCCAGCCGACCATGTCGACCTGACCGGCTCGCCACGCGTCTTCCAGCGGTCGACTCGAGCCGACGACGGCCAGGTAGTCGTCGTTCTCGATCCGCGGCCAGGCCGGGCCCGGAGTCTTGAGCAGGTCGACGATCAGCACGACATTCATCGAGCCCTCCACGGCCGTGCCGCAGGACTCGCCCTCGCCCTGGCGGTAGTGACCGTCGCCGATCGAGAAGAGCGCGCCCTCGACGTTGACGCCGAGGTAGCAGGTCGCGCCCGCCCTCATCTCCGGGGTGTCCATGTTGCCGCCGAAGGTGTCCGGCACCAGCGAAGAACGAACCTCGCCGGCGGCCGGAGCCAGCCCGACCGTGCCGAGCATGGGTTCGATCGGCAGCGCGAGCTCGAGGTTGCTGCCCTGGGCACTGAAACCGACCGTCTGCTTGTCCGTGTCGACCTCGTAGATCCAGGTCCGTTCCGGCAGCGGGTCTTGGAGGGTCGCAGTACGGTCGGTGCTCGTGAGTCCCCCGAAGAACGGAATGGTCGCGGACGCACCCCAACTTCGAGCGGGGGTGAGGTCTACGAAGTGCAGCACGAGGGTGTCGCCGGGCTCGGCGCCCTCGACGTAGAACGGGCCGGTCTGCGGATTGACGAACGGCATCGTCAGGGAGGCGCTGGCCAGGTCCTCACTGCTGCGTAGCTTGCCGCAGAAGGCATCCTCGGTCCACAGCCGCATGGCGGTCCCGGGCTTGACCCGGCGAATCGGCGGGACACCACCGAAGGTCCAGGCGTACTGCTCGGGCTCAGGCGCGAATTCGATGATGTCCACGCCGAAAACCTACGCCCGGGCCGACCTCCTTCGCGACTGATCAGCGGGTTCTCAGCGGATTCTCAAACAGACGGCATAACCTGCAACAGGCGGGGGTCCGGACGATTGGGGCCTATGCCATGACGATTCAGGGACTTCAGCGGGACTTCAGTGTGAGCGGGGAGTGCGACATGCGGATACTGGTGGTGGACGACGACCGGGCGGTCCGGGACTCGCTGCGCCGTTCGCTGGAGTTCAACGACTTCGAGGTCGTGACGGCGTCCGACGGCGCTGAAGCGCTCGCTGTCATCGGCAACGTCGAGCCCGACGCTGTCGTGATGGACGTGATGATGCCGCGCCTGGACGGGCTGGAGACCACCAAGGCCTTGCGGGCCGCGGGCAACAACGTGCCGATCCTGGTGCTGACCGCGCGCGATGCCGTCGCGGACCGGGTGGACGGCCTCGACGCCGGGGGCGACGACTACCTGACGAAGCCGTTCGCGCTCGAGGAGTTGCTGGCGCGGCTGCGCGCCCTGCTCCGGCGCAGCAGCACGCCTGGCGAGGGCGGGCCGCGCGGCGAGGTCCTGCAGTACGCCGATCTGGTGGTGGATGTGGATGCGCACGAGGTGCACCGCGGCGACACCCCGATCCCGCTGACCCGGACCGAGTTCTCCCTGCTCGAACTGCTGATCCGCAACCCGCGCCGGGTGCTCGAACGCGCGGTGATCCTGGACGCGGTCTGGGGCTACGACTTCCCGACCACGGCGAACTCGCTCGAGGTCTACATCGGCTACCTGCGTCGCAAGACCGAGGTCGACGGTCTGCCGCGCCTGATCCACACGGTCCGCGGCATCGGCTACGTGCTGAGGGACACCCCGCCGTGAGCACGCAACCCCCCTCCGACGACTTCCCGCACTACAGCAGCCAGTCAGACGAAGAAACCCTCGAGATCGGTCGGGGCCACCAGACCCCCCGGTACGCCGATCACCGCACCCCAACACCAGGTGGTCGCGGCACAGGCGGACGAGGTAGCGCCGGCACGGGCGGACCGGGTAGTCCCGGCACAGGCGGACCGAGTGGTCCCGGCCCAGGCGGACCGAGTGGTCCCGGCACGGGCGGACCGGGCGCGCCCGGGACAGGCGGACTGGGTCCGGGTGATCCACGGTCAGGTGGGCCGGGTCCTGGTGGGGCCGGCGGTCCGCGCACGCCCGCATTCCGTAGTACTGGCGGCGACGCGACAACGGACGGCGTCATCGGCGAAGGCGGCGGGGACGGTGTTGGTGGCGGGGGCGGTGGGCCTGGTAATGGGATCGGGCGGGGGAATGGGAATGGTGCGAGTCGGGTGGTCGTGGCTACGGCTGCGCGCACTCAGAGCTGGTGGCAGGACAAGCTGCACAAGCTGAGCCTGCATGCCCGCGTGACCCTGCTCGCCGCTGTGGCCGTGGGACTCGCGGTCGCCTTCGTCAGCTTGTCGGCGTACGTGACGGTTCGGCAGCAGATGTACCGCAACCTCGATGACAGCCTCGTCGACCGCGCCGTCCAGGCAGCGAAGAGCGGCGCACTCACCGACCCGGGGCTCATCCAGTCGGTCCCGCCGGAAGCCCTCGGGCTGAGCGACATCCTGCTCGGCCTCTACACCGCCGACGGTCAGAAGATCGGCTCGCCGGGGACGATGCCGCCGATGGACGCGCCCGAGCTGGCGATCGCACAGGGCCCGATCGGGATCAAGCCAAGCATCCGGACGGTGGGTGTCCGGAACGGCCCGCACTACCGAGTCGTCGCAGTGGCGACTCAGTACTGTCCTTTCGAAGACCCGAAGACATGTCAGCGACAACCGGAGTACTACAGGCCGCTCGCCCTCGTGGTGGCACAGTCGCTGAAACCGATCGACCGAACCTTGCACAACCTCGGCATTGTGCTCTGGGCGGTGGGGCTGCTCGGTGTCATCGGTGCGGCGCTGGCCGGCAACGCGATCGCGCAGTCCGGCCTCAGGCCGCTGGCGCGGCTGACGGGTGCGGCCGAGCACATCGCGCGGACCGAGGACCTCAAGCCGATCCCCGTCACCGGCTCGGACGAGATCTCCCGGCTCGCGCTGGCGTTCAACGCGATGCTTGCCGCCCTGGCCCGATCGCAGGACCGGCAACGGCGGCTGGTCGGCGACGCCGGCCACGAGTTGCGTACTCCGTTGACGAGCATCCGGACCAACCTGGATCTGCTCGCCCAGGCGGACAAACGCGGCGGCCTCCGCGCGGAGGACCGGCAGCAACTGCTCGACGACGTGCGCGCCCAGATGGACGAGCTGACGACGTTGATCGGCGACCTGACCGAGCTCGCCCGCGATACCCCGCAGGTGCGGAACGCGGAACTGATCGAGATGTCGAACGTGGTCGAGGACGCGGTGATCAAGGTACGGCGTCGCGCTCCCGGGCTGGAGTGGGACGTCCAGTTGACGCCGTTCCCGGTCTGGGGTGACGAGCGACTGCTCGGCCGGGCCGTGACGAACCTGCTCGACAACGCCGCGAAGTACAGCATCCCGGACAACGCGGTGCCGAACCCGGCGGATCGTGGGGACAGCGCACCGCTCGGCCGGGTCACGGTCCGGCTGCTGGACGGCGTACTGACGGTGACGGACAGCGGACCGGGGATCGCCGAGGCCGATCTGCCGCATGTGTTCGAGCGGTTCTACCGGTCGAGCGAGGCGCGCAGCCGACCCGGATCGGGGTTGGGACTGGCGATTGTGAAGCACGCGGCCGAACAGCACGGCGGCATGATCTACGCCCGCAACACTCCGGGTGGAGGAGCCCAGTTCACCCTCTGGCTCCCCCACGCGGCCACCCAATCGCGCTGACCCGTGGCTTAGTGCCAGTCGCTGATCATGACGTCGTTCGGCGACGGGTTGCCCTTCCCGGTCTCGACCAGCGCCTTCAGGCTCATCAGGAAGATCGCCCACTTGGTGGAGCAGTGGTACATGAACTCCACCGGCTCCTTCCAGCCAAGGTGCTCGAAGGCAACGATGGTGAAGTCGTCCGTCTGCTTGAGCTTCCAGTTGACGTGGGTGCCGATCCACTCCTCCGGCCCGTCGACCACTTCCCACAGCACGTGTTTGCCGGGGTCCAGCTCGAGAACCTTCATGTCGAAACCGCCCGGCACGAAGCGGAACTTGAGCACGCCGCCGACCTTGCCGTCGCCTTCCGTGTCCGTCGTCCACCAGCCGGCCAGACCATCGATCGTGGTCAGGGCTTCGTAGACCTTCTCCGGGGAGGAGACGATGCCGACCCTGTGCAGGATGTCAACCATTTCCGGTACCTCTTCCTTGTGTCGGTACTGCGTATTCGGGCTACTGCTGTTGGTTTCGCTGGATCGCCTCGGCGATCCGCTTGATGCGGCGCAACCTGGAATCCCAGGCCGTTCCCACTGCTGAGAGCTGCGCCACGGCCCGGGCGAGCTGGGCGTCGTCGACGTGGTAGCGCATCTCCCGTCCGATCGGCGTGACGTGAACCAGTCCGACGCGATCGAGCACCCCGAGATGCTTCGCGACGGCCTGCCTCGTCACCGGAAGCTGCTCGCTGAGAGTGGTCGCCGTACCGCCGCCACTCGCCAGCAGCAGATCGACCATCCGTCGCCGGGTCGGGTCCCCGATCGCCGACCACAGGTCGTCGTCGATCACGGCGTTCATCGCGGGGCCACCAGCCGCAGGACGTACTCCCCGAGCCGGGGAATGTAGTGGTCCCAGCCCTCGCCGTGGTCGCGGTACTGCTCCTCGAGCACCGCGATCTCCCAGCCCTTCTCACGGAACCCGGTCTCGGTCATCCGGAGCACAGTGGCTGCTCCCGACGGCACGACCTCGAAGGTCACCAGCAGCGAGTTGCCGGGAACGGGAGCCTCTCCCTCAGGCGCAACCCAGCGAAACGAGAACAACCGCGGCGGCTCGACCTCCACCACCGTGATCGGGACGACCATCTCCTGGTCGGTCCCCCGCGCCCACCTCAGCGTTCCGCGACCACCGGGCGCCGAATCAAGCTCCGCCTCGTCGGCCCACCACTCCTGGAGATGCTCAGGACTGCTGATCACCTCGAAGACGACCTCAGGCGAGGCCTCGATCCGGATCTCCCGCTCGATCGTCCCGAACTCCATGAGTTTCCCACTTTCCGCAACGTTTGGTTGCACATCACCGTAGCCCGGGTCGGCTCAATACGCAACCATTGGTTGCTCTTCAATCCAGCCTGCTTTGATTGGCCGGGTGAGTAGCCCTGTGATGTTGCCCGCCGGCGACTGGGAGCCGGTCGACACGGGTGAGTCGGACGCCAAGGTTTTCAGGCGCAGCGACGGTGCGTTCTACGCCAAGTACGCCGCAGCCGACGGGATCGATCAGCTCCGCGACGAGCGGGATCGCATCGCCTGGCTGGGGACCACCGGGATCCCTGGCACCGACGTGGTCGACTTCGCCGAATCCACGGATGGTGCGTACCTGCTGACAACAGCTGTGCCAGGGGTTACCGGGATTGACTTACCGCGCAACACCCACGAGAAGGCATTGCACCGGCTGGCGGCGGCTCTGCGGTCGCTGCACGAACTGAACCCAGCCGATTGTCCCTTCACCCGGCCGGTGACAACCGTGCTCGACGAGGCAGCAGACGTCGTACGACGCGGCGCAGTGAACCCGCAGTTCCTCAACGACGAGTGGCGACGGCAACGGCCGGAAGACCTGCTGGACCAGCTCCGTGCGGAACTGCCTTACGCGCAGCTGCACGCGCCTGACGATCTCGTCGTCTGCCATGGAGATCCCTGCCTGCCGAACGTCTTCTTCGACCCGGACTCCCTCGAAGTCACCGGCTTCATCGACCTCGGCCGGCTCGGAGTCGCCGACCGCTACGCAGACCTGGCACTCACCACCGCCCAACTGTCCAACGAGTGGGGCCTGGATCCGGCCGCCTTCCTGTCCGCCTACGGTCTCGCCGATCCGGACGTCCGCCGGCTCGCGTTCTATCTCCTCCTCGACCCACTCACCTGGGGCTGAGCTCGGTGGGCAGGGGGAGGTTGCGGAGGCCGGACTTCTGTACCTTGCCCGAGCCGGTCCTCGGCAGTCGCTCCACCACGTCGACGTACGCCGGGATCTTGTACTTCGCCAGCCGGGGCAGCAGGTACTCCCGCAGTTCGCCGCGGCTCACCACGACCTCCGGACGGCAGACCAGGAACGCCCGGCCGACCTCGCCCCACCTCTCGTCCGGTACGCCGACCACCGCGACCTCGACCACCGCCGGATGGTCGGAGATCGCCTTCTCCACCTCGGCGGGGTAGACGTTCTCCCCACCGGACACGAACAAGTCCTTCACCCGGTCGACGATGGTCAGATAGCCGTCCTCGTCCACCGTCGCGACATCCCCGGACCGGAACCAGCCGCCGTCGATCAGCGCGTCGGCCGTCGCAGGAGGGTCGTTCCAGTAGCCCGGCGTCACGTTCGCGCCCCGGATCTGTACCTCGCCGGGCTCTCCCGGCGCTGCCTCCGTCGAGTCCGCACGAACCACCCGCACGTCCCCGAAGAACACCGCGGCCCCGACCGTGCCGGCCTTCCGGATGCTCTCCCCTGCCTCCAGGAAGGTCGCCCCCGGTGCGGTCTCGGTCATCCCGTACCCCTGGCAGAACACGAGCCCTCGCTCCTGATACGTGCGGATGAGTGACTCCGGCACAGCCGCCCCGCCACACATCAGACTGCGCAAGGACCCCAGCTCCGCCGTCGCCCACCGCGGCGAGCGGGCGAACTCCGCGTACATGGTCGCGACGCCGAACATCCAGGTGACGCCGTGTTGCTCGATCAGGTCGTAGCAGCTGTCGACGTCCCAGGACGAGGTGATCAGCGCGCAGCCGCTCTTGGCGAAGGTCGGCAGGAACGTCTGCGCCAGCGCCGCGACATGGAACAGCGGCGCCGTGATCAGCGTGACCTCGTCGGAGGCGACATCGACGCCGATCAACAGGTTGACGGTGTTCCACACCAGGTTGCCGTGGGTCAGCATCGCTCCCTTCGGCCGACCCGTGGTTCCCGAGGTATAGAGGATCAACGCGACCTCCTCCAGCCCCACCTGCACGTCGATCGGCGCCTCCGCACCGCCGGCGAGCCAGCTCTCGTACTGCGCTTCGCCCGGGCCCGGGTGGTCGAGTGCGACCCGCAGAGAGGTCTGGTGATCCAGCGACCGGACCGCAGTGGCACATTCGGGGGCATAGATCAGGATCGTGGCCCCCGAGTCCTCGAGCAGGTGATCCAGCTCGGGCGCGGTCAGCCGGAAGTTGAGCGGTACGAAGATCCCCCCGAGCACGTGCGTCGCGAACATCGTCTCGACGAACGCTGGGTGGTTCGGGCCGAGGTACGCGACCCGATCCCCCTTGCCGACGCCCGCTTCGCGCAGCCGGTCGGCCAGCCTGCTGATCCGGACCGCCAGCTCCGCGTAGCTGGTCTTCCGGCCCTGGAACAGCAGCGCGGTGCGTCCGGGCGACAGCTGAGCCCGCCGATACGGCCAACCGCCGAGTCCCGCGTTCTGCATGCGACCGGCCTCCTCTTCACTGAGCCACGGCTTCTTTACTGCCACGGCTTCTTTACTGAGCGACGGCTTCGCCGGCTGACGGCTGCGAGCTGGTGACGGCGGGCTGCCGCCTGACGACCGGAGCTGCCGCCAAGTCTCGCCGGTTGGTCTCCTTGAGCGCCAGGATGCATCCCACGGCCACCAGGCAGAAGGCCGCCATCGTGCAGGAGATCACGAACGTCGACCTCGCTCCGGTCGACTGCTGGATCTGCGCGAACAACAAGGGCGTGAATCCCGCCCCGAGCCCGGCCAGCTGGTAGCCCAGGGACGCACCGGTGTAGCGGTTCTCCGTACTGAACAGCTCGGTGTAGAGAGCAGCTAGCGGCCCATACATCATCGGGTGGATCACCGCCTGGCCGATGATCAACGCGAGCACCAGCACCGCAGTACTGCCGTTGTCGACCAGCGGAAAGAGCACGAAGCTGTACGCCGCCATCGCCAGCGCGCCAGTGACTACGACAGGGCGACGGCCGATGCGATCCGACAGGGCGGACCAGGCGAGGATCCCGACCACCGCGCAGGCCGAGGACGCGGTCAACGCGTTCAGCACCTCCTGCCGGCTGTGGCCGACCCGGACGCCGTAGGCGAGCACGAAGATCGTCAGCGTCGCCTGCGCCACGAAGGCCGCCATCCCGGCGCCGACGCTCAGCAACAGAGTCCGCGGATGGTCGCGAAGGATCTCGACCACTGGCAGCCGTCGCTTCGGCAGATCCTGCTCGACGGCCTTGAAGGCCGGCGTCTCCTCGACCTTGAGCCGGACGAACAGGCCGACAGCGAGCAGCGCAATGCTGAGTAGGAAGGGAATGCGCCAACCCCAGGCCAGGAATGCCTTCTCCCCGACGATCGCGGCGGTCCCGGTCAGGGCAGCCGTGGACAGCACCACACCGGACGGTGCGCCCGCATTGGTGAAGCTGGCCCACAGACCCCGTCTGGTCGTGGCGTGTTCGGCGGACATCAGCACGGAGCCACCCCACTCGCCGCCGACGGAGATCCCTTGCACGACCCGGAGCAGCACCAGTCCAACCGGGGCGAGGACGCCGACCTGGGCATAGGTCGGCAGCAGACCGATGAGGAAGCTGGAGATGCCCATCAGCGTCATGCTCAGCAACAGCATCCGCTTGCGGCCGAGGAGATCACCGAAATGCCCGAAGATCACCCCGCCCAGCGGACGGGCGACGTACCCGGTGGCGAGCGTGCCGAAGCTGGCGATCGTCGCGACCAGGGGATCCAGTGAGGAGAAGAAGACCTTGTTGAAGACCACCGCGGAGGCGGTCGCGTAGAGGAGGAAGTCGTAGTACTCGATCACACTGCCGAGGTAGCTCGACAGGACGGCGCGGCGGAGCTGGACCGGGTTGGCCGATCGCGTGGCGGACATGGCGGGTCCACGTCCCTCAGGCGTAGTGCCGGTAGACGGCGCGAGCGACGCAGGCGGGCTTGTCCTGACCGTCGACCTCGATGACGAAGTCGAGCAGCATCTGGACCCCGTCACCGGCGACCTCGTCGACCGAGACGACCTGGCCGGACAGCCGGATCTTGCTGCCTACCGGCACCGGACTCGGGAACCGCACCTTCTCCAGGCCGTAGTTCACGCTCATCCGGACCCCGTTCAGCTCGAGCAGCTCGCCGAACAACGGGATGATGAGGGCCAGGGTGAGGTAACCGTGGGCGATCGTGCCGCCGAACGGGCCGGCCTTCGCCCGCTCGGGATCGACGTGGATCCACTGCTGATCGCCGGTCGCGTCGGCGAACAACTGGATCTGTTCCTGGCTGATCTCCAGCCAGTCGCTCTGTCCGAGATCCCGGCCGGCCAGGGCCCGGATACCCTCGAAATCGTCCACTCTGAGCGGAATGGTCATGACTCCTCCTTCTGGTCATCGGCGAGGCCGAGCAGCCGCACCGCGTTGTGCTTCAAGATCTTGGGTCGCACCTCAGGCTTGATCTCCAGCCCGGCGAAGTCGGCCAGCCAGCGATCCGGACTGATCAGCGGGTAGTCGGAGCCGAACAGCACCTTGTCCTGCAGCAAGGAGTTGGCGTACTTGACCAACTGCGGCGGGAAGTACTTCGGCGACCACCCGGACAGGTCGATGTGGACCTGCGGCTTGTGAGTCGCCACCGCGAGAGCCTCGTCCTGCCAGGGAAACGACGGATGAGCCAGGATGATCCGCAGTTCCGGAAAGTCCACCGCCACGTCGTCGACCAGCAACGGGTTGGAGTACTTCAGGCGAATCCCGCCTCCACCCGGCAGTCCCGCGCCGATGCCGGTCTGCCCACTGTGGAACAGCGCCGGTACTCCGAACTCCTCCATCACCTCGTACTGCGGGTACGCCATCACGTCGTTCGGGGAGAACGCCTGAAGACTGGGGTGGAACTTGAACCCGCGCACGTCGTACCGCTCGATCAGCCGGCGGACCTCCCGCGCTCCGGCTCGGCCCTTCCACGGATCGACGCTGGCGAACGGGATGAGAACATCGGGATGCCGGGCGCAGGCCTCGGCGATCTCCTCGTTGGCGATCCGGGGATGACCGGTCGCGTGCTCGGCATCGACGGTGAAGACGACAGCCGCCATCCGGCGCTCGCGATAGTGAGCGGCCAGCTCGTCGATCGTCGGCTGCCGCTTGCCGTTGGCACCGAAATGCTTGTCCGAGGCACCCATCAGCGTCGGACTCAGCGAGCTCCGCCCATCCGCCGACACCTCCGCGTGGGTGTGAACATCGACAGCGACGAGTTCATCCAGGTCCAACTTCAAGGCACTCACCTCAAGCCGCCGGTGGGGTCGGGGCGGGAATGCCGAACGTCTCGGGGTTGGCGCCCACGCCGGTGTGCCAAGTCGTGGCAATGGCGTCCGGAGTCCAGCCACCGGCGGCGAAGGCGACTGCTTTCTCCTGAGGGTGGGACCACAGGGCCAGGCGGTCGCCGCCGATGCCGATCGCCTGGCCGGTGACCTCCTGGGACTCGGCCGACGCGAGGTACACGATCAGGGCGGCAACGTCCTCCACCGTGCCGAGACCCTCGTCCTTACGCAGCCACTCCGGGAACGGGCGGCCGGTCCGCTCGGCTTCCTCGATCACCGGCGCGAAGGCCGGGATCGTCTTCGTCATCTCGGTCGCTGCGATCGGTACCACGGCATTCACGGTGATCGCGGACCGTGCGAGCTCCAGCGCCCAGGTCCGCGCCATCGCCACGATCCCGGCCTTGGCCGCGGCGTAGTTCGTCTGACCGAAGTTGCCGCGCTGCCCGGCCGGCGACGAGATCAGGATCAGCCGGCCGCCGGTCCCCTGCTCCCGCATCCGGATCGCCGCCGCCCGGGCGCAAGTGAAGGTCCCGCGCAGATGGACGTCGATCACCGCGTCGAAATCCTCGTCGGACATCTTCCACAGCACCTTGTCCCGCAGGATGCCCGCGTTCGTGACCATCACGTCCAGCCGGCCGAACTCGCCGATCGCCGCCGACACGAGTTCCTCGGCAACCTGCGCCGTACCGACCGGTGCGATCGCGCCGACAGCCCGGCCACCTGACTCGGTGATCCCCTTGACGACCGTGGCCGCGGCCTCGGCGTCCACATCGTTGACGACCACGGCAGCGCCGGCGGTAGCAAGCGCTTCGGCGTACGCCCGGCCCAGTCCCCTGCCACTGCCGGTGACCACTGCGACCTTTCCCTGCAAGTTCATCGGGCCATCCCTTCGGTTGAGCCGCCGGCCGAGCCGGGGAGTCCCGTCAACATAGGGCGTTCTTGTGACGGCCGTCAAGATTGTGACCAATAATTGCTCTTCCCCGAGCGACGGTGGCGTTTAGGCTGGCTGACGTGACGGCTGATCCCGACGACGAAGGCGCGCTGAGCTACTCGGCCCGCCCGCAGTCCCTGATGCTCAGCTTTCTCGGCATCTATCTGGTCGGCCGCGGCACAGCCGTGTACTCCGGCAGCGTGATCGAGGTCTTCGGCCGGGTCGGGGTCACCGAGGAGGCTGTCCGGTCGACGGTGAACCGGATGGTCAAGCGGGGGATGCTCACCCGGCACCGCTCCGGTCGCCGCGTCTACCTCGGGCTCACCCTGCACGCGACCGAGGTGCTGGAGGACGGCGCGCAACGGATCTGGCGGACGGGAGCGGTGAACCGCGACTGGGACGGCAGCTGGACCCTGGTCGGCTTCTCGATCCCCGACAGCCGGCGCAGCGATCGGCATGACCTGCGCTCACAGCTCATCTGGGCCGGGTTCGGCCTGTTGCAGAACGGGTTGTGGATCGCGCCGGGCGCCAAGGACGCGGCCACGATCGCTGCGGATCTCGGGCTGACGAGTCACGTCACCGTCTTCACGGCGCAACCGGCCAAGCCGACCGAGTCGGCCGACCTGGTGCGCAGAGCGTTCGACCTCGAGGCGATCGCCGACCGGTACCGCGCGTTCCTGGCCCGCTGGGAGCCGGCCGATCCACTACCGGCCCTGCCCGACGATCTCGCCCGGCAGCTGATCCTGCACACCGACTGGCTCCAACTGGTCCGCCAGGACCCGCACCTGCCGGCCGAGCACCTGGACCGGGACTGGCCGGCGATCCGCGCGGAACAGCTCTTCCGGCAGTTGGCCACGCAGTACCAACGCACCGCCGCGAAGATCGCCGCCGAGGTGATCGAAGAGATCCCCGTCCCGGCCTGACCCCCGGAGTCCGCCGGCCCTCATCTCTTCCTGATGAATTCTTCAGGGGATCTTCATGGAACTCTTCGTCGGCTCTGACGGGATCTTCAGGGCGTTCTCAGGTGCGGCCCCCAAGGTTTACCCATGACCGAGAACCAGCCGCCCCAGCCGCAGAACCAGCCCGGGGACAACACCCCGGACCAGGGCTCGACCTACGGTTCGACGTACGGGAGCCAGCCCCAGCAGGGGACGCCCCCGTCGTTCGGTTCGAGTCCGTACGAGGGCACGCAGCAGTTGCCGACGACCGGCTACGGCCAGCACTCGCAGCAGCAGAGCGCCCCCCAGGGCGGACAGGCGCGGCCAGGTCAGTACCCCTCAGGTGGGAGTACTTACCAGCAGAGCGGGCAGTTCGGGATGGCCGGTGCGCATCAGGGGGCGTCACCGGGCGGACCGAACTGGCCGTTCGGCCCGCAGCCGGCCCAGCCGGAGCCACCGAAGCCCAAGCGGCGCGGTCTGGCTCTGGTGGCAGCCACCGCGCTGCTGGTCGGCACCGCCGGCGGTGTGGGTGGTGCGGCTATCTACTCGGCGACGAACGACAGCACCACTGCCGCTCCTTCCGTCACCGCTCCGCTGACCGGCGGGCAGGCCGCTCCGGCCTCCGCGCCGGACGGCTCGGTGCAGGCAGCTGCCGCAAAGGTGCTGCCGAGCACGGTCAAGATCAGCTCGGTCACCTCGCAGGGAGCCGCCACCGGCTCAGGCATCGTGATCAGCAAGGACGGCCTGATCGTCACCAACAACCACGTGGTTGCCGGCGGCAGCAAGCTGTCGGTGATGCTGAACGACGGGCGGGTCGTCCCGGCGACCATCGTCGGCACCGACCCACTGACCGACCTCGCGGTGATCAAGGCCGAGGCCACCGACCTCACACCCGCCGTACTGGGTAAGAGCGGCAACCTTGGCGTCGGGCAGGGCGTCGTCGCGATCGGCTCGCCGTTCGGGCTGGAGGCGACCGTGACGAGCGGCATCGTCTCCGCGCTGAACCGGCCGGTCACGTCGGGCAGTGAGGACGCGCAGGACAGCACCACGGTTTTCCCAGCAATCCAGACAGACGCCGCCATCAACCCGGGCAACTCCGGCGGCGCACTGATCGACCTCGCCGGCCAGGTGGTCGGAATCAACAGCGCGATCAAGACCGCCGGAGGATCGGGACAATCCGAAGGCGGCAACATCGGCCTGGGCTTCGCAATCCCGATCGACCAGGCCAAGCCGATCATCGACGAGCTGGTGGCCAAGGGCAAGGCCACGCATGCGCGGCTCGGAGTGACGGTCGGCGACGCGCAGTCATCCGACGGGCTCTCGCAAGGAGCGACCCTCGGCGAGGTGACGTCCGGCGGTGCGGCGGACAAAGCCGGTTTGAAGGCGGGCGACATCGTCACCGCCGTCGACGGTAAGGCGATCGCGTCAGGGGACGCGTTGGTCGCCGCTGTCCGTTCGCACCGCCCGGACGATGAAGTCGAAGTCACCTTCACCCGCGCCGGCAAGCCCGGCCAGAAGGTGACAGCCAAACTCGGCTCCGACAACGGCAACCCCACCGGGTAGCCCCACAGCAACACCCTCCCTGGTAGGGACTGCAGCCGCCCACCGAGCGGCTGCAGTCCCGTTTCTGGGTACTGGCCCCTGCCTGTCAGCGGCCTTGGAGGGACTTGACGTTGTCGGCGAAGGTCCAGTTCTTGGAGCCGTCCCAGTTGATGGACCAGGTCATCAGGCCCTTGAGGGCTCCGTTGAAGGTGTTCCAGGACTGGGCTACCAGGGATGGGGTCATGTAGCCGCCGCCGGCGCCGGATTGGGCTGGGAGGCCGGGGACCTGCTTGTCGTAGGGGACGCGGATGGTGACGCCTTGGATGACGAGGCCGGTGTTGAGGCACGTGGTCTGGGCTACGAAGCCCTGCACTGTGCCCGCGGAGTACGAGTCGCCGGAACACCCGTACATGCTGCCGTTGTAGTACTGCATGTTCAGCCACCACAGCCGGCCGTTGTCGGCGTACTTCTTGATGATGGGGAGGTAGGAACCCCAGATCGAGCCGTAGGTGACGCTGCCACCGGTGACGTAGGCCGTTTCGGGTGCCATGGTCAGGCCGAAGTTCGACGGCATCTGAGCCAGCACACCGTCGATGATCCGGATCAGGTTGGCCTGTGAGGTGGACAGCTGATTGATGTTGCCGCTGCCGGTCAGGCCGGTTTCGATGTCGATGTCGATACCGTCGAAGTTGTACTGCTTGAGCAGCGGCACCACGGTCGCCACGAACCGGTCGGCCACGGCGGACGAGCTGAGGTCGATACCTGCGGTGGCGCCGCCGATCGACATCAGGATGGTCTGGCCGGCCGCCTTCGCCTGACACATCTCGGTTGGAGTGGCGACCTTCACGGTCGCGTCCATGCCGTCCTCCCACTTCACCGTGCCGTCGGAGAGGATCACCGGGAACGCCGCGTTGATCACGTTGTAGCCGTGCTGCCCGATCCGCGAGTCTGTGATCGGGGTCCAGCCGAACGGCGGATGCACACCGTTGGAGGCGCCGTCCCAGTTCTCCCAGTAGCCGTGCAGGACCTTGCCGGCCGGCCGGGACTTCACCGGACAGGTCACGGCTCCAGGCGGTGGCGTGGTCGGTGGAGTCGTGGGTGGCGTGCTGTCACAAGCGCCGAGATCGAGCCACAGCGAGGGGGCCGCGACCGGGTTCCAGCCCGAGCCGGGAGGCGCGGTGTGCGCGGACCGGGCCTCGTACGACCGGTTCAGGTAGGTCACCTTGGCGCCGACGGAGTAGCTGACCCCTTCGGCCCACGCGGGAGCGGTACACGCCACTTGGACCGCCGACTGGCCGGCCTGGGCCACCAGCCCGGCCGACGCGAGGAGCAGCCCGGTTGCAATGGCACCCGCGAGCACAATGCCGACCCGTCGGTTCATGGCCACTCCCAATCAAATACGCAATGACCTTTCGTTTATCCACCGTAGGGGGTTGATCCCTCAGGCCGCCACGACATGTCGGAAACCCGCCTCAGGACAGGCGCCCCTAGAGCATGCTGAGTGCCTGCATCGCCTTGCGTTCGATCTGCGAGAGCTCGTGGAGGATGGCACCGGCCTGTACGAGGTTCTTCGCGTCGCCGGATTCGCCTGCTGCCGCGACGAGTGCAGCCACCTGTGTCCAGAGGGTGGCGGCCTCGGCGTACAGGCTGTGGCCAGTGCGCAGGTGGCTGCTGTCGATCAGCTCGGCACACTCGGCAAGGAAGTCCCGGTAGAGATTGCGGAACAGGGCGCCGCCGGTGCCGGCCCTCTCCATGAGGAGGGCGGCCCGTGGCAGGTCCTCCTGCGGATTGTCGCTGCGCTGCAGCCACTTCGGCACCTGCTTGGCGGTCTTCTCGATGCCCCGGTGGCCCAGGTTCGCGATGGGCGGGTTCAGGAAGGCGTCGGCGCAGGTCTTGATCGCGGGGATGATCCGGTCCTGTGGTGGCGTCAGGCTGCTGGGCACCGTGATAGTGAAGGAGCGGTGCCTGGCGGTCATGGGGCCGCGCTCGGCCCTGGCGCTGGCCAGGCCGGTGAGGCTGGTCAAGACGGCTCCGCCCTGCGGCTCGGTGTCCACCAGGTAGGCGTTCTGTTCGTCGTAGCCGTACATGGTCACGACGTGCCCGCCGAAGTGCACCTTGGTGCTGAAGTAGTCCAGGTAGTAGCTGTCGAGCTGAAGACCGACCGGCCGACCGGCGTCGATGGGTGCCGCGACGTTCTGCCATGCCTTGCGCGGAGAGGTGGTCTCCGCGACCAGCAACTCGAGCCCGAGTACGGCGGCCAGGCTCCTGGTGAGCTCGAACGGCTTGACCCGGCCTCCCAGGAAGGGGAAGCCCATGGCTTTGCTGTCCCAGTAGATGAAGGACAGTCCGGAGCCAAGCCCGAACAGCATGGGCTCGGACAAGTCGAGCCCCTCATGCCGCAGCAGCACGCCCAGGGCCGTCGTCTCACAGTGCTGCATGCCGCGGACCTCGAGGTCTTTCACCATAGTCATTCCGCGCATTCTTCCTCCCTCACCAGACGACAACGCCGTTCGGGCGCATGATGGGGTGATGACCACCGCGCTGGTTGGTCGACAGGTTGAGGCTTCGCTGCTTGAGCGGGTGATCGCCGCACTGCCGGACGCTTCGGCTGCCGTGATGATCCGGGGCGAGGCCGGCGTCGGCAAGACTTCGCTGGTCCACCAGGTGCTACAGGATCGTCGCGAGACCGGCCTGCGCATCTTGCAAGGGGCCTGCGCTCCCATGGCAGGCGCGGTGGCGTACGGCGGATTGGCCGCGGCGCTCGGCCGCTCACTCGGTATGGGCGTCGGGACCAAGGCGCTTCCTTCTGTTGCCGCCGGTCGCGCGCAAGCTGTCGAGGAGCTGACCAACGCACTCGAGGACGGTCCTCCCACAGGCACGGTGCTCGTGGTCGAGGACGTGCACTGGGCCGACTGGTCGACACTCGACTTCCTTGCCTATTCGACTCGCAACCTGCCCGAGCGTCGGCTGTTGATCCTCCTCACGTGGCGCGACGAAGTCACCGACCCCCAGCGAACGGAGTGGCTGGCAGAACAACTCCGCAACCCAGCGGTCACCGACCTGGCGTTGCGAAGGCTCACCCGCGAAGAGACCACACTCCAGCTCGCAGGCCTGAGATCCGGTTTGACGCAGGACGAGACCGACGCGATCTTCGGACGCAGTGGCGGCAATCCCTATCTCACCGCGGAGCTGTCGAGCACCGATCCTGCCACTTCGATCTCTTTGCGCCAGGTCTTGCAGGCGCGGCTGCAGACGGTGTCGCCCGCGGCGCGGTTGGTCGTCGCCGCCACCGGAACCTTGCCAAGAGCATTGAATGACGACGAGCTGCTGGCGGCAGCAGACGGTGACCTGGACGCCGTACGGGACGTCTGTGAATCGGGGCTGGTGATACGAGACCCGACCTCAGGCGCCACGGCCAAGCATCCGGTCCTGGGGGAGGTTGCCTATGGGCAGCTGCTCTCTCAGCAACGCCGCCGCCTTCATGTCAGGTTGGCCAAGCAGTTGCAGGAAGCGCTGCCAGTTGGTGCGGACGCGGCTGCGGTTGCAGAGGTGGCTGAGCAGTACCACCGCGCGGAAGACCCGGCTGCGACCTTGTGGTGGTCGGTCAAGGCGGCTCGGACCGCGGAATCGCGATTCGCCCTCGCGGAGGCCGGCCACTGGTACGCGGTCGCGTCGTCGGTCTCGCCCCGGTCGCCCGACACTTCCGACGTGCCGACCCGACTGGTCCTCGCGGAGGCAGCAGCCTCTCTGCTCGGTGGTGCCGGCCAACCCGACCAGGCGATTGCCCTGCTGGACGACGCTCTGGCCGAGGTAGCCGGCCACAGCGACGGCGGCGCCGACGTGGTGGAGGCGCTGCTGACGCGTAGCTGGCTCGGCGTTGTCATCGGGGACACCGCCAGTGCTTTGAAGGACGTCAAGCGGGCCGAGCAACTGGACTCCGCGGAGGAGGAGCTGACCCGCGGCCGGGTTCTGTGCGCACGAGCTATGGCTCTCGCCACCGGCTTGAGGTTGAGGGAGGCTGCGGCGCCGGCGCGAGCCGCCTTCGACCTGGCTGAGCGCGAGTCTGACGGCCGGACGGCCTCCCGTGCCGCTGTGGTCCTGGGCACCATCGCCTCGATGGAGGAGCGATACGACGAAGCTCTCGGCCACCTGAACAAGGCCTTGTCGATCGCCCGCGAGATCGCCCAGCCGGAGGAGATCGCCCTCGCGGGCGTGCTCCTGACCGACCTCTGCTGGCGGCTGGGTGACAGCGACCGAGCTATCCGCATGGTGGAGTCGATCAGGCCGGAGTTGCGGCGGCTCACCTTGGGGCGGCACTGGCTCGAGGATCTGATGGAGAGCAATGTCGTCTTTGCCCTGTTCGAGGCTGGGCGCTGGGACGAAGCGCTGACCTGGGAACGAGAGGAGGCAGCGTTTTCCGGCCTCGGCATGCTCCAGAGCGGGCTCGCGGAGGTGCACGTCGCGCGAGGTGACCTCCGGACTGCAGTCGAACTGCAGCAACAGTCGCTCCGGCTTTCGTCCGGCGACCAGCCGCAGTTCCAGGTCGCGTTCGCCACGGTGCAGGTTCCCTTGCACCTGCTCGAGGGCCGACCGCGGGAGGCGCTGAGCGTCGCACTTTCCACTGCCGAACTGGTGGCGGGCAAGATCGAAGACCCCACCTGTGGCTCCCTCCTGCTCGCAGGTCTCGAGGCAGCCGTGGCTGTCAACGCCCCGGAGGAGTTCGAAAGGCTGGTGGACCTTCTGCAGCACTCGGTGGGTACCGTCTCCGCTGCTGTGGTCGCGGCCTCCGTCGAAGCGGAACGCTCGCGGCTGAGCGGCTCGTCGGATCCCGCTGTCTGGCTGCGCGCGGCGCACGAGTGGGACGCGCTCGGCCAGCCGTATCCGGAGGCCCGGGCTCGTCTGCGAGCGGCGGAGGCGATGCTCGCCCAGCGCGGTCGCAGCGGCTCACGCAGTAGCGCGACCCACGAGCTGGAGGCAGCACGCCGGACTGCTGAGGCACTTGGGGCGAGACCGCTTCTCGATGAGATCCACGGACTCGCGAAGATCGCCCGGCTCCAGCTCGCCGACTCGCCTGCCGTGAGCCGGCCTCGTCCTTCAGTTGACGAACGTCCGGCCCTGACTGATCGCGAGCGCCAGGTGCTCGCTCTCCTGACCGAGGGCAAGACCAACCGGGAGATCGGCGAGGCCCTCTACATGAGTCCGAAGACCGCGAGTGTTCACGTGACCCATCTGCTCGGGAAGCTCGGCGTACAGACCCGTGTTCAAGCCGCCGCCCTGGCTGTAAGGCTCGGACTCGAGGACTGACCGGCCAACTAAGGAGGTTCGGCGACGACCTAAGGAGCTTGGCCCGAGATCTGAGGGCATCAGCACGATGTGGCGGGGTGGTCTCCACGCCGATTGTGGAGGGGAAGCGACGATCCCCGCCGCGAAGGAGAGATCATGAACCACAAGTGCACCATCATCGCAGTACCGGCCCTCGCGCTGGGCGCCGTTGCCTTCGCCACCACCGAAGCAGCAGCAAAGGTTCCGGAGGAGACCAGTCAGCCCGGGTCGACCGTTCCCCGCGACCCACCGGTTTGGGACCACAACCATCCAAAGGACAGAACCGACATCATCGGAATCACGGAGACGCCAGTCGAGCGCGTCCTGGTCCCGGTCGACGACGGCACGACCGAAGCCCTCCAGGCAGGCGCAGCCGGGCTCGGCGGTGCAGGTCTGGCTTTCGGCAGCCTCTGGCTCTACCGCCGCCGTCATCCTCTTGCGGGGTAGGCAGGCTTCAGGACGGCAGCGGCGCGCGTTCGTCGACGAGGCCTTCCGAGCGAAGGTCCGACCAGACCCCGGCCGGTACTGCGGTGTCGAAGGAGGCCAGGTTCTTCGTGGCCTCCTCGGCCGAGCGCATTCCGACGACGATGCCCGTGACTACTGGATGGGCCAGCGGGAACGCCATCGCGACGTCAGGCAAGGTGACGCCATGGGCCTCGCAGATGTCGGCCAGCTGGTTCGCACGCTGTAGCAGTTCCTCGGAGGCCGGTGCGTAGTCGAAGCGCGCGCCCGGAGTGGGACGCGGGGAGGCGAGCATGCCCGAGTTGAAGATCGCGGCGGACAGCAGCGACACCCCGCGCTCGGCGCAGGCCGGGAGCAGGGTGTCGAGTGCGCTCTGCTCCAGCAGGGTGTAGCGCCCGGCCAGCATGATCACGTCGACATCGGCCTCGCGGACCAGCGTCGTCAGCTGGCTCGGCTCGTACATGCCGGCGCCGATCGCCCCGACCACCCCCTCGGCGCGGAGCTCAGCCAGGGCGGGATAACCGTTGCGCAGCGCGTCGTCGAAATGCTTCTCCGCGTCGTGCAGGTAGAGGATGTCGATCCGGTCGACACCCATTCGCTCGAGCGAGTCCTCGACACTGCGGCGGACCCCGTCCCGGGTGAAGTCCCAGACCCGGCGATGGGTCGCGGGTACCTGGAAGCTCTCGTCCATCCGCCCCTGCGGGTCCTGCGGGATGAGCACCCGCCCGACCTTGGTGGACAGCGTGTACTCCGCTCGCGGGTGCTGCCGGACGAGGTCGCCGGTCCGGCGTTCCGAAGTACCGATGCCGTAGTGCGGAGAGGTGTCGTAGTACCGGACGCCGCCGTCCCACGCGGCCTGCAGGGCACCGGCCGCGGTCTCGTCGTCCAGCGGTTCGAACAACCCGCCGAGCGGGCCACCGCCGAAGCCGAGTTCGGTCACCTCGACACTGGTTCCACCGAGCTTGTTCACCCGCATGCGGCTCCTCCTCAAGTCCTGGACCGGGATTGTCCCCCAGTCGACAACCGCTTTCCAAGCTTTTGCGCACCGGTGATCGAGGAGACTGGTCGGCATGAGCGTGGACATTCGGCGGGGCGAGGACCGGTTCCGGACGCAGAGCGACTGGCTGGACTCACATCACTCGTTCTCCTTCGGCCGGTACTACGACCCGGCGAACGTCGGATTCGGCCTGCTGATGGTGCACAACGACGAAGTGGTTGCCCCCGGCACTGGCTTCGACACCCATCCGCACCAGGACCTCGAGATCGTCACCTGGGTACTGCGGGGCGCCCTCGTGCACCAGGATTCCGAGGGACACAGCGGCATCGTCTACCCGGGTCTCGCGCAGCGGATGAGCGCCGGCAGCGGGATCCAGCACTCCGAGAAGAACGACGCCGGCGAGCCCGTTCGCTACATCCAGATGTGGGTCCGCCCGGACGAGGTCGACCTGGTTCCGTCGTACCAGCAGGCCGAGGTCGGCGAGAGCCTTGCCGCCGGCGAACTCGTGCCGATCGCCTCCGGCCTACCGGAACACGCGACCACAACGGCCATCCGGATCAACCAACGCGCCGCCGGCCTGTACGCCGCCAGGTTGGCGCCCGGCCAGGCGATCCACCTCCCGCGGGCGCCGTACGTGCATCTCTTTGTTGCCTTAGGCACCATTTCGCTGGAGGGCGCGGGAGACCTCGGTACTGCGGACGCGGCGCGACTGATCGCCGCCGACGGCCAACGCGTCACCGCCGGCCCCGAGGGAGCCGAAGTACTCGTGTGGGAACTGCGGAGCTAACCAGTTGGCCGCTGCGCCACCTCTGTGCCCCGCGGTGAACCCACTCGCGACCGATAGCATCGCCGCCATGGTTTACGAGCCGATGAGTCGGCGCGCCGTGGTCCGTTTCGCCGCAACCGGGGTGGTGCTGACCGTCGCAGGGCTGCTGCTGCGGTCGGTGAACATCGGCGTCGCGGTGGGGGCGTTCCTGCTGGCGGTCAGCCTCTTCGGGCTGGCCGGCTACGGGGTGCTCGACCGCGTGGTCGACCGGCAGAAGCGGCCGCGCCGCTAGAACCAGCTAGTCGACCTGTTCGCTCATTGTCCACACATGGTTGAGGGATTGCCCTGCCAGTCCTTCGGGGTGCTGCGCGAAGCCCTCGACGAAGCGGCTCATGTGTTCCTGCCAGCGCTGGTCGACCGGATCGCCGGCAAGCTTCGCGACGGCGGCCTCGTAGTCGTCGCACTCGACCAGATGGAACAGGTCGCGGCCACTGCGCCAGATGCTCCAGTCGGTGATACCTGCCGCGTTCATCACAACGATCAACTCGGGCCAGACATGGGCGTGCTCGATCTCGTAGTCCTCTTCGGTGCCGGGGATCAGCCGGCTGTGCAGTGCTAGGCGAGTCACAAAAGTGGAGGATACGCCCGGCGGTGATCGAACCGTTACGCGATCCACCAGGGATCACCTCGACGTGACCCGCGGTCCCTGGCAGGTTTGGGGAGCTGTTCAGGCATCCGATCACCGGACAGGAGGATCGATGGTCGAGCGTGACGCGCCCTGGCCGCCCGGCACCCCGACGTGGGTGGACCTGGCCTCGAACGACGCGGAGGCGGCGACCGCCTTCTACGCGGGCCTGTTCGGCTGGGACTGCAAGCACCAGGGCTCGCCCGACTACTTCGTCTGCAGTGTGGACGGCGAGGATGTCGCCGGTATCGGGCCGAAGCAGCCGGGCATCGAACACCTGCCCAGCCGCTGGACCACCTACCTGGCCACCGACCAGCTGGAGAACACCCTCGACACGGTTTCGTCCGAGGGCGGCGACCGGCTGGTGGAGCCGCGCGAGATCGCGCCGCATGGCCGGATGGCGATCGCTGCCGACCCGAACGGCGCGATCTTCGGACTCTGGCAGGCGGCCGATCACGTCGGCACCGAACGTCGGCATGAGCCGGGCATGCTGGTCTGGAGCGAAGCGCTCAGCAACGACTACGAGACCGCGAGGGCCTTCTACACCTCGGTTTTCGACTACCGGCACGAGGAACTGTTCGGCGACACCCAGTACGCCGCCCTGTTCGCGGGCGACCGACCGGTCGCCGGGACGGGCGAGTTCCACCCGAGCATGCCGGACGAGATCTCACCGCACTGGCTGCCCTACTTCGCCACCACCAGCGCGGACGGCACGGTCGAGCAGGTCCGCTCCGGTGGCGGCGACCTCGTCGGCAACCCCCTGGACACCGATTTCGGCCGGATGGCGGTCCTCTCCGACCCCGAACACGCCCTCTTCGCCGTCATCCAACTCGGCTGAGATGCACTCAGACCGGCCGGGTTGAGTGTTTTCACCCTCGTGGCAGGCTGGCCACACGCCGAAGACTGTTCTGGGTGTGCCCCTGCCGCCGTGCGAGAGTTGAGAATGTGAAGCGAACTGCTGCCATCGTCAGTTTGAGTGCCCTCCTGATCACTGCCGGTTGTTCCGACAGCAAGTCGGGAAGCGGCGGGACACCGGACCCCAACGACGAGAAGCAGGCGTCCGCCGCGGTCTTCAAGGCGTTCGCCGCGGGCTGGGTGAAGGCCTGGGCCCCGGACGGCAAGCCGGACGAGGCAGCGGCGCTGACAGATACGCCAACCACCTTCGGCAAGCGCCTGGACGACGTCGACACCGCTCTCGTCGCGCAGTCCGCGACAGTCACGCCACAGGGTGAGCCGAACTGCACGGACGGCAACAACTGCACCCAGGAACTCGCCGTCGAGGCGGTCCTGCGCGGTATCGGCACGATGAAGTGGACCAGTACTGCGGCCGCCGTGAAGACCGGTGACGCCTGGAAGATTAAGGCAGCCGGCGACACCATCTACCCGGGTCTCGGCGAGGCGAACTACCTCAAGCGGGTCCGCACTCTGCCGGCCCGGGCGCAGATCTTCGACCGGAACGGCAAGCCGCTGACCACGAACCGCCCCGTGGTGATCGTCGGGGTCGCCTCGGGCAACGTGGCGACGGCAGCGACGTACGCGGCCTTCACCAAGAACCTCGACGTGGACGGCACCAAGCTGTGGAACCGGGCCAAGGCCGCGCCGGCCGGTCAGTTCATCGACGCGATCACCATCCGCGCCGAGGAATGGGACAAGCTGCGCCCGACCATGGGCAAGCTGCCCGGCGTGCTGACGATGGGCGGCACGCAGTCGTTGCCGGAGAGCTCGACGTTCGGCCGGTCGGTGATCGGCACGATGAAGACGGCGACCGAGGAGACGCTGAAGAACGCGGGCCCGACCGCGTCCAGCGTCGACCAGGTCGGCACCACCGGTCTGCAGTACTCCTTCCAGCAGCAACTCGCCGGTACGCCGGGCGGCACCGTGACGCTCCGGGACGGCAAGACCAAGCTGACGATCAAGGAGGTCTTCAAGCAGGCGGCCAAACCAGGCACCGCGGTGAAGACCACCATGGACACGAATCTCCAGCGAGCCGCCGAGGCCGCTCTGGCGACGAGCAAGCTGCCCGCGTCGCTGGTCGCAGTACAGGCATCGACCGGGCAGGTACTGGCAGCCGCGAACGGGCCGACCGCGACGAACTACAACCGGGCGTTCCAGGGTCACTATGCGCCCGGGTCGACCTTCAAGATCGTCACCTCGGCCGCCCTGCTGGGCACCGGCCTGACCGCGAGCTCGCCACTGCCCTGCACGAACACCATCAACGTGTTCGGCAAGACCTTCAAGAACTACGACGGTCTGGCGGCGTACGGCACCGGCACGATGGAGAAGGCCTTCATCAACTCCTGCAACACCGCCTTCATCTCCCAGCACGGCCGGCTGCCGGCCGACGGGATGACGAAGGCAGCGGCGATGTTCGGTTTCGGCCAGGAGCTCAAGTTGTCGATCCCGGCGTACGGCGGTGAGGTGCCGGCGCCGAAGGACGTCGTCGCCGAGTCGGCCTCGATGATCGGCCAGGGCACGGTGACGGCGAGCCCGCTGCAGATGGCGCTCGTGGCCGGCGCGGTGAAGAACGGCACCGCGCTGAAGCCGGTTCTGGTTCCGGGCAAGGATGCGGCCGGTCCTGCCGCCTCAGCGTTGCCGACGGCAACCACCAACGCGCTGCGCGCGATGATGCTGGCAAACGTGCAGGGTGGAACAGCGAGCGTGCTGAAGCCCGTTGGCGCGAATGGCGCGAAGACCGGTACCGCGGAGGTCGTCTCCAACGGCAAGGTCATCACCAACGGCTGGATGGTCGGCTACCGCGGCGACGTGGCCTTCGCCGTGATCGTCGAGGGCGGTGCCTCCGGCTCCAAGGCCGCCGGCCCGATCCTCACCAACTTCCTGGGCCGCTTCAAGTAGTCCTTCAGCTCACTAGAAGCTGAGGATCTCCGAGGTGGCGCCTCGGAGATCCGAGGCGTCGAGGGTGACGAGTTCGAGGTCGGTGGGGAAGCCGGGCGAGTTGAAGAGCCGCAGGTCGCGGTGTTTGCCGGCGGCTTCCAGGATGGTGCGGATGAAGCGGGCGTTGCCGAGTTCGTCGATGCGGCCTCCTGAGCAGACCTGGTCGAGGACCCCGGTCAGGCTCGTCATCGCCTCCTCGGTCATGTGGTCACCCCGGCTCTCCACCAGTCGGTACGCGATCTCGCGCAACTGGTCGGCGGTGTAGCGCGGGAAGTCGATCCGGGTGGAGAAGCGGCTGCGCAGACCCGGGTTGGCCTCCAGGAACTCCGCCATCGGTTCGGAGTAGCCCGCGACGATCACCACCAGCCGGTCGCGGTCGTCCTCCATCCGCTTCAGCAGGGTGTCGATCGCCTCGGTGCCGAAGTCGTTGCCGGTCCGCTTCTTCCGCAGCGCGTACGCCTCGTCGATGAACAGCACGCCGTCCAGCGCGGAGTCGACCACCCCATTGGTCTTCACCGCCGTCTGGCCGATGAACTCCGCGACCAAGCCCGATCGGTCGGTCTCGATCACCGTGTCCGCGGCGAGCAGCCCCAGCGCGCAGTACAGGCGGGCCACGACACGGGCGACGGTCGTCTTGCCGGTGCCGGGTGGTCCGGCGAAGATCAGGTGGCCGCCGAGCTTGGCGGTCGGCAGGCCGCGCTCGGCGCGCATCAGGCCGGCCCGGACCTGCGCGGCAACCGCGGAGACCTGGCGCTTGACCTCCTCCATGCCGACGTTGCGGTCCAGCTCGTTGAGGATCCCCTGCACCGCTCCCCAGTCGGGCTGCCGGTGCAGGGTCGGCTTGGACGGCGCGCCGCGGCGGACCACCGGCGCCGACGGGGACGCGCCCGTACGGCGGGGCGCCGGGCGGGTGTCGAGCCGCAGGTTCGAGTCCCCGAGTGCGTCAGAGACCTGGCGGTGCGAGTTGTTCCGGTTGTAGACCCACTCGAACTGCCGGATCGCGTTCTCCTCGCGGCCGGTCCCCCGGTAGACGAAGCCGAGGTAGTACTCCGCGTCGACCTGGACGAACGGGTTCAGCTGTTGTCCGGCGGCCTGCCGGAGCAGGGTCTCCGCCTCGCTCCACTGCTCGACCGTCGCCAGCACCATGCCGAGCCGCAAGGTGGACTCGGCGCTGAGGTGATCACCGGCCACCTCCTGAGGGACCTGCCGGAGCTCGGCGATCGCGACGTCGTACTGCTGCCGGAGCATCGCGACCCCGGCGGTCAGGAAGTGCTTGCGGCCGCCCTCGATCACCTCGCTCACGGCCTCCGCGGCGCTGTCGGCGTCGCTCTTCGCGAGCCGGCGCAGCGCCTCCGCGTGCCAGATGTGATCGGTGGTCTCCATCGGCTGGGTGAACCACCAGCCGGCCTTGAAGGTGGAGCTCAGCCGGCGTTTGTCCGCGTCGCGTTCCTCGCCGAACCGTTTGAGCCCCGCGACCAGCTTGTCCAGCGCGGTGTCATGGTCGCCACCAGCCGCATGGAACCCGAGCCAGGCATCCGACATCCCCGGATCGAGCTCGACGGCCCGGGTGAAGGTGTCGAGCGCGGCCGGCTTGTCCGGCGTCGCGGCCTTCTCGCCGGTCTTCGCGAAACCGAGCTCCTTCGCGCCGCGCACCCACAGACCGCGCGCCCGTCGCCGGGCCAGCAAACCCGCGGACTGCTCAGCCATCGCCTTCTCCTCCACCTCGATCCGACCCCGTCCGGTACTTGGTCCCCGGCTCCGGAACAGCCTGTGCATCCTCTCATCACAGAATGTCGGTCCGACGGTCTACCTTGTGCGTATGAGTGGCAGCCAGCAGACCCGGGCGCTCGCCCGGCGATACTTCGACACACTGAACGCGCGTGACTGGGATTCCTTCGGCGCCCTGCTCGCCGACGACGTGGTGTACGAGATCCCGCAGACCGGCGAGCGGATCACCAGCCGGCAGCGGGTGGTGCAGTTCAACCAGGAGTATCCGGGCGACTGGCGGTTGAGCGTGACGCGGCTGATCGCCGACGGCGAGACCGTTGCCGCGTCAATGAACGTCACCGACGGTGACGAGGCCATGGTCGCCCTGGTGTACTTCGAGTTCCGCGCCGACCTGATCGCCCGGGTGACCGACTTCTGGCCGGAAACCTACGCTCCCCCGCCGGGACGCGAGCATCTGGTCGAGCACGGCCTGACCGGACCCGATCGGTTCGCGGGGTTCCTGAGAGTTCCCTGAACTCCCGGGGTTCCGGGGGTTTCGTCACCTAGAGTGTCTCAATGGAGACCCTGACCTGCCCCAAGTGCCGAGGCTCGATGCGAACTTACGAGCGCAGCGGTGTCACCGTCGACCAGTGCACGGAGTGCCGCGGTATCTTCCTCGACCGCGGCGAACTGGAGAAGCTCGTCGACGCCGAGATCGCCTTCAACGGTCCGCAACCGGCCGCCGCCGCCGTACCGCCGCCGCCCCGTCAGCCCGAGTACGACCGCCCTCGCTACGAGGAGAAGCGGTACGACGACCGGCGCTACGAGGACAAGCGCCGCTACGACGACCGCAACCAGTACCCGCAGCGCAAGAAGAAGAAGTCGTTCTTCGACGAGCTCTTCGACTGACCGAAAGCAACAGAGCCCGGCAGGCGCAGGTCGCCTGCCGGCTCTCGCACGGACGGCGTCGGTCCCGATTAACGGTGGCGGCCGTGCAGGGCCGGTACGCGTTCCTCTTCGGTCGTTCCGCCCCAGACGCCGTACATCTCGCCGACGACGACCGCGTGGTCACGGCATTCACGCCGTACCGGGCAGGTGCCGCAGAGCGACTTCGCCAGCAGTTCGCGGGCATGTTTCCGCAGTCCCCGCTCGGCCTCGGCGGAGAAGAACAGCTCCGGGTTCACGTCCTTGCAGGCAGCCCGGTCCTGCCACGCCCAGTTGTCAAGCAGTGGGTCAGGCAACCCCTCGGGTGCCCTGGTGACCGCCCCGGCAGGCGGCTTGCGCCGGCTCATGAGCAGTAAGTACCCGCCCCTAAACCCCTGCTAGGGGCTGATCAGGATCCGCATCGAGGGTGCCCTTCTGCGTGTACCCGCAACAAGATCGCCGTCTAGCCGCTCGACCTCGGGCGCGCTTATCGTCGGCGGATGAGCACTCCGCCGCCCGTAACCCTCCGCCCGCTGACCGAGGAAGAGTTCGCAGAGTGGAGCCGGAGGGCCGCTGAGTCCTTCGCCGCCGGCATGGGCCCGTCCCGTGGGCTCGATCCAGCCACGGCGCTGGAGGTCGCCTGGCAGGAGACGGCCAAGCTGCTCCCCGACGGCCGGGACACCGAGAGCCAGCTGATCTGGATGGCCTGCGATGAAGATGAGCCGATCGGCAGTCTGTGGATCAGCACCCAGAGGACGAATCCGTACATCTACAGCATCGAGGTGAACGAGGGCCGCCGCGGCAAGGGCTACGGTCGCTCGATCATGCTGGCCGGCGAGGAGGAATGCCGCCGCCGGGGGTACGCGTACCTCGACCTGAACGTCTTCGGCACCAACGGCACCGCGATCGGCCTGTACGACTCACTGGGTTACGTCGTCACGTCCCAGCAGATGCGCAAGACGCTGTAGTCCAAGGGATGTCTGCCGTCTGTGGTACCTCTGAGACATGAACTGGTGGCTCCTGCACGTCGACATGGATCAGTTCATCGCCGCGGTCGAGATCAGGCGGCGCCCCGAACTACGCGGGCTCCCGGTGGTGGTTGGCGGGTCGGGTGATCCGAGCCAGGCGCGCCAGGTGGTCGCCACCGCGTCGTACGAGGCGCGCGAGTTCGGCGTGCACTCCGGGATGCCGCTGCGAGCGGCGTACAAACGATGCCCGGAGGCGGTCTTCCTGCCGTCCGATCCGACCGCGTACGACGCGGCGTCGGCTGAGGTGATGGACACGCTCCGGTCGTTCCCGGTGATCGTGGAGGTCTGGGGCTGGGACGAGTGCTTCGTCGGTGCCTCGACGGATGACCCGGAGCAGTTGGCGGCCGAACTGAGGGCGGCGGTGCTGGCGACGACGGGGCTGTCGTGCTCGATCGGGATCGGCGACAACAAGGTGCGCGCCAAACTCGCCACCGGGTTCGGCAAACGCGACAGCGGGACGGGCGCGGGCGTCTACCGGCTGACAGGCGCGAACTGGGCCGAGGTCATGCACCACCGGCCGGTGCGTGAGTTGTGGGGCATCGGCAGCCGGATGTCGCAGAACCTGAACGAGCTGGGTCTCTTCACGGTCGCCGAACTGGCCGCGGCCGATCTCGAGGTACTGAAGAAGCGGTTCGGCCCGAAGATGGGCACCTGGTACCTCGCGCTGGGCCGCGGCCTCGGCGACACCGAGGTGACGGACGTCCCGCGCGAGCCGGTGTCGCGCAGTCACGAGGTCACGTATGCGGAGGACCTGACCGACCGCGTCGAGATCGCGGAGAAACTCCGGGCGATGGCGGTCGAGCTGACCCGCGAGGTCGTCGGCGAGGGACGGCGGATCCAGCGGGTCGCGGTGAAGGTCCGCTTCATCACCTTCTACACGCCGATCAAGAGCCGCAAGCTCCCGGAGATCACCACCGACCCCGAGGTCGTCGCCGCGGCAGTCCTCACGGTCCTGGAGAAGTTCGACCTCAAACGCCCGGTCCGCCTCCTCGGCCTCCGCGTCGAATTCGCCCCACCCACCGAGCCTTCCCCTGAGTCCCTGACGCTTACGTCCGAAGAACCGTAGGGCAGGCCCCTCACCTCTTCGGACGTAAGCGAAGGCTGTTGGCGTCGAACTTTCGGCGTTGGCGCGGCATCCAAGCATTCGCACTCACCGGATGCAGCAGGAGAGCCACTCGATGAAGATCCACCTCACCCCAGCCGCAGCAGTGACAGCTGCCGTCGCGTTCCTGGCTGTGGGCGGCTTGACGACCGCAGCGGTCGCAGCCTCACACCAAAAGCCAGCTCCACAGGCAGGCTCCTCATCCCCGGCACCAACCCAGATCCCACCGGTCTCGGACCCCACCCAGACCCCCACGCCGGGCAGCCCCACGGAACCAGCCGGCCCGGGTACCCCGACGCAAACCCCGGCGCCCGTGCCGACCTCTTCGCCCGCTAAGGCCCCGGCGCTTGCGGCTGGTCAGGTGAAGTATGTCCATCGGATCTGGGGCGACCCGAAGACCGAGCTTGGGGTTGGGGTTTGGGCTCCGAGCGACTGGCGGATGGTGAAGCTCTCCACCTTCGAGGCGCAGTTCACCAGCCCCAACAAACTGTGGCTGCTCCGCGTCAACGGCATCGTCACCGACGAACTACCGCTGGAGACCGCCGCCAACAAGAAGCTCGCCGTCCTCCACGGCACGCCCGGCTTCAAGCTCATCTCCCGGGCCACCGGCACGACCAAGGCGACCAGCGAGGTCTTCACTGGCATGACCTTCCGCCACACCACGCTGACCTACACCTACACCGACCCCACCCGCGGCACCCGCCTGGTCGTCGACCGCTTCGTGGTCATCGGCGGCTCCCCCGGCGCCGGCTTCGAGATCAGCACCGCCGGCCGCCCCGAGGACCTCGCCGGCCTCAACGCCATCACCACCAAAGCCACCGAGAACTACTTCCGCCTCCCCTGAGAGACGCTTACGTCCGAAGAACCGTAGGGCAGGACCCTCGGTTCTTCGGACGCAACTACAGCTTGTAGACGCGGCGGGCGTTGTCGCCGAAGATGGCGTCGCGTTCGGTGGCGCTCAGTCCGGCGGTCAGCTCTTCGGCGGCCTGCACGACCTCCGCATACGACGCCGCGAGCAGGCAGACGGGCCAGTCCGAACCGAACATCACCCGCTCCGGCCCGAACGCGTCCAGGACGACGTCCACATACGGCTGCAGATCCGACACCTTCCAGTCGGTCCACGACGCCTCGGTCACCATCCCGGACAACTTGCAGGTCACATTCGGCAGCGCCGCCAGCGCCCGCAACTCCGTTGCCCACGGCTCCGGATCCGCACCGATCACCGGCTTCGAGATGTGGTCCAGCACGAACGACAACTCCGGCAACGCCGCCACGGTCTCCACCGCGGCCGGCAACTGCGGCGTCTTCGTCAACAGGTCATACACCAGCCCTGCCTCACCTACCGCCGCAAGCCCAGCCCGTACGTCGTCCCGGCAGAGCCAGCGGGGATCCGCCTCGTCATGCACCTGGTGGCGAATCCCCTTCAGCCATTGACCATCGGGCCGGTTCTTCAACCCCGCCAGCACGTCGGCGACATCGCCGGCGGTCAGATCCACCCACCCAACCACACCGGCCACCAGCTCATTGGCGGCCGCGATGTCCAGGAACTCCGGCGTCTCCTCGGCGACCCCGACTGTCTGCACCAGCACGGTCGCGGTCACGTCCGCCGCGGCGGCCAGCGGAGCAAGCTCATCGATCGCGAAGTTCCGCCGCACCGGATCCAGCTCCGGCCCGACCATCCAGACCTGCTCCCGCACGCTCAGATCCCAGACATGATGATGCGCGTCAACCCTGCTCATGCAACCGCCGTTCCTTCCGCGTGGATGAGACGGATCACCTGCTGGCTCATCGCCTCGTACTCGTGGTCATTCTCCACCTCGCCCCGGACCCGGTGGTCCCGCATCACCACCACCCGGTCGGCCAGCGTGATCATCTCCGGCAGGTCCGAGGTGATCAGCAGGATCGCCAGCCCGTTCGCCGCCAGGTCCCAGATCAGCGTGTGGAACGCGTCCTTGGTCCGGACGTCGATGCCGACCGTCGGTTCGTCGATGATCAGGATCTCGGTCTTCGCCGCCAGCCATTTCGCCAGCGACACCTTCTGCTGGTTGCCGCCGGACAACGTGCCGGCGAGCTGGGCGGGCGAGGCGATCCGGATCCCGAGCTGCTCGACGTACTCGGCGACCAGCTCGGACTCCGCTTTGGCCGGGACATACCCAAGCGCCTTCCGGAGCCGGTCCCACACCGTCACCGCGATGTTGCGGCTGACCGACTGCTCGAGGAAGACGCCTTCCTCTTTGCGGTTCTCGGTGACGTAACCGATCTTGTAGTTGTGCAGCGCATCGCGCACGTTGCGGATCCGCACCACCTCGCCTCGCACCCGGACCTCGCCCGCGGTGATCCTGTCCAACCCCAGCAGCGCCTTGGCGAGCTCACTCCGCCCGGCGCCGACCAGGCCGTACAAGCCGACGATCTCCCCGGGCCTGACCGTGAGATCCACATCCACGTGGCCGGTCGCAGTACTGACTCCGGACAGTTCCAGCAGCGGGGCCGCGTCAGGCACGGTCCGCGGCGGCAGCGCCAGCGCCTCGTGGACGCGGCCGACCATCAGGTCGACGACCTGGTCGCGGGTCAGGTCGGCCAGCGCGCCGGACTCCAGCACCGATGAACCGTCCCGCAGCACCGTCACGGTGTCGCAGATCTGGAAGACCTCTTCCAGCTTGTGGCTCACGAATAGCACCGACCGCCCGTCGTTCTTCAGCTTCTCGACCACCCGGAACAGCCGCTCGGCCTCGTTCGGCGTGATCGAGGCGGTCGGCTCGTCCAGCAGTAGCACCCGGCTCTCGATGGACAACGCCTTCGCGATCTCGACCAGCTGGGCCTGTGCGACCGACAGGTCCGTGACCGGCCGATCCGGATCGATGTCGAGATCGAGCTCCGCGAGCCATCTCGCGGCCTCGGACCGGATGGTTGCCCGATCCACCAGACCCCGCGAGGTCGGGAGCTTCTGGAGCAGGATGTTCTCGCCGACGGTGAAGCCGGGGATCAGGTTGCGCTCCTGGTGCACCACCCCGATGCCCGCGGACGCGGACTCGTGCGGCGACCCGAAGTGCACCTCCTGACCGTCCAGCAGCAGCCGGCCGCCGTCAGGTTTGTAGAGGCCGGTGATCACCTTGATAAGCGTCGACTTGCCCGCGCCGTTCTCACCCAGCAACGCATGCACCGAGCCGGCTTCGAGCTTGAGCGTCACCCCGTCGAGTGCCCGCACACCGGGGAACAGCTTGTCGATCTTCTCCGCCTCGAACAACGTCATGAGACACCACCGGCCACGGCCGCATCCGGCGCTTTGACCACCGAACGGCGCTCCTGCCGGCGCGTCCGGACCTGTCCGAGCACGACGGACCCGAGCACCACGGTGCCGACCACGAAGTTCACCCAACTCGGCTCGAGCGAGAACTCCGCCCGCGCGGTGTCGACGAAGCGCACGATGAAGGCGGCGAGCACGGTTCCGAGCACAACCGCGGATCCACCGGTCAGCAGGGCTCCGCCGATGATCGGTGCGGCGAAGCTCGGCAGCAGCCAGTCTCCACCGATGCTCTTGTTGACACCAGGCGACGAGGCCACAGTCAGGATCGCGGCCACGCCGAGGATCGCACCCGACAAAGTGTGCGCGACGATCACGGACCGGTCGTTGGAAATCCCCGAAAGCCTTGCGGCGATGGGGTTTCCGCCCGAGGCGAGCAGTTGCCGCCCGGGCACGGTCCGCCGCAGCATCACCGCGAGCAGCCCGGCGACCACGAGCGCCACCAGGAAGATCAACGGCAGCACGCCGAACACGGCGTACGAGCCGAAGCTCTTCAATCCCTGTGGATAGGCGTCGACCGTGCGGGTCCCGACCAGGCGGTACTGCACCCCGAGCAAAACGGTCATCGTCGCGAGCGTGACGATGAAGCCGTTGATCCGGGTCAGCACCACCAGCAGGCCGTTCACCAGTCCGGCCAGCGAGGCGAGCAGAAAGCCGATCAGCAGCGCCAGCGGCACGGGCACCCCGTGGTCGGCCATGAGCACGCCCATGGCGACCGCGGCGAATCCTCCGACTGCGCCGACGGCCAGATTCAGCTGACCCACTGCGAGAACCACCATCTGAGCCAAGCCGATCAGTACGGGCACGGCAAGGAACTGAAGCAGCACTCGCAAGGAATTCGCGGCGAGGAGATCACCGTTCGAAGCGATCACCAGGAAGACGAAGAACACCACGCAGATCACCAGCAGGGTCATCTCGGTGGTCTTGGCGAACCGCAGGACAGAACGCTTCATCGTTTTCGCACCCCCTGCCGGTCGGACAGCACTGTTCGACCGGCAGGG